>Ga0137403_10000584_pt1 | contig 47093 bp, 47 predicted proteins | sample CZOMad2_1_16fung_FD_122057 | JGI IMG/M metagenome (GOLD analysis project Ga0137403, IMG submission 122057) | Vadose zone soil fungal communities from Angelo Coast Range Reserve, California, USA - CZOMad2_1_16fungal (Hybrid Assembly) | ecosystem: Environmental > Terrestrial > Soil > Vadose zone... | reverse complement strand
AAGAATCTCATCCCAGCCGAGCATGGTCTTTCCGTGTTTGGCAACGATCTTCTGCAGGCGCTGGTTGAAGTAGGCCTGCAGATCATTGTGGTCTTTCAGGCTATGGGCGCGCATGAACGACTGAATCTTGGGATTCGCATCCCACTCTTTGCCGTTTACTTCGTCGCCTCCGATATGAAAAAAATGGTCGGGGAAAAGCCCCGCCATCTCGCCGATGAATGCGTCCAGAAACTTGTAAGTTTCCTCACGCGTAGGGTCCATGGCAGGATCGAAAACGCCCCACCGGCGCTCGATCTGATATGGCCCCGAGCCGCTGGCCAGTTCCGGATATCCGACGAACCATGCCGTCGCGTGCCCCGGCATATCGAATTCAGGAACGACGCGAATTCCGCGCTGTCGCGCGTACGCGATCACGCCACGAACTTCGTCCTGCGTGTAGTAAAGGCCATCCGAGCCCATGCTCTGAAGCTTGGGAAATTTCTTGCTCTCGATGCGGAAGCCCTGGTTTTCCGAGAGATGCCAGTGAAACACGTTCAGCTTCACCGCAGCCATGCCATCGAGGTTGCGCCTCAGCACGTCGAGCGGGATAAAGTGGCGGCCTACATCAATCATCAATCCCCGCCAGGGGAAGCGCGGGCTGTCTTCGATCGAAACTGCAGTTACGGCAAACCCTGCGCTCGTGGTCTGCACCAATTGCAGAATAGTCTGCAGCCCGCGCATGATGCCAAGTGTTGTGGGCGCGTTCAACCGGGCGCCGGAGGTACTGATCTCCAGGCGATACGATTCATCCTCCCCCAACTCCTGCACGTCTTTGGTGCCGCCGGCCGCTTGAATCAGCAGAGTGGCATTGGTGGAATCCGCGACCTGCATATCAATGGGTGGCATTCCGATTTGCCGGCCCAGTTGTCCGAGGAAAATCTCGACGACACGATCCAGCCGCGGCTCGTGACGGCCGACGATGGAAACCGAAAAGGTTGGGCCGATCAGCAGCTGGCCGCTGCCCATCTGCACTTTGGCGGGCATGGGCACCAGGTTCAGGGGCTGTGCCTCAACCCCAGAGATGAATACCAAGCAAGACATCACAGCCAGAATAGTCCGTACCATTCGTTCTCCAGATTTGCACGTCGATAATTACGAGGATGTTACGAAGTGGGCAGCATAGTAGAAGCGAGTACGGTCTGCAAATTACAGAGGCTCGCGAGAGAGGACAAAATGCACAGCGTCCCGGAGGGACGCCTGACAGGAGCCCAGGCGTTTCAACGCCGGGTGAGTTGGCCTATTCCCGTCCCGCAGGAACGGCTGAAAACACTACCGACGGCGATGGGGTCCCGTTTCAGGCGTGCCTACGGCGCGCGGATCTTTTCATCAGCCTACCCACCACTGAAGTGGCGGGCTACTGGCAAAGGTCCCTCCGGGACCGCACTTCGTCTTCCTACACAATGGCGTGTTGGGTTATGAAACTGGGATTCTCTCGTGAGAAAAATATTCGACCTTACTAGCCCTCGGCCACCAGTTCGCTGTAGCAGCCCAAAGCCACATCCCAGAGGCAAGGTTCGGAAGCCAGGCTCTGCAAGCCGAGTTCGCCGGCGCTGTCGGTGCCCTGCTGGCCCGTCCAGATCACCCGGAACTGGGCCTTCTCCTCGTCCAGCTGCATTTCCAGGATTTCTCCGGGCTTGATCTGGCGACGCATCCCCTGAATGACCGCGCCGGTGCTGCTCAGGTTCCTGAGGCTGGCCAGCTGCATGAAGGGCAAGTCATGGGCGTCCACGCCCCAGATTCGCACAGGTAATCGGACTGTGACCCGCGAGTTGCGACGACGATCCATTCGTTCTCCCTGCCGCTTCGAGGTGATGTTTCGAAGCTCAACCTCTTCAGGCTTGATGGGAGGATGGTAGGGGCAGGGGACGAAGAAGAAAACTTACCGCGGTCACGCCAGGGTGGTGCCCCTGGTCACATAGCTAACTCATGCCTGCACATAAGGATAGACGGAACAGGCGGATCCGGGTTCAGTTCATATTGGGAAGCGAACAGGATCCCGGCCCACGGGGGTCGCCGCAGGAACCGCAAGCGCCCGTTGAGGGTGCGGCAGTCGAGCCGCCCTTGGCGCTGACCGCAAACACCGAAAGCTGAGGCGCCAGCTTGCTGCCGTGGCACTTGGGACACTCCGCCTTCTGCTGGCCGTACACCAGAGCTTCAAACTGGTGATCACAATCCTTGCAGATGTACTCGAAAATAGGCATCGTTGGGACTCCTTTGCCGACAGCCTCCGCCGCCAGCGCTTTTTAAGGCTACACCCATTTAAAATCAAGGGGTGGAGACTGTGCAAACGAAATTGGCGACCTTTGTGCCGCGACGCGGCCTGAGCGGCGGACATCGGCAGACCCTGGCCAGCTTCTTCTTTCCCCGCAGTTTCAAACTTCCACCCGCCGAGGCCCGTTATGTCGAAGTCGAAGCTGGCGTCCAGGTTCTGGTCCATTGCCACTGGCAAAGCGAACGGCAGAATGCCCTGACGCTGATCATCGTCCACGGCCTCGAGGGCTCGAGCGATTCCACCTACATGCTGGGGATTGCCGCCAAGGGCCTCGCCCTCGGTATGAATGTCGTCCGAATGAACCAGAGAAATTGCGGCGGTACGGAAGCACTGGCCCCCACCCTCTACCACTCTGGCCGCTCTCAGGATGTCGCCGCGGTGGCACAAAATCTGATCGAGCAGGACCACATCTCCCGTTTTGCCCTGGCGGGATTTTCGATGGGCGGAAATCTGGTGCTGAAACTAGCGGGCGAATGGGGAAGTACAGGTCCGCAGCAATTTCGGGCTGTAGCAGGGGTATGCCCGGCGATCAACCTCGCGGCCTCGGCGGACGCTCTGCATCTGCGCAGCAACCGTCTGTATGAACAGTATTTTCTGTGGAACCTGGGTCGGCGGCTGCGGACCAAGGCCCGATTGTTTCCGGGCGCGTTCGATACTTCGCGCCTTCGGGGTATCCGCAGCCTGCGTGAGTTCGACGACCGGATCACGGCGTTTTATTGCGACTTTGCCGGCGCAGATGACTACTACGACCGCGCTGCCGCAGCGCGTGTTATTGACCGCATCGCAGTGCCCACGTTCATCCTTAACGCGGCCAACGATCCTTTCATTCGTATCCTTCCCGAGACCCGCCGGAAGATCGTGGACAATCCCTACATCACATTTGTCGAGACCGCAGACGGCGGCCACTGTTCGTATCTCGCCGACCCCAACGGCAGCAGCGACGGCCGCTGGGCGGAATCGCAAATCGTAGAATTCCTGCGCGCAATGTAGGCGCGAGCGCCCTCGCTCGTGCGGTCGAGCAAGGCTCGACTGGATTTCCTATACAATCACGCCGAATGAGGTTTCTGCAGTCGATCCGCGTCGCCATTGTCCTGCTGGCGCTCCCGCTGTTCGTTTCGGCAGAACCCGCCTCCCAACTGCGTCCGACCGATTATGTCAACGACTTCGCCCACGTTCTGGATCCGACCACGGTCACGCAACTGGACAACATCTGCCAGCAGCTCGAGCAGAAAGCGCAGGCCCAGATTGCCGTAGTCACAGTAAATTCCCTGGACGGTTCGGACATTGAAAGCTATGCCGTCGCCCTGTACAAGCAATGGGGCATTGGCAGCAAAGCTACAGACCACGGCGTCCTGATCCTGCTCGCGGTGCAGAGCAGGAAATACCGCATCGAAGTCGGCTACGGACTGGAGCCGATTCTGACCGACGGCAAGGTGGGAGGCATTGGCCGCGAGGCCGTCCCGCTGCTCCGGCAGAATGACTACAACGGCGCGGTCTCGCTCATGACTTCCAGGGTCGCTGATGTCATAGCGCTGGATGCGGGCATAGAGCTGACGGGGACCCGTCCGCAACTCGCGGCACAGCCCAGGGTCCAGCCAGCGAGACAGCTGTCCGGAAAACAACTGCTCATTCTTGGCGTAATTCTCCTGCTCGTGCTGTTGACCCCGCTGCGCAAACTCCTGTTCTACTTCCTCCTGTTCGGGGGAGGCGGAGGAGGCTACGGTGGCGGCGGCTACAGCGGCGGGGGAGGGTTCGGGGGGGGTGGCGGTGGCTTCGGGGGATTCGGCGGAGGCAGCTCCGGCGGCGGTGGCGCCAGCGGCAGCTGGTAATTTGTAGCGCCGGCATCTCGCCGGCTGTCCCGAGGGCATCCCCTCGGCTTCGCTCAGGGCAGGCCTGCCCGCGGCGCATGGGCCATCGTTCTGGCGAGGTTCGAGGACGGGCGGGGCGCCCGTCCTGCGTTAGCAACGGCGGCGCAGAAAGCAGGAGGTTTCGGGAATGGTTGCAGAAAAACAGATCGACGAATTCGTTCGCCGCATAAAACAAGCCGCGGGACAGAATTTGCAGAGCGTCATTCTCTACGGTTCGGCCGCGACCGGGGAATATCAGACTGAGTTTTCCAACCTGAACCTGCTGTGCATTCTGCGGGAGAGTTCTTTCTCCACGCTTTCCTCCATCGCACCAGTGGTGGATTGGTGGCATCACCAGAAGCATCCCGCGCCGCTGGTGATGACTCAGGAAGAACTGGAGCGTTCCGCCGACGTGTTCTCGATCGAACTGCTCGATATGCAGCATCACCACCGGGTGCTCTTTGGCGACGAATTGCTGACGCCCTTGCAGATTCCGATGCAGCTGCATCGCGCCCAGCTGGAGTATGAACTGCGGGAGAAACTGATCCTGCTGCGGCAGCGCCTGCTCGAGGCCGGAGACAACGACCGCGCCCTCTGGCAGCTGCTGCTGGGCTCGGTATCGGCATTCGCGACTTTGTTCCGCCACGCACTGCTGGCGCTGGGTGACGCGGCTCCCCATTCCAAACGCGAAGCCATCCAGATTCTCGCCACTCGCATTCCCTTCGAGCCTTCGGCTTTCCTGCAATTGCTGGATATCCGCGACCACAAGGCGGACCGCACACAGCTCGATGCCAAGGACGTTTTCACCCGCTATCTGGCGGCCGTGCAGCACGTAACCGCCGCAGTCGATAGAATGCTGGATAACGATAAATGACAAATGGCGAATGACCGTCCGGGCGGGGTCTGACCGTTTCTGTGACTACTTGATTCAGGAGGAAGTATGGTCAAAGTTCTAATCGTGATCGCGATTCTGGCACTGATCGCTTTCGTAGCCTTCGGACAATATGTCGGTGTACGCAACACTCTGGTGACCAAGAATGAGGCCGTGAAGGCTTCATGGTCGCAGGTAGACATCGTGCTACAACGTCGTGCCGACCTGATCCCCAACCTGGTCGCCACCGTGAAAGGTATTGCGCAACAGGAGCAGACCGTTTTTGGCGACATCGCCAAGGCCCGCTCGGCGCTGCTCTCGGCCGGCACTCCGGCGGGCAAGATTGCCGCGAACGGACAACTGGACGGCGCTTTGGGCCGCCTGCTGGCCATCGTCGAGAACTATCCGCAGCTGAAGTCCAACGAAAACTTCCTGCGCCTGCAAGATGAACTGGCCGGCACCGAGAACCGCATCGCGGTCGAACGCAAGCGCTACAACGACACGCTGCAGGACTACAACACCTACATCCAGAAATTTCCCAACAACATCTTTGCCGGCTGGGCGGGTTTCAAACCCAACGAGGCTTATTTCGCTGCGTCCGAGGGATCGCGACAGGTGCCAACAGTGAATTTCGCGCCACCCGCCGCCACTCCCCAATCCACGTCACCCCAGGCCACGCCGCAGCCCGCTCCCGCGCACTAGCGTGGAAGCTGATTTCGCTGTCGAACTGGGGGCGGACGATGAGACCCTGGAATTCCCCTGGGCCGAGGACGGCGGCCTGCGCTATTACGATCTGAAGCGTCAGCCGGAGCTTCTGCCGAAGCTGGAAGAGGCCCGGCGCGTGCCGGAATTGGGAGGTTTTCTTGGCGTCATAAATTCTTCCAGTGGTATTCTCGAAACCGCGAAATGCGACACCTGGTCGAGTACGGAGATCAATCCCGAAGAGGAAGTCTTTGGGGCTGCACACAAATTCTGCTCCTATGTGGACATCCTGTTTTCGGCGGGAACCTGCCGCTACTGTCTGGCAGAGCATGAGCAATTCGCGAAACGAGTCACGCAACTCCTGAAGCGCGTCCCAGAAATTCCCGCGGCCGCCGAATTCCTGATCCGGCGCGCCTTTTACCACTCGGCGGATGAGATGCAGGAGGGCTTCTACATCACGCTTTACCTCTTTGGCTACGGAGACGACGAACCCCAGGCCCGCCGGCGCTGGGCAATTGCCCTGAAGCTGGTAGAGAATGCCATCCGCCAGGTCGAGTTAATGTAGGTGCAAGCGCCCCCGCTCGTGCCGGCACCATCACTCTACCGGTTTCAGGATGGACGGGCGAGGACGCGCGTCCCGCCAGCGAATCCAGGCTCCACGCCCCCTCATATTGGTGCGCCAGATGGAGAGCAGCAACATGCCGAGGAAAATCACCAGCAGTCCAAGCGACGCCGTGCGAATACCGGCACCATGCTTCGGAACAATGGAAAGGCGCCCGTACACGAACTCGATGTGCACCCAATACACCAGCAGAGATGTCTGCCCCAGCTGTATCAACGGACTGAAACCCCACTGGCCCGCGCCCCAGCGGCACCACGCATAAGCCAAAGAAAGAATTGCCAGCAGCAAGCCTATCCGAATCAAAAAGAAATTTGGACTGGTATGCCAGAAGTCATAAACCGAATAAATTTGGACGGACCGCGCATCCATCCATCGCGCCAGGTAAATTAGGACCACCCCAGCCATGCCCGCCAGCACGAACACCGCAGCTTCACGCTGCCGCGCCCAGTGGCCGAGAAGGAAGAAACCGACGGCGAGACCGGCAAAGGCGAAGGCCGTCCACGGAAAAATCGGGAAAAGCCACGACTGGGGTTGGCCAAGATTGTGCACCCCGTCGAGGTAGGACTCGATCGGCCAGGGCAGCCAGTGCGGACGCCAGGTGGTCCAGAGCGGTGGAGTCAGGAGTGCGATCAGTAGGGCGACTCCGCCTGCGGTCCCCCCGAGAACCTGCCGTGCCCGGGACGTCGAAGCCAGGCTAAGCACTGCCCAGCACACCACACCCATTAGCATCATGGAGACGCCAATTGTATTCAGAATGTCCACCCGCAACAGGTCGCTCCACGGGGCCCATCCCCAAGAGATGACGTACTCTTGCAAGCGGAACAGCAGACCCAGCCCCAGAATTTCCGCGCCGCGCCGGATCGTCGTGCGCGCAATAGTGTTCGGCGGCGTTTCCTTTTGTCGCAACTTGTCGGTCACCAGGGCGAAGGAAATTCCCGCCAGAAAAAGAAACAACGGCGCCGGTAACGTCCCGCCCAGCTGCGACCACATGAAAAATGGCGTCTTGCGGGCCCCGGCATTCAGCCAGGAATCATAGCAGTGAGTTTGAAACATCAGGACGCAAGCCAGGCCGCGCATCCAGTCGATGTAGGCGTGGCGATGAGTAGGAGATGAGGGCATGCCTTGGCGGTGCCAGGCCGGACGCGAAAGTATAAGCACGAAGCGTCCGCCTGTCATCCTGAGCGCTGCGATTGCTTCGCCCAGCGAAGCCCATCGCGGAGTCGAACGACCCCCACCTGCGCCACCATCTCATTGGTTCGTGGGAGTTTCGGCGTTTGCCTCAACGCTCCCGGCTGAGGTTCAGCCTATAGGGGTCCTTCGACTCCATCTTTCCATCCGCGAGCGAATGGAAAGATTCCGCTCAGGATGACATTGTTCATGAGCTGATCGATGCGCACCCAAATTCGCGCCAAGCCGCCAAAGCGTCGTAAGATATCACCAGTGCCAGCTGAACCCAATCTTGCCGCCAAACGAGCCTGGCTCGACGACCACCTCCGCGGCCTGGGACGGACCCTGGTCGCCTACTCCGGTGGCGTGGACTCGGCATTTCTCGCCTGGGCGGCGCACCAGGTGTTAGGCAGCAATATGCTGGCCGTCATCGCTGATTCGCCCAGCTTGGCCCGCACCCAACTGGCGGATGCAACCGCCTTTGCCGCTGAACAGGAGATCCCCCTCGAAGTCATCGTCACCAGCGAGCTCGACCGGCCGGAATATGCCCGCAATGACGCTGCCCGCTGCTTTCATTGCAAGGACGAATTGTTCACGACGATGGAGGAATTTCGCAGCCGGCGCGGCTTCGATTCGATCGCCTACGGTGTGAACCTCGACGACCGGGGCGACTTCCGCCCCGGCCAGCGGGCGGCCGAGCAGCATCAGGTCGCCGCGCCACTGCGCGATGCCGGCCTCTCCAAGCATGACATCCGGGAACTAGCCCGCGCTGCCCGGCTGCGCGTGTGGGACAAGCCTGCTTCGGCATGCCTGTCATCGCGCATCGAATACGGGCGCGAAGTCACGCGCGAAACGCTCAGCGTTGTCGAACGGGGCGAGGATAGTTTGCACGCTCTCGGTTTCCGCCAGGTCCGGGTCCGTCATCACGGAGATATTGTTCGCATCGAAATCGCCCGCGAGGAACTGACCCGTGCACTGAGTCCAGAGATGATCGCGGAATTTACCCGCACCTTCAAAGCGCTGGGGTTCAAGTTCGTGACTCTGGACCTCGAAGGCTTCCGTTCCGGCTCCATGAACACATTTCTGGCAGCGGAAATCCTGACTGGCAGACGTTGATTTCGCCGCCGAAAATGGCCTTTCCACCCTTATTCTCAGGCGATCGGCCTTCCCCACGGTGTGAGATAATCGGGTTATTCTGCAATGTACAGGCGGTTTCTAGTGACGTTTCTGCGGCGTGCCACGGTTGTGCTTCTCGTCATATGCCTGGGCTGCTCCGCCCAGTCGATGCCCCCTGAGGTGGCCAGGCGGATCGAGCAACAAGTGCGTATTTTCTACACCATTCCAGCCCGGGTAAAAGTGGTTCTGGGGCCGGTCAAGCCTAGCGCCGAGTTTCCCAATTACGACGCTTTGACTATCACCTTCGATGGGGGCACGAAGAAGCAGACTTACGACTTCCTGCTGGCTAAGGACGGGAAGACGCTGCTCCGTATGACCAAACTCGACCTCAGCAAGGACCCCTACGCTGAGGTCATGAAAAAGATCGACGTCAGCGGACGCCCGACGCGAGGCAACAGCAAGGCCAAGGTGGTCGCGATCAACTACGACGACTTCGAATGCCCCTTCTGTTCGCGCATGCACCAGACCCTCTTCCCCGACCTGCTGAAGGAATATGGCGACCGCGTTTTATTCATTTACAAGGATTTCCCGCTGGCTGAGATCCATCCTTGGGCCACGCATGCGGCGGTCAATGCCAACTGCCTGGCGGCGCAGAACCAGGACGCATATTGGGATTTCGCCGACTACATCCATGCCAACCAGAAAGACGTGAATTCCGAGAAAAGCCACGACGGTCAGTTCGCGGCGCTTGATCGCATGGCCGCCGAGCAGGGGCAAAAGCACAATCTGGATGGTACAAAACTTCAAGCTTGCATCAAAGCGCAACAGGACGACCAGGTTAAGACTTCCGTCCACGAGGGCGAGGCGCTGGGCGTCGAAGCTACGCCAACCATGTTCGTGAACGGCGAGCAGGTGGATGGAGCGCTGTCTCTCAGCGAGCTTCGCGCAATCCTGGATCGCGCCCTGGTGCAGGCGGGAGAGACGCCGCCAGCGCATCCTGCCCCAGCCCCGGCCAGCACATCCCAGCCGGGGAGTAGATAATTCCGGATGATGGCTTGCGAATAACGGTCCCGGACACGTATCGATCAGCAACGCGGAGGATCTGGCTTGAAAATTAACCATCTCTTGCGCCACAGGCTGGCTGCGCTTTTTGCCGTCTATCTCATGCTCTTTTCTGCCGGCTGCAGCTCCAAGCGCGCCGGCGACGACGTTGCTGCCACGGTGGACGGCCGCAAGATCTACCGGGCTGACATGGAAAAGTACTACCAGAACCAGACCGCCGGGTCGGACCAGGTACCGGTCGGCGAACAGGCCACCAGCCTGCGGCTCAGCATTCTGAAGGAGCTGGTCGATAACGAAATCCTCATGCGGCGAGCGGAAAAGCTCGGACTGCTGGCCACCGACGAAGAAGTGGAGGCGAAGCTGAACGAGATCAAGTCGCCCTACACCAAGGAACAGTTTGAAACCCGGCTGAAGGAAAAGAAGATCACGGTGGACGACTTTAAGCGCGATCTGCGTCGTTCCCTCACCGTGGACAAAGTGTTAAACAAGGAAATTACGTCCAAGATCAACGTGACCGACCAGGACATTACGAATTACTACAACGCGCACAAAGCAGAGTTCAATCTCATCGAGCCGCAGTACCACGTGGCCCGCATTCTGGTTACGACTACGCCCAATCCTCAAGTCCACAACCTGAAGAATGACAAGGCGCAGAGCGAGGCCGATGCCCGCAAGAAAATTCAGATGATCATGAACCGGCTGGATAGTGGCGACGACTTCGGGACACTCGCCATGAACTACTCTGAGGATGCGGAGACTTCGGGGAGCGGAGGTGATCTGGGTTTCGCCCCCGAATCCTCTTTGCACAACACCGACCCCGGCACGCGCGATGCGATGACCAAGCTGAAACCCGGCCAGTACAGCGCCGTGATCCCGCTCGCCAACCCGATGAACAAGCAAGTCGCGGGATTTCAGATCGTGAAGTTGATTTCAAAGGAGCCGGCGGGACAGCGCGAGTTAGCCGATCCCCGGGTGCAGCAGGCCATTCGCTCGCAGCTCCGCGACCGGCGTGAGCAGTTGCTCAAAGCCGCGTACTACGAGGTCCTCCGCGACCAGGCCCGGGTGGACAACTACTACGCGCAAAAAGTGCTGGACGGCAACGGCGCCGCGCAGTAGGTACGTGTGGTCGCGGGCGACTCGCCCGCGATGTGATGGGAGAACGGGCGTCCCGCCCGTTCGGAGCCAGGCTACTCTACGATCGCCAATACATCTCCGGCATTCACCGCCGCGCCTTCAGCGACAGCCAATTTCAGCACCGTCCCTTTTTTCGGCGACTTGATTTCATTCTGCATCTTCATCGCTTCGACTACGACCACGCCTTGCCCGGCTTCCACCGGCGAGTTCACACCGACCAGGAACCTGACCACCTTCCCCGGCATGGGCGCCACCAGGGGCCGCGGACCTTTGCCGGAATCGGCGCGGGCCTTGCGGCTGCGCAACGATCGCGAGTCAGACACCTCAGCCGCATAGGACTGATCGCCCACCCAGATTCGCACGTCGGATGCAAGCCTCTCGCGCCTGATCTGGTATGCCCTACCAGCGATGACGATGGACAACACATCAGGCTGCGCCAGCACTGCATCGATCTGGACTTCGCGTCCGTCCAGAAGACAGCGCCAGATCCCGGTCTCTCGATCGAGATCGAGGTCCAGGCGGAAGACGGTTCCATCGATGGCGACGTTGTAGATCATTTCGAAATTCCATTGGAGGAGGGCGCCCGCCCGTCCCAGACTTGGCCCGCGCATGGCAAGGGCACCCGTCCTCCGTTAAAATGCTTTACATCAAGCCTTCGGTTCGTGCTGCTCTTTTCCAACTGGATGTTGCCGGCCCGGCGCCGGCTACGCCCGTCCCATTGTTTGAGGCGGTCACTCTCGATTCCAGCACGGTGAAAACCGCCGCGGCAATGGCAGCGACATCGGCCGTTCCTTTCCTGTCCTCGCCGTCAGTCTCGATCTTCAGCAGACGCTCAAGATATCCAGTATCGATTTCGCCGGACTGAAAGCTTTTATCAGCCAGAATCCGACGAAACAATCCCAGGTTGGTCTTGATCCCCGCCACAAAGTATTCCGGTAAAGCGCGAGCCAGCCGGGAAATCGCCTGCTGCCGGTCCTGGCCGTAGGCAATCAGCTTCGCCAGCAGCGGATCGTAATCAATGGGCACGGTCCAGCCGGCGTATACCCCGTTATCCAGCCGAATTCCCGGCCCCGCGGGACTCAGCAGCGTCTCGATCTTTCCCGGACTGGGGAAAAAATTGTTGTCCGCATCTTCCGCGTAGATGCGGCACTCGATGGCATGTCCCCGAATGACGATGTCCTCCTGCCGGAAAGGAAGCTCCTCTCCCGCCGCGATTCGTATTTGCAGATGCACCAGGTCGAGCCCCGTGACCAGCTCCGTCACCGGATGCTCTACTTGCAGACGCGTGTTCATCTCCAGGAAGTAGAAATTTTTCTCCGCGTCCACCAGAAACTCGACCGTGCCCGCGTTCCAATAGTCGGAGGCCTTGGCCACCCGGACTGCGACTTCGCCCATGCGCCGGCGCATTTCGGGACCAACCAGCAGCGAGGGAGCCTCCTCCAGCACTTTCTGGTGGCGCCGCTGAATGGAACACTCGCGCTCGCCGAGATAAACTGCGTTGCCGTGCTCGTCCGCCAGTACCTGCATCTCGATGTGCCGCGGGTTGAGGATGGCCTTCTCAAGGTAAACTTCACCGTCTCCGAAAGCCCGCTGCGCCTCGCTCTGAGCGGCTTCGAGTGATGGTTGCAACGCCTCCGCGGTATGCACCAGGCGCATCCCTTTGCCGCCTCCGCCTGCGGCCGCCTTCAGCATCACCGGATAGCCGATCTTCGCCGCGATCCCCGTGGCTTGCTGCATGGACTCCAGCGCCCGGGAAGTGCCGGGAACGAACGGCACACCGGCCTTCTCCATCTCCTGGCGCGCCCGCGTCTTTGATCCCATCATTTCCATCGAAGCGGCGCTGGGCCCGATGAATTTTATGCCCGCGCCAGCACAGGCCTGGGCAAACTTCGCGTTCTCGGAAAGAAATCCGTAGCCGGGATGAATGGCGTCCGCCCCGCAGCATTTCGCGACTTCCAGAATCTTGCTGATGTTGAGGTAAGACTCCGCCGCAGCTGCAGTGCCGACAGAGTACGCCTCATCGGCCATGAGAACGTGCAAAGCGGCACGATCAGCGTCCGAGTAGACCGCAGCTGATGGAATCCCCAACTCGCGGCAGGCACGAATCACCCGCACCGCAATCTCCCCCCGATTGGCGACAAGAATCTTCCTGAACATAACTTGACGACTGACGACCGAAGACTACCCTCAAAAATACGAAAGCCCCTTCATCAGAAGAGGCTTTCGCGGTTAAAGAGTTGTGCCCATCCCTATTGGCTAGGCATGGTGATGCCCTGAGCGCCCGGCTGCTTCTCGGCCTTGGCTTTCTTGGTGGCCATGGTTTTGTCCACCCACTCGTCGGCCGTTTTCATGTCCGCCGCCCGGGCCCCTGCATCGTCGCACTGCAAGTCTCCGCGCTCGCGATAGATGAGATTCAGGTACGCCATGGCGTCGTCGTAGTCAGGCCGTATCTGCAAGGCCTTCTGCAGCATGGCGATTCCATCCTCGATGACAGCCGTGTTCTTCTCGCGCAGCATCTCGCAAACCTTCTTGTTTGACTTGTCCTTCATGATCCACTCGTCCGGCTTCAGTCCGGCCTTAGCGCGTTCTTCCATGCGAGGCTGATAGCTTTGGGTCCAGTCGATGACCGCCACCGAGTAGTAAGGCTCAGGATCGTTGGGGTCGAGTTCAATGGCTTTGCGGTAGTAGGTCTTGGCGTCCTCAAACTTCTTCATCTGCAGGTAGAGGTAGGCAATCCCTTTTACGCTGTTGATGTTCTTGGGGTCGCGCTCCAGCACCGCGCTGTACTGGTCAATCGCGTTCTGTCCCATGCGATTGTTGTCTTCGGCATCGACGCCGGGAATATATTGCTGGGCAAATGCAGTAGCCAGGTAGAGGCGCGCATTCAGCAGGCTGGGATCAAGCGATACTGCCTTTTGGAAGTGATTGATCGCCTCTTCGTACTTGGCGTTCTTGTAGGACTGCACACCTTTGTTGAGCTGGTCCCGCGCCTGCAGCTTGCTGCAGCCTGTGGTGGCCAGCATCGCCAACCCGAGCGCCGTCATTGCCAGCATTCGTAAGCTTGTTTTCATTGCGCTGTAAGTCTCCCTTGCCAGAAATCGTCAGGCCTGCGTGTGCCTACGGACGACCTGCACGCACCGATACGACGCGCGTGCGCGGATGAGCATAGGCGAACCCGGTGTCCGCCCACAACGGTGTAGCACAAAATCGACTCGGCTAGTTACCGGCTTCGATCTTCGCCGTAATCAGACCCACCTTGTCCACACCAGAGGTGGTGGCTATGTCGATCACGTTGGCAACATCGGCGAACGGAACCGCATCGTCACCTTTGACAAACATCACCTTTTCCGCGCGGGTCTTGAAGATGTCGGCCAGCCGACCCTGCAGATTGTCCCAGGTGGTTTCCTCCTGGTTGATTTTCAGCGCCGGTGGCTGACCCGCTCCCCGGTCGAGTAACTGCACCACGATGGTGCGGTCAGGGGCCGTGTTCTTGGGAGCATTCGGTGGTGGCGGTTGGGGCACCAGTGCATCCAGTCCCTTGGGGGTTAACGGCGTGATCACCATGAAGATGATGATCAGCACCAGTAGTACGTCAATCAGCGGCGTGACATTCATGTCCGCGCTCTGACCGCCTCCCGCTCCCATTGCCATTCCCATAACGATTCTCCTCGAATGTCCTGACTTCTAATCTTCTCGGTACGAATGCCGCGGCTATTGCCCGCCGGCAGGTGCTGGGGTGGCCGGAGCTGCAGGAGCCGGCACGGCGGTCTTGCGCTGCTCGGTCAGCAGGCCCAACTGGTCCACTCCCGCGGCGCGCACATTGTCGACCACCTCAACCACCGAACCAAATCGGGCACGCGCATCGGCCTTAACGAAGACCCGCTTGTCCACACGATTCGCCAAGCGGTCCTTGACCTTACCGGTCAACTGGTCGGCCGGAAGTTTGTCTGTCCCGAAGTAGACGGTCCCGTCACGCATGACCGACACCAGCAACGCGTCTTCCTTATCAGCGTCAGGCATCGACTGGGGGTTGTTGACCTTTGCCATGTCCACGCTTACACCGTGCTGCAACATGGGCGTAATCACCATGAAGATGATCAGCAACACCAGCATCACGTCGACCATAGGGGTCACGTTGATGTTGGAGTTGACCTTGACTCCTTCGTTTCGTTTGCTTAACGCCATAAACTCACTTCTCCTCGGCGGTCGCCTGGCGCCCGCCCGAGCTGAGGATCATTCTCAGCCACTCCACCTTCTCAATCCTGCGCTTTTACCCCAGACTTCAGGACCCGGCGCCGGGAATTCGCCCGGCGCCGGATTCGGCAACTCTGAGGATGTAGCCCTGCGATTGAGACCTAGGAGCGGCGCATTCCCCGCCGCTTCAGGAAGTAATCGATCAGTTCGCTCGACGAGTTATCCATCTCCACGTCGAAGGCTTCCACGCGACCGGTCAGATAGTTGAACATCATCACGGCCGGGATGGCGACGAACAGTCCGATTGCAGTGGTCACCAGCGCTTCCGAAATACCGCCGGCGACAGCTGCCAGACCGGTGGCCTTTTCGGACTGAATACCTTTAAACGCGTTGATGATGCCGACCACGGTACCCAGCAGCCCCACGAAGGGCGCTGTCGATCCGATGGTTGCAAGACCGCCGAGTCCGCGCTTCAGTTCGGCGTGGACAATGGCTTCAGTGCGCTCCAGAGCGCGCTTCGAGGCTTCGATGGTCTCGCCCGGAATCTCACCGCTTTCTTGGTGAGCGCGGAATTCCATCAAGCCAGAGGTAACAACCTTGGCCAGGTGGCTCTTCTTGTTGCGCTCGGCAACCTTGATGGCTTCTTCGATCTTGCCATCGCGCAGGGCGCCGGCCACGGCGGGAGCAAACGCACGCGATTGTTTGCGTGCGGCACTGAAGGCCATGGCGCGATCAATCATGACTCCGATTGACCAGCCCGACATGACAAACAGAATGATGACCACTGCCTTGGCGGGAATACCCATCTGATGCCAAAGCGAAATCGGGTCCCAACCCACTGCTGCCTGCTCCTGGAAAAACCAGGCCGCCATAGTGGACATATGTGTGTAAGTAAGTGCTGCTAGATTGGCTACGAACATGAGTTGCCTTCCTCCTCAGAACTTGTCAGATTGCAAAACCATTTGCTGCTACGAGCTGCCTTGCTAAATCCACTTGGCGCACCGGAGTTTAACCTCCGGCAAGGGTGAAGTTGACGGTAATCTGAGTTTCCACTTCCACCGGCTCGCCGTTCAGAATGTACGGCTTGTACTTCCATTGCTTCACCGCCTCGATGGCGGCCGGAGCCAGCATAGGGTGGCCGCTGATCAGACGCAGGTTCTGAATCGAACCGTCCTTGCTGATCTCAGCCTGCAACAACACCGAACCTTGGATGCGTGCCTGCCGTGCCAGGGGTGGATACGCCGGCTGAATTTTGCGCAGCAGCAGACCCTGGGTCACACCTTGCGATACCCGCACGCGCTGCGGAGTCGCGACTTTGGGTACTGCGATCGGGGTCGAATTGATAATGCCGCCGATCACGCCGCCCATCTGTCCACCAGCCGCGCCCGGGACGCCACCTACAACCCCAGCCATGGTCGAGACCGGTGGCGGCGCTTCTTCCTCTTTGATCATTTGAACTTTTTCGGGGATCTTCGTGGGGGTGCGCAGTTGACCGTTAATGATATCGGTCTGAATTTGCTTTACCACCTTGATGGGGGTCGCAGCCGGTGGCGGTGGCGGAGGCGGCGGGGGTGGCGGAGCCACCAGGAAGGTCATCAACTGGGTTTTGGGCAGAGCTTCGGTAAACAGCAGCGGGATCAGTACCAGGACTCCGACCAGTGCGATCTGAAAACCGAAAGATAGAAAAGTAGTCAGGCCGCGCTTTGTTTTGAGCCTGCCACCCGATTCAATGAGGCTATCTTCAAACATGAGGATTCTCCTGCAAGACCCTACGTATGTTTAGACACCGCCCGCGCACTCTTTGCTCCCGCATTGATCCGCCCCTTCAGAGCGCAAAAAAACCATTCAAACTATTGAAACCACACCCGATTTCGCCAAACTCAATTTACTGACCGCTAGCCACCTTACCTTTGCCGACAGCTTTGCCCGCAGTCGCCTTACTCTTGCCGGCGATGAGCGCCACCGGCTTCCCCTGGTTCGCCCGCCAATCCTGATAGGCCACCAAGATAGGGGCCGCAATCGCGATCGAGGAATACGTCCCGATCAGGATTCCAATCACCAGGGCGAAAGAGAAGCCATGCAGCACTTCGCCGCCAAACAGGTACAGAGCCAGGACCGTCAAAAATGTGAGCCCTGCGGTCAGGATCGTCCGGCTCAGGGTCTGATTAATACTCCGGTTTACGATTTCTGACAACTTTTCTCGCCGCATCAACTTCAAGTTCTCTCTGATGCGGTCAAAGATCACGATGGTGTCATTGTTCGAATAACCGATCAGGGTCAAGATCGCTGCGATCACGGTCAACGAGATTTCTTTGTTGGCCAGGGAGAACGCGCCCACCGTAATCAGGGTGTCGTGAAAAACCGTAATCACAGCTGCGACGCCATAGATCCACTCGAAGCGGAAGCCCAGATAAATCAGCATGCCGAGAAGCGAATACGCTACGGCGCGCATCGCCTGGCCTTTCAGCTGTTCGCCCACCTGGGGGCCGACAATCTCTACCTGATAGACACCGAAATCGGAAAGAAAGAACCCGTCCGGCAAAGCCGCAACCACGGCGGGATCGGCCGCGGCCTTGAGTTCATCGAAGGAGCTCAGGACCCCACCCTTGGTCTTGTCGCGATAGTCGACCATGGCCTTGGCTGCCGCCGTATAGCGCTGCCCGGCATCGGTGCCGGCGCGCAGTGGGTCCTTCTCCAGCAGATAATTGGCTAATGTCAAAGAACTGGTGTTGTTTAAGTCCAGCTTGCCCGCCGGAGCATTGGTCTCCAGCGCATTGATGATTTGGACCTTACCCTGATCGAGCGCCTTCTCGCTGGTCTCGCGCACATCAAGGTCAATCAGCACTTCGTTGCTGGCCACGGCATTTAGGCGCTGTATCTTCGCCTGCGTCAAACCCACTCTTCGCAGCGCCTCACGGATGGCATTGTCATCCGGCGGGTGCGAAAATTTCACATAGACTAGGGTTCCGCCCCGGAAGTCTACGCCTAGTGGGACGCCATGCCAAAACAGCATGGAAAATACTCCCGCCACACTGAACAGCAACGAAAAGGCGAGAAAATACCACTTCTTGCCCAGAAAGTCTATGTTTGGACTTCGAAAAAATTCCACGCTGTCGTCAAACCCCTCTATTGGTCACTGAATCTGTAGTTTCCTTCGCGAAGGAAGCCCCCCTTACCGCGGCTTCGGCGCACCGGCTTTACCTCAGATGCTTAAAGCCTCTCCGCGCTGCTTCCGGCTCAAAAGCCAGTCAAAAATCATGCGGGAAACGAACACCGCGGTAAACAGGTTAGCCAGCAAGCCAAAGGTCAAAGTGACGGCAAACCCCTTGACTGGACCAGTTCCGAACAAGAACAGGATGGCAGCCGATACGATTGTGGTGACGTGCGTATCCACGATCGTGATCCAGGCATGTGCGAAGCCCTGTTCCACCGCCGAGGACGGCGTCTTCCCGTTCCGGAGTTCCTCCCGAATGCGCTCAAAAATCAGCACGTTCGAGTCCACGCCCATGCCCACGGTCAGGATCACGCCGGCAATACCGGGCAGGGTCAGTGTGGCCCCGAAGTATCCCATAAAACCTAATAGAATGATCAGGTTCAGGATCAGCGCCAAGTCGGCATTGATGCCCGCTCCGCGGTAGTAGATCAGCATGAAAATCAATACGGCGAGCATGCCAATAATGGCCGCCCGAACTCCCGCCCGGATGGAATCGGTCCCCAGCGACGGTCCCACAGTCCGTTCTTCCAGATACTTGATGCCAGCCGGCAGGGCGCCCGAGTTCAGGGTCAGCGCCAGGTCTTTGGCCGCCTGTTCACTCATCCCACCACCACTGATCCGCCCCTGGTCATGGATCTGCTCGTTGATGGTCGCGACTTCCTTGACCCGATTGTCCAGCACGACCGCCAGCTTTTCCCCAACATGCGCGCCGGTGAACGCGGCAAATTTTCTTCCGCCTTCGTTGGTCAGAACGAAACCAACGTCGGGCGAATTGGTATTGGTATCGCGTCCAACCGTGGCGCCGCCCGACCGCAGATCAGCGCCCGCCACCGCCGAACTGCGCGTTAACAGGTAGAACTGTTCGCCCGCATCGTCGCTGCTCTGGCTGCCGACGCTGCGTGCCCGCAGCAGGATGGAATCCGGAGGCAACACACCATTGTGCTGCTGCAATGCGTCCTGCTCGCTCGAGTAGGGCCCGCCCAGCACCTGCTTGATTTCAAGCATGGCGGTGGACTGCATGATGTCTTTCACTCGCGCCGGATCGTCCACTCCAGGAAGTTGTACCAGGATCTGATACTGGCCCAGGCCGTGCTCCTGAATCACCGGTTCAGTCACACCCAACTGGTCAATGCGGTTGCGGATAGTTTCTATGGCCAGGCTCACTGCGCGATTCTTTAGGTCGGCCAGAGCTTGCGGCTTCATGGTGAACGTCCACGAATTGTCCGCACCCGAGTTGAGGTTATATTCGGGCAGCCGTTCGCTTACTGTAGAGCGCAAATCCGAAGTCGCCTCCGGGGGCACGCCTTTAAGCACGATCTGGTCGGGATGGTTCACCGGATCAGGCTTGGTGATCTCGGTGTAGTTGATCTTGTGAGTGCGCAGGTCTTCCTTGAGTCGCTCCAGGGCGCGGTCCGAATCTCCATTGACGGCGTCGTTGACTTGCACCTGCAAAATAAGATGGGTCCCACCCTTCAGGTCGAGCCCCAGGTGAATGCGTTCCTGTATCGAGGCCAGCAGCCCGCTGCTCGAAAAGCTCTTCGGAATCCCGAAAATACCGAACAGGAACAGCACCAGGGTTGCGACGACGAGTCCGAGCTTCCAACCTAAAGTCGTATTCATGGCCTGAGGGCTAATTTCTTTGTTGTAACGCCGGCATCCTGCCGGCTGTCCCGAGGGCGTCTCGCCCTCGGCGGTGTGGGCGCGACGCCCCCACTACCGCCGCCAGGGACGGCGGCGCTACTCAAATCTTCATGCTGCTTTGTTGCTCTTATCCTCCGGTGCGACCACCGAGGCCACCGAGGCCCGAGTCACTTCGAGGCGTAGATTGTCCGGCGGTACGCGGAGTTGTATGTAATCGTCGCGGAGCGCGATGACGGTCCCGCGCAGTCCGCCGCTGGTTACAACTTTGTCCCCTGTTTTCAGGTCGTGCAGCATCTGCTGCCATTTTTTCTGGCGGCGCTGCTGCGGCATGATCAGGAGAAAATAAAAGATGGCGAAGATGAAGATCAGCGGAGCGAATCCCAGCCAGCCCCCTGTCCCGATCGTCTGCAGCGCCAGTATGTTTACGAGGCTCATAAAACGATTCCGCTCACACTCTCAAAGAGATCAGCACGACGCCTATCGGCGCGTCCTGGCCCCTGTGCATTTTACCGCAGGATTTCTCGCTTCCTCAGGCCGGAGATTCTTTTGCTTCAGGCATGCACCCGGGGACGCCGGACTATGGTTTTACTCCTGACTGCTCCCCAGAAAGAAGTTGGGCCCTGTTCCCAAGCGCAATAGAATGACGCACCGACCGCATGGTGTCAAGGTAGAAGCTGAGGTTGTGGACAGTATTGAGGACTTGGGCCAAAACCTCATTCGCGGCGTAAAGATGCCGCAGATAAGCCCGGGAGTAGCGCTGACAAACCCGGCAGCCGCAATTGGCATCAAGCGGCCCCTGATCCGAAGCGAATCTGGCCTGCTTGATCGAAATCTTGCCTTCGGAGGTAAACAATAAGCCATGCCGGGCTGCCCGGGTGGGCAGGACGCAGTCCATCATGTCCACACCTGCGTGGGCGTACTGGACAATTTCCTCCGGCGTGCCTACACCCATGAGGTAGCGCGGCTTGTCCGCGGGAAGATGCCGCAAGGTAGCTTCGACGATTTCGCGAGTCACAGCCCGAGGCTCGCCGACGCTTAAGCCGCCGATGGCGTAGCCAGGAAAGCCGATCTCGACCGTACGTTCGGCCGATTCCTTCCTGAGAGCAGCATCCATGCCGCCCTGCACAATCCCAAAAAGCGCCTGAGTCTCGTCGCCGTTTCCGGTTTCCGGTTTCCAGTTTCCAGACTTGGTGTTGCTGGAAACTGGAAACTGAAAACCAGAAGCTCGGTTCCATGGCACTTCTTCTTTGTGCTGCTCAAAATATTTCTTGCTGCGTGCCGCCCAGCGCAGCGTCAATTCCATCGACTCTCGCGCCCGTTCCTGGCCAGCCGGAAATTCGGTGCATTCATCAAATGCCATCATGATGTCCGCGCCCAACCCGATTTGCGCTTCCATGGCACTTTCCGGACTGAAAAAATGCGCCGAGCCGTCCAGGTGGGAGCGAAAGGTCACGCCTTCCTCGGTCACCTTGCGCAGTTCATTCAGACTGAAAACCTGGAAACCGCCCGAATCGGTGAGAATCGCGCGCGGCCACGCCATGAAGCGATTCAACCCGCCCAACTTGCGGACCTGCTCGACTCCGGGCCGCAGGTAAAGATGGTAGGTATTACCCAAGAGGATTTGTACACCGAGTTCCTCGAGGACGTCCTGCGAAACGCCCTTGACTGAGGCTACCGTGCCCACCGGCATGAAGACTGGCGTTTCTACTACCCCGTGGGGCGTGGTCAGGCGAGCGGCGCGGGCGGTGCCGAAGGTGGCGTCGATGTGGAAGGAAATGGACAATGTTGGGATTGTAGCAATCAGAGTTCGCTTCCGCCTGAACCGCTCCCTAAAAGCGTAAACCACGAAGAACACGAAGGGTCAGGGAGGACTCCCCGCAATTTGAGGTTCCCTTCGTGTCCCTTCGTGGTTTACGCTTTTCTAGTTCGCGGTCAGCAGGATCGGCTCGCCTTGCGTGATCACCAGCGTGTGTTCGAAATGCGCTGAGGGCCGGTGGTCCGCAGTGCGCACCGTCCAACCATCGTTCGCTACAAAAGCGCGCCCCGATCCGGCAGCGATGATCGGCTCCACCGTAATCACCAGACCTTCGGTCAGAATCTGATTGGCTTCGGGATCGGCATAGTTGGGCACGCGCGGCTCTTCGTGGATGGTGCGTCCAATGCCGTGTCCACCGAGGTCGCGGATCACAGAGAAGCCGCAGCGTCGCACTTCCCGCTCGACCGCGCGGCCAATCTCGAATACGCGGAACCCGGCGCGCGCCACCAGCATGGCCTTGGCGAAAGCCCGCTCCGCGCACGCAATCAGGCGTAGATTCTCTTCGGAGACTTCGCCGACAGCCACCGTCTCGGCGGCGTCGGCCATGAATCCGTCTTTCTCGATGGTTACGTCGAGCTTGACTAGGTCGCCGGATTCGACCGCGCGTTCTCCCGGAATTCCATGGACAGCTTCATCGTTGAGGCTGATGCAATTTACTCCGGGAAATTTGTAGACCAATTGAGGGGCTGATTGCGCGCCGTGCTGGCGCATGACGGTGGCGCCGACGGCATCCAGTTCGGCGGTGGTGATGCCGGGGCGCACGGATTGCTTCATGGCTTCGAGCATGCGGCGCACAATGGCTCCCGCAGCGCGCAGGGCGGCAAGTTCCTCGGGACCGTTAATGGACATGCTCCTAGCCTATCGCATTGGACGGATGGCGGCGCAAAATGCCGCGAGAGGTTGTTGACCGCCGAGCACGCCGAGACCGCAGAGACAACAGAGAAAAATGTTGTTTCTCTGCGATGTCGGCGTGCTCGGCGGTAGAACTTTTTTAGGAGCCGGTAATTTTCAGGCGGAATTCTTCGGGCAGGCGTTCGCGGATCTCTGCCGGCAGGCGGTCGTGGACGCGGCGCGCTCCCAACTTGGCAGCGTCGACGACCGCCATCGGTGCGGGCGTGGTTACTGCCACTCCCAGCCAGATCAGGGCGGAAAGCGCGAATCCCACCAGGGCGGCCAGTTCCAGCCAGAAGGCGTGCCGGGGGTTGAGATGGAGGATTACGCCAAAAGCCATCAGGAAGACGGCGCCGGAAAGCGAGGCCAGGGCGATCAGCGAGAGATCAATGTTGCGATGCAGATGCTGGCGGGAACGGCAGTGAGCGCAGCTGTCGAAGTGCTCTTCGTAGTCCTCGCGCATCCCGGGCGCAAGGCCGGAGATGTCATAACGCCAGCCGGCAAGAATTTTTCCAACAATAGGATCAACACACTGGCTCATAGGAGCTAAGACATGGAAATTACAACTGAATCGCTGCCATCGGCTCCGATTGTTGCGCCAGCACCACCCGGTTCAGCAGCAATGTCTGGCGTCGCCCCAGGGCCTTTTCCGCTGTGCCCAGCGCGAGCTCGGGATGGTTGTTGAGCTCCGATAGGTGCGCCAGCACTATGTATGATGCGTTGCCATCATATTCGGTGCATAAGAATTTAGCGAGTTTGTCGTTGGACAGGTGCCCGGTCGGACTTCCGACCCGCTGTTTGACCGACCAGGGATAAGGTCCGCCGCGCAACATTTCGAGATCGTGATTGGATTCGATGACCAGAACATCGCAACCACGCAGCTGGTCACACACGTTGGGCGGCATGTACCCCAGGTCAGTCGCGATCCCAACTTTGATGCCATCAGCACGGAATGTCAGTCCTACCGGATCCGCGGCATCGTGCGGAATGGTGAACGGAGTAATGGCAATGTCGCCAATCTCGAAGCGGTGGCCGGCTGAGAAAATCTCGAGGCGTGCCAGTCGTGGCAGCTCACCAGCCTCATCACGCAGCGCCCTAGCCCAGGCCTGGTGAGTGGCGCCGGTCATGTACACCGGCACCTGGAATTTTCTGGCCAGCACGGCCAGCCCGTACACGTGATCGGAGTGTTCGTGAGTAATCAGGATGGCGGAAAGGGCACGCGGATCGTCGCCCTGGGCACGCATTCGTTTGACGGTTTCGCGGCAGGAAATTCCCGCATCCACGAGAATCTTCGTACGCGAACTGGAAACGATAGCGCTGTTTCCCCGGCTGCCGCTGGCCAGCACCGAAACCGAAACTGCCATGAACGAAGAATACTCGCGCAGGCTGTGGAAACGCGAGTAACTAATGGGATGAGCGGCAGCCGCTGGCTTCTAGCGGCTGGCTTTCTGGCGGTCAGCTGTCAGCTGTCAGCTCTCAGCTTTATGTGCCCTGTCATCCCCAGCGCAGTCGAAAGGCCCCTATGGAGCTTAACCGGCCTTGTAATCTTCTCGCTTTTTCGTAAAGAAGCGGCAAAACCAACGCTGCGCGCGAAAGCGCAAGCTGCGCTCAGGATGACAAGAAGCTGACGGACGAAAGCTGGGAGCTGCACTCCTCACTTTCCCCATAATTCCGCCCATCCTCTTCTCGCTGTCGCTCCACCGTACGCTCCGGCAATTCCCGTCAGGAAGCCGAGAAACGATTCGTAGATCTGTGCGCGATAAGGTTTCTCGGTCAGAACGGCGTAAGCCGCGAGTTGCACCAGCGGGACAAACGCGGCCACCAGCAGCGTCCATCGCCAGGGACGATGGGGACGAAGCGCGCCCACGAGCATCGTAGCCATGAGCACGAAGAGCGCGGTCAACAGCAAGTCGCCGAATTTTACGTCGAGGAATCCGGCAACTAAACCGAGCACGCCACCGAGAATGTAGATGCCACGATCGCTCGTGTCCGCCATGATTTCGTGTGGCGCGGGCGCCCTCGCCCGCGGCCATTGACGTTAAGCTCGACACACGCGGGCGATGACGCCTGCGCCACACCTCTCCCTAATATTTATAGAAACCTCTGCCGCTCTTTTTCCCCAGCCAGCCGGCGTCCACCATCTTGATCAGCAGCGGACACGGACGGTACTTGGGATCACCCAGGCCGTCCTGCAAGACGCGCATGATATCGAGACAAACATCGAGCCCGATAAAATCCGCCAGCGTCAGCGGGCCCATGGGGTGCGCCATACCCAGTTTGAACACCTCGTCAACTGCTTCCGCGGTTGCCACGCCTTCCATCACCGCGTACATGGCTTCATTCAGCAGTGGCATCAGCACGCGGTTCGACACGAAACCGGGCGCGTCGTTCACTTCGATGGGCGTCTTGTCGAGTTGCAATGCGAGGTCACGTACCGTGGCAAAAGTTTCCTGTGATGTAGCCAGCCCGCGAATAACTTCCGCCAGCTTCATCACCGGCACCGGGTTGAAGAAATGCATTCCGATAATTTTCGCCGGACGCCGGGTGACAGCAGCCAGCCGGGTGATCGAAATCGAAGAAGTGTTCGTGGCCAGGATCACTTCAGGACGGCAAGTCTGGTCGAGATCGCCAAAGATTTCCGCTTTGATTTCAAATTTCTCGGTGGCAGCTTCAATCACGAAATCACAGGCGGAAAGGTCGCCGCGCTTGAGTATCGGTTCGATCCGTTTGAGCGCCGCGGCTTTGTCCGCGGCCGTAATTTTGCCTTTCGCGAGTTCGCGATCGAGGTTCTTGGCAATGGTTTCCAGGCCGCGATCGAGAAATCGCTGTTCCACGTCGCACAGCGCCACCCAATATCCGCTGCGCGCAAACACGTGGGCAATGCCGTTGCCCATGGTCCCGGCTCCCACCACTCCAACTCGCTCGATTGGCATAAATATCGCTTCTCCTTCGCCCCAAAACGTGCCCAGTCTATCACTCCCAAGTGATTGCAAGGCTTAGATTTAAGGTTCGCTTAAGGTTCGAAAAAATATGCTCCACAATACAGCCAATGTAATTTGCGTTGGCATCCGAGGTCTTAGTAAACCGGTCCCAGGTGTCAACTCGAGGGCAGGCATGATTGCAATCAAGCCCTTCGAACGACGGTGCCGGGTGGGAGGCAAGATGCGCAGCATGAGGATGGCAGCACTGGCAGTCGCGATGACGCTGATGTTCAGCGGTTTCGCATTGGCCCGCGACCACGATAAGGATAACAACAAACACGATCACTGGGACAAGCATGCCGACCGCGACCGTCACCACGACCGAGATCGTGACCAACATCACGAGCGCTGGCAAGATCGCGACCACGACCGGGATCACGACCGCTGGCAGGATCGCGATCACGATCGAAACCGTGAACGTCTGGAACGTGACCATCACTGGTGGGAGCGTGAGCGCCGCCGCGACGATGGCTACTATCGCGGAGGGCAGATTTACAACCGTTATCCCCAGAGTTATCCGGGTGGGTATGGCTACCCCGGCGGCGGGTATGGCTATCCCGGTTCCGTGTATGGTCGCTCCGGCAACGGGCGGAACGAAGCCTATGGCTTCGGTTATCAGGATGGCAGCTACATGGCACGCAGGGACATATCACAGAACAAGCGCTTCAATCCGAATCCTCGCAACGAGTACGGAAACCGGACTCATGGCTACAATGGTTCCTTTGGCGACAAGAATTACTACAAGACCCAATACAGCGAAGGATATGGCGCCGGCTACGAAGCAAACTATCGTGGGGGAAGAGGCTGGTAGAAGCAGCACTTGGCAATTCGCAATTCGCAATCGGCAATTGGCTGTAAACCAAAAAGGCCGCCCGTGGAATGGCGGCTCTTTTTCTTAGCGAATAGATTCAGGCCATCAAAGATGCCGACTCGGGCTACAAGCTAACTGCCAAGTGCCAATTGCTAGTTGCTCCAACTCACTCCCGCTCCAGATTCTCGTCCACCGCCACTTTGCCGCCCTTTTGCACTTCGACGACGCGATGCACCGGTTTGTAGCCAGACAGCGTGATGTCGATCACGTAAGTGCCGGGATTGAGGAAGAAGTCGACGGGAGAAAACTTGTCGAGGATACGGTTGTTGACCGCGACCTGCGCGCCCTTAGGTTGGGTCCGGACGTTCACCGCACCCATGCCCGCAGTGTCACCGCCACCGAAAAGCTTTTTGAATTTTCCACCGAGCTTGATGTCATCGGCGGAACCCAGGGCCTTGAGCGTGGGGGCGAAATGAAAGATCTGGCCGGCTTGCAGGCTGGCGCTGGAAGTTTCCTCCAGGTAGCCCTGCTTCTTGATCACAAAGCTATGCTGACCCGGCTTGTCCACATTGATCTGCGCCGGAGTCACTCGCCCGGTGTCCTTGCCATCGAGAAAGATCTGAGCGCCGGCAGGCTGGCTGGTAATTGCGGCCCCAGCCGTAAGCTGGGCCAACTGGATCACCAGAAACGACTTGCTGCCCGAAGCCACTTCAATGGTGCGGGTTTCCGCGGAGTACCCCGCGCGTGCGACCGTCACGCTATGCTGCCCCGGAGCCAGCCCGGGCAGATTGAAAGGGGTAATCCAGCTGGGATCGGTCCGGCCATCGACGTGAACTTCCGCCCCTTCAGGAGTGGTGTTGATGGTCATTTGACCAGGTATGATTGCCGGTGCGAAGGTTTGTACTTTGGCTTTCTTCTTGTTGTTCTTGTTATACCTAGGGGTAACAGAAACGGGAGGCGTTTCCCGGCCTGCCGAGATCTGTTCCGGCTGTGCATGCACCGGGGCCTGGACCGGAGGTTGAGCCTGGTTCCAGCCCGGCTTCGGGGCAGCCGCGACTGGTGCCGCCGCAGCTGTCGGTGTCTCTGCCGTACCTTCGTCCGCCGAGTTTTCCGAGTGGATACGGTAGGCGATGAAGCCCACCACCAGCAAGATGATGGCTATCGCGCCCGCGATCGAATACAAGAAAAGTTTCGGCGGCGTCTTCTTGATCTCAGTCACTGCCTTGTGCGCCACTTCCCGCGGCTGCACTTTGGGCTTTTCCGGTTTTTCCCGGTGAACCTGGCTTAAGGAAGCGGGCGGCTCCGCGTCGAATTCAGGCTCGACTGGCGGTGGAGGCGGAGGTGGCGTGTAGATTTCCTTCAGCGGCGGCAGTTCCGTCATCTCGGAAAAGCTCGGCCCCTTGACCGCGTCTTTCGCGCTTTCCGCCATCGATGGATCAACCCGGAACGCGGGAGCCTCGGTCGCCGGCTCCACCTCCGCCACGGCGCTGGCCCGTTCCTGGAAAGTGGTCTGCCCGGATACTTTCGCCGGGTCGGCAGCGGCTTGCGGCGCCTTCGCCGGCTCTACTGTGGAAATGGCGCTTGCGCTCTCCCATCCGGCTGCTGCCGCTGCGGCTTTGGCCGGAGCGCTTTTCTGAGCACTCGAAATAGATGCGGAACTGGCGGAATCACGTTCAGACAACGCTGGCCGCGCCATGGTTTGCGCGCTGGCAGCAGCCGCTGCATGCTCTGCCGGAGCCGCGGCGGCTTTTTGCGGCGGAGCGGCGACGGGAGCGGCGGCCTTAGGCGCGTTTAACCCCTGGGCTGGCTTCGCCGATTTCTTGGCTTCCGCCTTGGTCGAGCTTTCCTTGCAACGCTCCAGATCGTTGACCAGTTCCTGGCCGCTCTGATATCGATCTTCGGGCGCTTTGGACAGCGCCTTCATGATGACTTCGCTCAGTACGGGATGAATCTTTCGATTGACCTCGACAGGGGCTGCGGGCGTGGCTTCGACAATCTGCTGCCGCACCTGGTCGGCGTCGTCGCCGCCGAAGGCCTTGCTCTCGGTCGCCATCTCGTAGAGAATTGCGCCCAGGCTGAAAATGTTGGAGCGCCCATCCACGGGATCGCCGCGCAACTGTTCCGGCGAAACATAATGCAGGACGTCCGGCGCCTTGCCCGCAGCCTGACAAGTAAACGCCCCCATGCAGGAAACTCCGAAGCTCAAGAGTTTGACCGTGCCGTCCCAGGTGACCATGATCTTGGCCGGCTCCAGGCTGTAGTGAACCACGTTGTGCGAGTGCGCATGGTCGAGGCCCTGGCAAGTCTGGCGCACGATGTCCTGCAGGTCCCAGATAGAAAATCCCTCGTTGCGGGCGAGCATCGTGGCAATGCTGTTGCCCTGCACGTACTCTTCGGCGGCGCAGCACTGATCGTCAATCACTTCCACGCCGAAAAGTTGTGCGATGTTGTGGCTGCTGAGCGGCTTGGTGCCGGCAGCTTCCCGCAAGATGTGGTCGACCAGAACGTCGGCCTGTTCGTCTAGCATTTGCAGCTTGATGGTCTTCAGGGCAATGGTCTGCCCGCTCTCCGGATCGGCGGCCTTGTAGACCGCGCCAATCTCGGAATGCGTGATTTCGCTGAGTATTTCGAAACGTCCTATCTTATTGGCCATTGCTCCCTGAGCCCCGAAAAAATGCAAACAGGCGGTCTTGTGGAAAGACGCCAGACTTCGTCCATGGGGGAAAGGCGCGAGTAGGATATCGCGGCTCAATCCGGGATGGGAGTTACGAAGGTAAGCCGCCTTTGGAGTAGCTGAGACGCCATTCATAAGGAGCGGACCCTTTTTCATCTTCATTTCATTTCACTGCAGCGGCGGGGTGATGAAAGATTCGTGGACCGGCTACAGAATAATGTCGGGGGCGTGGCGTAACCTGACAGGGACAAGAAAGCCGCAGCGAAGCTGCGGCTTTGCCCTCGCCACCTTTCGGATCGAAACTCTACTTGTTATTGTGTTTGTCTTTGTAAATGCTGCGGCTGATGCGATCCTGGCGGCGATTCAGCTGGCGCTGCTCCGCTTTGGTCAAATGGCCGTTATGCTTCGCCATGTCCGTCTGTTCCTGCTTCTGCACGCTGGCTTCGCGCCTCTCCACATTTGCGGTCTCATGGGCATTCATAGAACCGTTGTTGATCCCGTTAGCGATACGTTTCTGCTGGTTCGCTTCGCGCTGATTCACTTCATTCACGCGCGGATGGCCAGGATCGACGACACCCGGTCCGGCGCCGGAGGTTGTGGTTGCGGTTTGAGCAGCGGCGGAACCGGCTAACATCAGGCCTCCCACTGCCAGAACTAAAAGCGAGATGGTGATTTTGTTGGTCATGCGTATCTGAACCCCCACCGGGAAGGATAGTTGTCGGGGACTTCAGGATGGGAGGTTACGGAGGTGGCGGGTCGCTAGTGACCTCTCAACGAATGACAGCCCAAAAAGGCCGCTTCGCGGCGGTGGCTTTTTGAACGTGGCGCCCGCAAACGCATCGAGGATATTGATCGTCCAAAATTCTGCTCGTGCAGGAACCGCAGCGCATCAGCGACCGGCGTCGGGGTGGAACTTTTTCACCGCAAAAATAGTAAGCACGATAAAGAGAGCCATCACTACCAACTGCGCGACCAGAAATGGCGGCTCAGACTGCGTGGGCGCCAGCGCCCTCAGCGCCGGCACTTTCTCGAAACCCTGCACAACGAGTACGAAGACATTGAGATATTCGGCAATTATCGCCGTGACCACGTAAATTGAACGCCACTTGCCAGCCATGTGAAAACTGTAACGCGCGAGGATCGCGATCAGCAGCACCACCAGCGAGATGACCCCCACCTTGTGGCCAGGCGTAACGTGGATAAAGGGAAAGCCGAAGCCGGTCACACTGGTCAGCACCGTGGTCAACAAAAAGAGCGCGGTCCAACCGTTGCGCCGTCTGGCCGAGAGCATTCCGAATATCACGATGAATCCAGATCCGATGCCCACCAGGCTGATGATGACGTGCACGGTGGTAAACGTCGAGAGGGACATGCCTAGCATCATGTTGAGGTCCTTTCCAAACAGGGCTGAGATATTACGACGAGGTGGGGAAAATCTCTACCGGCAGCAATCCTCCCAGTGGGGCAATTTGCACAGGAACAACCCCACGCCTTGTCATTCCGAAGCCAGGTCTATCGGCGACAATGCCGCGCTCCGGAATGACAATTCTTTGGGTGTTTTCAAATTGCACCACGGCGCAATCCCTCAAAATTTGCCACGAACCAGGTAAGGGCAGTGGTTTGTGGCGACCCCTAGGCCGCGCGGATCGAGGTCAGCCAGGTCCGCAATAACTGTCGCACCCTGGCCCCTTCGAGCTTGCGCCGCACCGCGTCGATCACGGCCAGCCGCGCCCGGAGGCCACGCCCACGGAATCCCACCCAATAGGGAACATAGATTTCCCCGGCCACGGGTTCGGCGGTGATTTGCAGATTACGCATGCGGAAGAATCCCGTGCTGAAGAGCAGCCGCTGCACTTTGGCGATGACGATCTGATTCGCCTCGGCTTCCCCAAGCAGCGCCTCGGCGCAGTTCCGCGTCTCCATATAAGTCAGCTCCCGCTCACCCGGCAGCTGTTCGAAGTGGTAAAGATCGAGCGACCCGTTTACGGCGTCCAGACCAAATATCCGCTGATCGCGTCTGCCGCCGTTAAGAATTTCAATCTGGAACAGGCGAAAGGGAATGTAGAAGTCGGCCACCGAACGCAGCGGACCGGAGGTAGTTTCGCGCAGGAAGTCAAACATGCCGGAAGAAAATTGCTGCATGGCTTCTTCGCGCGTCACGTTGGCTTTGAGGCTGCGGATGCGGGCCATTTCCGGGTCTCCAGCAAATCCAAGCCGGTCTACCGGAAATGGAACCAGAGTCCGACCACGGCAGCGATCAGTGCCAGACTGAAAATGACGTTCAGCCGATGCTCGGTCGCTGTCTCCGCCGCAGGTTTGCGGTCCAGGGCCCGCACCAGGGTGACGTCCATTTTGTCGTCTACGGTGGCGAAGGTCAGACCGGCCAGCTGCTTGCGTTCCGGCGCGAGCGTCGCCAGGCTGACCCCAATCAGCACGACGCAACAGATCACGAACATCAGGATTGAGTAGTGAAGAAAATTCATGTCTACCAGACCGCGAAGAAACGCATTGTCGAAGGCGCGACCACCCGCGGCCCGGTCCATCAATTCAAAGACGAATCGGGCGGCACCCATCACGAAGCCGGTCAGCAGTGAACTTATGGCGCCCTGTGCGTTCAGCCGCGGCCACAGAATTCCCAGGACGAAGCAGGCCGCAATCGGCGGGCTGATATATCCCTGCACGCTTTGCAAATAAATATAGAGCTGGCTGCTGATCAGATGGATGAACGGCACCCACGCAAGCCCCAGCACCACCATCACTCCAGTCATGACCCGCCCGAAGCCCACCAGTTGCCGTTCCGTCGCGTCCGGCTTGATCTTCTTATAGAAGTCGAGCGTGACCAGGGTCGACGCCGAATTAAATACCGAACTCATCGCTCCCATCAGCGCCGCCAGCAGGGCTGCGATCATGACGCCCACCAAGCCTGTCGGAAGAAGATTGATGATGAGCGTGGGATAGGCGATGTCACCGTTCAACACTTCGCCGTGGGGGCCGAACTTGAATAGGTCGCGGTAGAGTGCGACCGCGATCAAGCCGGGCAACACCAGCATGAAGACGGGCAGAATCTTGAGGAAACCTGCAAAGATGGTGGCGGCTTTGGCATGTCCTTCGTCCTTGGCGGAAAGCACACGCTGCACAATCACTTGGTCGGTGCACCAATACCAGATGCCGAGAATGGGCGCGCCGAAGAAAATGCCGGTCCACGGAAAATCAGGATCGCTCACGGGCTTGACCATGTGGAAGTAGCTGGCCGGCAAGGCCACGCGCAGACCGGCGAAGCCACCTACCTCGTGCAGTCCGATCACGGTCAGGATGACCGCGCCGAAAATCAGGATCAGGGTTTGCACCAGGTCGGTATAAATGACTGCGGCCAGGCCCCCGGCTATGGTGTAAATACCGGTGGCGATAACCAGAATGACGGCCGCCGTCAGCGGGCTCCAGCCCACCACCCGCTCCAGAACGATGGCCGCGGCGTAGAGGTGTACGGAAATCTTGGTAAACACGTAAGCCAGGATGGATATTCCGGCCAGGTACACTGCGCATGACCGGCTGAAGCGCCGCTCCAGAAATTCCGGCATGGTAAACACGTTGGAGCGCAGGTAGAACGGAACGAAAACCCAGCCCAGGACCAGCAAGATCAGGCAAGCCAACCATTCGAAGGAGCCGACGGCCAGCCCCGAACTCGCGCCGGAACCGGCCAGCCCGATAAAGTGTTCGGTGGATATGTTCGAGACGAACAGCGATGCCCCGATGGCGAACCAGCCCACGTCCCGGCTGGCCAGGAAGTAATCGGTTGAAGTGCGCTCCTTGCGCGCAAAATAAAAGCCAATTGCAAAAATAACTACAAAGTAAACGGCAATAATTGCAATGTCGATCCCGGCCAGTGACTTGTGCGTGAGATGCGCTGCCGTCTCGCCCATATTCCTCCTTCACCGTCTTGGGGGTGCGGGAACCGTGCGTCATGCTAGTGCATTCGGCCCACCCAGGCAACCGGGAATGGCACAGCCTGGTCTGGGGGAGTACCTTCCATAATATTGCCACTGTCGTTGCGGGCATTTTTGGGGCAACAACTGAACAAAAAAAAGCCTGAGCCTCTGTCGATTTTGCGTTCCCTCGTTCGACGTATAGCTAGGAGGAGACACAGCAGTGCGATTCATGATCGCGGTCAAGGCCACGAAAGACTCGGAGCCGGGCAAGAAACCGGAGGAGAAGCTCTTTGCCCCCCTGGCGACATACCACGAGGAACTGGTGAAAAACGCACCGTGATCGATGGCCATTCGCCGAGGCCAAAGAGCTCATCGCTGGCTACACCCTCATCCGGTGAAATCGAGGGAGGAGGCGCTCGAGTGGACCCAGCGCTTCACTAGTCCCATGGGCGAGCGGCACAAGCCGAGATCGAAGTTCACCAGTGGTTCGAGCTTGAGGACTTCGGTCCAAGCGAAGCAGTGCAACGCTTTCGCGATATAGAGGTACGGAATAGGTAGGCGGGCACCGCCTTCGGGTGGCAGCGGCGTATGGAACATTTTTTGCCTCCAACCCGTAACTTCCTATGCCTCAGGAACGTTGTATTTAACTAAGAGGACTGGGTTTGCGATTTTTGGCGGCGGCTGGTTGCCGAGGCCCGAGTTTTTCGTCTATGCTGATGAGGCTTGTGTGACGGTCCATCCGTACCTGTCCTCTCCTGGAGTTTACGAGTATGACCCTGACCCGGTTTGTCACCAAGAACGCCTTTCGCAACAAGCGTCGCAGTATCCTGACCGTGCTCAGCATCGGCGGCTCACTTTTGCTGCTCACCTTCCTCATCACCATCTGGCGCAGCTTTTATGACAGCAAGCCGAGCGAACAATCGGCGCAGCGCCTGATCGTTCGGCACAAGGTGTCGCTGGTGTTCAATTTGCCCAGCTACTACAAGCAGAAGATCCAGGCCATCCCTGGGGTGAAGGAAGTGGTGAATCAGCAATGGTTTGGCGGGCAGTATAAGGACGATAAGCCCAACAACTTCTTCGCCCAGTTCGGCACCGATCCGCACGAGATCATGAAGGTGTATCCGGAGTTCAAGATCCCCGCTGACCAGCTTGAAGCCTGGCAGCATGATCGGGCCGGGGCTATCGTCGACGTCGGCCTGGTTAACAAGTTTGGCTGGAAGATCGGCGACCGCCTGAATATTACGGGCAAGATTTTTCCGGTAAACCTGGAGTTGACCATCCGGGGAATCTTCACGCCGCCGGATCCCACGCAATCCATCTACTTCAATAAGGATTACATTGACGAAGGCTTTCCCAAGCTCAAAGGGAGCGAGGGGTTTTACGCGGTTCTGGCCGATTCACCCGAGTCCGTCACCCGGGTGGCGCAAGCCATTGACGAGACCTTCCGGAACGCCGATCGTCCCACCAAGACCGAGACCGAGCACGCCTTCCAGCTGGGATTCATCGGGATGCTGGGCAACATAAAAGCGTTCATCATGAGCATTTGCCTGGCCGTGGTCTTTACCATTCTGCTGGTATCGGCCAACACCATGGCCATGTCGATTCGTGAGCGTACGCGGGAAGTCGCAGTATTGAAGACGCTGGGGTTCACCCGCAACAGCATTCTCGGACTGTTCGTGGGCGAGGCGGTTTCGCTGTCCCTGATCGGAGGACTGGTCGGATCGCTGCTGTGCGCGCTGGTGGTCGGTGCGATGGCGAGTCAGGGTGGAATGTTCACCGGCATGAAGGTCACTCCGATCACTATCCTGGTGGCGTTGCTGATCGCGGCCGTGGTGGGATTCGCGAGTTCGTTCATACCTTCCTATCACGCGGCCAAGGTCAACATCGTCGATGGATTGCGACACATCGGCTGAAGTGCATTAAGCACCAAAGGCATTAACCACCAAGGACACGAAGCAAGTTACAAGCTGGCGGTTTCAAGGAAAGCTAAATGGCAATTCCTCTTAGCTATAACGTGCGTAACCTGCGGCTGCGGAAGAGCCTCACCATCATGACCGCCCTCGGGATCGCGCTGACGGTAGCGACTGCGGTGTTCATTATGGCGCTTCTAGCGGGCCTGGGACGCGCTTTCGCGACCACCGGCGATCCGCTGAATGTGTTAATGCTGCGCAAGGGCTCGGACTCGGAGCTGGCCGCGGGCGGGGTGTCACGAGATGCGATGCAGGTTTTGAAGGATCTGCCCGGCGTCGCTAAAAACGCCAAAGGTGAGCCGTTGGTTTCGGGTGAAGACATCCTGGTCGTGGTACTACCCCGAAAAGGTGGGACGGGAGAGACCAATGTCACCACCCGATTCCTGACTCCGCTCGGAATCGAGATGCGGCCACAGATCAAAATTACCCACGGAAGATGGTTTACGCCGGGGCAGCGGGAAGTTGTGGTGAGCAGTTCGATCAATCGGCGATTCGAGCACGCAAACATCGGCGACGTGGTGCACATCGGGAAGGGTGATTGGCCCATCGTCGGCATCTTTGACGCCAGTGGCACGGCCCACGATTCCGAAATCTGGGGAGACATCAATCAACTGGTCACTGACTTCGAACGGTCGGTGTACTCCTCGGTGCTGGTGCGGGCTACAGATCCGGTAGCAGCTCAGGCGCTGAAAAACCGTGGGAACGACGACCAGCGTCTGGAACTGAATGGCCTACTCGAACCTGATTACTATGCTTCGCAAACCAAGTCGGGGGGGCCGATCAAATTCGTGGGCTGGATCGTGGCCTTTATCATGGCGGTCGGCTCCTGCTTCGCCGCCGCCAACACCATGTATGCCGCGGTGGCGTATCGCGGACGCGAGATTGCCACGCTGCGCGTGATTGGGTTTTCTCGTCCCAGCATTCTGACTTCGTTCATGCTGGAATCGCTGCTGCTGTCGCTGCTGGGTGCGACCCTGGGCATCATTCTGATGCTGCCGTTCAACGGCATGACCACGGGGACGCAAAATCAGGTAACGTTCAGCGAGGTAGTGTTTAGCTTGCAGATGACACCGGCCGTGGTGATGGCCGCGGTCATATTCGCCTTGATCATGGGAGTCGTGGGCGGGTTCGCGCCGGCTTGGCACGCTTCGCGTCGCGATATATTGAGCGCGCTGAGGGATTAGAGTAGCGCCGGCGCTACATAAATATGCCGATTGATGCAAAACACGAAGACCTGCGCAGTCTGCGAATCGATCGCACTGCGCGCACAGATGGCGAAGGCGAACCTCCGGTCTGGGCTCGCCGCTATATCCTCATAGGGATCGCCGTCCTGGTGCTGCTGGGCATCATTGCGATTTCCTACCGCCTGCTTTCGCACGACGCGCCGGAAGTTGAAGTGGTGCGCGCGTCGGCGCAGAGCGCAGAGGTGGGTGGCGTCGTGCTGTCCGCCAGCGGTTACATTGTCGCGCACCACAAGATCAACCTGAATTCCAAGGTAACGGGCCGGGTGAAGTGGATCGGCGTAGAAAAAGGCGACAAAGTCAAAGAAGGCCAGGTGCTGGTGCGCCTGGAAGATGACGAATTCCGCGCCCAGTACACACAGGCGAACGGCGCCGCCCAGAATGCCCGCGCTTATCTCGAAGAACTGCAGAATGGATCTCGGCCTGAGGAAATTCAGCAGGCGCAGCACAATCTCGATGAAGCTCGGGCCACGCTGGTCAACGACAAGATCACGCTCGATCGCACTCGCGGCCTGGTGACCGAAGGCGTGCTGTCAAAGCAGGCGCTGGATGATGCCACCGCCAAGTTTGAATCTGACCAGCAGCGGGTAAATTCGCTGGACAAGGGTTTCCAGCTGGCCAAGATCGGGCCGCGGCAAGAAGAAATTGCGCGCGCCCGCGGCGCTTTGCAGCAGGCCCAGGGACAAGCGGACTACGCCAAGTCCCTGCTCGACGCCACCGTGATCCGCGCTCCGGTGACTGGAACCATTCTCGAGCGGGCGGCGGAAAAGGGCGAGCTCGTGACTTCGGGATTTGCCAGCACCGCCGAAGGCGGCCCCCAGGGTCTGGTCGTCTCCCTGGCCGATCTCAACGACCTGCAGGTGGAACTCGATATCGCGCAGGATGATTTCGCACGGCTCAACCCCAGACAAAAAGGGGTAGTGACAACGGATGCTTTCCCTGACCGGAAGTACGACGGCGTGATCGCCGAGATGTCGCCCCAAGCCAACCGGGCCAAGGCCACGGTACAGGTGAAGGTGCAAATCCTGACCCCAGACTCGTACCTGCGGCCGGACATGAACTCCACCGTCAAATTCCTGGCGGACGAAGGCAAGCTCACGAGTTCACAGCCGCAGGGGGTTTTCGTGCCCAGCAGCTCGGTCCGTGATCGCGATGGCAAGAAAATCGTTTTCCTCTCGTTTGACGGCAAGGCCACGGCTCGGGAAGTCAAAATTCTGTCGCAGCGTAGCGGCGGCGTGCTGGTGCAAGGCCTCAATGGCGGCGAAGACGTGATTACATCCGGGCCTGCAGATTTGAAAGACGGCGAAAAAATCAAGATCAAGGGACAATCATGAGCACAGCGACAACCATTCCGCATACTGCCACCCAAACCAAGGTGGTGCAGGCCCGCAATGTCAGCAAGGTTTTCAAGCGCGATGCCTTCGAGGTCAAGGCGCTGGACGATGTTTCCATCGAAATCGGCGGCGGCGAGTTCTTGGCCCTGATGGGACCTTCGGGTTCAGGCAAGACGACCCTGCTCAACATGATCGCAGCCATCGACCGGCCAACCGCGGGTGAGTTGCTGGTGCTGGGCGAGAACATCTTTCGCTTCAGCGATTCCCAATCAGCCCGTTGGCGCAACGAGCATATCGGTTACGTTTTTCAGACCTTCAATCTGATTCCGGTGCTCACGGCGTTCGAGAACGTCGAGCTGCCGCTTCTCCTGACCAAGCTCTCCGCGCAACAACGGCGCGACCATGTGATGACCGCTCTAAAACTGGTGGGCCTGGAAGAACGCGTCGGCCACTTACCCAAGCAGCTCTCTGGCGGACAGGAACAGCGCGTGGCCATTGCCCGCGCCATCGTCAGTGATCCCACACTGCTGCTGGCTGACGAACCCACCGGCGATCTTGACAGTCACTCTGCGACTGAAGTGCTTGAGATCCTGAAGCGCCTGAACGAAGACTTTCACAAGACCATCGTGATGGTGACGCACGATCCTCACGCGGCTTCTTACGCGCACGTGACGCGTCACCTGGAGAAGGGAATGCTGCTGCCGGGGTAACCGTGGGGGGGCCGGGTCTTCGACCCGCCCGGGCAAGCGTAGCTCGGCTGGTCCTGTGTTCGTCAAGTGGGTTGGGCAAGGGCACGACTTCAGTTGTGCCGTCAGGATCCGAAAACAGCCCGGCTTCAGCCGCAGCGGCTTTCTGTTTCATCCAGCATCAATTTTGGCAAGTGGTTTCGGTCTCATTACAGGTTGGAAATGGGAATACTGCCGCGGCTAGGAGCGAAACCACTGTCTGCTGGATCAGCTACCCACTGCCATGCCCGGCGGCCGTTTTCCCGCACCACGGTTCTGGCCTCGCCGTACTCCACCAACCGGTTGAGCACCGTGGTGACCGAAGCCAGGGGGTCTTTGTGGCGAAGTAACACCGGCGGAATTCGCTGTTGAATGTGTTCGCAGACCTCGCGAGCCCCTAGCGGACGCGCCGCTTCCATCAGCACCATGCGGCAGGCCTTGGTGAAGCCCGGTTGGCGGCCGCCGCTTTTGCGGTCCACCAATTCAAGCAATTCTTCGCTCAGCACTTCATCGCCGAAGAGGTTGGCCAGTCCGACAATGGTCTGCTTCACCGTCCCGATGCGTTTCATCACATCGGCGCGCTGCCGCATGAGCTGGCGCAATTCTTCGTGCGCCGCCTTCACCACCTCCTGCACGTGAGGATCTGAACTGCCGGGAAGATTTCTGTTCCCTGCGCCATTGCCACTACGCCCGATGTCCATGACCCACCTTCCGGGACCGAACTACCAGCCGGCCCCCGCTTTGCGTTGCGGCGTCCGCTCCAAGCCAGACCACTCCGTAGATTCTGATACGTGATCGCCCGGCCCTTGGTTCCATCTTCCCGAACAGTTCTGTGCAAACTTCCGTCTAACCAGGCTTCTACTAAAGAATTACTCAATCGATTTAGTCGCCGCTCGATTGAAGCCCGCTCACAGCTGCGTTCTGCTGCCTTAGACGGCGATAGTCAGGAAAGGTTAAGGCGAAGAAATGTAAAATCGGTGTGCCAAGTGATGTCCAGATTGATTCACAATCGGAGGCTCGCGAGCTGCGCTCTTTCCGCGCCGGTCGCATAGTTTAGGCTATGCGGAATTCCATATTTTCGATTGCGAATTCGCTTCCAAAGTTGGGATTCTGAGTCGCAGGCTGGACTATACTGATTTTCCGTCACACCACAAAACGTGGCCACACTGTTAGGCTCGGGTTCGCCCCTCGGACGAAAACCCGGAAACAAAGCAGGTTCGTCTCTGATGTGTTCCTTCTTGACAAAACCGAAACAACTGATAAAGTTCGACTTAATTGTCCCAATTTCGAGATAATCTCCAGGTGCTGACGCAATGAAGAACGTTTATGAGGTTCTAAGGCAGAAAGAGCTTGAGTTGTCCAGGCTGGAAAAAGAAGTGGAAGCGCTGCGCGTAGCCGCGCCGCTTCTCTCGGAAGACAAGGAAGCCGGCAATGACAACAAGCCGACGTTGGCTGCGACAGCCACCCAGCAGCCCATCCGTATTCCGCAGCCGGCGGTCAATACCGCTCCGCAAGCCGCCCGCGCCGCCGGGTGGGAAGACACCGCGAAACGCTGGCCCTAGCCGAGGGGTTGGCGAAAGACCTGTCGCATGTGGCAGGCCACCAATCGATCTGGCCCGGAGCCTGGCTCCGGGCTATAACTTTCTGGGAACGAATGGGGGCGCGAGCGCCCGGCTCGTGCTGACCGAAACGCGCGGGACGTCAGCCGCGATATCTGACCCTACGGCTCGGATCGAGTCGGCCTCATCGAGTCAATTATGAGCGCTTCGGGACACCCCACCTCGGGCTTCAGCGGCGTCCGCCGCCGCATTCCTCGCTATTCGGTTGCCATTCCGGTCGATATCACGGTGTTGCGTTCGGGAGCGCCCGCCAGCATTCCGGGACGTTCTCTCGACCTCGGAGAGGGCGGCGTGGCGGCGGTGCTGGCGGCAGAACTGCAGCTGGGAGAGTGGGTAGCAGTCGAGTTCCAGCTGCCCAATGCCTCTCAATCGCTCCAGACCAAAGCTGTCGTGCGGCATCATAACCAGCTGCGTTGCGGCTTCGAGTTTCTGGGACTCTCCGGCGATCAGCGATCGATGATCCGGCGCTGGGCGGGAAACAGCAAGCCTCTTCCGATTCTGGAGCCCGCCGCGCCCGCTTCCTCTCTCCCGCCCGTCCGAAACGCGAAGATGCCAGCGCCGCTGCCTGGGCGAGCACCGGTGCTACCGGCGCGGCGCCGAGCGGTAGCGGCCAGCAATCGGGCCCTGGACCGGCTACTGCGGCTGACGGTGGTTCTGATGCTGGTGGTTGGAGGCTGGGCCGCATGGCAATGGCACCGCGGCTGGCAGCAACTGGAAGCACGCACCACAAAAAAAGACGCGCATGCGCAACCGCCCGCCGCCAAGGTTCCCGCCGACGTCATGGAGCGGTTATTGATCCGAAAAATCGACCCGGCCTATCCAGAAGCCGCGCGCCGGGCCAATCTCCAGGGCGTAGTCGTGCTCGACGCGGTCGTCTCGGCCGATGGCACAGTGATAAACCTTCATCCCGTCAGCGGCCCCGATGCGCTGGTCTCGGCCGCGATGGACGCGGCCCGCTGGTGGCGCTTCCGTCCGTATCGTGCCCGGGGCGAACCGGCCACGGTTGAAACCACGCTATCGGTCGAGTTCCACCCCTAAAACCAACAATGTCATTCTAAGCGCGGCTCAGGATGACAACTTGCCGCCGACCTCGACTGTTCGTGCTTTGCTTCCTGAGCCCGTCATCTGCGACACTGACTTCGAATCACCAGACGCAACCACCATGGGCAGAATCCACGTCCTTTCCGAAAACGTCGCTAACCAGATCGCTGCCGGCGAAGTGGTAGAGCGCCCGGCTTCGGTGGCCAAGGAAGTGCTCGAGAATTCGCTCGATGCCGGCGCAACCCGCATCCGGATTCAGGTTGAAGCCGGTGGCAAAAAGCTGATCCAGATCACCGACAACGGCTGTGGCATGGTACGCGACGATGCGCTGCTGGCTTTCGAGCGCCATGCCACGTCGAAGATCAAGAGTGCGGAAGATTTGCTCAGCGTAGCCACTCTGGGTTTCCGTGGAGAGGCCTTGCCCTCGATCGCTTCAGTCTCGCGTCTGCGCCTGGAAACTCGCGCGCACGATGAGGTCTCGGGAACGATCGTCGAGATCAACGGCGGAAAAATCTTTAAGGTGGAAGAAACCGGGTTGCCGCCAGGAACCTCCATCGCCGTTCGCGACCTTTTCTTTAATATTCCGGCGCGAAAGAAATTTCTCAAGGCGGAATCCACCGAACTTTCTCACATCGCGTCGCTGGTGACCCACTACGCCCTGGCCCATCCTGACAAGCATTTCGAACTGCACTCCGCCACCAACGCCATGTTGGTAGCACCGCCAGTCGCGGGATACAGCGAGCGCGTCTACCAGGTCTTTGGCAAGGAGGTTCTCGACCAGTTGATTCCGATCGCCGCAGTCCATCCCTTCGAACGCATCGGTCTACCGCAACCCCCACCCTGGCACCGCAAACAAGAAGCCCCATGTGGCGCGGGCGCCCCCGCCCGCGAACCGCCGGCGTCCGGAAAACAAGCCGGAGACGCAACGGAAAAAGATGTTGCAGAATCCCCAGACTTCGGAGAATTCCGGGTCCATGGTTTCGTCTCCAAGCCCGAAATCCAGAAACTGAATCGCAACTCGATCTACATTTTCGTCAACGGACGCCTGGTCCGCGACCGCCTGATCCAGCACGCCATCATCGAGGCTTACCGCAACATCCTGCCGCCCACGGTTTTCCCGGTAGTGCTGCTGTTCCTCGACGTGCCGGCCGGCGAAGTGGACGTTAATGTGCATCCTTCGAAAACCGAAGTTCGTTTTCGGCAGCAGAGCGTGATGCACGATTTTGCGCGCGAATCGGTTCGCGCCGCACTGATGAAGGCGCGCCCCGTGCCTCAGTTCGCAGTTGAAATCAGCGCCCATCCCAGTGCGAGTCCCTCGCTAATGGGGGGAAGAGCGTCCTCGCCCGATGCCGTGGCGTGGCCTTCGCTTTACACGCCCGCGGTGTCGCAGCCGTTCAGCTTGCAAGCCCCGGTTCCGCCAGCGATCAACGAGCGCTTCCAATTCGGGGAGGGCATTTCGGTCGACGGCAATGCTGCCCTGTCCCTGGTTCGCGCCCCCGAGCCGGTGCCCGACTCGATTGCCAACCACCGGTGCGCTCCGCCCATTCCCGACGTGGCAGAAGCTCCGAGCGATTTGGCTCCGGCGCTCGCCTCTCTCAAACCGCTGGGCCAGATTCGCGACTCCTTCATCCTCGCGGTGAATCCTGAAGGCCTGTGGATTGTCGACCAGCATGTGGCCCACGAACGCGTGCTCTTCGAGAAAATCCTGAAGCAGCGGGCGGCCCAAAGAGTCGAAAGCCAGCGCCTACTGCTGCCGTTGGTGATCGAACTCACGCTGGCCCAGCAAGCCGTCTTCGCCGACATCGCCGACGAACTGGCGAAGAACGGATTCGAAGTCGAGCCCTTTGGCACGCGCAGCATCGCAGTGAAGATCGCTCCCGCTGGGGTCGATGCTCATGCCGTCGAGCACATGCTGCACGAGCTGCTTGACCAGTTTTCCCGCGAAGAACAGGCCCTGAATCTGGAGAAGATTCGGGCGCGCATCGCCGCGTCTATCGCCTGCCATGCCGCCATCAAAGTCAACATGCCGCTGGAGCAAAATAAAATGGAATGGCTGCTGGCAGAGCTGGCGAAAACTGACTGCCCCATGACTTGCCCGCACGGCAGGCCCGTAGTTCTGCGATACTCGATGAAGGACATTCAGAAGGCATTCAAGCGAATTTGAGGACTTCGGCTCCTGGCTACTAGCTTCTGGCTACTAGCAAAGCCGCAACAACCAATGGTCTCAGGCCAGAAGCTAGGTAGCTAGAAGCTGCTTTATGACTGAACAGGAACTTGATCAGCATCGGCGCGAGAAGTGGCACCTCAGCGGGGCGGCTCTGCGCACGTTCGACGATGCCCGCCGCTTCATCGAGCTGGTCGGATTCTGCCTGATGTATCCCATGCGGAAGCCGCTGCTGGCGCCCACTTTCATCGGCGCTTGGACGGGATCGGACAAGCATCTCCCCATGCAGCAGCATGCTTATGCGGACCCGCGGGCTGGTGAAGCTACCGAAATTATGGTCCGCCTGCTGCGCAATCATGATGCCTACGAAGCCAACCAGTTCGAAGAGAACAACGCCTTCCTGGTGGCTAGCTCGATATTTCCTTATTTCTATGCGCTGGTGGGCGAACGCAATCCCAAGCAGACGCCGCAGCCCAAGCCGCGCTCGGAATATTCCCCGCTGGCCTGCGATGCTTTCGAACTGATCCGGCGTGCCGGACCGATCTCGAAACAAAAGATGCGCGAGGACCTGGGCGGAAGCATCTCGTTTGTCGCCCTGGACCATGCTCTGGGCGAGCTCTGGTCCAAGCTCCGCATCACGCGCGTGGATTACAAACCAGAGGAGGGCGCGTCCTGGGACGTGCTTTATCGCTGGGCTCCGGACGCGGTCCGCGAAGGCGTCGGACTGTCGGTAGGGGAAGCGCTTTCAGCGCTGCTTTCGAAATACTTGGATTGCGTCGTCGCCGCCGACCAGCAGGAAGTGGAATCATTTTTCGGCAATTTTGTTCCCCGCTCCCGGGTGAAGGAAGCGATCAACGCCCTGCAGGCCGCACGGGAACTGGATTTCATTCGGGTAGGCAACCGCTCCCTCATTCAGCTCGCGCAACCCAAAGCTGCCGTGATCGCCAAGGTCCGCACGGGAATTGGCAATCCGGCGCGTCCGGCAGGGCCGCTGGCACAAAAGAACTTGCCCAAGGATTTACGCCGATCTTCACCGATCAGATCAGAAAGAAAAAAATCCGGCTGATCCGTGCCAGTCCGTGGCTAGTGTTTACCTGACTTACCATTTGATGGTTCAGACGTCTATGTACAGACCACCCTGGCTCGGGAAGGTAGGTTTATGCGTCTTTGTTTTCTTCTGGCAGTCGTTTTCGCATTCTGTACCGCATCGGTCGCTCAGACGGCTCCGGCTTCGTCTTCCAGCTCCATGCCGGCCCTCGAACATTTCAGCATCGATCAGGTAGACAAGACGCTCGACCCGTGCACTGACTTCTTCCAGTACGCCTGCGGCAAATGGCTGAAGGCCAATCCGATTCCTCCCGATCAAGGCGGCTGGGGCACGTTTAACGCGCTCGCTATCTGGAACGTTGCCGCCGTGCACAACACGCTGGAAGAGGCGGCGAGGCCTTCCCCCAACCGGACTCCGGTACAGCAGAAAGTTGGCGACTACTACGCGTCCTGCATGGATGAGGACGCCATCAACAAGGCCGGCCTCAAACCGCTGCAACCCGTGCTCGACCGCATCGCTGGGATAAAAGGCAAATCCCAGCTTCCCGAGGTAATTGCCTCCATCCACCAGATCATCCGGCCCGCCAACCTGAGCTTTATCGACGCCGCTTACGCGGGCGTAGTCTTCGGGATTTATGCGCAGCCCGGCTTTGACGACGCCCGTATGACCCTGGCGGCGCTCGATCAATCCGGCATGGCGCTGCCCGGTCGCGAGTTCTATTTGAATGACGACGCGAAATCGGAGGAGATTCGCGGCCAGTACGTCAAGCACGTGGCCCGCATGCTGGAATTGAGCGGCGAATCGCCGGCCCAGGCCGCCAAGGATGCGCAATCTGTGCTGGCGATGGAAACCGACGTGGCCAAAGCCGCCATGGACATCGTTCTGCGCCGCGATCCCAAGAACCAGAACAACAAAATGTCGCTGCAGCAGGTCCAGGCGCTTACGCCATCTTTTAGCTGGAGCCGTTACTTTGCCACGATGCAGGCCCCGGCCTCACCGCAGTACATGGTGCTCGCGCCCGGATTCTTCCGGGGGATGGAAAAGCTAGTGCAGTCGCATTCGATTGAACAATGGCAGGCCTATTTGCGCTGGTCGACTCTGAACCAACTGGCAGCTTCGCTGAGCCAGCCTTTCGTCGAGGAAGATTTCGACTTCTTCGGACGCACGCTCGGCGGCACCAAGGAGCTTCAACCGCGCTGGCGGCGCTGCTCCAACTACTCCGACAACGATCTGGGCGAGGCCGTCGGACAGGCTTACGTTGCCAAATACTTCCCTCCGGAAAACAAGGAGCGCATGCTGCAGATGGTCAAGGCCATCAAGGCTGCGCTCGATCAGGACATCGACGCTGCGAGCTGGATGTCGGACACAACCAAGAAAGCGGCACACGCCAAGCTGGCCGCCCAGGTCGACAAGATCGGATATCCCGACCACTGGCGGGACTACTCTTCAGTCGAGATCAAACGTGACGATTTTCTGGGCAACGTGCAGCGCTCGTCTGCTTTCGAAATCAAGCGTCGCATCGCCAAGTTTGGCCAGCCCGCCGACCGCTACGAATGGGGCATGACGCCGCCCACAGTCAACGCCTACGAGGATGCCCAGGGCAACACCATCAACTTCCCCGCCGGCATTCTGCAGCCGCCGTTCTTTGACGCCTCGGCCAGCGATGCCATCAATTATGGCGCCATCGGCGCCGTGATCGGACACGAGATCACCCACGGCTACGACGATCAAGGACGCAAATTCGATGCGGGTGGCAACCTAAAAGACTGGTGGACCGCCGCCGACGCCGCCAACTACGAGCAGCGCGACAAATGCATCACCGACGAATACACTCAAGACGTGCCCGAGGCCGGGGTCAAGCAGAATGGCAAGCTTTCCGCGGGAGAAGACACAGCTGACAACGGTGGAGTCCACATCGCTCTTGCCGGCTTAGAGAACACGCTCAAATCGCAAGGCAAGCATCTCGACAACCCGGCCGCAGATGGCGTCACTGAATTGCAAAACTTCTTCCTTGCCTACGCCAACGTGTGGTGCGGAGAAGTGCGTCCCGAAATAGCTCGTACTGCGGTGATGACGCAGGGACACTCGCTAGCCCGGTATCGCGTGAACAACGTGCTCGGTAACATGCCGGAGTTCGCCCACGCGTATGGCTGCCGCGCGGGACAGCCGATGGTCCATGCCAACGCCTGCCGCGTCTGGTGAGAGCGAAAGGCGCGTCGCGATCCATTGGCCATGCGGCAGCGCGGCTTGCGGGATGAGCTCTTGCGCAACCGGCGTTGTCACTTTTTGTAGCAGCAGCTCGCGCATCATGGCTTCCATGTCGGGGCCGGCTGTTTCGGCGAGATCTGCGTCGAACCGGTTCCCGGCATATTCACGCGTCACCCGGTTGCGGATGTCTTCGGAACTGCCGCGCCAATGCTGCGCCTTGACGCCATATCTGGCGGTAAATGCTGCGATGATGGCGCCCATGTCGGGCACCGTCATCGACGAATAGATCATCAGGTTGCCTTCACGGCGAGCGCCGTCGATCAGTCGTTGTGTCCGGTCCGGGCCCGAAGCGCCCGCCAGTTCGGCGATCGTTTGAGCCGCAGCGTTGCCTGGCACGAGTGCAATTGCGCACAAGGCCGCCGACAAGGCGATGCAGATCCTGGCGTCGGCCGGCTATCGCCGCGGATCGGTCGTCGAGCGCCTGTTCCGCGACGTTCGCGCCACCGAGATCTATCAGGGCACGTCGGAAGCGCAGCGGATGATCATCGCCGCGAACGTCCTCGCCAACGCCTGACCTGCAATCCCCGCGATGGACCGCGAGACCGCGCAGGCCCGCCTGAATCGCATCCGCAGCTTCAATTCAGAGCTCGACGCGCTCGAGCAGGCCGCTATCGTGACGCTGGACGAGAGCCAGCGCCGGCCGATTGCCGCGTATCATCAGCGGCTGCTGGACGACCTCACCGCGCAATTCGATCTCGATCGC
>Ga0137403_10000583_pt1 | contig 47168 bp, 48 predicted proteins | sample CZOMad2_1_16fung_FD_122057 | JGI IMG/M metagenome (GOLD analysis project Ga0137403, IMG submission 122057) | Vadose zone soil fungal communities from Angelo Coast Range Reserve, California, USA - CZOMad2_1_16fungal (Hybrid Assembly) | ecosystem: Environmental > Terrestrial > Soil > Vadose zone... | reverse complement strand
GCCGCGGCGTTTGTGTTTCCGTTGGCGTTCGTGCTGGCGCCGCTTGTCGCGTTCCTCGTCTACAGCTTCTGGCGCGTCGAGAACAACCAGCTCATTCCCGATTTCACGTTCGCCAGCTATCTCGAGTTCTTCCGCAACGAGATCTATCCGCGGGTGTTCGTCGGCACGCTGAAGCTGGCAACGCAGGTGATGGCGATCGGGCTGCTGCTCGGCTATCCCGTCGCCTATTTCATCTGGCGGCGGCGCGGCCGCTGGCGCTATGCGCTGCTGCTGGTCAGCGTGGTGCCGCTGTTCATGAGCTACATCATCAAGCTCTACGCCATGCGCAGCATCCTCGGCATCAACGGCTTCCTCAACAAGGCGCTGGTCGCGCTCGGCCTGCTGGATGCGCCGAGCCTGGCCTTCCTCTACAACCAGCGCGCCGTGCTCATCACGATGGCCGTGGTGTATCTGCCGTTCGCGATCCTGCCGGTGTTCCTGTCGCTCGAGCGCATTCCGCTCGGACTCATCCAGGCCTCGGCCGATCTGGGCGCGCGGCCCGGACAATCGTTTCGCCATGTCGTGCTGCCGCTCAGCCTGCCCGGCACCATCGTTGGCGGCCTCTTCGTGTTCATCCTGGCGATGGGCGATTTCGTCACCCCGCAGATGGTGGGCGGCACCGTCGGATTCACCTATGGCCGGGTCATCCAGAGCCAGTTCGGCATGGGCTTCAACTGGCCGCTGGGGTCGGCGCTGGCGGTCATCCTGCTGATCGTGGTGCTGGCGGTGATCGGACTGGCCGGCGTGGTCGGCCGCCGCAGCCGGGTGTGAGCGATGTCGCGCCTGGAACGCCTGACCGAATGGCTGCTCGGCGGCGTGACGGCGCTCGTGCTGTTCGCGCTCTACGCCCCGGCGCTGGTGGTCGCGCTCTTCTCCGTCTTCGAGGTGAAGCAGCAGAAGGTGGATTTCAACAGCTTCACCCTCGCCTGGTATGGGCGCCTCCTCCACAACGCGGACATCCTGGCGGCACTGCGCAACAGCCTGACGGTTGCCGTGGCCGCCGTCGCGATCTCTCTCGTTCTCGGGCTGCTTATCGCATTTTACGCCAACGACCCGCGCAATCGCGGCCGACGGTTCCTGGAACTGCTGGTCTATCTGCCGTTCCTGCTGCCGCCGATCATCACGGGTTTGTCGCTCGTGATTTTCTTTCGCGAGGTCGGCATCGATCGCAGCCTGGTGACGGTGACGATCGGCCATGTGGCGTTCCTGCTGGCGCTCACCTACCGGCTGCTGATGACGCGGCTGCGGGTGCTGTCGCGCAGCATGGTGGAGGCGTCCTACGACCTCGGCGCCAACGGTTGGCAGACCTTCCGCCATGTGCTGTTCCCGCATATGCGCTCGGCCCTGGTGGCCGCCGGCCTGCTGGCCTGCACGCTCTCACTGGATGAGACGCTCATCACGTTCTTCCTCTTCAGCAACGACATGACCCTGCCGATCCGGCTGTGGGCGATGATGCGCGTCGGATTCACGCCGGAGATCAACGCCCTGGTGACCCTGATTCTCGGCGTGACGTTCGTCCTGGCTCTGCTAGTCTCGCGTCGAATCGAACTGCGCGGCGGGTAGAACACCATGGCTGAGGCCATCAACCTTCGATTGTCATTCCGGAGAAAGCCGGAATCCATACACACCGGCCTGTGGTTATGGATGCCGGCTTTCGCCGGCATGACACAGTAGGTTTGTTGGTTCAGTCATCGTGAGAGCGCTCTAGCATGCGCGGGGGAAGCGGGGAGGGGACCATGCCGCAACACCGGAGGTTGCAAGACCGCGTCGCCATCGTCACCGGCGGGGCGCGCGGCATCGGCGAAGCCATCGCGGCGCGGCTGGCGTCGGAGGGTGCGCGTGTGCTCATCGCCGACATCGACGGCGACGTGGCGGCGGAGACCGCGCGACGCATCGTGCAGGAGACCGGCTCCGACGTGACGGCGCAGCAGACCGACGTCACCAACCCGGCCCATTCAGCCGCGGCCATCGGCGCGGCGACGGCGCGCTGGGGACGGCTCGACATCCTCGTCAACAATGCCGCCATCCTCGACGTCAGCGCCTTCAACAGCCTGAACTATGACCGGTTCTCGAAGGTGCTGCGGACCAACCTCGACAGCGTGCTCATCTGCACGGTCGCGGCGGCGCGCTTCCTCGCCAAGAGCCCATGCGCGCGCATCCTCAACATCGCCTCCATCATGGGCATGCGCGGCAGCCGCGACTCCGTGCCCTACAGCACGGCCAAGGGCGGCGTCGTCAACATGACGCGCGCGCTCGCCTGCGACCTCGCGGACAAGGGCATCAACGTCAACGCCATCGCGCCCGGCTTCATCGACACGCGCATGGCGCGCCTGCCCGACGGCAGCCACGAGCACGAGACCGACTGGTTCAAGGAGGTCTATCTCAAGCATCACCGCCTGCCGGCCGGGCGCGCCGGCCAGCCCGACGACATCGCGGGACCGGCGTTCTTCTTCTGCTCCGACGACAGCCGCTACGTCACCGGCCAGATCATGCTGGTCGACGGCGGGGTGTCCGCGACGTTCTGAGACGTTGGTGCAACACCAAGAAAGAGGACCACAGATGAACACGGATGAGCACAGATGAACACAGATCGAGCGAGAAACTCTGCACTCTCCGAGCGATCAATCCATCTCCTCCCCCACGCAGTGAGGGAGGATTAAGGTGGGAGTCTCGCCGCGACTGGATGCTACGCGTTTGTCACCGCGCCCCCCACCTAGCCTCATAGGCGCTAGGATAAGATAGAATGCCTGTTGTTTTCGCATTTCTCTTGGACTGTCACCCCCGCGAAAGCGGGGGTCCAGGGCAAGCGACGTTGCAGTTGCCCTGGATTCCCGCTTTCGCGGGAATGACATTCGAGAAAGTTTACAGAGCCAGACTCCCTAACCTAGCGCCTATGCCACCTAGCCTCCCCCACTGTGTGGGGGAGGAATCCCATACGAGAGGGGTGAGGTCGTGAGCAAGGATACCTCCCTCATCGCCATCGATTGGGGCACGACGCGGTTCCGGGCCTGGCTCGTCGACGCCGGCGGAACGATCGTCGACCGGCTCGACAAGACCGCAGGCATCCTGAGCGTCGGCGACGGGGATTTCGGCGGTACGTTCGATCTCCTGGTCGGGCCCTGGCTGCAGCAGCACGGCCGGATGCCCGTGGTCGCCAGCGGCATGATCGGCAGCCGGCAGGGCTGGCATGAAGCACCCTACGCCGAATGTCCCGCCGGCGCCGGCGATCTCGCGGACAGGCTCGTCGCCGTGACGTCGCCGGCCGGCACGGCTGTGCGGCTGGTGCCGGGCGTCACGCGCATCGACGCGGACGGCGTGCCCGATGTCATGCGCGGCGAGGAAACCCAGGTCGTCGGCTGCCTGGCCGCGGGCGATCCGCCGCGGCGGGTCTTCGTGCTGCCGGGCACCCACAGCAAATGGGCGATCACGGAGCAGGGCCGCATCACCCGCTTCGCCACCTTCATGACGGGCGAACTCTATGCGCTGCTGCGGGGTCACGGCATTCTCGGCCGGCTCATGGAGGGCGATGCCCATGACCCCCTGACGTTCCGGCGCGGCGTCGCGTATGGCAGCAAGGCCGGGGGCGGCCTGCTGAAGCGCCTGTTCAGCGTGCGGACGCTGCCGCTGTTCGAGCGGCTGCCGGCGACCGGCGTCGCTTCTTACCTCTCAGGCCTGCTGATCGGGCAGGAGATCGCCGAGGCCATCGCCTGGGCGGGAGCACCGCACATCGCGACGACGCGGCCGACGATCGTCGGCTCCTCGACCCTGGCGCCCCGCTATGCCGAGGCATTGGCGTTCCTGGGCATCGAGAGCAGCACCGGCCCGGAGGAGGCGGCGGTCACCGGTATTCATCGCATCCTCGCCGCGGCCGGTGTGCCGGCGGGGCTAAGATGAGCAGCGAGCTGCACCAGGCCCTGGCCGAGCTGCCGCTGGTCGCCATCCTGCGCGGCCTGGCGCCGGAGAATGCGCTCGCGGTCGGGCAGGCCCTCGTCGATACCGGTTTCCGCATCATCGAGGTGCCGCTCAATTCGCCGCGCCCGTTCGAGAGCATCGGGCTGCTGGCGAAGGCCTTCGGCTCGCGCGCGCTGGTCGGCGCCGGCACGGTGCTGCGGACGGAAGACGTGGCGCGGGTGAAAGATGCCGGCGGCCGGTTGATCGTGATGCCGCACGGCGATACGGCCATCATCCGCGAGGCCAAGCGCCAAGGTCTGATCTGTACGCCCGGCGTGGCCACGCCGACCGAGGGCTTCGCCGCGCTCGCGACCGGCGCCGACGGCTTGAAGCTGTTCCCGGCCGAGGCGATGCCGCCGGCCGTCGTGAAGGCCTGGCGCGCGGTGTTTCCGCCGGACACGCTTTTGCTGCCCGTCGGCGGCATTACGCCCGAGCGAATGGGGGAGTATCTCTCGGCGGGGGCGAGCGGGTTCGGGCTGGGGTCGGCGCTGTTCGCTCCGAACTTGACGCCCGAGGAGTTTCGGAATCGTGCGGCGGCGTTCGTCGCAGCGCTCGGCCGTCGCTAGAGCGTAGCCCGAACGACTGGAATCACCAACTCACGGTGTCATTCCGGCGCAAGCCGGAATCCATAACCACCGGCGACGGCGGCATTGAGCCAATTTCATCGCCATCCGCGTCTATGGGTCCCCGGCTTGCGCCGGGATGACAACGAGATGGTGAGGCGGGGTATCTCAACTGATCGGGACGTGCTCTAGCGCATTGCCGGCACGCGTTCCCTCTTTCTCTGTCATGCCCGTGTTTGACGCGGGCATCCATCTTGCCGCGGCGCAATGGATCGCCGGGTCAAGCCCGGCGATGACAATTTTTAAGAATTCGACCTTGGAGCAACGCTCTGGCCCGCCACGGGCAAAGCGCGTGTTATGCAGATACTACGGTCAGCCATGTCACCGCGCGACTTTACATCGCGGCCGGATCGTACATAGTCTTGCAGTGATCGCCGCGGCCGTTGCGTTTGTTCGCGGAGCGCAACAAAAGAACGGGATCGTCGGGAGGAGTGCGGGCACAAGCGAATCTCCAGGGGTCGGCCAACGACCTCCTTGCCGCGGCGAGCGCCCGACGTCGCAGCACAGCGCTATAAGAACGAACACCATCGGAGGTACACGATGCAACTCAGCAGGGACGATCTTCTCAAGGCCTACAAGCGGATGCGGATGATCCGCGAATTCGAGGATGCCGTGCACGATGAATTCTCGGCCGGCAGCATTCCCGGGTTCGTGCATCTCTATGCCGGCGAGGAGGCTTCGGGCGTCGGCGTGTGCATGCACCTCAACGATCGCGACGTCATCGCCAGCACCCATCGCGGCCACGGCCACTGCATTGCCAAGGGCTGCGACGAGCAGGCGATGATGGCGGAGATCTTCGGCAAGAAGGATGGGCTGTGCGGCGGCAAGGGCGGCTCCATGCACATCGCCGACCTCTCCAAGGGCATGCTGGGCGCCAACGGCATCGTCGGCGGCGGGCCGCCGCTGATCTGCGGCGCCGCGCTCACCGCCAAGACCATGAAAACCGGCGGAGTCGCCATCGCCTTCGTCGGCGACGGCGGCTCCAATCAGGGCACCACCTTCGAATCCTACAACCTCGCCAAGGTCTGGAACCTGCCGGCGATCTTCATCGTCGAGGACAACGGCTACGCGGAATCGACGGCCTCGAAATGGTCGGTCGGCGGCAGCCAGGTCGGGCGCGGCAACGGCTTCGGCATGCCATCCATGGAAGTCGACGGTTCCGATTTCTTCGTCGTCTATGAGGCCGCGCGCGAGGCGATCGAGCGCGCCCGTGCCGGCGGCGGGCCGACCCTGATCCACATGAAGGTCATGCGCTACTACGGGCACTTCGAGGGCGACGCCGCGACCTACAAGGCCGCCGACGAGGTCGCCAAGTACAAGGCGGCGAAAGATCCGCTGAAGCTGTTCCGCGGCCGCGTCACCGAGGCCGGCCTGCTGGAGGGCAAGGCGCTCGACGACATCGATCGCGAATGCAAGCAGCGCATCCAGCAATGCGTCGCGCTGGCCAAGTCGGCAAAGTCGCCGACCGAGGCCGACCTGCTGACCGATGTCTATACGTCCGCATACTGAGGGGGACGCGCCATGACCAAGAAGACCTATCGTCAAGCGATCAACGAGGCGCTCCGGCAGGAGATGGAGCGCGACCCGCGCGTCATCCTCATGGGCGAGGACGTCGCCGGCGGCCTGGGCGCGCCCGGCGAGCAGGACGCCTGGGGCGGTCCCCTCGGCGTGACCAAAGGCCTGATGCCCAAGTTCGGGCGCGACCGCGTGCTGGATACGCCGATCTCCGAAAGCGCCTTCGTCGGCGCCGCCGTCGGCGCCGCGGCGACCGGCCTCCGGCCCGTCGCGGAGCTGATGTTCGTCGATTTCTTCGGCGTCTGCTTCGATCAGATCTACAACCAGGCCGCCAAGTTCAAGTACATGTTCGGCGGCAAGGCGGTGACGCCGCTGGTGATCCGCACCATGTACGGCGCCGGCTTCCGCGCGGCGTCGCAGCACAGCCAGTGCCTCTATCCGATCTTCACGCACATTCCCGGATTGAAGGTGGTGCTGCCAAGCAACGCCTACGAGGCCAAGGGGCTGCTGACCCAGGCCATTCGCGACGACGATCCCGTGATCTTCTTCGAGCACAAGGCGATGTATGACGAGACCGCCGAAGTGCCCGACGATCCCTATACGATCCCCTTCGGCGAGGCGAACGTGACGCGCGAGGGCGACGACGTCACCATCATCACCATGGGGCGCATGGTGAACTTCTGCAATCAGGTCGCCGACAGCCTGAAGAAGGACAAGATCGGCGTCACCGTGGTGGACCTCCGCACGACCTCGCCGCTGGATACCGAGACCGTGCTGGAGACGGCGTCGGAGACCGGACGCGTGGTGGTCGTCGACGAGGCGCACCCGCGCTGCAACATGGCCGCCGACATATCGGCGCTCATCTGCCAGGAGGCATTCGACGACCTGAAGGCGCCGATCAAGATGGTGACGGGTTACCATTGCCCGGTGCCGTTCTCGCCGGCGCTGGAGGACATCTACATCCCGGGCCCGCCGAAGATCGAAGCCGCCGTGCGCGCGGTCATGGGGCACGCCTGATGGCCGGGACGATCCAGCCCATCGTCATGCCGAAGTGGGGCCTGGCGATGGAGGAGGGGGTGGTCACCGCCTGGAACGTCGCCGAGGGCGCCACCATCGCCAAGGGCCAGGAGATCGCGGACATCGAGACCTCGAAGATCGCCAACGTCTTCGAGAGTCCGGTCGCGGGCCCGCTGCGCCGGCTGGTGGCGCAGACCGGCGAGACGCTGCCGGTCGGCGCCCTGCTGGCGGTCGTCGCGGACAAGAGCGTCGGCGACGGCGAGCTCGACGCCTACATCGCCAAGTTCAACGAGGCGCTGACGGCGGCGCTCGCGGCCAAGGCGAGCGAGAAGAAGGCCGAGCCGGAGACGGTGGAGATCGCCGGCGGCCGCAAGATCCGCTATCTCAAGCTCGGCAGCGCCGACGGCCCGCCGATCGTGTTCGTGCATGGCTTCGGCGGCGATCTCAACAACTGGCTGTTCAACCAGGAAGCGCTGGCCGAGCACCACACCGCCTACGCCATCGACCTGCCGGGACATGGCGGCTCCAGCAAGGATGTCGGCGCCGGCGATCTCGCGAGCATGACCGCGGCGCTGGCGGCGTGGCTCGACGCCCTCAAGATCGCGCGCGCCCATCTCGTCGGCCACAGCATGGGCGGTGCCGTCAGCCTGCAGCTGGCCGCGGCCAAGCCGGACATGGTGGCGTCGGCGACGCTCATCTGCCCGGCCGGCCTCGGCCCGGACATCGCCATGGATTACATCAACGGCTTCATCGAGGCCAGCCGCGGCAAGAAGCTGGAGCCGGTGCTGCAGATGCTGGTCGCCAACCCGGCGCTCGTCACCCGCGACATGATCGAGGACGTGCTGAAGTTCAAACGCATCGATGGCGTCGAAACGGCGCTGAAGAAGATGCGCGACGCCCTCTATCCCGGCGGCCGTCAGGCCGACGCGCTGCGCGACAGCTTGGGCAAGGTGAAGGCGCCCGTGCAGGTCATCGTCGGCGCCCAGGACCGGGTCATCCCGGCCGCCCATGCCAAGGGGCTGGCCGGCAACGTCAAGGTCCACGTGATCGAGAATGCCGGCCACATGCCGCACATGGAAGCGTCGAGCGAGGTCAACCGCCTGATCGACGAGATCGCCGGATAGGCGTGGCCTCTACTGCGCCGGGCGCGCTGAGGAGATGCGGTCGTTCCACTTCCCGCTGGCGTTGAAGGCGCCGGCGACCTTCGAGCATTCGCCGGTGTAGTTGATCCCGCTGCAGACATACCAGCTGCCCTGCACGCGCAGGCTGGAAGTCCGCCGGTCGAAGTAGTAGGCGCGCAGGTCGGGCGCCGGACCCGTGAGCTGGAGCATGCGGCCGCTGAAATTGAAATTCTCGTACAGGATCAGCGTGGTGAAATTGCCGCCGCCCGGGCCGCTCCCTGGGCCGCCGCCGCACACCAGCCGGCCGTTGTTATTGGCGACCGGCCCCCACGGACAGGCGCTCATGTCGAGGCGGGCGTCGGTCCAGCGGTCGCTGAAGGTTCGGCATTCGGCATGGAGCGTGCGACTGTCGAGAAAGCCGTTGCGGCAACTGGCTTGCCAGCTACCGGGGGGCAGGCTGCCGGGATTGCCGGCCTGGCCGCCCTGGCAGCGCAGCGCGCCGTTGTCGTTGTAGATGTCGCCGCGGCAATTTTTGTAGTAGAGGCTGCTCTCCCGCCAAGACCCCTTCTTGGTCTGGCATTGCGCCGTCAACAGGGCATCCGGCCGATACTTGCCGGCAACGCTCACGTTGCGGCAGCTCTGCAGATAGCTGCCGTTGGGCTGCGCCTGCGCCGGCCCGGCTGCGAGGGCACCGCAGAGCAGGGCGACGCCGATCAAGAAAGACAAAGACAATATAAACGAGCGCATGATCACTACCCCCGTCGAGCCTGGCCCGAAGTCCGGTCCTTAACACCGCGAGCCCGCCTTGTCACCATGCTAGGGTCGGACCCGATGATTTCTTCGGCCGAAACGACCGAGATCGCCGCTGCCCTCGCGCGCCTTCCGCAGTTTGCGGGACGCGCCCTCGACGGCGCGCAGATCGCGCCGCTCGCCAGCCTCACCAACCGCAACTACAAGGTGAGCATCGGCGGCGAAGCCTATGTGCTGCGCATCGCCGGCGAAGGAACGGAGCGCTACATCGACCGCGCCGCCGAAGCCCGCAATGCCCAGCTGGCGGCGTCGATCGGTATCGCGCCGGAACTGCTCTACCTCGACCCGCCGAGCGGCCTGATGCTGACGCGCTTCATCGACGGAGGGCTGTCCTTGCAGGCCGCCGACATGCACCGCCCGGAGCTGCTGCGGAGCGCCGTCGGGCTGCTCAAGCGGCTGCATGACAGCGGGCTCGCCTTTGCCGGCCGCATGGACCTGTTCCCGAAGCTCGATGAATACATGGCGCTGGCGGCGCAACGGGGATGGCCGGGCGGACTGGACCTGACGCCGATCCGCCGCCGGGCCGAACCTGCCCGCGCCGCGCTGGAGGGAGCCGCGGCGCCGCTGGCGCCGAGCCACATCGATCCGGTCCCTCAGAACTTCGTGCGCGGCCGCGCCGCGGCTCAGCAGCCGACGCTGTATCTGCTCGACTGGGAATACGCCGCCATGGCCGAACCGATGTGGGACCTCGCCGCCGTCTCGATCGAGGCGGAGCTGGACGCGGCGCAGGAGCGCCTTCTGCTCGACACCTACTTCGGCGGCGCGGTCGTGCGGCAGGCCGGCCGCTTCGCGCTCTACAAGGCGTCGTTGAATCTTCTCGCCGCCGCCTGGGCGGTCGTGCAACTCGTCGACGGCAATCCGAGCGCCGATTTCGCCGCCTTCGCGCGCCAGCGGCTGGCGTGGCATGCGGCCGTGACCGAGAGCGCCGTCTATCGCGCCTACGTTGCACCGTAGCCCTTCTCATCCTCTCGCCGAGCGTCTATAGTCGAAAGTCTCAACGGGGTGCCCTCGTGGCTGAGAGGTGCCCGGCCTGCCGGCCGGCGCCAACCCGACGAACCTGATCCGGATAATGCCGGCGGAGGGATGTGAGTCCGATCCTCGATCATGTTCGCGTCATTTCCGCCGGCTTTTCGCGGAGGACATGACATGCCTAGATTCCTGCTTCTGATTGCGCTGGCGCTCGGGCTGCTGTCGGCGGGGGCGGCGTCGGCCGAGACTCCGACCCTGACGATCTATACCTATGACTCCTTCACCTCCGAGTGGGGACCGGGCCCCGCGGTCACCAAGGCCTTCGAGGCGACCTGCGCCTGCAAGATCGACTGGGTCGCGCTCGAGGACGGCGCCGCCCTGCTGAGCCGGCTGCAGCTGGAGGGCAAGCATACCAAGGCCGACCTGGTGCTCGGCCTCGACACCAGCCTGACGGCCGAGGCGACGGCGACCGGCCTGTTCGCGCCGCATTCCCTGGATCTGAAGAATCTCAAGCTGCCGATCGCCTGGACCGACCCGGTGTTCGTGCCGTTCGACTACGGCTACTTCGCGGTCGTCTACGACAAGACCAAGCTGCCGCATCCGCCGACCAGCCTGAAGGAACTGATCGACGGCGATCCCAGCCAGAAGATCCTCCTGGAGGATCCCCGCTCGAGCACGCCCGGCCTCGGCTTGATGCTCTGGATCAAGGAGATCTATGGCGACAAGGCCGGCGACGCCTGGACCAAATTGAAGCCGCGCATCCTCACCATCAGCAAAGGCTGGAGCGAGGCCTATGCCTTGTTCACCAAGGGTGAGGCGCCGATGGTGCTGAGCTATACGACGTCGCCGGCCTATCACATCATCGAGGAGAAGACCGACAAGTATGCGGCGGCGGCGTTCGCCGAAGGCCACTACATGCAGGTCGAAGTCGCCGGGCGCGTCGCCGGCTCGCCGCATGGCGATCTCGCCGGGAAGTTCCTGGCCTTCATGATCTCGCCCGGATTCCAGGACCAGATACCCACCACCAACTGGATGTATCCGGTGAGCGAGCCGACAGGCGGGTTGCCGAAGGAGTTCGGTCAGCTCGTGCAGCCGGCGAAGTCGTTGCTGTTCGCGCCTGAAGAAGTCGCGGCCCATCGCAAGCAGTGGATCGACGAGTGGTTGCAAGCGACGAGTCAATGATCCGCCGGCTCGTTCCGGGGGCGCTGACTTTCCTTCTGCTCGGTCTCGTCATCGGCGGCGCGTTCGCCGGCCTGCTGCGCGCCGCCGGGACGGCCGACTACGGAGCCTTCCTCGACAGCTCCTATACCCGACGGGTCGTCACCTTCACGGTGTGGCAGGCGCTGCTGTCGACGCTGCTCAGCGTCGGCCCGGCTATTCTCGTCGCACGAGCGATGGCGCGCCGGCCATCCTTTCCCGGCCGCGCGCTGTTGCTGCGTCTGTTCGGCCTTCCGCTGGTCTTGCCGACATTGGTCGGCATCCTCGGCGTCGTCGCGGTCTACGGCCAGTCCGGCCTGGTCAACCGATTCATCGCCGCGCTGGGAGTGCAGCCCCGGCAATTCCTCTACGGCCTGCCGGGCATCCTGATCGCGCATGCCTTCTTCAATCTGCCGTTGGCGGTGCGGTTGCTGTTGCCCGTCTGGGGCGCCATCCCCGGCGAGACCTGGCGCCTGGCCACCCAGCTCGGCATGGACTCGCGGCAGGTCCTCCGCTTGATCGAGTGGCCGTTGCTGCGGCAGGCCTTGCCCGGCGCTGCCGGCCTCGTCTTCATGCTCTGCTTCACCAGCTTCGCGATCGTGCTGACGCTCGGCGGCGGACCGGCTAACAGCACCATCGAGGTCGCCATCTTCCAGGCCGTGCGCTTCGAATTCGACCTCGGCAGGGCGATCCAACTGGCGCTCCTGCAGGTCGGGATCTGCGGGTTCCTCGTGGTTGCCGGGCAGCGCTTCATCCGCGACGTCCCGCTGACGCCGACGGTGCAGCGTCCGCAGGATCGGCCGGATGCCGCCGCCTGGGGTGGACGCATCCTCGACGCCGTCGTGCTGCTGGCCGCCGCCGCCTTCGTCCTGTTGCCGCTCGCGGCCGTGCTCGAGAATGGCCTCGCCGGACCCGTGGCCAAGGTGCTCGCCGACAGCCATCTCTGGCTCGCCGTCGGCCGCAGCCTGGGTGTGGCGGTGAGCGCGGGGCTGCTCGCCACCGCCGCCGGCTGGGGCCTGCTGCTGACCAGTCGCGAACTGCGCCTGCGGCGCTATCGGCCGCGGGCGGCGACGGCCATGGAGACGATCGCATCGCTGGTATTGGTGGTGCCGCCGCTCGTCATCGGCACGGGCTTGTTCGCCTTGCTGTCGCCGGTCGCGGATGTCTTCGCCATCGGCATCGTCCTGGTCGTCATCGTCAACGCGATCATGGGATTGCCCTACGTCATCCGGACCCTGGGGCCGCCCTTGATGCGGGCGGGTGAGCAGCACGACCGGCTGTGCGCCAGCCTGGGCATCGCCGGCTGGAACCGGCTGCGGCTGGTCGAGTGGCCATTGCTGCGGCGGCCCGTCGGAACCGCGCTCGCGCTGACCGCGGCGCTTGCGATCGGCGATCTCGGCGTCATCGCGCTGTTCGGCACGCAAGATACCGCCACGCTGCCGCTGCTGCTCTACCAGCGCATGGCGGCCTATCAGCTGGACGCAGCGGCGGTGACAGCCGTGGTCCTGGCCGCCTTGTGCTTCGGACTGTTCGCCGTCATCGAACGGGGAGTCGGCGGCCATGGCCGGCGTTGACCTCGACGACGTGACCTTCCAATACGAGGACATGCGGATGCGCTTCGATCTGCATGTCGAGGACGGCGAATGCCTGGCCGTCATCGGCCCCAGCGGCGCCGGCAAGAGCACGCTGCTGGCGCTGATCGCGGGCTTCGAGCGCGCCGATTCCGGCCGCATCCGCATCGGCGGCGAGGACGTCACGCGCCTGCATCCCTCCATCCGTCCCGTCGCCATGCTGTTCCAGGACCACAATCTCTTCTCCCATCTCGACGCGGCCGCCAATGTGGGCCTCGGCATCCATCCGGGATTGAGGCTGACGACGGCCGACCGCGAACGAGTCGAGGCCGCGCTGGCGCAGGTCGGACTCGCCGGTCTCGCGCAGCGCCTGCCGTCGCAGTTGTCGGGCGGAGAACGTCAGCGCGTCGCACTGGCGCGCAGCCTGGTGCGCGACCGCCCGGTGCTGCTGCTGGACGAACCGTTCGCGGCCCTCGGTCCGGCGTTGCGGCGGGAGATGCTCGATCTCGTGCGCGCCTTGCAGGTCGACCGCAAGCTGACCGTGCTGCTCGTCAGTCACCAGCCGGAGGATGCGCTCTACGCAGCGACGCGCACGGCGTTCGTCCATGACGGACAAGTGCTGCAGGTCGGCGCCACGCGCGACCTGCTGGACGGCGCGGCGGGATCCGAGCTCCGCGACTATCTCGGCGAGTTCGCGCTGCGCGGCGGTTGATTTGTCGGTATCGAGTACAACACCCTCACCCTAACCCTCTCCCGCTTCGCGGTAGAGGGGACTCGATCGAGCGAGCTGCACCCACCGTGTCCCCTCGCCCGCGAAGCGGGAGAGGGTTAGGGTGAGGGCCTGTGGCTCGGCCTGGCAGGTCACCCGCATGAGCGAACAGGATCAGGCCGCCGTCATCGCCTTTCTGGCCGATCCCGCGAGTCACGGCGGCGGCGAGGTCGAACGCATCGACACCCACGCCTCCATCGTTTTCCTGGCCGGCGGCCCCGCGGATGCCGCATCGATGCTGCCCGGCAGATATCAGCGCGGGCGGTCGCGCTAGCGCCTGCGACCGCCAATGAGGGGAACGAACGCGACCGGTAGGATGCTGCGTTCGCTGATCGCACCGCTCGCCGACTTCTCGATCAGGACCAGTTCCTGGCCCCCGCTCTCGCCGACGGGGATGACCATGCGGCCGCCATTGCGAAGCTGCGTCAGCAGGGCCGCCGGAATCCTTGCCGCCGCCGCCGTCACGATGATGCCGTCATAGGGGGCGTGCTCCGGCCAGCCGGCATTGCCGTCGCCGACTTCGACACTGACGTTGCTGGAGCCGAGTCGTTGCAATCTCGCGCGCGCCGCTGCCGCCATCTCCGGGATGACTTCGACGCTGTAGACCTGCCGTACCAACTCGGCGAGCACCGCGGCCTGGTAGCCCGAGCCGGTGCCGATCTCGAGCACGCGGTGGTCCGGTTCCGGATTCAACAGATCGGTCATGAGTGCGACGACGTAGGGCTGCGAGATCGTCTGGCCATGCCCGATCGGCAGGGCGTTGTTGACGTAGGCGTTGCGCTCCTCGGCCGCCGGCACGAATTCGTGTCGCGCCACCGTGGCCATGGCCGCCATCACCCGGGCATCGAAGACCGCGCGCCCCGTATACCCGGCAGTGGCCTCCGCCTCCGCGGCGATCTCTTCGAGAAGGGCCTGGCGCCGTTTCATGGGACCGACTGCGTGGGGGCCGCACCGGCGGCGCGGTCCCATGGCCGATCCTAAACGAACGTCGCGCCGTTCGTCGACAGAATGTCCCGACCCGGATCCGGCAGCCGCCCACGCTTGCAATTGCCCGGTCCCTCCGTTTTGATGCCGCGGGCGGGCATTCATCGCAGGGGGACGGCCGGCTATGAAGATCCTTGGCTATGCGGACCGCTTCAGCGTCATGCCCGGCGAATCCGTCCGCTTCATGGTGAGCTGCGACGGCATTTCGACCTATCGCGCCGACATCGTGCGGCTGATCCATGGCGACACCAACCCGGCCGGGCCGGGCTTCAAGGCCGAGGAGCTGGAGACCCCGGTGCGCGGGAACTATCGCGGGCGCCCGCAGCCCGTGCATGCCGGGTCGGCCATCGTGGTGCCGCGGACGTCCCTGCTCGACGGGATGAAGAGCTTCACCGTCGCCGCCATGATCTGGCCGACCACGCCCGCCAAGGGCCGGCAGGGGCTGGTGACCCATTGGCTGGCCTCGGACCAGAAGGGCTGGGGCCTGATAATCGACGAGTCCGGCGGCGTTGCGCTCCTGCTCGGCGATGGCCGCAAGACGGTCCAGGTTGCCGTCGGGCGACCGCTGCTGCCGCGCGAATGGTACTGCGTCGGCGCCAGCTTCGATGCCGAGCGGCAGGAGGCGCGCGTCTGGCAGCAGGCGCTCGCGACCTATCCCGGACTCGATGCCGGCGGCGAGGAGCGCGCCATCGTGCCGCCCACCGCGGTCGAGAAGAGCGATGCGCCCTTGACCATGGCCGCCTGGGTGATCGAACTCGTCACCGGCGGCCGGGCGGTGCTGGATGGCCACTACAACGGCAAGATCGACTCGGTGCGCCTGTTCGCGGGCGCCGTCGATCCCGCCGCCGCCGGGCGCTGGGTTCGCAGCACGGCCGAGGCGCTGGCCGCGCCGCAGATCGCCGCCGTCTGGGACTTCGCGCAGGACACCGCCACCACGCGCATCCGCGATCTCACGCCAAACCGGCTCGACGGCCAGATCGTCAACCTGCCGGCCCGCGCCATGAAGGGCTGGAACTGGGACGGGACCCAGATGAACTGGCAGCTGGCGCCCGAGCAGTACGGCGCCATCCATTTCCACGACGACGACATCTACGACTGCGGCTGGCTCACCGACTTCTCGTTCCGCGTGCCCGAGGGCCTGCGCAGCGGAGTCTATGCGGCCCACGTCCGCTCCGACAGTCATGAGGATTATATTCCGTTCTACATACGGCCGAAACGCGGTGCACCGACGGCCGACATCGTCTTCCTGGCGCCGACCGCCGACTACATGGCCTACGCCAATGATCACAACGCCGTCGACGCCACCGGCGCCGAGCTGGTGGCGGGACGGCTGGTGGTGCTGCAGCCGCAGGACCTGCATATCGGCGAGCATCGCGAATTCGGCGGCGCACTCTACGACACCCACTCCGACGGCAGCGGCGTCTGCTATTCCTCGCGTCTGCGGCCGATCCTGAACATGCGGCCGAAATATGCGTCCTGGCTGGGTGCCGCCGGCTCGGGCCTGTGGCAGTTCAACGCCGACCTGCACCTGATCGATTGGCTCGAGACCAAGGGCTTCAGCTACGACGTCATCACCGACGAGGACCTGAACGCCGAGGGCTATGACCTGTTGAAGCGCTATCGGGTGGTGCTTACGGGATCGCACCCCGAATACCACTCCAAGCGCATGCTGGACTCGCTGCAGGAGTTCACGCAGCGCGGCGGCCGGCTGATGTATCTGGGCGCCAACGGCTTCTACTGGCGCATCGCCTTCCACAGCGAGCTGCCCGGCGTGATCGAGGTGCGACGGGCCGAGGGCGGTATCCGCACCTGGGCGGCGGAGCCCGGCGAGTACTACCACAGCTTCAGCGGCGAATATGGCGGGCTGTGGCGGCGCCAGGGCCGGGCGCCGAACCTGCTGGCCGGCGCCGGCTTTACGGCCCAGGGCTTCGACCTCTGCTCCTACTATCGCCGCCGGCCCGACAGCTTCGATCCGCGTGCCGCCTTCATCTTCGAAGGCATCGGCGCCGACGAGCTGATCGGCGATTTCGGCCTGGTCGGCAACGGCGCCGCCGGCCTCGAGCTCGACCGCGCCGATCGCGCGCTGGGCACGCCGCCCCACGCGCTCGTGCTGGCCTCATCGGAAGGGCACACGGATCTCTACATGGTCGTGTGCGAGGAGATCCTGGTGAACACGCCCAACCTGACCGGCAGCCAGTCCGACCTGGTGCGCGCCGACATGGTGTTCTACGAGATGCCCGGCGGCGGCGGCGTCTTCACCACCGGCTCGATCGCCTGGATGGGCAGCCTGTCGCACAACCAGTACGACAACAACGTCTCCCGCATCACCGAGAACGTGCTGCGGCGGTTTGCCGCTCCGGAACCATTCTGATCTTCTTGACGCGGGACGCTCGATCGGCGTCGGAGTCATGCGCGCGGATTTCGAGGTCGAACCAGCAAGGGAGCGGGAACGTGGCGTACTACATGGAGATGGAAGCCGGCAGCATCGACCTCGCCTGGATCTTCAACGTCAACCGGAATGTCGGACTCAATCTCTCGAGCCGCAAGCCCGACGTGATGCTCGTGCAGCATGCGCTCAACACGGTGATGGTGAAGCTCGATCTGAAGGACAAGAGCGGCAAGACGATCCACTACCTCACGCGCAACGGCATTTGCGACCAGGCGACCGCCGACGCCATCGCCGCCTATCAGAAGAATCTCGTCGAGCGCGGCCGTTTCGTGAAGGCCGACGGCTTCGTCAGTCCGTCATCGCGCACCGGCTGGAACACGCACGGCGACGCCCAGTTCACCATCGTCTACCTCAACCGCGATCACCTGCAGATTCAAGGAAAGATGATGGAGGAGAAGGACTTTCCGTTGGAGCTGCAGGCCGATATCAAGGCCAACGCCCACCTCGGCAAGGCGCCGCGCAAATAGCCGAACGGCCTTTGCGGTCAGGAACTCGACGCGCCCGTGAACCGGCTCCGCAGGCGCAGGCCGAGATAGATCAGCCCACCGGCAATGCCGAGTCCGGGCAGGTCGATGGCGAGAAGACCCGGCACCGGGCTGGTCCATTTGTCCATGTTGGTCGTGCGGCCATAGTAGGGAGGGCCCGATCCGTAGGACTCCGCGACGACGTCAAAAGTGGCCCAGGCAAGATAGCCAACGAGAGCAAGTGCTAGGGCGAAGCAGGCGTAGGAGGTCGGTCGCATGGCCGTCATGGGCGAAGGTTCCGGGCTGCCGTAGCGGCCTAGTACGCAACGGTCAAGGGGATGTGACATGAAGACTCGCGCACGCCACTCCGCAGGTCCTCGATGAACTTGTCCATCTGATCCGTCAGGTCGATACAGCCCGCGCTTCCCGGCTCGCTCCCGCCATGGATGAAGAAGCCGCCGCGGCCGAAGGTAGCCGTGTCGGGATAGGGATGGATCGAGATGCGAAAATTGCCCCAGGCGGTGGTGCGCCCGATGATCCAGTTGATGATGCCGGCCTCCCAGATCTCGCTCGGCGTGATCCAGTAGCGACCCTCGGGGATCGGGCCTTCGCCCCGCTGGCGCTGGCGTTCCGGACTGTAGTCGAAACTGCCGCCGACCGGCCGCCCGGAGACGCCATGATATTTGAACGGCTTGCCCGTCAGGACGGCGCTGTATCTCGACGTCTCGACGGAGCGGATCCCATACATCCAGAGATATTCGCCATCGAACTTCAGCGTCACGGACGACGATCCGCAAGCCGGAAACTCCGGATTGTAACGCTCGCCCGAATAGTCGTAGTCGTCGGGTGGGGCCATTTCGATCCTCTGATCGTCGTTGCCGGAACGAATGGATGCGGGATTGCGCTGAATCCCGTCGCGCGACGCTAGCGCAATCGTCCGCGGCGCGCTGTGACGCCGGTCACTTCGGGGCATGAGGATTTGGGCGTCGCAGGAGCTCGTCGCCGGAACGCTACTCCTTGCCGCTCGCCGTGGCGCCCCTGCTCGAACGGCGGGCGCGGGCGGGTCGGCGCGAGGCCATGATTGCTTCAAGCGCGCGATTGTGGTCCTGCATGGCGAGATAGGCGCGGTAGCGGGCGTCGAAGTGACTGCGCATGGCGGGCGCCGGCGCCACCGTGCGGCCGGCGCGGACCATGGCGGCGGCGGCATCGGCAAGCGACGGATAGAGGCCGGCCGCCACGGCCGCGACCATGGCGGTGCCCAGCAGCACGCCGTCCTCCTCCTCGCCGAGCACGACGGTGCAGCCGGACGCATCGGCGTAGAGCTCGACCAGCAGGGGATTGCGCACGTGACCGCCAGTCAGGTGCAGGTGATCGACGCGATAGCCGTGATCGCCGAGGCGATCGAGAATGTGGCGGTTGCCGAGGGCGATGGCGACGGCGCCGGCATAGTAGAGCCGCGCCAGCGCATCGAGCGAGCCGTCGAGGGCGAGGCCGCTGATCACGCCGCGCGCCCTGGGGTCGGCCAGCGGGGAACGGTTGCCGTGGAAGTCCGGCAGGACGTGCAGGTCGTGGGCGAATGCCCCGCCTTCCTGGCCGCGCAGCTCCTTGATGCGATCGAGAACGACATCGTGCGCACGCCGGCCGAGCGCCCGCCCTTCGGCCGTCCAGTCCAGGAGATGGTCGAGCAGGGCGCCCGTGGCGGATTGCCCGCCTTCGTTGAGCCACAGGCCGGGCGCGACGGCGCCGAAGTAGGGTCCCCACACGCCCGGCACGAAGCGCGGCTCGCGCGACAGCGCCATCTGGCATGTCGAGGTGCCTGCGATCATGGCAATGCGGTTGTCGAGGCGACCGCCGGCCAGCTCCGCACCAAGGGCGCCGAGGGCGCCAGCATGGGCATCGATCATGCCGATGCCGACGAAACAGTCAGCGGAAAGCCCGAGCTCTGCCGCAGCGGGCTCGGTAAGCGTGCCGATGCGATGGCCGATCGGCTTGGCGCGGTCGGGCAGGTGGGCGCGCCGCTTGAGGTCGGCGAGCCCGACCTTGCGCAGGAAATCGCCCTGCCAGCCCGGCCGCTCATGGGCGAGGTAGGTCCACTTGCAGGCGAGCGTGCATTCCGAGCGGGCATCGATGCCGCTCGCCCGCCACACCAGATAGTCGGCGAGATCGAGGATGCGGCCGTAGCGGCGCCACTGCTCCGGCTGCTGCCGCTTCAGCCACATCAGCTTGGGGATTTCCATCTCCGGCGACATGACGCCGCCGACATGGTCGAGCACCCGATGCTGGGTTGCCGTGGCCTCCGCAGCCTCGGCCGCCGCGCGGTGGTCGAGCCAGACGATGACGTTCCAGCGGTCGTCGCCGGTGACGGAGACGCTGGCCGGCCGGTCGTCGCCATCGAGCGCCACGAGCGAGCAGGTGGCATCGAAGCTCACGCCGGCGACGTCGGTGGAATTTATTCTGGCTTCGGCGCAGGTTGCCCGCACGGCCGTGCAGACGGCCTGCCAGATGTCGTCGCTCGAATGCTCGGCATGGTCGGGGGCCGGACGCTCCATGCGGATAGGGTGGCTTGCCCGCGTGAGCATGCGGCCCTGCGCGTCGAACAGCGCGGCGCGCGCACTTCCGGTGCCGACATCGACGGCGAGCAGGACGCTGTCGCGCCGCGCTCGCTGTGTTCCTCGCGTTTTCTCTCGGCCCATGGCGCTATGTACTTGACTTGGCCCAACCATCGGAGAACATACCGACCATACAATGTGGCGGGCGGCGACGCGCTAGACAAGTCGGTACGGGAGGCGGCTTGGTCTCGGCCCGTGGTAACGCGGCGATGAAGCTGCGCGGCTCAGGCGCCGCCTAGGCAACGACGACCGAAAGGCTCAGCATTGCGGACTTCCCTGTCGGAGCGGGGGGTCTCGTTTGCACGACCTGACGTCGAAGCTGCCGACTCGTGTCGGGAAGGAGCAAAATCCTCTCTCCGCTCCATGACGGTGGAGTAGCGGACGAAAGGAAGCGGGCAATCGTATGTGTGCGGTGGAGGCCGCGGTGGGCTTCCGTGATCCTACCAGGGACGAATGACCAGTTTCAGAGGATTGACGCGCCGGAGATTGATGCAGCTTGCCGCGGCCGGGATGGGAGCCGCGGCCGGCGGACTGCTGACCTGCGGCGGCAAGGCGCTGGCGGAGACGGAAGCCGCCATCGTCACCCCGCCCGACGGCGCCAAATTCAAGAACGTCGAACTGACCTACTTCCAGGATTCCGGCTGGCTGCACGCGCCGCTCTGGCTATCGCCGCTCTTCATGAAGGACGCCGGCGTCGGCATCAAGAGCCGCCAGCAGTATGAGGGCGGCGACGCCATGAGCCAGGTCCTGCCCGAACTGCTGTCGCAACAGCCGCATTTCGACTGGGTGCAATATCCTTGTCCGTTCTTCGGGGCCTTTGCCGAGACCGGCCAGCTCGAGCCGCTGGATGAGTACTTCACACGCTATCCGAGCGCGAAGGAATATCTCGACTGGGTCATGCCGGCCTACGGCGAATTCTACACGAAATGGAACGGCAAGACCTACGCGATGATGCTCGACGGCGATATCCACGTCCTGCACTACCGCAAGTCGCGCTTTGCCGATCCCGAGCTGCAGAAGAAATATTCAGCCCGCTTTCAGCGCGACCTGCTGGTTCCGAAAACCTGGCAGGAGTTCGTCGATTGCACGCAGTTCTTCACCGAGGAGCTGTCGAGTCAGGGCGTCTACGGCACCTCCGTGGTCGTCGATCCGCCCAATGTCGGCTGGGGCGTCTGGATGAGCATTGCCGCGGGCAATGGCGTCAACTACTTCGACGCGGCCATGAATCCGACGATCAACACGCCGCCCGCGGTGCAGGCCCTGGACCTGCTCAAGGAGATCGTCAAGTTCGGCCCGAAGGGCAAGGAGCCGATGGGCGTCTCGCAGGCCACGCAGCGCTGGCAGTCGGGTTCGGACGTCATGTCGATCTGGTGGATGGACCTGGCGAAGTCCACCGCCCAGCTGCAGGGCCCCGAACTGGTGGAAGACCAGGGGGCCGACATCATCCCCGGCTGGAAGCAGGCCGACGGCACGATCAACCACCGGGCGATCTCGGCGTGGTGCCGGACGGCGTCGATCCCGAAGAACGCGCCCCAGGCGATCAAGGATGCGGCCTTCTATTTCATCTACCGCATGTCGCATCCGCAGATCTCCGACCACATCGTGGCCGATCCGTACTGCGGCTCGAAGCCCTTCGGGGCATCGCACTACAGCGATGCCGCAGCCCAGCTCTATCTCAAACCCAACCCGCAGCGCGACGCCAGCAACGAGCTATGGCCGGTGAACGGCGGAATTTTCAAGACCTTCGCGACGGCACGCGACTATCTCGATGGCGGCCTGAAGAATGTCCAGGTCGGGTATCCCCAGCTCTATTGGGAGGGCACGCCGGCGTACGTGGACGCCCTCGGCCGCAATATCGCCCGGGCGGTCGCCGGCGAGCTCACCTCTCAGCAGGCGCTCGACGAGGCCGCCGAGGCCTGGATCAAGATCGTGCAGAAGTTTGGCGTCGAAAAGCAGAGGGCGCAGTATGCAAATTTCCTGGGAAGCGCGCGCAAGCTTGGCTATCAAATCTGATCGACGCCCGCGGCACCGGCTGACGCCATGCCGAAGAATCTCGATGCTCTCTTGAGCGCCGAAGAGTGCACGAGGGTGGCGTGCTTTGGCTTTGTGTCGATCGCGCCTTTGTGGTGAATCCTTTCATCGATGAGAGGCAAACTCGAATCCCCGCCGCCCGGCTACCGGCCGCATGACGCCCGCAGCCTGCGCGACTATCTCGCCGGCAGGTCGGCGCTGGTGGCGCGCCTCGGCGGCAATGCCGCGCTGTGGCGCATCGAGGAGGTCGGCGACGGCAACCTCAACCTGGTCTTCCTGATCCGCGGCCCCGCCGGCTCGCTCTGCGCCAAGCAGGCGCTGCCCTATGTGCGGCTGGTCGGCGAGAGCTGGCCGCTGCCGCTCTCGCGCGCCCATTTCGAGCATATCGCGCTGGTGGAGGAGGCCAAGCACGCGCCCGACCTGGTGCCGGCCGTGCATCTCTTCGATCCGGTCGCCTCCCTGATCGTCATGGATTGCCTCGACGGCCACATCATCATGCGCAAGGGCATGATTCAGGCCGTGCGCTATCCGCGCTTTGCCACGGACATCGCCCGCTTCCTGGCGGAGACCCTGTTCCGCACCTCCGACCTGGCGCTGCCGGCCGGCGAGAAGAAGCGCCGCGTGGCCGAGCTCGGCGGCAACATCATGCTGTGGAAGATCACGGAAGACCTGATCTTCGGCGATCCCTACCGGGTCGCCGAGCTCAACCGCTGGACCACGCCCCAGCTCGACGCCGACGCCAAGGCCGTCCGCGATGACGTCGCCCTGAAGATCGCCGTCTCCGAGCTGAAGGAGAAGTTCCTCTGCGACACCGAGGCCATGATCCACGGCGACCTCCACACCGGCTCGATCATGGTGACCGAGGATTCGACCAAGGTCATCGATCCCGAATTCGTCATGTACGGTCCCATGGGCTTCGACACCGGCGCCGTCATCGGCAACCTGCTGCTGTCCTACTTCAGCCAGGACGGCCACGCCGAAGCCCCCGGCGCCCGCCGCGACTACCAGGAATGGATTCTGCGGCAGGCCGAAGCCGTCTGGACCGAATTCGCCGCCCGCTTCCTGGCGCTCTGGGACAGCGACGCTGCCGCCGGTGACGCCTACCCGGAGGCGCTCTTCGCCGACGAACCCGGCCGCCGTGCCTTCGCCGGCCTGCAATACGGCTACATGCGCCGCCTGTTCGCCGACACCCTCGGCTTCGCCGCCGCCAAGATGATCCGCCGCATCCTCGGCCTCGCCCACGTCCTCGACCTCGAAAGCATCAAGGATCCCGACCGCCGCGCCCAATGCGAGCGCCGCGCCCTGCGCCTGGCGCGCGCGCTGATGGTGGAGCGCGGCCGCTTCGGTTCGATCGGCGAGGTCACGCAGGCGGCGAGGGACGTTCTGACGGCGGTCCGGAAATAATGGACTTTTCATCATTATAGTGCTAGCATACACTGTATGACAAAGCCGTCGCGCATAACCCGGGTCAATGCACGTCTTCCAGAGGATGATGCAAAAAAGCTCGCCTACCTCTCGAAAGCCGAGGGCAAGTCCGTCTCGGAGATCATTCGGGCGGCAATTCAGCGCTACTACAGCGAGACGAAGTCGACCGAGGCGGCGGCAACCGGCATTCTCTTTCGAACGGGATTCGTAGGCTGCGTCGCCGGCGACGGCGATCTTTCGGCTACCTACAAACAGCATTTGTCGGACTATTTGCTGCGGAAGCATGGTTATCGCTGATACCGGCTTCTGGATTGCCCTCGCCGATCGTCGAGATGCGTTCCATGAGCCGGCCAAGGCCGCCTATTCGACGCTGGCCGAACCGTTGGTCACCACTTGGCCCGTCATCACCGAAACCTGCTACCTCTTCCTTTCTCGCTATGGGATTGCGGCTCAAATCCGGTTCCTCGACAACTACGCGCGCGGCGCATTCGAGGCCTTCAATCTCGAACTCTCGCACGCGCGACGCATTCAAACGCTGATGAAGCGGTATGCGGAATTGCCGATGGATTTGGCAGATGCCTCACTCGTCATCCTCGCCGAGCATCTCGGCCACGGCCGCATCTTGTCGACGGATCGGCGCGATTTTTACGCCTATCGGTGGAAGGATCGCCAGCCGTTCGAGAACATGCTGGACGTCCCCTGACCGCGGGCAAAGATGCGGCAGCCTAATCGCTGCCAGCCAAGTCGGCGGGGACAGCCGGTCGCCTACCGCCTTACTCCCACCTCATCCAGGTGCTTCAGCAGGTCCTTCGGGTCCTCATACACCCGATACGCTCCTGCGCGCTCAAGTTCGTCCTGCCCGTAGCCGCCGGAGAGCAGGCCAACGCCGAGCGCGCCGGCGCGGCGCGCCGCCAACAGGTCCCAGACGCTGTCGCCGACGACGATCGAGTTGCGGACGTCGATGCTCAGGCGCGCCGCCGCCGCCAGGAACAGGTCGGGGTCGGGCTTGGCATAGCGCACCTGGTCGCGCGTCACGATGGGAATCTTCCGGGCATCCAGACCGAGCTTCGACACGGTCACGCTCGCGCTCTCCATGCGGCCGCTGGTGGCGATCGCCCAGGGCACGTGCCTGGCCGTCAGGTAGTCCAGCAGCTCGCGCGCACCCGGCAGTCCCCGCACCTGCGCCGCATGGCGGCCCTGATAGGCCGCGGCATGGGCGTCGCGCAGCCGCTTGCGCCGCTCCTCGCTCATCTCGACGTCGGTCTCGCGCAGCAGCGCGTTGGTGAAGAGGCCGCCGCTCATGCCGATGCGCCGATGGATGCGCCACACCGACAGCTCGATGCCCTCCGCGCACAGGGCGTCGTGCCAGGACAGCACATGCTGGTAGACGCTGTCGACGAGCGTGCCGTCGAGATCGAACAGGAATCCCGCCACGCCCGCGTCGTTCATGCTGCCGCTTGCTTCCGTCGTCATCGCTTGTCCTCGCTTGGCGCCGCTGCCCAGTCTCGCAGGTGTCAGCGAAAGATTCACCACAGAGGTCACGGAGTCCACAGAGAAGAAACGATTGGGCGCGCCGCCCGCACGAACGAGTCCCCTCTGTGTTCTCTGTGACCTCTGTGGTGAACCTTGCCTTACGGCGCGATATCCACGACCAGCGGCACATGGTCGCTCAGGCGCGCGCCGCACCAGTCCTCGAACGTGCCCACGCTCATCTCGCGCATGCCGGGGGCCCAGGCGCGCGGCAGGAAGACGTAGTCGATGTGATAGGTCGGGCCGTCCTTCTTGCGGTCGCGCCAATAGTGCGTCGGCTCGGTCTCCGCGCCCTGGGCCTCGCCGCGTGCATGGTGATAGGCGCTCACCAGCCCGTAGCGCTCGAGCAGTGACACCGTGTGCGAATGGTTGATCAGGTAGCCCGGTTTGTCCCAGAAGATGTTGTTGTTGAAATCGCCCGCCACGATCGCCGGCCCCGCGCCGAGGAAATCCCGATAGTCGCGCGTGAGGGCGAGCCGCAGCGGTCCCGGCTGGCGCTTGCGCCGGATGCCGTCGCTGAAGTTCTGCGCCCACACCGCCAGCAGGTTGAAGGCAACCGGCCCGGTGACGCGGACAGGCGCGATGAAGCGCAGCGAACGCCGATAGACCTCATCGGCGAGGTGCGCTCGATAGCCGTTGAAGGCGAGCACCGCCAGGCCCTTGTCCCTGTTGGCGCCGATCCATACCGGCGCACCCTCCAGCGCGTCCGCACCCAGCCGCTCCGCCAGCCGTTGGGGCGACGCGCATTCCGACAGCACGGCAACGTCGGGTCTGAGCGCCCGCAGCGCCGCCAGCTTGCGATGCAGCGCCATGTTGCAGTTCCAGGCGACGAGACGCATGGCGCGCTGCCGGCTAGGGGCACTCGGCGCCGGGCGCCGCAGCAATGTCGATGCGCGCGCGTCCGGCATTGCCGCGGCGGTTCTCGATCAGAATGTGACCGATGACGGCAATCATCACGATCGCACCGCCGGCGAAGACGAGCGGCGGCGGCAGCTCGCCGAAGGCGATCCACACCCAGAACGGCGCCAGCGGCGTCTCCAGCGCGCCGATCAGCGCCGTGTGCGCCGCCGGGATCAGGCGCGCGCCGATGACGAACAGCGTCAATCCCACGGTCATCTGGAAGAATCCGAACAGCGCCAGATAGGCCAGTTCCGTCGGCCCGGCCGCCGCGGGATGAGCCCAGGGCAGGCTGACGATCGAGCCGAACAGGATCGACAGCGCCGCCGCCGGCACCATCGGGATGTCGCGGTGGCGGCGGCAAATCACCATCGCGACGGCCACGGCGACCGTCATCGTGAACGCCAGCAGGTCGCCCCACAGACTGGCGCCGAGCCCGGAGCCGCCGAGAGTGACGAGCACGCCGACGAAGGCGAGCGCGCTCGCGCTCCAGGTGGCGGTCCGTGTGCGCTCGCGCAGCCCGATCCAGGCCAACGCGGCGGTCACGAACGGCGCGGTCGCGTAGATGACGGCGACGTCGGCGACGGTCGTGAGCTTGAGGGCCGGGATGAATGTCGTCATTCCGACGGCCGAGCAGAAGGCGAAGAGCCACCCGGGCCGGCCCATGGACCGATAGACGCGCAGCGTATCGCCGCGGTAGCGCCAGACGACGTAACCGGCGATGAACAGCCCGGCGAAGACCCCGCGCCAGAACAGGATCGTCCAGGCATCGAGCGGGATCAGTCGCGTGAAGAATCCGGCCGTGCTCCAGGCCACCGCCGAAACGGTCACGCAGAGCACGCCAAGCCGATAGTCGACGCGATCCGGCATCATCGCCGCGGTCCGATCGACGCTCACAGCGATCGCATCGGCAAATACCTTCTCTCATTTGTCATTCCCGCGAAAGCGGGAATCCAGGGCAACTGCCACGACGCTTGCCCTGGACCCCCGCTTTCGCGGGAGTGACAGCGGAGCAGTGACGTGAAACGCGCCATGCATGTATTCACAGGGTCAGCCTTCGTTGATAGGTTGGTTTACAGACCTCGCACAAATCGGCTATTTTGTAAACCGATATGACCAACGACAGGACAGGCGGTCGGCGGCTGGCGGCGGCACGGGCGCGGGCGGGATTGTCGCTGCGCGACCTCGCCGGCGCCATCGGCGGCCGCGTGTCCGCGCAGGCCATCGGCAAGTATGAACGCGGGGAGATGCGGCCCAGTCCGGCGGTGATGCGGGCGCTGAGCCGGGCGCTCCACGTATCCGAAGACTATCTGCTCGGCCGCGGCGAGGTCCGCCTGGAGAGCGTGGAGTTCCGGAAGAACCGGTTGACGAGCCGCCGCGAGGAAGCCGCCATCAAGGCCGCGGTTCTCGCGGCCGTGGAGGGATACCTGGAGATCGAGGATCTCCTGGGCGTCCCCAGCGCCCGGTGGACGCCCCCCGCCGACCTGCCGATCGTCGTGCGCGGCCCGGAAGAGGCGGAGGCCGCCGCTACCCGCCTGCGGACCCTGTGGCGCCTCGGCGCCGGCCCGCTCCCGGATATCGCGGAGTTCCTGGAGGAGCGCGGCGTCAAGGTCATCGCCCTCGCTCTGCCGCAATCGGTGTCGGGCCTCGCCTGCCTGGCGCGCAGCGCACAGGGCGCCGCCGTGCCGGTGATCGTCGTCAACAGAGCTGACACCGGCGAGCGTCAGCGGCTCACCTTGGCACACGAGCTCGGCCATCTCGTCCTCGAGATCGCGGACGGCGTCACCGCGGAGAAGGCCGCCTTCCGCTTCGGCGGTGCCTTTCTCATGCCGGCGGAGATGCTGTGGGCGGAAGTGGGGCGCAGACGGCGCGCCCTCTCGCTGGCCGAACTGCTGCAGCTGAAGCGCCTGTTCGGTACCAGCGTCCAGGCCATCGCCTATCGCCTCAGGGATCTCGGCATCACCGGCGACGCGACCTATCGGCAGATGTTCGATCGCTTCGAACGCCTGGGCTGGCTGGCGCCGCCCTACGCGGAGGCCCATCCGATGCCGAAGGTGGAGCCGCAGCGATTCCAGCGCCTGTGCTTCCGCGGACTAGCCGAGGGAATCGTTTCGGAGGTCGCCGCCGCGAAGCTGCTGGATATGAGCGCCGCGCGGCTGCGCCGCACCTTGCGCGAGCCGCAGCTGCGCCGCTGAAACCTAATCTCTCGCCAGCCGCCGCCGCAGCTCCAGGCGACGAGTCTCATCGGCGCGTCTTCCTATTCCCGCACTGACCCATGCAATGGCGGCACCCCCGCCACCTTGTCGCAGGCCTTGCAGGGGCGGCGTCACCTGCACAAGTGAGCGAGATCGAACCCTCGATGGGAGCACGCACCATGGCAATCACCGAAGCGCCTGCGACCGGACAGATCTCGCGCCACGATCTCCTCACCGCTGTCCTCGGCAACGGCCGGGCGGTCGACCGCGTCGAGATCAAGCGCATCGACCTCGCGCCCGGTCAGCCCACCGGCCCGCATCGCCATCCCTGCCCGGTGGTCGGCCACATCCTCTCCGGCTCGGTCCGGTTCCAGATCGAAGGACGTCCCGCAAAGACGCTGCGCACCGGCGATGCCTTCTTCGAGCCGGCCAACGTCCGCATCCGGAGCTTCGACAACCTCTCGCCACGGGAGCCCGCGACATTCGTCGCGTTCTACCTGCTGGGTGCAGAGGAGCGCGACATCATCGAGATGCTCGCATAAGCTGCCGCACGACCTGGCGGGGCGCCGAGTCAGCTTTTCACCAGCTTGCGCTCGGGCTCGACCACGAAGACCCGCTTCCCCCGCGCGACGACCTCATGTCCCTCGGCACGGAGCCGCTTCTTCTGCTCCGCAAGCCCGCCCGGATATTTGGGATTCAGCTCGCCGCTCCCTTTCAGCGTGCGCCAAGAGGGTGTCACGCGCCGGCGCTCCTCGGCCTCGTCTTCGCCGGCGGCACGAGCGGCAATGCTGGCGAAGATGCCGGTCGTGATCGGGCAGGCGGTGGCGACGCCGTGCTTGCGCGCCAGCGCGGCGCGGATCTGGTTGATCGTGATCAAGCGGCCGCGCGGCACGCGCCGCATGATCGCGTCCACTTCGCACGGCGCCGGGATCACCATCGTGCCCGAAACACCCCAGCGCGCCGCCAGCTGCGGCGGAATCTCCTCGACGCGCGGCAGGTCCTTGCTGTCCGCCAGTTCCTCGCGGAAGGACTTTCTTTTCCTCATGGCGCCGACCCCCTGTGGCCACGATCGCACGGCCGTCGCGACGGCGGCCCGTTCACTGTACCTGCGAAAACGGATACGAACCCGTACGGTCGAGCCAGATGAACTCGTTCTCAGTCGCACGCGACCCGCCGGGATTGCGCAGGACCGTCGCGCAGAACCGCGCCCCGCCGGCAGCTGCGAAGCAGACCTCATCGCCGGCGAAGGTGACCGTCGCGTCCGCAAGCTCCCCCCAATCGCCGGATAGGGTCGTAACACCGTTCGCCGCGAAGATGGCTTCATGCTCATTGCCAGTTTCGAACGTGCGGCCATGCAACCGGTGGCCGGAGAAGAGCGCGCCGATGTCTCCGGCGCCCAGCCGGTTCTCGGCGGCAAAATCGCTGCCTTGCAACTTCTCGGGGAGGCCAGCTAGGCGAAGCCCCTTTGTGAGCAGCGGGTTCCGCTGGTATTTCGCGAACGTTACGCTGGGTGCGGTGTCGACCGTGAGCGGGATGCCGCCACGCCTGACTCTGATGGCATTGTAGCGTTCAATGGCCGCCAGGGCATCCGCCTTACGGCCAAGATGCCCATAGGTAGCCGCGAGCGCCAGGAAGGGATACTCGTCCTCCGGATTGAGCTTCGTGGCAAGTTCGAGCGACGCTGCCGCGTCGGCAAATTGCGTCTGGCCCAGCTGAGCCAAGCCAAGGATATGCAGGAAGACCGGCGGATAGTGCGGGTCGATCCGCATGGCGGTTTTGATATAGACGGCGGCGTCCGCCGGTTGACCGACATCAATCTGGGCCCACGCGACATATGCATAGCTCCAGGAATCGCTGGGATCGAGGGCGATCGCGCGCTCGAGATCGGCGATGTCGAGCGAGGTATAGGCCGCTGTTCGGTAGTAATTCGCCATGGCTTGATAGTAGGTCGAGGTCGGATGCTTCCGCGCTACCTGCAAATGCCGCGCGACTCTACTAGGAGCCTCCCACGACGGAATTCCCAAAGCGGCCCACCAGCCCCGATCGTTGGAGACGAGATAGACCAAGGCGAGGGCAGCGTGGGCGCGGCCATAGTTCGGGTCCAGCCTGATCGCCTCCTCGAAATAGGGGATTGATTTGGCGAAATCCTCCGGCGTGGTGCGCCGATAGTGCTCCCAGCCGCGCAGGAACACGTCGTACGCCGCCGGAACTGTCGTTTCTTGCTGGCCGAGGACACGCCGTTCCGCGTCCGTGAGCCTGATCGCCAGTGCATCGGCGATGCTGTGCGTCACCTTGTCCTGCAGAGCAAAGACGTCGGCGAGCGAGCCATCGAACTTGTCGGCCCACTCATGGCCGCCGCTGAGGGCGTCGATGAGCTGCGCGTTGATGCGCAGCTGGTCGCCGGCCCGTTGCACGCTGCCTTCCAGTACGTAGCGGACGCCGAGTTCCTCGGACACTTGCTTCGGCGACACGGTCTTGCCCTTGTAGACGAACGTCGAATTGCGCGAGATGACGAACAGCCCGGAGACCTGCGACAGTTCGGTGATGAGGCCATCGGTCATGCCGTCGACGAAATACTCCTGCTTCGGATCGTCGCTCATGTTGGCGAACGGCAGCACCGCGATCGACGGCTTGTCCGGCAGGGGCAGGGCCATGCGCTCGATCGAGGCGGGCTCGACCCTCGGCTCCCACGGACGCCACCAGGCGGCAGCACCGGCGGCAATCGCGAAGGCGACGGCCACTGCGGCTCCAGCCGCGGGCCAGCGTCGTGCGTGTCCGGCCTTCTTCTCTCCGCTGATCGTCCTGCCGGCCGCCGCCGGGTCCATCAGGACGCGGTACGCCCGCACCGGCTCGGCGACGTTCTTGACCCGCTGCGGCCCGAGGTCGGCATAGCCGACGGCCAGCTTGCCCTTCACCTGGTCGTAGGCCGTGCCGGAGATGGTGACGCCGCCCTCGTCGGCCAGATTTTGCAGCCGGTCGGCGATGTTGACCCCGTCGCCCTGAATATCGTCGCCCTCGACAATGACATCGCCGAGGTTGATGCCGATGCGGAAGGCCAGCCGGCGATCGGCCGGCACGCCCGTGTTTCGCTCCGCCTCGGCGCGCTGCACCACGACCGCGCAGCGCAGCGCGCCCACCACGCTGTGGAACTCCACCAGCAGCCCGTCGCCCATGGTCTTGATCAGCCGCCCATGATGGGCCGCGATCTGCGGCTCGAACACCTCATGCAAGTCCGCCCGAAACCGCGCACGTGTGCCTTCCTCGTCGGCCTGGCTGAGGCGGCCATAGCCGGCGACGTCGGCGATCATCACGGCGGCAAGCCTGCGCTCCATGCCCCCTTTTCCCCGGGTTGGCAGCGAGACGAGAGTCAGGCCACTGACAGACCGATTATGATGCATGGCGCGGCACGTGTGAATTGCGGCGCCGACTGTCGGGGACCGACGGGAGTGGTGCCTAGGATACGCGAAATCGCGAAATTGTCTCTTGCAAAATGCGAATGATGTTCCTATAATGTTGCAAAGCTTCGTCTCGCTACGCCGGCGGATGCTTGGCGGGATTCAGTCGGTTATTGGTCTCAGCATCGTGAATAGGAACGCAAATGATCGCTCCGGCTGCTGATGCCGGCAGCGAACGAACGCCGGTGGATACGGCCCGAGAGTTAAATGGTCATACGCAAAACACCTTACTTTGTTTTGTCGTCTGTGCGGATTTCGGGTAGTCGCAATGCGTCCGACGTCGCCACCGGATCCGGGGCGCCGCTCCAGGTGACGGAGCGTGTCAGTCCGCTGGATGCAGGCCCTCGCTCCCGCTGGACATGGGGTCGATCGTCACTTTTCGGGGGTCGCGGATTTTTTGCTCTCCGCCCGCCGCTCCGGATAGAGCCCCAGCAGCCCCTCCCGCGAGGCTGCGCAGACCCCCCGCTCGGTGATCAGCCCCGTCACCAGCCGCGCCGGCGTGACATCGAAGGCGTAGTTGCCGGCCGGGCTGCCGTCGGGCGTCAGCTGCACCTCGGCCATCGCGCCGCTGGCCGAACGGCCGCGCATCACCGTCACCTCGGCGGGGTCGCGCTCCTCGATGGGGATCTGGCTGACGCCGTCGGTCAGGGCCCAGTCGATGGTGCTGTGGGGCAGGGCAACGTAGAAGGGCACACGATTGTCGTGGGCGGCGAGCGCCTTCAGATAGGTGCCGATCTTGTTGCAGACGTCGCCGGTGGCGGTGGTGCGGTCCGTGCCGACGATGCAGAGGTCGACCCTGCCGTGCTGCATCAGGTGGCCGCCGACATTGTCGACGATCACGGTATGTGGCACCCCCGCGCGGCCCAGCTCCCAGGCGGTGAGGGCGGCACCCTGGTTGCGCGGACGGGTCTCGTCGGCCCACACATGCACGGGGATGCCGGCCTCCTTCGCCTTGTAGATCGGCGCCAGTGCCGTGCCCCAGTCGACCGTCGCCAGCCAGCCGGCATTGCAGTGGGTGAGCACATTGACCGGCCGCGCGCGCTTGGCCCGCTCCCAGGCGTCGCGGATCAGCGGCAGCCCGTGGTCGCCGATGGCGGCGCAGGTGGCGACGTCGTCGTCGGCCAATTCGGCCGCCCGCCGATAGCCGGCGGCCAGCCGCCGCGCCGGCGGCAGGTTGGTCAGCACCTCCCGCATGTCCTCGAGTGCCCAGCGCAGGTTGACGGCCGTCGGCCGGGTGGCGAGCAGTGTGGCGCAATTGCGCTCGATCGCCGGGTTCGAGGCGCCCTCGTGCAGCGACAGGCAGAGGCCGTAGGCCGCCGTCACGCCGATGAGCGGCGCGCCCCGCACCTGCATGGTCTTGATGGCGCGCGCTGCGTCTTCGAGCGTCTCCAGCCGCACGATCCGAAAATCATGGGGCAGCAGCGTCTGGTCGATGATGTCGACGGTCCGCCCGTCGCCGGAGAGCCAGATCGTGCGGTAGGGAACGCCGTCGACCTGCATGGCTCAGGCGGCCCGGAAATAGCCGTACAGCGTCCAGATGCCGATGGCGATGAAGCCGAGTCCGGCAATGAGCTTCAGGGGCACGCGGGTCAGATATTGCCCCGCCAGCGTGCCGAGCAGCACGGCGATGGCGGTGGAGAGGCAGAGTGCCGCCGCCGCCGCCACGAACACCAGCGCCGGATGCAGACGCGAGTCCGAAGCGAACAGCAGCGTGGCCAGCTGCGTCTTGTCGCCGAGCTCGGCAAGAAACACGGTCGTGAAGATGGCGATGAGATCGAGCAAGATGTCTGTTCCTGTGTGGTCGTCAGGGATGGGCGGGCGGCGGGCCGAGCGTCTTCTGCACCTGCGCCAGCAGCGTCTCGCGCGCTCTATCGTCCGGCAGCGCGTCCAGCCGCTGACGCAGATCAAGGACGAGCGCGGCGTAGCGGTTGTGCCAGTCGTGCCGGCCGACAACCTCCGGCGCCAGGCGGCGCTCCTGGGGCGCGCGGATCGCCGCCGCCATCAGGTCGAAGCTGTCGTCGAGCTGCGGCAGGAAGATCTTGCTGCCGTCGCAGCCGGCAGCGACCAGCGCCTGCTTGAAGGCGGCGCGCGTTCCCTCTTCGCCGTGGGTCAGGAACATGCCCTGGCGTACCGGCAGCCGGTCGCGCATCCAGGCCACCAGCTCGGGCCCGTCGGCATGCCCCGAATAGGCCTCGATCCGCCGCATGGTGGCGCGGACATTGATCTCCTCGCCGTGGATGCGCACGGACTTGGCGCCCGCCAGGAGCAGCTGCCCCAGCGTCCCCGGCGCCTGATAGCCGACGAACAGCACCGTCGCCTCCGGCCGATAGAGGTTGTTCTTCAGATGATGCCGGATGCGTCCGGCGTCGCACATGCCGCTCGCCGACATGATGATGGCGCCGCCAGTTATGCGGTTGATCGCCTTGCTCTGATCGACGGTCTCGACGTAGTGGAAGTTCGGCATCTCGAAAGGCGAGCCGCCCTCCATGTCCTCGAGGTCCTTGGCGTGCTCCGCGAACACCTTGGTCGCCCGCACCGCCAGCGGCGAGTCGATGTAGACGGCCAGCGACGGCAGCGCCTTGCTGCGAAACAAAACCGCGAAGTCCAGCATGAGCTCCTGGCTGCGCTCGATCGCGAAGGCGGGGATGAGCAGATTGCCGCCGCGCTTCATGGCCGCCAGCACTTCGTCGCGCAGCACGGCGCGCCGCTTTTCCGGCGTCAGTTCCGGCCGGTCGCGCCCGCCATAGGTGGACTCCGCGACCACATAATCGAAGCCCTCGGGCGCCTCGGGGTCGGGGTGGAAGGCCTTGTGCGCCGGCCCGAGATCGCCGGAGAACAACAGCCGCAGGCGCGGATGGGTCGGATCGGCCGTCTGCACCTCGATCTCTATCGATGCCGAACCCAGGATGTGGCCGGCATTCCAATAGCGCGCCCGCACGCCCGGCCCGGCATCGAGCCATTTCTCGTATGCCACCGAGCGTACCTGCTTGAGGGTCTCCTCGGCATCGGCGCGGGTATAGATCGGCGTCACTTCCGGCTCGCTGCGTTGGACGTTGCGGCGGTTGATGCGCTCGACCTCGCTCTCCTGGATGTTGCCGCTGTCGGGCAGCATGAACGTCAGCAAATCGGCGGTGCTGGGTGTGGCGAACACCGGGCCACGAAACCCCGCCTTGACCAGGCGCGGGATCATGCCGCTGTGATCGATATGGGCGTGGGTGAGCAGCAGAAATTCAGGCTCGCGCGGATCGAAGGGCAGGGGGCGGTAGTTGAGGGCGTTGAGCGTCTTGGAGCCCTGGAACATGCCGCAGTCGACGAGGAATCTGCCTTTGGGATGGCTGATCCGATAACAGGAGCCAGTCACGGAACCGGCGGCGCCGTAGAAGTCGAGGGTGACGCTCATGGCATTCTCTCCGGTTGAGGCGGCCCTACAGCTATGGCGGCATGTTTTGACATTGGCAACGTGCAGATGGCATTTTTATGCCGGCCAGAGCAAGGCGGCGAGGACGAGGTCGAGGTAGAAAATGATCACCATTCGCCGTCACGACGAACGCGGCCGGGCCGACTTTGGCTGGCTTGACAGCCGCCACACCTTCTCGTTCGGCACCTACCGGGACCGCCAGCATATGGGCTTCCGCAGCCTGCGCGTCATAAACGAGGACCGGGTGGCGCCGGGGCAGGGCTTCGGCGCTCACAGCCACAGCGACATGGAGATCATCAGCTACGTCCTCGACGGCGCTCTCGAGCACAAGGACAGCCTCGGCAACGGCGCCACGATCCGCCCGGGCGAGGTGCAGCGCATGACCGCCGGCACCGGCATCACCCACAGCGAGTACAACCCGTCGCCCTCGCAGACGGTACATTTCCTGCAGATCTGGATCCTGCCGGAGCGCGACGGCTTGCCGCCGGGCTACGAGCAGCGCTTCTTCCCGTCGGCGGAGAAGCAGGGCCGGCTCAGGCTGGTGGCGTCGCCGGATGGCAGCGAGGGGTCGGTGACCGTGCACCAGGACGCGCGGCTCTACGTCTCGCACCTCGGCGCCGGCGATACGGTCGTGCATGCGAGCCAGCCGGGCCGCCACGCCTGGCTGCAGATCGCCAGCGGCGCGGTCACGCTCAATGGGCAGCCCTTGGTGGCCGGCGATGGCGCCGCGGTCAGCGACGAACAGACGCTCGAAATCGGGGCCGACGTCGGCTCGGAAGTGCTGCTGTTCGACCTCGCCTAGAAGAACCGGATTAGACCGTCGCTGGCGGACAGCCGGCCTTGGCAACGGCGTCGCGATGCGCCGCCAGGAACGCCTGATACCGCGCCGCCGCCGGCGTCTGCATCGGCTTCATGCCGGGCGCGTGCAGCTCGGCCGCGCCCTCGGCGCAGCGGCCGAGGGCCAGCAGCGTCAGCCCATGATAGAAGTGCACGGTAATCAGCTGCGGTAGCTGCGTCAGGGCCGCGTCGAAATCGGCAAGCGCCGGCTGGTAGGAGCCCTGGACGAAGCGCAGCTTGCCGCGCGCCTCATAGCTCATGGCCAAGCCGAACTTCGCTTGGCTCGTGACGGTCAGCGTTTCCGTGCCGCGCGCGGGCGGCCCCTTTTGGCTCAGCTCCGTGATCGCATTGCTTCCCAGCGTCTCCTTCAGATCGGCGGGGTTGATGGCCAACATACGGGCGAGGTCGGGCAGGGCGCCCGCGGCGTCGCCGGTCTCTACGCGCGCCGCGCCCCGGCCGGCGAGCGCCGGCCAATAGGCGGGATTGAGCTTGAGCGCCTGTTCGTAGTCCGCGATTGCGGCCGCGTAGTCGCCGCCGCCGGCGTGGGCATCGCCCCGCACCTTGTAGGCGTAGGTCGAATGGTCGAGCCCATGGGCGATCGCCTGTGAATCGTCGTCGACCGCCTTCTGGTATTCGCCGACCCGCATCCAGATCGATGCGCGCAGGAGATAGGCAGCCCCGTAGTCGGGCTCGTCAGAGATGGCGGAATCGATCCAATCGAGCGCAAGTCTGAGGTCCCCCTCCGCGAGGTACCTCTGGGCGCGCTGGACGTCGTACGTGTCCGCTTGGCCCGGCGGTGCAATACCCGCCAGCGCCAACACGACGGCAAGCCCGCCCAGAAACCGCCGCACGATCGCGCCCCACACCTACCCGCGATAGAAAACTCTACCACGGAGCGACCGCAGGGGCGACCGGCAGAGCCTGCTTCGGACGGGATCCGGGGCCACCCGGCCTAGCGCGAAGCAAAAAGACTTTCCGCCTCACCGAAACCATAGAAGCTGCGCTCTATCGAGCTCCAGGTTCCCTTCCGCCGCATTTCGTCGGCTATCTCAGCCAATACGCCGAGGGCCGCGAGCATCGCCGCCGGGCCGATGCTTATGCGCTTTGCGCCTGCGGCAAACAGTGTTTCGGCGGAAGGCGCGTCGGGCAGGATCATGAGACTGATGGGGCCGTCGATCCCGTCGGCCACCCGACGCACGATCGCCGGATCGACGAGCAGGGGCACGAAAACGAGATCCGCGCCCGCCTTCAAATAGGCGCGACCGCGCTCGATCGTGCCGGCCGTCTGCTCCTCGATATCGGCGCCTACCTCGGCGAAGAACGTATCCGTCCGGGCATTGATGACGAGCGCTATTCCTCGGCGATCGGCCGTCGCTCGCGCTGCCGCAATCCTGGCCGCTTGCTCGTCGATGCCGTAGAGCGGTTCGTCTCGCGTGCCGTGCGTGTTGTCTTCGAGATTGACGCCGATGGCTCCGGCCTCCAAGGCGGCCTCGACCGTCTCTGCGACATCGGCAGGTCGAGGTCCATACCCGGCTTCGATATCGGCCGTTACGGGCACGCGGACGGCGTTCGCGATCACGGCGATTTCGCGCACCATCGCGGCCCGCTCCATTTGCTGGCCGTCGCGCCACCCGCGCGAATAGGCGATACCGGCGCTGGTCGTGCCGATCGCCGGAAATCCGGCTTTCTCGAAGACGCAGGCGCTGGCCGCGTCCCATGCATTGGGCAACAAGAGACCGCCCTTGCGATTGAGATCCCGGAAGCGCCGGGCAAGCGACTCTTGGTCGGGCTTGTTCATCGTTCTCACCGTTGAGTGTCGCTGATCGAGCGCGTGCCGGTCACGGACGCCAGAACCATTTCTCGGCCTCGGCCCCGGCCTCGGCGCGAGAGATGCCGATGTCGTGGAGATCCCAGTCCGTCAACCGAGACAGAGCGCGGCGCTCCGCCGCTCTGGCCCGGCATTGCCCCAACCATGCACAGACGTCCGAGGCTACTTTCTTCGCATGCGCGCCGATTGCCCCGGTGGCGCCGGACCTGACGCCGTTGAATCCCAGGGATAGAGGCGCCCGAACACGCGACATACGCATCGCTCAACCCTCCCTGCCGGCTTTCGCGCCCGACGTCGAGGCATCGGCCTCGTTCAGCGCTTGCGCGCATGCGTCGCAGCACACCTCCACCGTGTTTCCGCCGATCTTTACCTTGATGGCGTTGGCATCCAGCTCGCAGTCGCAAGCGGCACAGGTTTTCGCGGTCATGATTCCATCTCCTTGGAAGACCCGACATCCGGGCGGAGATAGAAGAGCATTCCGCGACTGCAGCCGCTGTCAGAATCTTTAGCGATCTGTGCGCGCGGATCGGCGCGGCGCTGGCAAGCCGAATACTCAGCGATTCACGCAGGAACCCTCAGCGCAGATGGACCGAGCGCTGGAACTCCGCCGGCGTGCGGCCGTAGGCTTGCCGGAACGCGGAGCTGAAATGGCTGTGGCTGGAAAAGCCCAGGTCCATACCCAAGGCGGTGAGGTCGTCATACTCGCCGAGCAGGTCCAGCGCGCGCGCCAGCCTCAGGCGCAGCTGGTAGCGGTACAGCGGCATGGCCTCCACCAGCTGGAACACCTGCGTGAGATAGACGGGCGAGACGCCGACCTCCGCCGCGACCTCGGCCAGGGTCCAGCGCCGCGCCAGATCCCCCGACAACACAAGCTTGGCGCGATCCACCAGCTTCTGCCGACCCGGACTGGCCCCGGCCGCATGGGACGTCCGCTCGCCCAATGCGCGCCGCACCAGCGTCAGTGCCAGCGTTTCCGCTTCCAGTGTCTCGGCGGCCCTTCGGCTCAAACCGTGCCGCAATACCGCCACCAGCGCTTGCGCCCGCGGATCGATGCGCCGACGCTGCCGACGAAACGCCAGCGCGCCGCCCTCGTGCACCTGCGCCTTCGGCGCCAGCTCGCGCAGCACGGGCTCGGCGATCGAGAGCGACAGACAGGCGTCGCCGCCCTCGACGGGATGGCTCACGCGATAGCCTTCCGCCGCGTTGAAGAACAGCACTTGATTGGCCTCGGCCACGGCGTCGTTGCGGCCCAGATGGCGCACGTAGACGCCGCGATAGGGAAACACTAGGTGCGCGGCGTGTGCACACTCTTCGACACTCTTGTGCTTGCACTCGCCACCGCAGACCACGTCCCGGATCGTCACGGTCTCCGTATCCAGAAGAGGCTGAACCGAGAGTCGCGACATGGCCGCTCCGGCGGAACCGGAAACGAAGATAGTTGAGTGAGAGCGGACCCTAGCGCTCGCTAGACGTGGAACGATTCGCCGCAGCCGCAGCGGCCCTTCTCGTTCGGATTGCGGAACACGAAGCCGGATTGCAGCTTGTCCTCGACATAGTCCACTTCGCTGCCGAGGATGAACATCGTCGCCTTGGGATCGATGAAGATGGTGACGCCCTTGTCCTCCACGACCTCGTCATGGGGGCCTTTGGCATCGGCATATTCGATGTTGTAGGACAGACCCGAACAGCCCTTGCTCTTCACGCCGATGCGCAGGCCCGCGGCGGCGCCGTCATGGCGCGCCAGCAACGCCTTGACGCGGTCAGCAGCGGCATCTGTCAGAGTTATCGGGCTCAAAGGCTTACGCATCATTCCTCTCCATCCACGCCAATTATATCATACCCAGCGCCAATTGGGCAGTCTCCGACATCCGATCGCGATCCCAGGGTGGATCCCAGACCAGTTCAACGTCTATTTTTCCAACTGATTCAACGGTCTCTATGGCGTCTTTAACCATTCCTGGCATACTGCCGGCGACCGGGCATCCGGGGGCCGTCAGGGTCATCCTGATGCCGACATTGCCGGCTGGATCGATGTTGATGTCATAGATGAGCCCGAGCTCGTAAATATCGACCGGGATTTCCGGATCGTAGACTGTATGAAGCGCCTCCACGATCCCAAGACGGAGCGCCTCCAGTTCGTCGGCGCCGAGCGCGCGCGGACCGTCCACCGGCGGCCGCTCGTCGGTCTTTTGCGCCTCTTCCGCCATGGTCGTCGGTTCTTGCATCTAGAGCCTGTCGTCGCTTTCGGTGCTCACTGTCTGCGCCTTATTTAGGGCGGCCATGAGCGTATGCCAGGAGAGGGTCGCGCATTTCACGCGCATGGGGTACTCGCGCACGCCCGACAGCACCGTCAGCTTGTCGAGTTCGCCGGCCGCTGCGCCGTGACAGGTGGCCTTGCCGGTCATCTCGTCATGGAAGCTCTCGAACAGCGCGCGCGCCTCGGCCTCGCTCTTGCCCTTGACGATCTCGGTCATGAGGGAGGCGGAGGCCATGGAGATGGCGCAGCCGCGGCCCTGGAAGCCGACATCGGCAACCTTGCCGTCCTCGATCGTCAGGAACACGGCCACTTTGTCGCCACACAAGGGGTTGTCGCCCTTGGCCTCGCGGTTGGCGTGGTCCGGCCGCCGGAAGTTCCGGGGCTGGCGGCTGTGGTCGAGGATGACCTCCTGATAGAGTTCGCGCAGGTCCGACATCAGCCGAAGATCTCCTTCACCCGCCGCAACCCGTCGACCAGGGCGTCGACATCGTCGAAGCCGTTATAGAGCCCGAACGAGGCGCGGGCCGTGCCGGCGATGCCGAAGCGCTCCATCAGTGGCTGGGCGCAATGATGGCCGGCGCGCACGGCGACGCCGCTCTCGTCGAGAACGGTGCCGATATCATGGGGGTGCGCGTTCTCCAGCACGAAAGACAGGATGCTCGCCTTCTTGCGCGCGGTGCCGACGATGCGCAGGCCGGGGATATCGGAGAGCCGCTCCGTCGCGTAGGTCAGCACGGCCTGTTCATGGGCGGCGATGCGGTCGAACCCGAGCGCCGTCACATAGTCGATGGCGGCGGCCAGGCCGATCGCCTCCGCAATCGGCGGCGTGCCCGCCTCGAAGCGGTTCGGGATATCCGCGAACTCCGTCTTCTCGAAGCTCACGGTCCGGATCATGTCGCCGCCGCCCTCGAAGGGCGGCATGGAGCGCAGCAGGTCGGCCTTGCCGTAGAGCACGCCGATCCCGCTGGGGCCGTAGACCTTGTGGCCAGTGAACACGAAATAGTCGCAGTCGAGCGCCTGGACGTCGACCTGCCGGTGCGGCGCGGCCTGGGAACCATCGACCAGGACGCGGGCACCCGCGGCATGCGCCAGCCGGATGATGTCGGTGATCGGCGTGATTGTGCCGAGCGCATTGGAGGTATGGGTGACGGCCACGAGCTTCGTGCGCGGGCTGAGAAGCCGCTCATAGTCCTCGAGCAGGAACTCGCCGGCGTCGTTGATCGGCACGACCTTGAGAACGATACCAAGACGATCGCGCAGGATCTGCCAGGGCACGATGTTCGAGTGATGCTCGAGCCAGGAGATCACGACCTCGTCGCCGGCCCTGAGATAGCCGGCGCCCAGGCTGTAGGCCACCAGATTGATGGCTGCGGTGGCATTGCGGGTGAAGATGATCTCGGCCGCATCGCGGGCGTTGAGGAAGCGCGCCACTTTCTCGCGCGCGCCCTCGTAGCCCTGGGTCGCCCGCGCGCTCAGCCAGTAGACGCCGCGATGGACGTTGGCGTATTCGGCCTCGTAGCAATGGCTGATGGCATCGATGACCGCGCGCGGCTTCTGGGCACTGGCCGCGCTGTCGAGGAACGCCAGGCGCTTACCGTGCACCTTGCGCGCCAGGATCGGAAAGTCGGCGCGCACGCGCTCGAGATCGTAGGCCGGCGTGTTCGAGGCGGCTGTTGCCGCAATGGGACGGGTAGCGACGGTCATGCCCGCTGCTCCACGGCGGCCGACATCCAGCTGCCGATACGACGCTCGAAGACCGCGCGGACGGCGAGGTTCGAGATGCTCTCGAGCGTCTCGCCGACGAACGCCTCCACCAGCATGCGCCGCGCCTCCGCCTGGCCGATGCCGCGGGCGCGCAGGTAGAACAGCGCATTCTCATCCAGCTCGCCGGCGGCGGCGCCGTGGCTGCATTTAACGTCGTCGGCGAAGATCTCCAGTTCCGGCTTGGTATCGATCTCCGCCCGATCCGACAGCAGGATGGTCTTGTTGAGCTGATGGCCGTCGGCCTTCTGCGCGTCCTTTTCTACGACGATGCGGCCCTGGAAGACGCCGCGCGCCTGGTCGTCGAGCACGCCCTTGTAGACCTCGGCGCTGGTCGTCTGCGGCTTGGCGTGGATGATCGCCGTCGTGTTGTCGGCATGCTGGCGGTCCCGGGCCAGGTATGCGCTATCGAGGCGGCAGGAGGCGCCGCAGCCATCCAAAATGACCGCAATCTCATTGCGCGACAGCGCCGCGCCGGTGGTCAAAACGAAGCTCTCGTAGCGACCGCCGTCGGCGACGCGAACGTCGGTCGCCGCCGTGTGAAACGCCTTGGAGCCCTCGTTCTGATCCTTGTAGTGGCGAAGCGTGGCGCCCGAACCCACGCGAACCGCCGTCACCGGCTGCGACCAGTAGACGGTCGCCCCATCGTGCAGGAACGTCTCGATGACTGTAGCGGAGCTGCCGGGCTCCGCGACGATGGCATTGCGCGCGTGATAAGCCGCGGCCGCGGTCGTCAAATGCAGCAATTCAATGGGTGCCTCGATCGTTGCACCCGCAGTGACCTCGATGACGTAGCCGTCGCGGGCGAATGCGACGTTGAGGGCGCCCAGTGAATCGCCGGCGTCGTGCTCGCCGAACAGCGTACGCGCACGGTCAGGATGCTTGCGCACCAGCTCCGCCAGGCTCGTCAGCGCGATGCCGCCCGGGAGCGAGCCCGTCGACAGATCCGCGCGATACGAGCCGTTGACGAACACGACGCGGCAGCCCCCTATGAGTGACGGCAGCCGGCCCGGCGGACCCGACGACTCGGCGCCCGCCGGTTCGAAAGCGACGGCCGCCAACGAGCTGAGGTTGGTATATTTCCAGCGCTCGTTCCGGATGGTGGGCAGGCCCAGTTGCCGCACGCGCTCGATCGCCTGCGCGCGCAAGTCGCGCAGCCACGGCAGATCGTGTCCGGGCAGAGTGTCAGCCACGGCCGCGAAGCGGTCGGCGTAGGGCAGGGGGATGGTGCGGCTGTCGCGTGGCATGGCCCGTGTCACACCCGCGGGGCAGTTGCCGGTTCGGCAGCCGGCCGGCGGTGGCTGACGTAGCCTTCTTGCTCCAGCGTCAGAGCCAGTTCCTTGCCGCCGGACGCCGCGATGCGGCCGTCGGAAAGAACATGCACGAAGTCGGGCACCACATAGTCGAGCAGCCGCTGGTAGTGGGTGATCATGAGGATCGCCCGCTCCGGACTGCGCAGCGCGTTGATGCCCTTGGCAACGACCTTGAGGGCGTCGATATCCAGCCCCGAATCCGTCTCATCGAGGATCGCCAGGCGCGGCTCGAGCAGCGTCATCTGCAGCACTTCGGCCCGCTTCTTCTCGCCACCGGAGAAGCCGACGTTGAGGGAGCGCTTCAGCATGTCCTCGGCGACGCCGATCTGATCGCGCTTCTCGCGGATAAGCTTGAGGAACTCCATCGCATCATATTCCGGCAGTCCCCGATGCTTGCGCACCGCGTTGACTGCCGCCTTCAGGAAGCTGTTGCTGCCGACGCCGGGAATCTCGACCGGATACTGGAACGCCAGGAAGATGCCCTCCCGCGCGCGCTCCTCAGGTTTGAGATCGAGCAGGTTGCGGCCCTCATAGAGGATGGCCCCATCGGTCACCTCGTAGCCCTCGCGTCCCGCCAGCACATAGGCGAGCGTGCTCTTGCCCGAGCCGTTCGGCCCCATGATCGCGTGCACTTCGCCCGCGCCGACCTTGAGGTCCAGGCCCTTCAGGATCGGCTTGCCGTCGACCGTCACATGCAGGTTCTTGATTTCCAGCATTCCCATTCTTCCGATTCGTAATCCCGAATTGTCGCGCGTCAGCCGACGCTGCCTTCCAGGCTGATGCTCACCAGCTTCTGGGCCTCGACCGCGAACTCCATCGGCAGCTCCTGCAGCACTTCCTTGCAGAAGCCGTTGACGATGAGCGACACGGCATCTTCCGCCGACAGCCCGCGCTGCCGGCAATAGAACAGCTGGTCCTCGCTGATCTTCGAGGTCGTCGCCTCGTGCTCCACCCGGGCCGAGCGGTTGCGGCTCTCGATATAGGGCACGGTGTGGGCGCCGCACTTGTCGCCGATCAGCAGGGAATCGCACTGCGTATGGTTCCGCGCCTGGCCGGCGGTCGGCAGGATGCGCACTAGGCCGCGGTAGGTGTTCTGCGCCTTGCCCGCCGAGATGCCCTTGGAGATGATCGTCGAGCGCGTGTTCTTGCCGATATGGATCATCTTGGTGCCGGTATCGGCCTGCTGGCGGTTGTTGGTGATGGCGATCGAGTAGAACTTCCCGACGGAGTTGTCGCCCTGCAGGATGCAGCTCGGATACTTCCAGGTGATGGCCGAGCCGGTCTCCACCTGGGTCCAGGAGATCTTCGAATTGCGGCCGCGGCAGGCGCCGCGCTTGGTGACGAAGTTGTAGATGCCGCCCTTGCCGTTCTCGTCGCCGGGGTACCAGTTCTGCACCGTCGAGTACTTGATCTCGGCATCGTCGAGCGCCACCAGCTCGACCACGGCGGCATGGAGCTGGTTCTCGTCGCGCATCGGCGCCGTGCAGCCCTCGAGATAGCTCACATAGCTGCCGCGCTCGGCGATGATCAGGGTGCGCTCGAACTGCCCGGTCTGCGCCGCATTGATGCGGAAATAGGTCGACAGCTCCATCGGACAGCGCACGCCCTCGGGGATATAGGCGAAGGACCCGTCGGTGAAGACCGCGGAGTTCAAAGTCGCAAAGAAATTATCGGCATAGGGGACGACGCTGCCGAGATACTTGCGGATGAGTTCCGGGTGCTTCTGCACCGCGTCGGAGATCGAGCAGAAGATGACGCCGTATTCTTCCAGCTTCTTGCGGAAGGTGGTGGCGACGGAGACGCTGTCGAACACGGCATCGACGGCGACGCCGGCCAGCCGCTCCTGCTCGCGCAGGGGAATGCCCAGCTTCTCGTAGGTCTTCAGCAGCTCCGGATCGATCTCGTCCAGGCTCTTCGGCGTCTGCTTCACCTTGGGCGCCGAGTAGTAGTAGGCATCCTGGTAGTCGATCGGCGGGTAGCCGATCTTGGCCCAGTTCGGCTCCTCCATCTGGGTCCAGGACCGAAAGGCCCGCAGCCGCCAGTCGAGCAGCCATTGCGGCTCCGACTTCTTGGCGGAGATGAAGCGGATGGTGTCTTCGTTGAGGCCCTTTGGCGCCGTCTCGGTCTCGATGTCCGTGACGAAGCCGTACTTGTACTTGTCGCCGGCGACGGCGCGGACCGTTTCGATCGTGTTGGGAGCGGATGCCATAATTCTGTTCGTCTCTACGCGGTTAGGACGGGGCCGTCTTGCCGGCCGTGAGCGTATCGGCAGGGGATGGAGCGGGACGGTCGGACAGGCCGGCCGGCACCGGGAATGCCAATTCGGCCAACGAGACGCTCTTCATGGCGTTGCGCACGGCATCGTTGATGCGGCGCCAGCCGCTGCGCGTCGGGCACAGCGATTCGACGTCGCAGGCCCCGGCGCCATGCTCGATGCAGACGGTGAGCGCAATCGGGCCGTCGACGGCGCTCACGATGTCGGCAGCCGTAATCGCCCCGGGCGGGCGCGCCAGCCGGTAGCCGCCCTTGGCGCCGCGCTGCGACACCAGGACGCCCGCCCGGGCCAGCGCAGCCAGCAGCTTGCTGACGGTGGGAGCGGGAAGACCGGTAGCGGCTGCCAGGTCGAAGGCGTTGTGGCAGCAATCGGCCTTGACGGCCATCTGGCACGCCAATACCACGCCGTAGTCTGCCAATCGGCTGAGCCGGATCATGAAACTGCCTCGTGCGGCCAATTACGACTAAATTGGTCGTAATTCGAATGTAGGCAATTTCAATGGGCTGTCAAGCGCGATTGCCGAAGCCGGTGACCGCGCTCGGCGCAAGCGCCGCGGCGTTCGGTGCGGGCTCGGGGTCTTACGGCCAGCCCAGGGACGCGGCCTGCGCGTGCACCACGTTGGCCTGCTCCAGGGCATCGGTATTGATGCTGAGGCGGGCCTTTCGCACGGCCTTCAAGTTGACATCGAAACGCAGACGGTTGTCGACATCCAAGAGCGCGACCATACCGCCGTCGCGGGCGAAACCGACCATCTCGCTCATCGTCAGAATTGGCCGCGTGCCGAGAGCGTCACGGATCTGCGGCCATCTCGCGCGCTCGGACGTGCCGAGAAACAGGGCGTCGCAGCCGGCTATGTCGCCGGCGGCGGCGATGGAAGCGACATCGAGCTTGCTCTTCCCGAGAGGCCTGCCCTCGATCGATCGCCAGGCCGCGCCGAAGGGGTCCTGACCGAGGACGCACAGCACGACGCGGCCGGGCCGGGCCTTCGGCCATTGCGTCGCCTTGAGCATGTCGAAGATGAAGGCCGCCTTGATCAGATACTCGCGCTGGGCGGCGGCTGTAATGGCCGCCGCCGCCGGCGGCAGTCTCGCGGCAGTCCAGCCCGCGACGACGGTAACGGTAACAACAATGGTTAACGCGACCGCCCGTCGAAACGCGGCCCGCAGGCGCGGGATGTTCGGAGCGGGGCGGATCATGGTCCGATTGTTACGTTGGTGATGGCGACGTCGATTTCCAGGGTGACGGTTACGAGGCCCACATCCTGCGTGTAGGTGTGGACAATGCCGTTGTCGCCCTTGTCGGCCCAACCGTTGCCGGCGACCACGGAATCGGTCCCGTCGCCAAGGACCGCCAGCGTATTGCTTCCGCCCGTCGAGTCCAGGACGTCCTGGGCGGAGAGCGTGAGCGTGTTTGCGCCGCCGCCGGTCAGATCGACGCGCTCGATGTTGGTAGCGACGCCGGGAGCAGCCGAAAGATTGATGTCGCCGCCGTTGGAGATCAGCGTGTCGACGCCGGCGCCACCGTCGATCGCCGAATCTGAGGCGCTCCAGACCAGGGAATCGTTGTCATCGCCGCCAAGCAGACGATCGCTGCCGGCACCGCCGTCCAGCGTGTCATCGCCGGCAAGGCCGGAAAGCGTATCCCCGCCCGCGCCACCGAGCAGGTTGTCGGTGCCCGGCGTGCCCGTCAGGTGGGCGTTCACGGTTATGCTCACCGTGTCGCTATCGATCTTCGCCCCGCCTGACCCGGAATGGCCGAGGTCGTTGGTGTCGATTGTCAAGGTGGCGCCGGTCGACCCGGCCGACGGCTCGAACTTCAGACCGTTGAGGGCATTGTTGACGTCGGCCAGATTGCCCGT
>Ga0137403_10000582_pt1 | contig 47223 bp, 48 predicted proteins | sample CZOMad2_1_16fung_FD_122057 | JGI IMG/M metagenome (GOLD analysis project Ga0137403, IMG submission 122057) | Vadose zone soil fungal communities from Angelo Coast Range Reserve, California, USA - CZOMad2_1_16fungal (Hybrid Assembly) | ecosystem: Environmental > Terrestrial > Soil > Vadose zone... | reverse complement strand
TGGCGGCAGGCGCCGGGGCGGTACTCGCGGCTGGAGCCGATGCGGTTGCCGGGGCCGCCATCGCCGAGTCGGTCTTCTTGCTTCTAGAGCGGGAAGATTTCTTCGCGGTGGCGGTGTCGGCGGCGGGCGTGGCCGATCCCGTAGCCGTCGCGGCATCGGTCTTCTTGCTCTTCGACTTGGAAGATTTCTTTGCCGTGGTCGTGTCGGCGGCAGGTGCGGTCGATCCGGCAACCGTGGCGTCCGCCTTCTTGCTCTTCGATGTTGACTTCTTTTTGCTGGTGGTGGTGCTCGATCCTGAAGCTGCAGTCGAGCTGTCGGCTGCGGCGGCATCGGTCTTCTTGGATTTCTTGGTCTTCTTTGTTGGTGTAGTTGTTTGATCGGCGGCGGAACTCGCCGGCGCCTGCGCCTGCGCGGTCGCGATGGTGACGCAGAGCGCGAGAAGGATGCACATCGGCACCCAGCCTGCGGATCGTTTCACGATTCCATTCACAAGGCACCTCCTGAAAATTCGTGGTGAGAGTTCGCGGTAGTTCTGGCCAGAATTATTTCGGCGCGCGGCGATTGCGCCGAAGACCCGAATGCACGTATGGAATTGAGCACGTTGCGGTGAACCATAATGCCAAGCAACCGGGGAATGGTCAAGCAAAGACTGCCCGCTAAAAATCACAGGCCTCCACGGCGGTGGAGGCCCTATATCAAAGCGCGTTAACCATGACGCTCTAAGCGTAGATTCCGCGCTGCCGAATCGTATACGCCACGCGGTCAATCGCCAGCATGTAAGCCGCGATGCGGTTGTTCACTTTGTGCGTTTCCGCGTAGTGAACCACGTCGTTGAAGGACGACACCATAATCGCCTCTAGCTGTTCGTTCACCACGGATTCTTTCCAGAAATATCCCTGGCGGTCCTGCACCCACTCGAAATAAGAAGTGGTGACGCCACCCGCGTTGCACAGGATGTCGGGAATCACGAACACGCCTTTGTCGGCCAGAATATCGTCAGCGGTTGCGGTGGTCGGACCATTGGCGCCTTCGGCCAGGATCCTGCACTTGACGCGGTCGGCATTTCGGCTGGTGATCTGATTCTCGGTGGCTGCCGGGATAAGGATTTCGCAGTCCGAGACCAGCAGCTCGGCCGGGTCCTCGGCTGAGGCGCCGGGGAAGCCGTGGATGGTGCCATTGCGCTGGCGGAATTCCCAAAGCGCCTCGGTGTCGATTCCGTCTTTATTCACCAGGCCGCCGTCCACCTCGACGATTCCGATGACCGGATAGCCGGCTTCCGCCATCAGGCGGGCGGCGTTCGATCCGACGTTGCCGAAACCTTGCACGATGACGCGCGTGGACTCGGGACTGAGATTAAGCTTCTTCACCGCCTCGTCGCACACGATCATGATGCCGCGGCCGGTGGCCTCGCGGCGGCCGCGGGAGCCGCCAATATTGATGGGCTTGCCCGTCACAACGGCCGTCACAGTCTGGCGCATGTGCATGGAGTATGTATCCATCATCCATGCCATGGTCTGCTCGTTGGTGTTCACGTCAGGGGCAGGCACGTCTTTTTCCGGCCCGATGAACTCGATCAATTCCGCGGTGTAGCGGCGGGTCATGCGCTCGAGTTCGCCCTGGGACATCTTGTGCGGATCGCAGATCACTCCGCCTTTCGCGCCCCCGAACGGAATGTTGACCACGGCGCACTTCCAGGTCATCCAGCTGGCCAGGGCGCGGACTTCGTCCAGGGTCACATCGGGAGAGTAGCGGAGGCCACCCTTGGCCGGACCACGGGCAATCGAGTGCTGCACCCGGAAGCCGGTAAAGACCTCAAGGTGTCCGTTGTCCATCATGACCGGAATGTGCAAGATGATTTCCCGGGTGGGATACCGCAGCACCTTCATTAAACCCTCGTCCAGGTTCAACTTCTGGGCAGCAAAGTCAAAACGGGCGGCTTGTGCCTCCCACGGGTTGATTTCCTGCTCCAGGGAAATGGTCTTCAGTGCCATTGGCGGTCTCCGTTGGTGCGGTCAGACGGTAAGATGCCTGGCCGGCGCCGGGAGATACATCCCGGAGTGGGCGGGCAAACGTTCAAAGTATATGCAGGGCCGGGGCGGCGAGGCAAGTTACGGAGAACCAGTTGCGGAGAACCAGTTACGGAGAACCAGATGTTACGGAGAACCAGGGCATTTATCACACTGAGTACGACGGGGACTCCAACCAACCTGAGCTCCCGGTTGCGATCGGTCTCTCAGCGATTTAGGTCTGTAAGTGCAGCCGGCTCAGAACGAAATCGGCCCTGTCTTTGGAGGGTACCTTGGGCAGTTCGAGGAGGTGATACCCACAGTCTCGGTAAACCTGTGACACCAGCTCACAGGTTCGCTCCGCCTCGTCAAATCGTTGCTTGCGTTCATCGTCAGTTTCATAGATCTCCTTCCATGCAGGAGCCAGGAAAACGAGCGACGCATACCGATATTGATTGCACGCGGTCAGTATGGACCTGACGTCTGGCAAACCGATCAGACGAGCATAGCCAAGAGTATCCGGGATACCACGGTCGGAGAATGTCGCTCTTCCCGAGGGCGTATGCTCCTCGTAGGACTGAATAGATCGCTTCAGCATCAGCTCGGTGTAACGCTCTCGATTTGCCCATGGCACCGCATTCCCACAGGAACGCACCTGCTCCTGAATGATTTGGCGCGCTACTTCGGGAGCACACCGAAATCCGTTCTTCTCAAGCTCTCGGAGCAGAGCAGTTTTGCCGGACCCCGGGCCGCCCGTGATGACAAACAGGTTTGGGTTGGTTAACGCAGTCATCTCACTTGAACCTTGTCTCTCGGGAATCGTCCTCGTAGCAACCGAACTGTAAAGAGCGAAGGACGAGGGGCAGCGAAGTACATTTCTGGCGGCGCACGACGAATGGCGGATGAATCAGTCGAGGACGAAAACCAAAGACCCTTGGAAATCTCTCACAATTCTATCTCCAATCCTTCGGCGGCCGCTCGTACGTTGGGGTAATGGTTGCGGGCTTCCTCGACCACTTGGTCGACGCAGGCATCGTCATGGTCGGGGTCGTGGTGAAACAGGATCAGCTCTTTCGCGCCGCTTTCCATGACTACGTTGACGGCCTCGCGCCAGTGGCTGTGTCCCCAGCCGCGTTTGCGGGCTTCGTATTCTTCCGGCAAATACTGCGCGTCGTAGATCAGCACATCGGCGCCGGCGGCCAGCTTGCGCACGCTCTTGTCGAACGCCGGGTCGCCGGGCTCGTTGTCTGTGGCGTAGACCAGCACACCATCCTTGGTTTCGAGACGATATCCCATACAGCCCTGGGGATGATTGAGCCACATCGCTTCGACCATCACGTCGTCCAGCGGGACTCTACCCTGCTCGAGGTTGTAGAAGCCGCGCTGGGCTTTCATCTCGCTCATATCGACTGGAAAGTAAGGTGCGGCCATCTGTTCTTCCATCACCCTCTTGAGAGTGCGAAAGCGGCTGGAGGAGTGGAACGAGAAACAATTTTCCGGGTTGTCGTAAAGCGGGCCGAAGAACGGGATGCCCTGAATGTGGTCCCAGTGAAAATGAGAAACGAAGATGTGGGCACGAACCGCTTTGCCCTGGGCGTCACGCTGCAACTGTTGCCCGAGCCCGCGCAATCCAGTGCCGCAGTCGAAGACGTAGAGGTTGTCGCCCAGGCGAACTTCGACGCAGGAGGTGTTTCCCCCATAGCGCAGGTTGTCGGGCTGGGGAGTCGGCGTGGACCCGCGTACGCCCCAGAACTTAATACGCATACTTTCCCATGGAAAGACTTGAGCTAACTCGCCATCTTCCAACGGTTGGGCCCATCCGTCAATCCTTTCGCTGGTTACTCCCGATTGGGCTTTCCGGTAGGGACATCCTGGTGATGCACATCCGCATTCCGTGCTTGGGGCGGAGGGTGATGCTGGGCAATGCAGCTACGGGGTGCCCGGGGACCAGGCGCAGCTGAAAACGCTGGGCGATCGCCGCCAAGAGCAAGTTCGCCTCCATCATCGCGAAAGAGGCTCCGATGCACAAGCGAGGGCCGCCTCCGAAGGGGAAGTAGGCGAATTTGGGGAGATGCTGCGCCACCTCGGCAGTCCAGCGGTCCGGATTGAACTGCTCGGGTTCCTCAAAGAAGCGGGGATCGCGGTGCAGGATCCACGGGCTCATGACGACGTTCGATCCCATCGGAAGCTTGTAGCCACCAAGCTCTATGTCTTTCGCGACGGTACGGGCCAGGCTCCAGGCGGGCGGATACAAGCGCATAGATTCCTTCACCACTTTGTCGGTGTAGGGGAGACGCGGCAGGTCTTCCAGTTGCGGCGTGCGGCCACCGAGCACCTGGCACAATTCCTCACGGAGTCTTTTTTCAACTTCGGGACGCTGGCTTATCAGGTACCAGGTCCAGGAGAGAGAAACTGCGGTGGTCTCGTGTCCGGCCAGCAGGAAAGTCAGTACTTCGTCACGCAACTGGCGGTCGGTCATGCCGCTACCATCTTCATCGCGGGCCGCGATCAGCATGGAGAGCAGGTCGCCAGTATCCTGCCCGCTGGCCCGGCGTTCCCCAATGATGCGGTTCACAATTTCGTCGAGCTCGCGGACTGCGCGTTTGACCCGTAACAATGCAGGCACGGGAACGTGGCGCAGGATAGGAGGCAGAATCATCCGACCTCCGGAAGTGTGGCGCATCAGCACGTTGAGCGCGGCGGCCACTCTTTCCGTGTCTGCTCTTACCTCCACGCTGAACAGCACTTTGGCCACGATGCGCATGGTGAGTTGCATCATTTCCTGATGGATGTCGCGGACTTCGGCGTCCTGCCATGTGGCCAGCATCTCCTCGATGTAGGCGGCCATGGTGTGGCCGTATGCGGCCATTCGCTCGCGGTGGAATGCGGGCTGGCACAGGCGACGCTGCCGCAGCCATCCTGAACCCTCGTTGGTCAGCAGACCCTCGCCCAGAAACCAGCGGCTGTTCTGGATCACTTTATCTTTGGCGAAATGCTGCGATTGCGATACCAGGACCGACTCGATGAGCCGGGGATGGTTCAGGAAATACACCTCAATCCAACCCGCGCGGTAGTAAAAGATGTCGCCGAATTCGCGGGCCCAGCGGGTGTAGATGGCCAGGGGATCGGGACTGAACAGGGGGAGATTGCCGATCAGGAATCGGGGCGGAGGCCCGGGGGGACGGCGGGAGACTGCAGGCATAGTAAGAAGTCCGATGAGTCCAGAACACCCTCTGGTTGATTTTACAGCTCACCCGCTGCGTGGTCCGAGAGGCGTTGTCTATAATGACTGGACCCAGAATGACGCCGCCCATGCTTCGACCCGACTACAAGGAATTTTCCCGGCTGGCCGCAGACGCCACGCTGGTGCCAGTGGTGAAATCGGTAGCAGCCGATTTGTTGACACCGGTTTCCGCCTTCCTCGCGATCGCAGCCGGCGAGCCCGACGCTTTTCTGCTCGAGTCGGTGGAGCGTGGCGAGCAGATCGGCCGCTACACGTTTCTGGGGGCGCGTCCCTATATGCAAGTGCGGGCGCGGGGCAGAGAGATCGTGGTGCAACGTGGCAAGCGGCAGGAGAAAAGCCAGGGAAGCGCGGTCCAGGTCATCAAGGAATTGCTGCGCCAGCATCGCCCCGCGACGGTGCCGGGGTTGCCGCCATTTACGGCGGGCGCGGTGGGCTACTTCGCGTATGACGCGGTGCGGCAACTGGAAAATATCGGCGAGCATGCCAAGGATGATTTTTCCCTTCCCGACTGCTTACTGATGTTCTACGACCGGCTACTGGCCTTCGATCACCTGCGCCATCAGATCCACATTATTGCCACCGCCGACGTATCGCGCGAGAGTCCGCGCCGGGCTTATGACCGGGCCGCGGCGGACATTGCGGTCCTGGAAAAGAAGCTGGCGAAGGGACTCCGGCCCGCGCACTGGCACAAGTCGTCACGCCCGGCCAAGGGCAAGCTGAAAGTGCACGCGGGCACGCCGCGGCAACTTTTTATGAGTTCGGTGGAGCGGGCCAAAGAATACATCGCCGCCGGGGATATTTTTCAAGTTGTGCTTTCGCAGCGGCTGGATTTTACTCCATCGGTTGCGCCCTTCGATGTGTATCGCGCGTTGCGCACGGTGAATCCTTCGCCCTACTTATATTTTCTTCGTATGGGAGACACGCATGTTCTGGGCTCGTCCCCGGAGATGCTGGTTCGAGTGACTGGCAGCAAGCTGGAATATCGTCCGATTGCGGGCACGCGCCCGCGCGGCCGTGATGAAGCCGAAGACCAGCGACTGGCAGAGCAGATGCTGAACGACGAGAAAGAACGCGCCGAACACGTCATGCTGGTTGACCTGGGGCGCAACGACCTGGGGCGGGTGAGCGAATACGGGTCGGTGAAAGTGAAAGACCTGATGTATGTAGAACGCTACTCGCACGTGATGCACATTGTTTCGGCGCTCGAGGGAAAGCTGCGCGGCAATCTGGATGCGCTGGATGCGTTCGCGGCGTGCTTCCCCGCCGGCACGTTAAGCGGTGCGCCGAAAGTTCGTGCTATGCAGATTATTGAAGAGCTTGAACCGACGCGTCGCGGAGTGTACGGGGGCGCGGTTCTGTACGCGGATTTTGACGGGAACCTGGACTCTTGCATTGCCATCCGCACCATGCTCATGCAGAAGAAGAAAGCGTTTCTGCAGGCGGGAGCGGGGATTGTCGCGGATTCTGATCCGGCGCGGGAATTTGAAGAGAGCATGAACAAGGCGCAGGCGGTGCTGCGGGCAGTGGAGGCAGCGCGCGGCAGCAGGTAGCAGAACGAGTTCGTGTTGTTCCGATCATGTTTTCTTGCCAGGCTTATACAAGGCGTCATCCTGAGCTTGCGAAGGATCTGGCGAGGAGCGCAAGCGAACTTCGCCGGCTGTGGTGCCGCTAGGCGCGAGATCCTTCGGGACTAAAGTCCCTCAGGATGACGCCGGTTGTGGGGAGCAAATTGCTCATGCAAGGATTAAACTAGGACTCAGGAAGGCAATCATTCTATGAACAGCTTTGGCAGCCGCTCCGTCCTGCGCGTGGGCGGCAAGGAGTACCAGATTTACCGTCTTAAAGCATTGGACGAAAAGGGTATTTCCACTCGGCATCTTCCCTATTCTCTACGCATTCTGCTGGAAAATTTGCTGCGCACTGAAGACGGGCGCAACGTGACCGCGGATAACATCAAGGCACTGGCCGCGTGGAACAGCAAATCCAAGCCCGACAAGGAAATCGCATTTACACCCAGCCGCGTGTTGCTGCAGGACTTTACCGGAGTGCCGGCAGTGGTGGATCTGGCTGCCATGCGTGATGCCATGAAGCGGCTCGCGGGCGATCCGACGCTGATCAATCCTCTGCAGCCGGCGGAGTTGGTGATTGATCACTCGGTGCAGGTGGACGAGTTCGGAACGCCACAGTCTTTCCAACTCAATGCCGAGCTTGAATTTATCCGGAACAAAGAGCGCTACGCCTTCCTCCGCTGGGGACAGACCGCGTTTCGTAACCTTGCGATCGTGCCGCCCGATACCGGCATTGTGCACCAGGTGAATCTGGAATATCTCGCGCGCGTGGTTTTTGTGCAAGAGTCGAACGGCCGGCGCACGGCGTATCCCGATACCCTGGTTGGCACCGACTCGCATACCACCATGATCAACGGCTTAGGGGTACTGGGCTGGGGTGTCGGCGGAATCGAAGCTGAGGCCGCCATGCTGGGACAGCCTGTTTCCATGCTGATCCCGCAGGTGGTTGGAGTAAAGCTGACCGGCGAACTTCACGAGGGCGCGACTGCCACCGATCTTGTGCTCATCATCACCCAGATGCTACGCACGCACGGAGTGGTGGGTAAGTTCGTCGAGTATTTTGGGCCGGGACTGCCGGAGCTTTCGCTGGCAGACCGCGCCACCATCGCTAATATGTCTCCCGAATACGGCGCCACCTGCGGCATTTTTCCGGTAGACAAAGAGAGTCTTACCTACTTGCGGCTCACCGGCCGTTCGGAAGAACAGATTGCACTGGTCGAGGCCTACTGCCGCGAGCAGGGCATGTTCCACGACGAGAAAACACCCGAAGCGGAGTATTCCGAACTGCTGACGCTCGATCTGAACACGGTCGAGTCGAGCCTCGCCGGTCCCAAACGTCCGCAGGACCGCGTGACGCTCTCGCAAGCTGGAGAGTCGTTCCGGGTCGCCCTGCCTTCGCTGCGGAAGCCGAAGTCTTCCGCGCAGGTGGCATCGCCCTCAGCGGTTGGTTCCGGGAGCGCACCTTCGGGCAGCGTTCCCAAGCAGGTGGATCGCTGGGAGCAGGAAGGCGGCAATCCCAGCGCGATCGGCGTCGACAACCATAAGTTTGAAGAGCACGTTCCTCAAGATGTGAAGAAGGCCCTTCGCCATGGCAGCGTGGTGATCGCCGCGATTACATCATGCACCAACACCTCGAATCCTTCGGTGATGGTGGCGGCCGGCCTGGTCGCCAAGAAAGCGGTCGAGAAAGGATTGACCGTCCCGCCTTGGGTAAAGACTTCACTCGCCCCCGGCTCGAAAGTAGTTCGCGATTATCTGGAAAAAGCGGGGCTGCTGCCTTATCTCGAAAAGATCAAATTCCATATTGTGGGATACGGATGCACGACTTGTATCGGAAATTCCGGGCCTCTGCCGAAAGAAGTGTCGGAAGCGATCGATGAGAAAGATCTCGTGGTGGCCTCGGTGCTCTCCGGCAATCGGAACTTCGAAGGACGGATCAACTCCGAAGTCCGCGCGAATTATCTGATGTCTCCGCCGCTAGTTGTCGCTTTCGCTCTGGCCGGGCGCATTGATCTCGACTTGCGCAAGGATCCCATTGGCAAGGGTAAAGACGGCCAGCAAGTCTATCTCGCGGACCTGTGGCCGCCGCAGCGCGAAGTGGAAGAGACAATCCGGAAGTCTATTTCTTCCGACATGTTCACCAAGAGCTACGGCGAGGTCTATGACGGCGACGCTCAGTGGCGCGGACTGCCCATACCCAAGGGTGAAACCTACGCCTGGGAGAAAGACTCCACCTATATTCGGCGCGCGCCCTACTTCGATGACATGACCCTGCAACCCACGCCGGTTGGGGACATCAACGGCGCACGCGTGCTCGCTGTGCTCGGTGACAGTATCACCACCGACCACATTTCTCCCGCCGGTTCAATCAAGAGAGACAGTCCGGCCGGCAAGTATTTGATCGAGCATGGCGTAAAGCCCGCCGACTTCAACTCCTACGGATCGCGGCGGGGCAATCATGAGGTCATGGTGCGCGGAACGTTTGCCAACGTGCGGTTGCGCAACAAGATGGTCCCCGCCCTCGAGGGCGGGTTTACACGTCATCTGCCTGATGGCGCGGAGATGTCGATCTTCGAGGCGTCCGAAAAATACCTCGCGGAGGGCGTGCCGCTGGTGATCCTGGCCGGCAAGGAATACGGTTCCGGCTCCTCCCGCGACTGGGCGGCCAAGGGCCCGCTCCTGTTGGGCGTGCGAGTGGTGATCGCGGAAAGCTACGAGCGCATTCACCGGTCGAACCTGGTCGGTATGGGAATTTTGCCGCTGCAGTTCGTTGCGGGAGAAAATGCGCAGTCGCTGAATCTCACGGGCGAAGAAATCTTTGAGATTTCTGCGGTCAGCGACCTGGTCCGGAAGTTCGCCCCCGGCAAACAGGTAAAAGTCGAGGCCACGAGCCCGGGCCAGACCAAGGAGTTCCACGCGCTGGTGCGCATCGACACGCCGCAGGAGGCGCAATACTACGCCAACGGCGGCATTCTGCAGTTTGTGCTGCGCCAGCTGATTGCCAGCAAGCCAGCCGCGGTACACGTGTAATCACTTGCCTCTCCTTGAGATCCGCAATCTGACGAAAGTTTTCCCCTTGGGCGAGTCGCTGTTTGGCGCCCGCGCCAAGGGGGAAGTCCGCGCCGTGGACGATGTGACGCTCGACATCCACGCCGGCGAAACGCTTGGCCTGGTGGGTGAATCGGGGTCGGGAAAGAGCACATTGGGCCGCCTGGTGTTGCGGCTCATCGAGCCGAGTTCCGGCAGCATGCTCTTTGCCGGCCGCGATCTGCTCGCCGCGAGTCATCGTGAGATGCGCCGCCTGCGACGCGATATGCAGATCATCTTTCAGGACCCGTTCGGTTCGCTCGATCCCCGCATGAATGTAGAAGACATCATCAGCGAGCCGCTGGTGATTCATGAAGCCATGAGCCTGACGGCGCGCCGGGTCCGAGCCTCAGAGTTGCTCCGCGCCGTGGGTCTCGACCAGTCTGTGCTGCCCCGGTTTCCGCATGAATTCAGCGGCGGACAGCGACAGCGTGTCGGGATTGCGCGCGCCCTGGCGCTGCGCCCGAAATTTATTGTGGCGGATGAGCCGGTGTCGGCACTCGATGTCAGCGTGGGAGCGCAGATCGTGAATCTGTTGGCGCAGTTGCAGCGCGAGTTTGGTTTGACCTATCTGTTTATCTCCCATTCCATGCCGGTGGTGCGCTATCTCGCTACTCGTATCGCGGTGATGTATCGGGGGAAAATCGTCGAGCTCAGTGATGCCCAGCAGATTACGGAGCAGGCGCAGCACCCATATACGCGCAGCCTGCTCGAGGCCACACCGGAAATCGCAGTGTAGCGCCGGCGTCTCGCCCGCCGATTCGCTATCGCCAAACAAGCCGCCCCGGAATCGGGTCTTGAAAGACTGCCTGATGTAAAGCAGTGCTGTACTTCGCCCGGGTGGTCTGGCGGGCATGCTGCCCGCCTCTCGGGCCGGCGGGGACGCCGGCGCTACCCGTTTCGGGTATGCTTGAGGCGTTTTCTGGAGGCAACATGAAATTGACCCTTGCCGTCCTACTGTTCTCCGCTGCTGCTTTCGCCCAGCAATCCAAGAACCCGGTCACGGATGTGCTTCGCGACTCTCTGGCTGGCCGGCAGAAGAACACTGTCGCGGCCATTGACGAAATGCCGGCCGACAAATTTGGTTTTAAGCCCACGCCTGAGCAGATGTCGTTTGGCCACCTTGCGACCCACATCGTGGAAGGCAACTATTTCTTCTGTGCCAAAGTCGGAGACGTTCCCCAACCGAAGTTCGAGGAACTCCCGGAAACTGCGGCGAAAGACAAACTGGTCGCAGCCGTGACAGCATCGTTTGATTTCTGCGGCAGCACGCTCGCCAAAGCTGAAGATGCGAAGCTCGGCGATCCCATTCAGGATTTCTCCGGCAAGACGCGGCCGCGTGCCTGGGCGGCGCTGGCGCTCGCCGGCAGCTGGGCGGATCACTATGGCGCGGCCGCCATGTATCTCCGGCTGAACGGCCTGCTGCCGCCGACGGCGCAGAAAAAGCCGGAAGAACACAAGAAGTGACAGTTGAGCGCCCCGCCGGAGTAAGTGCCGTAGCGGCTGCGTTTTCTCTGGCCGCAGTGTACTTGTTGGCGGTGGGACTGACGATGTTGGCGAGCCCGGGACTGGTGTCGATGGCGGCAGGCGCAGAGTTGCTAGGCGGCCTCGAACTCGCCGGTCCTTACATGTTTTTGCTTATCGGGACGTTGAGCGCGGGCATCGCACTGGGACTCTGGCGGCTGCATAGATGGGCCCGCTGGCTGGCTATTCTGGCCGCAATGATCGGAGTCGTGGTGCTGTTGCCCGGCGTGTCCAGCGCGATGCTGGATTTTCGCATCGGAAAGCTGGCCTGGGAGGGGTTGGGAACGATTGTGCGAGTGACGATTGCCTGGTATCTCTTCCAGGAACGCGTGCGTGAGGCATTCACGGCGAAATAGACTTCACATCATGAAGGCCAGAGCCAATCCTTAAGCTTATATTTATCAACAATATACATAAGTAGGCATTATTATATAAATGCGTCATGAATGGTATATAATGGAAATTATGGCGCTCAGCATCAAGAACGACGAAACCGAGCGCCTGGCTCGGCAGGTGGCCAGCGAAACTGGCGAGTCCCTGACGGAAGCCATTCAGAAGGCACTTCAGGAGCGTTTGGAGCGACTTAAGGTGAGGCGCCGCCGTTATATTTTGGTCGGCCAGGTCGAAGACCTGCTGCGGCGCGTGGATGCGCTCCCCACGCTCGACTCCCGGCCCGAGGAGGAAATCCTAGGCTACGATGAGCACGGGATTCCGCGCTGATGGTCATTGATACGTCGGCACTGCTGGCTATCTTTTTAGGCGAGCCCGAGCGCAAACTCTTACTCGACTTGCTCCTTCAGGCAGAAACGCGGATGATATCGGCCGCCACCGTGCTCGAGGCCGGTATCGTGCTCGAAGCCAGACGAGGCGAGTCCGCGGGGCGGGAATTCGATCTTTTACTTGTCCGCGCTAATCTGCAGATCGTTGCCGTCGACAGCGAACAAACCGAGATTGCGCGTTCCGCCTGGCGCAAATATGGCAAAGGCCGCCATCCGGCAGGCCTTAACTTCGGAGACTGTTTCGCGTATGCTCTGGCGAAATTCGCAGGCGAACCGTTGCTGGCCAAGGGGACTGATTTCGCCGCCACCGACATTGAGGTTTGCCCGCTTCGGCCAAGTTGAAGGCCGACGCGTCTTCCACCACACCGATCAAACGCGTTAATCCGAAGGTGCTTTAAGCGTGCCGGAGCTCCCAGATATCGCCGCGTACATCACCGCGCTTGAACCACGCATCGTCGGGCAGCGGATCGAGCATGTGCGACTGGCGAGCCCTTTTCTGCTGCGCACCGTACAACCGCCTGTTACGGATGTGGAGGGACGCCTCGTCCGAGAATTGCGGCGCATCGGCAAGCGGATCGCGATTGGAGTGGAGGGCGATCTCTGGCTGGTGCTGCACCTGATGATTGCCGGACGGCTGCACTGGCGACCTCCCTTGGCAAAGCTGGCCAAGCGCAAGAGCCTGGCGGCCTTCGATTTCCCCACGGGCTCACTGGTGCTTACCGAAGCTGGCACCAAGCACCGCGCATCGTTAACGGTTTTTGCGGGCGAGGAGGCCCTGCGCTCCGTTGATCCGGGAGGAATTGATGTTTTGACCAGCGATCTCAACTCGTTTCGCGCCGCACTGACGGTTGAGAATCGCACGCTTAAAAGAGCGCTTACTGATCCGCGCATAGTGAGTGGCATCGGTAATGCGTATTCGGATGAGATCTTGCATTCCGCCCAACTGTCACCGGTTACCCTGACGCACAAGTTGCAACCGCAGGAATGGGAGAGGTTATTCTCTGCGACTCGCGATACGCTCAAGCTGTGGATGGATCGGCTGCGTGCCGAGGCGGAGGCTGGCTTTCCAGAAAAGGTGACCGCATTTCGCAAGGACATGGCGGTTCATGGACGCTATGGGGAGGCATGTCCGAGGTGTGGCGAAAAAATTCAGCGAATTCGCTACGCAGATAATGAAACCAACTACTGTGCGCGATGCCAAACTGGAGGGAAACTTCTTGCGGATCGCAGTTTGTCCCGGCTATTGCGATCGGATTGGCCGCGGACGCTCGAAGCGCTCGAGTCTCTCAAGCGCCGCTAGGATCACGCTTAAGTGTGGGGCGGGCGCCCTCGCCCGCCGTTTTTGATCTTGGTGTTGACTTACGGCGCTCAGCGCAACTCAAAGTCTTGAGTCAAAAGCGGCGGGTGGGGGCGCCCGCCCCACACAACACGAGCCACTACTCTTCTTCTTCCTTCACATCACCGCGCGCGGCTTTGGCTTTCTCCACAATCTTCTCCTGCAGCATCCCCGGCACCGCGTCGTAGTGATGCATTTCCATGTTGAAGCTGCCGCGGCCCTGGGTCATTGAAGTGAGATCTACGCCGTAGGTGAGCATCTCGGCCATGGGCACTTCGGCCTTTACGACCGTGTTGCCGCCCTTGTTGTCCATACCCTGGATGCGTCCGCGGCGGCTGTTCAAGTCGCCCATAATGGCGCCGGCAAAATCGTCGGGAACGGTAATCTCGACTGCCATGACGGGTTCGAGCAGCGTAGGCTTGGCTTGCTCCATGGCTTTTCGGAAAGCAATGCGGCCGGCCATCTGGAACGACATGTCGTTTGAATCGACATCGTGGTACGAGCCATCGTAGAGAATCACCCGAAAATCGACCATGGGGAATCCGGCCAGATAGCCGCGGGCGGCCGCGTCTTTGATTCCCTTTTCGATGGCGGGAATGTAGTTCTTGGGAATGGAGCCGCCGAAAATGTCGTTGACGAATTCGAATTCACCGCCGCGGGGCAGCGGTTCCATCTTGATCTTGCAATCGCCGTACTGGCCGTGTCCGCCGGTTTGTTTCTTGTGTTTGCCCTGGACATCGGCCTTGCCGCGAATGGTCTCCCGGTACGGGACCTTGGGAGCTTTAAGAACTACCTCGGTGTGATACCGCTTCTTCATCTTGGAGACCACCACTTCGATGTGCTGCTGGCCGGTGCCCGCGATCAGGAACTCTTTGGTCTGAGGATCGCGGAAGAAGCGCAGCATGGCGTCCTCTTCCATGAGCTTGTGGATGCCGGGACCCAGCTTGTCTTCATCGGCTCGGCTCTTCGGTTCGATGGCAAACGTGATGGCAGGCTCGGGCAACTTTACTCGCGGATACAGAATGGGGGCAGATTTGTCGCCCAGCGTGTCGCCGGTCAAAGTATCTTTCAGTTTGGCTACCGCTCCAATGTCACCGGCGTGCAGCTCGGTCACCGGCACGGCAGTTTTTCCCTGCATGACGGAGATGTGGGCCAGCTTTTCCTGCGAGCCACGGCTGAAGTTCAGAACCGTGGCGTCATTTTTCAGGACGCCAGAGAAGACTTTGAAATAGGAAATCCGTCCCGCGAACGGATCCGACACCGTTTTGAACACATAGAGCGATACGGGCTCCGAATCGGTCTCGTGCCGCTTTGGTGGTTCTCCATTACTAGACGACGCTGGGTCGCCCTGCACCCACTCATGCTCCGAGGGTGCGGGCGTGTAGTCGACGATGAAATCCATGACCCGGTCGGCACCGATGTTGCCCAGACCGGAGCCGAAGATTACCGGGAAGATCTTGTCCTCACGAATTGCGTTGTGCAGCGCCGGGATCAGGTCTTCTTCCGGGATGGTTCCCTTTTCGAAAAATTCTTCCAGCAAAGCGTCATTGCCCTCGGCAACGAGTTCCACCAACTTTTCGTGCTGGGCCTGGACTACGTCTTTCATGTCGGCGGGAATCTCGGTTTCTTTGCCCTTGCCGTTACCGCCCAGTTCATAGGTGTAGGCCTTCATGGTCACCAGATCGACCACGCCGCGAAAGTTTTTCTCCTTTCCAATCGGTAATTCGAGGGGGATCACCGACCGTCCGAAGGCGTTGGTCAGCGATTCCAGGACGCGGTCCGCGTCGGCGCGGTCGCGATCCATGCGGCTGGCCACGATCAGGCGCGGCGTCTGATATTCCTCACAGTAGTTCCACACCCGCTGGGTGACGACTTCGACGCCCGCCACGCCGTCGACAACAACGATCGCCGCGTCCACCACCGGCAGCACCAGCTTGGCTTCGTGGACGAACATGTTGAAGCCGGGCGTGTCCACAATATTGATCTTCGTCTTGCCCCACTCGACATGGGCCAGGCTGGCGGAAATGGACATCTTGCGCGCGATTTCTTCTTCGTCGTAGTCGGTCGGGGCGGTGCCGTCGTCCACTCGGCCCAGACGCTGGTTTGCGCCTGCGGCGTACAGCATCGCGGAAACCAGAGAGGTTTTGCCCGCGTGTCCGTGCCCAATCACCGCTACGTTCCGGATGTTCGCGCCTTCGTAAGCCTTCACGGGTTCGCTCCTTGAGAAAGAGGGGGCTCATTCGAGACTCAAAGAAGAGGACAACTTATATGCTGAAGCCCTGTAGCCTGTCAAAACGCTAGGATGCTACCACAGCGGAATTTGGAGGCTCAAGGGCGTTGGACCAGGCCTAATGGTGTGATTCGAAAATCTCCAAAACTTGTCGTTCCGACGCGCGCCATGGCGCAAGGAACCTGCTGCTTCGCCGCCGGCAGCAGGCAGATTCCTCGCCGATCGCGCGCAAGCCCGATGTTCCGGGAATTCGTGGTTGCGCGATTCGACCTGGCGAGTGGCAGCCGGCCACGATATTTTTTTTACCACTTCTTAAAAATTACGAACACCGCCGCCACGATCAGGACAAAGCCCAGAATGTAATTCCACTTGATCTGCTGATCCAGGTAGAGAACTGAGAAAACCGAGAAGACAGTCAGGGTGATGACTTCCTGAATCGTCTTAAGTTGGACCGCGCTGAACTCATACGACCCGATGCGATTTGCGGGGACTTGAAAACAGTATTCGAAGAAGGCGATGCCCCAGCTGACGAGGATGACTTTGAACAAAGGCGCCTGCCGGTACTTCAGGTGTCCGTACCAGGCGAAGGTCATGAAGATGTTTGAAATGGTGAGCAAGACGATCGTGGTCATGGTTGCAATGCTGCCCTAAACTGCGGTGTGATTTCCATCTTTCACAACGAAATTCCGGTTCGGGAGTCCAGGCATTGGGCCCCGCCGGCTTTGAGGCGTAAGATCGGCGCCGTGTTGTTTTGGCGAGGCAGTCACGATGTTTCCTCAACTCGCTCGATTATCGGACTTCGGATCCCTGCTGCTCCGCCTTATGGTCGGCACCAGCGGCTGGAATGATCTCAAGGATCCCGAAAACCGGGGCAAGAGTCTGGGTTTCGGCGAGGGCTTTACGATTTTCCTGGGCACCGCCGAAGTGGCCGGAAGCTTGGCATCATGTTCGGGGGCCTGATCCAACTGGCGGCGCTCGGTCTGATTGTGATCGGGTTGGGAGCGATCCAGAGCAAGACTCTGGTTTGGCACACCGGATTCTGGGGCGAGAAGGGCTTCGGATGGCACTACGACCTCATGTTGTTGGGGATGAATCTGGTCATCGTGTTCACGGGCGGCGGCCGGTGGGTGCTGTTGCAGTAGCCTTGTCATCTCGACTTGCGTAGAGCCCTCCACCCTACGCGAACAGACACTACCGTAACCCGGGAGCACTTGCGCGCTGGCGTTGTGTCGCCTATGCTTGTGGCCAGAGGCTTGGTCAAGGAGCTATCGAACCCCGGCCTCCTGAACCAGTCATGTATCGCCTGACCGCCAGATTGTTGCTTGTGCTGCTGCTTGCGAGCACGCTTGTCCCGGTGGCCCTGGCGATTTCTGTTCCTGCACCCCATGCCTGCTGTATGCGGAAGCCGATGCACCAGCACGGCTCCGGTAGTCGCGACATACAAGCGGTGGACAGCCAACATCACAATTGCTGTCCTCCGGTTACGACCGCTCATTGGGCCGAACTGGGATCAGGAATCGATTCGAGTGTTCATCCCCTTCTGGCCTGCCTGTCTCCCGACTTGCAGCCGATTCGGCTCACCAATCAGGCCAATGCTCTGAGGCCCGTTCGCGGCCCCCCGCTTAGCTGACAAACCTACTCTGACTTTCCCCCGGGTTTTTTGACCTAGCTGCGCTCCGTCACCGTTCTTAGTGGAGCACGGGTCGCCGTCTCACGAAACTGTTGTTGGGTCTGGGGCAAGCGTCCTGTTCCGTTCTTCACCGCATGAAAACCGTGCGGAGCTGGATTTCCGTTGTGGGAATGCCAATGTCTCGTTTGTTTTGGGCTGCTTTGATCGTCGTTCTCGTGCTGGGGGCTGGCCTTTGGCATTCCGGCCTAGGGCGGAATTGCTGTGGCGCACGCCAGGCGCCCAGTCGGACGGAGGAAGCGCTGGCACGCCGGCTGCGCTCGTGGTCATTGCCTTCGAACGCCCGGCAGAGACGGAACCCGCTGACCGGTTCGCCCGAGCTGTTGCAGGAGTCGGCCCGGCACTTTGCTGATCATTGTGCTTCATGCCATGGCAATGACGGGAGCGGCAACACCCAGGTAGGACGGAGTCTTTATCCGCCGGCGCCGGACATGCGTCTGGCAGCGACGCAGGAACTCAGCGATGGAGAGCTCTACTACGTCATTCACAACGGCGTGCGCTGGACCGGCATGCCGGCGTGGGGCGAGCCCGGCAACGATAGCGATCTGGACAGCTGGAAGCTGGTTTTCTTCATACGCCATCTTCCACATTTGACGGACGCTGAAATCCACGACATGGAGCGTTTCTACCCACGAAGCGATGCCGATCGTGAAGAAGAAAAAGAAGAGCAGGAATTCCTGAATGGCGGTCAGGCTGGAGATTCGGCCCCGAAGCGGCGATGAGCAAGTTCGATAGACGGACTTATGGAGAAAAGATGAAAAGGACTTCTTTAATTCTTATTCAACTCTTAATTTGCACGCTGCTCCTGGGAACGTTGACCTTCGCCCACGGCGGCATGGAACACATACTGGGGACGGTCACGGCGATCACCGATCACTCTCTCTCGGTTAAAACCCGCGAGGGAGCGACCAAGACAGTGGAATTCGACGGCGAAACTAGGTTCCTCAAGGGCGATGCGGCAGCCACAGTCAAAGACGTTCAGCTGGGAAACCGGGTCGTGATTCACGCCCACAACCGCGACAGGTCGCTTCATGCAGCAGAAGTCAGAATCGGAACCGATGCAGCTCCGGGCCAGCACTAGACCCTCCGAATTTTGGGATAAGTATGACCTACACAAACAGGAGATGGTTGGTGTTCGCCGGGCTGCTGCTGAGCAGCCTGACTGCGTTTGCCACCATCTTCGGCACGGTCACAGGCCTTATTCACGATCCGCAGCACCGTCCGGTGCAGGGGGCGCAGGTCACTCTGCGCGCGGCCAGCTCTGCCTGGACAAAGACCGTCAGCAGCGATGATGCGGGAGAATTCCGCTTCGACTCCGTGCCGCTTGGCGAGTACACGGTAAACGTCGAATTGGCCGGCTTCGCTTCGGAAGAGCAGAAACTTGTCCTCAGCTCAGGCCGCGAAGCCCGAACCCACTTTTCGCTCACCGTGGCCCAAGCCAAAGAGACGGTTGAAGTCAAGGACATATCCTCGGAGATCAACACCGAATCCTCAGCTACCACCACTCTGGTGAGCCGACGACAGATTGCGGAGACTCCTGGCGCCGATCAAACCAACAGCTTGAGCATGATCACCAATTACGTTCCGGGTTCGTACATGGTCCACGATCAGCTCCACGTTCGTGGCGGACATCAGGTCTCTTGGCTGATTGATGGCGTTCCCGTTCCCAACACAAATATCGCTTCGAACGTTGGGCCCCAGTTCGATCCCAAGGATATTGACTATCTCGAAGTGCAGAGTGGCGGCTACTCGGCGGAATACGGTGATCGCACTTATGGCGTCTTTAACGTGGTTACCCGCTCGGGGTTCGAGCGCAATCGCCAGGCCGAGCTGGTGACCAGCTATGGCAGCTTTAACCGCACTGAGGATCAGTTCAGTATGGGCGACCATACCGACCGCTTCGCGTACTACGGCAGCGTTTCTGGTAATCGCACCGACCTGGGATTGGAAACCGGCAGCACCGATGTACTCCATGACCTGGGCGCGGGTCTGAGCGCCTTTACTTCCCTGACGTTTAACAAGACTCCGAATGACCAGTTGCGCCTGGTTGCATCTGTCCGCGGCGACCACTATCAGGTGCCCAGCGATCCCGACCAGCAGACCCTCGGTATTCGCGATGTGGAAGACGAACGCGATGACCTGATTAATTTCTCCTGGCTGCATACCTTTAACCCGGGAGCGGTGCTGACGGTCTCGCCCTTCTATCACTTCAATCGTGCCCACTACATCGGTGGCTATATTGGCGAGCCCGACCCCGACGTGGTGATTCCCGACGATGATCGAGGCTCGAACTACTTTGGCGGCGTGGTTTCTCTGGCGGTCAAGCACGGCAAGCACAATGCTCGCGCCGGGTTCCAGGTCTTCGGTGCACGCGACAATCAGCTCTTTGGAATTGTCACCAGCGACGGCAGCAATGCGCCGCTCACTCAGCGCGAGATGGTTTGGGGAAATGTGGAAGCGCTGTTTCTGGAGGATCAGTACAAGCTCACCAGTTGGCTGACGATTAACGGCGGAGTACGGCTAACCCATTTCGGCTCGACCATCAGCCAAAATGCAGTTGATCCCCGGATCGGGGCCGCCATCCGAATACCGCACCTCAACTGGGTCCTGCGTGGGTTCTACGGGCGCTACTATCAAGCCCCGCCTCTGCTCACGGTCAATGGTCCGCTGCTGGACCAGGCCGCCCAGCAGGGATTCGGTTTCCTGCCGTTGCGGGGCGAACGCGATGAACAACATGAATTCGGATTGACGATTCCTCTCGCGGGCTGGGTCTTCGACGTCTCCAACTTCCGCACCGGCGCGAAGAACTTTTTTGATCACGACATCCTGGGCAATTCCAACATTTTCTTCCCTCTCACCATTAATCGGGCCCGTATCCGCGGCTGGGAAGGTACGGCGACCTCGCCGCGCATTGCCGGACGGGCCCAGTTCCACGCTGTCTACTCCCATCAGTACGCGGAGGGGGCTGGTGGCGTCACCGGCGGCCTTACTGATTTCACGCCGCCGGACGAAGGCTATTTTTTGCTCGACCACGACCAGCGCAACACGCTCTCCGCCGGCGTGAACCTCTCGCTCCCCTGGCGTATGTGGGCCGATTTCAACGCCAACTACGGCTCAGGTTTCGTCGATGGCGAAGGGCCTCAGCATCTCCCCTCGCATGAGACTTTCGATCTATCCTTGGGAAGGTCGTTTGGGGAAAACTGGGATGTGCGCCTGACTGGGCTCAACCTGTCGAACCACCGCTATCTGTTGGACAACAGCAACACTTTCGGAGGAACGCACTTCGTGAATCCCCGTGAGATTTCAGTCCAGGTGAAATACAGGTTTCACTTTTAGGGGCGGACGGACCTCAGAGCTCGGCATTGCTGACCTCAGAGTCGGAGGTCCGAGGCCTGAGGTTCGAGGTCCGACAACTGTGCGTGTTGGTGTAATTTGAAATCCCCGAAGAATTTGTCATTCCGAAGCGCGGCATTATCGCGCAAGGAATGACAAGGGGCGGGCTTGTCTTTGCGCAAACTGCACCTCTACCCAACTGCGGTAGGATTGGAGACAGGGAGATCTTTGCATGAGAGTCGTTCTGGTCTTGCTCGCTGTAATCGGTATCGCAGCCTCTTCGCTGGCTTTGCGCGAGCACTATCGGACCGATACGTCACCCTGCAGTATCAACGAGAGATGGGATTGCGGGATCGTGAACCACAGTCCCTACGCGGTGCTTTGGGGAGTGCCGGTGGCGACGATTGGGATCGCGGGCTACCTGCTGTTAGGGGCACTGGCCCTCAAGCGCTGGTATGGCATCTTGTTGCCTGTGGCATTGGCAGGGCTTGCGTTCTCTCTTTACCTCGCGCACATTGAGGCGCATCTCCTGGGTGTCTGGTGCATTTACTGCGTTGCGTCCCTCGGCGTGATTTCTGCCTTTAGCCTGCTGGTGCTGGGAACGGTCCTGAACCGACTTCGCAGTTAGCCTCTCTTTTACGCGAGGGTGTCAGGGTGAGCTGTCATTCCTGAGCGTGCGAAGAATCCAGCGCGGAGCCGCCATGCAGCGGTTGCGCTAATGGAACGGTACACGCCAGATCCTTTGCGACTAAGGTCGTTCAGGATGACGCTGGTTCAAGAGTTACTATCCATGTGCACCGATCTTCTTCAACGCCGCCAGCAGTTCTTCGTTATTCGGCGCCTGATCTAGCGGATATATCTTGGCGAACGCGATTTTCCCCTTCTTGTCCACGATAAACACGGCACGCTCGGAAATGCCGGGAAACGGGGGTTCTTTACGCAGAATCCCAAATTGTTCGGACACCTGGCCGTGGGGATAAAAATCGGCGCACATGGGTGTGTGCATGATGCCGATTTCCTTCTTCTGCCAGGCCATCTTGCTGGGGATGGAATCGACGCTGATGTCCACCACCTGGGCGTCGAGGGCGGCAAATTTGTTCCGGTCGGCGTCGAACGCGGGCAACTGCGCCGCGCAAGTCGGGGTCCAGTCCAGAGGATGGAAGCTCACCACCAGGTTCTTCTTGCCGTGAAAATCGCTGAGTTTAATCTTTAGATGGCGTTCGCCTTCGACCGCAGGCAACTCAAAATCCGGCGCTGTGTCTCCCACCTTCAGGGGCATAGCTTTCTCCTAAATGCCTATGGTAACTGATGCCCAGTCGGCTCGCCGGAGCGTCGGGCGCGTCGCCCGCGGCCACGCAGGCCATTGATCAAAATTAACATTGCTTTAACATTTCCTGAACCTCTCGAGATTAATATTCCCCGATGCCCCAGGAGCCGTTAGTCTTAGAAGATATCCCTGGGCCCAAGGATGGACAGCGCATTCTGCGCCTTACTGGGCCCTTGACCATGAGCACGTTGTTTGATTTTCAGTCCAAGGTCCGCACCAATACCTCGCGCGTGCTGCTGCTGGACTTCAGCAACGTTCCCTACGTGGATTCGGCCGGGATCGGCGTGATGGTCGGCGCCTACGTTAGTCATCAGAAGGACGGCCGCAGCTTGTATCTCATCGGAGTGAATGAGCGGGTGCAAAACGCCCTCAAGGTCACTCATGTGGAGAAGTTCTTCCACTTTGTCGATTCGTTGACTGCAGCCGAGCAGGCCATCAACGCGTAGAAGAGTGCTGCTCTCCGGGTTTATGATAAGGCATGGTTGCCCGTCTGCTTGCGGTTCTTCTAGCCCTTTCTGCCGCGTCGTTTGCCGGAATTACAGACGATGTCCGCGAAGCCCTCTCCCGGAATAATGCCTCGGCTGCCGAGGCTGAACTGCAGAGCTACCGTGGCCGGCAGGGCGTAACCCCGGACTACGTTGAAGCTCTGTCGTGGATGGCTCGAGCCGATCTTCTCTCTCACCAACTCGACCGCGCTGACAACTACGCCCGGCAGACGGAAACCCTGTCGCGGCAGCTGCTGGCGAAACGTCCCCTGGATGCTGAGCCGCACCTGCCGATCGCTCTCGGCGCCGCGTTAGAGGTCCAGGCCCAGGTGTTGGCGGCTCGAGGAGAGACCGCCCAGGCCGTCGCCCTCCTCCGGCGCAGCGTAGAGACCTACCACAACACTTCGATCCACGCCCGGCTGCAAAAGAACCTGAATAGTCTCGGGCTTGCGGGACAGCCCGCGCCGCCGCTGAAGATTGCGTCATACCTGGGCCCGAAGCCGGTAGCTCTGTCCCAGCTTAACGGCTTTCCGGTGCTGCTTTTCTTCTGGGCGCACTGGTGCGGAGATTGCAAAGCGGAGGGTCCGGTTATCGCCCAGTTGAGCTCTGAGTTCGGCAGCCGTGGTCTGATGCTCGTCGCTCCCACCCAGCTCTACGGCTATGGGGCGCAAGGGGAGGACGCCGCTCCGAAGGATGAGCTTCCCTACATCCAGCGCGTGTGGCAACACTTCTACCCTGGATTGCAGGGCGTTCCCGTGCCTGTCAGCAAGGGGAATTTCAATCTTTATGGCGCCAGTACCACGCCGACTCTGGTCCTGCTCGATCGGGCGGGCCGCGTTGCCCTGTACCATCCCGGAGTAATGCCTTATGAAGACCTAAGGGCTGCCATCGAAAAAGTAATTCGCTGAGTCGACATCTGAGAACCGGAAACTGCCAGCTGGGAACTGGTGTTTCCAGTCTTTGTATTTTTCCCGAATACAATCACCACACACATGGATGACGCCCGGATCACGGAGCTTTTGACACCATTCCTCGGAGAGAGTCCGCAGCGCCGCAATCATGAGGGATCGGCGAGCGCTTCTAAGGTCGTGGTTCTCACTCCGTCCCAGATCCGTGATATATCGACATACATCGATCTAATGGTGAAGTGGAATGCTCACATCAATCTCACTGCAGTGCGCAAACCAGAAGAAATTGTCACCCGTCACTTTGGCGAATCCATTTTTGCCGCCCGGCACCTGTTCCCCGAGGAGTCGGCTGGAATCGATCCTGGCTCGCGGTTCCCGGCGCCTACACCGCACGTCATCGATCTTGGTTCCGGCGCTGGATTCCCTGGCCTGCCCATCAAGATATGGGCTACACGCGTGCGCTTGACATTGATTGAGGCCAACCAGAAAAAGGCCACGTTCCTGCGGGAGGCGATTCGCATCCTGAAGTTGACCGGAGCCGATGTGTTTGCGGGCCGTGCGGAAACTTTCCCGGGATCCCAGGGGGATGTCGTTACGCTTCGGGCGGTTGAGCGCCTTGAGTTGATCCTTCCGGTGGCTGCTGGTTTGGTAGGCTCGGATGGCCGAATGGCAATCTTGGTCGGGGAGGCCCAGGTGAGAGGGATTCGTAAGATGTTGCCGGGGCTACAGTGGGCTGAGCCGGCTAGGCTGCCGCTTTCCACCAACCGTGTGTTGATCATTGGAAGTCAAGAACCTTACTCGTCAACAGGACTTGCTGATGTGGGATCATTTTGACGATTTCAGGGCGGTATTCGCTCGAGCATGGGCTCCGAAAGACTATTTTACCTACCCCTGGTGGGAAATTGATGCCGCGACCACTTGGAACAAGCTTGGTTACAAGGTTGGTAAACAGCGGCGCATCAAGCTAGTAACAAGTGGTATAAGTTAGCTGTATCAATGCGTGTTACCTAGCGATATAAGGACGCAATCCATCGAAGTGGGAGATTATACGTGCTAATCGGGTACTCGCAGTATTGAGCGCGCGCTATCGAGCTATCGGACACCAATGTTCCACGTGGAACATCCACCGAGAGGGCTCCTTGGGCGACATTCATGTGTATCGCTGTAGTTGGTCGCACCAAAGCTCAACCATGCATTCGCTCGGCTTAGACGGGTTAATGAAACGTCCCTACATGACTCAATGACGATTCGCTGAGGGCTTATGTCTCGAACCACTCCAATCCATGCCTCCATCCTTGTAACACCGTGCTGCTGCGATTGACGTTCCGCATGGAACATTGCACATGTTCCACGTGGAACATTGCACATAGTGGTTCAATCCGGGAGACGCTACCTGTGTCGTTCGCGGGGAACGGACCTGTGGAAACATGTGGGTTGGTTATCGGGAACTATTATATTTTTCAACGTAGCACCGCTCTCCTGCTCTTGCACCAAAATACGTCATTGCAATCGCGCGTCCGTTCGGCCTATTCTGCGAACATCTCTGGGTTCTCCTCACAATTAAATGGGACGCATTATCGCGGTAGCCAACCAGAAGGGCGGTGTTGGCAAGACTACGACCGCCATCAATCTGGCCGCATCTTTCGCGGCCGCCGAAGTTAACACTCTCCTCGTTGACTGCGATCCGCAGTCAAATGCAACCAGCGGACTCGGCTTAATCAGGGACCCGGAGCGGATCTCGACCTACCATTTGCTTATGGGGGCTGCCAATCCTGAGCAGGCGGTGCAGCCGACTGAGCTCGAACAGTTGTGGCTGGTGCCCGCACACAAGAACTTGATTGGCGCCAACCTCGAACTGGTGGAAGCAGAACGCCGCGAATATCGGCTGCGCGATGCACTTTCTGTTTTGCGCGAGCGCTATCAGTTCATTGTGCTTGACTGTCCGCCCGCGCTCGATCTGCTTACGCTGAACGCTCTGGTCGCGGCGGATGCGGTTCTGATCCCGATGCAGGCGGAGTATTTTGCGCTCGAAGGCATCAGTGAATTGATGGACACAGTGGAGCGGATCCGGGGCAGCTTCAATCCGGAGCTGACCATCGAGGGCGTAGTCCTGACCATGCTGGATGACCGCACGAACCTGGCCCAGCAGGTGATGTCGGAGTTGAAAAGATACTTTGGCGACAAGCTCTGCAGCACCACTATTCCGCGAAACATACGGCTGGCGGAAGCGCCCAGTCATGGCCGGCCCGCTCTCCTTTACGATCCGCGATCCAAAGGAGCGGAAAGCTACATTCGTCTGGCCAAGGAGATCATCGCTCACTATTTGCCGGCAGAAGAGCAGGCGCCGCCGCCGGCGGAGATGGATAAGACAGCCTAGTATATCGATGTACGTCAATGTTTAATATTGACGTACATCTATGTTGACATGACGATCCAGGCAGAAGGAATCGGCGAGGGGACATGACAACAACGGCGGAAAAAATCGGGACAGAAGTAGACAAGGCAGCCCCGGAGAAGAGGAAGGCTTTGGGGAGGGGACTGGAGTCGTTGTTGCCGGGCGGGCCACGGGTGGTTGCGCCGGCGGCGGTGAATTCGCCCGGGGCGGTGGCGACGCCCCCCGCGGGCGGCACCCCCGCACCCCACGTGCCGATGCCATCCGATGCGGTGGCACAGATTTCGATCGAACTGATCGATGAGAACCCTTACCAGACGCGCTATCACTTCAGCGATCAGGCTTTGGAGGAGCTGGCGAATTCGATTCGGGCCAATGGAGTGGTCCAGCCGGTGGTGGTGCGTCCCCGCGCTGACGGACGCTACACGCTGATTTTGGGCGAACGGCGTTGCCGGGCCTCGAAGCTGGCGGGGAAGGCCACGATCCCTGCGATGGTAAGGCGAGTTTCCGACCAGCAGGCGGCGGAGATGACGGTTGTCGAAAACCTGCAACGGCAGGACCTGAACTGCATCGAGCAGGCGGCGGCTTTTTCCAAGCTGAGCCGTGATTTTGGACTGACCCAGGAGCAAATCGGGCAGCGCGTGGGAGTTTCACGGGAGTCGGTATCGAATTACATGCGCCTGCTGAAGCTGCCGGCGGCGGTATTGCAGCATTTGCAGGAAGGTCGATTGGGATTCAGCGAGGCCCGGGTGCTGCTCCAATTGCTCGATCCCAGCCTGATGGAGAAAGTTGCTGACGAGGCGGTGCGGAAGCATTTGTCAGTGGCCCAATTGGAAGAACTGGTGGACCGGACCAATATTCCGCTGGTGAAAGAAGAAACCCCATCCCGTGCGCGCTGGGTGGATCCCAATGTGCGTGCGGCCCAGACCGAGATGGAGCGTGTCCTGGGAATGCGGGTGCACATTCGTGACCGGAAGGGCAAAGGGAAGATCGTGATCGAGTACGCCACGCTTGAGGACTTCGATCGGGTAGTGGAGATGTTGAAGGGGAAATAAATCCAGTTTCCGGTTCTCAGTTCCCAGTTTTTCGAATTGATCTCTCCTCCGTTTTCATCACTACATCGCAATTTGAAATAACGTCGATCCCTATCAGTCGAGCATCAAAAAAAACATGAGCTCACTGAAAAAGACGTTCATCATCGGCGGCGACCTTGAAGTAAATCGGCTTGGGTACGGCGCAATGCGGCTCACCGGGAACGGAGTCTGGGGCGAGCCGAAAGACCCCGGCGAGGCTAAGCGCGTCCTGCAACGCGCGGTCGAGTTGGGAGTGAATTTTATCGACACTGCCGACAGTTATGGTCCCGTGGTCAGCGAACGATTGATTGGAGAGGCGCTTTCGCCCTTCTCCAAGGGCCTGGTAGTAGCTACGAAGGCGGGCTTCACGCGCCAGGGGCCCGACCAGTGGATTCCCCTGGGTCGGCCGGAGTACCTGGTGCAACAGGTGGAGATGAGTTTGCGCTGGCTGAAGACGGATGTGATCGATCTCTGGCAGTTGCACCGCATCGATGCGAGAGTGCCCGTGGAGGAATCCCTGGGAGCGATTGCCCGGCTGCAAAGCCAGGGCAAGATTCGGCACGTTGGGTTGAGCGAGGTAAAGCCTAAGGAGATCGATCGAGCCCGCAAAGTGATCGAGATCGTCAGCGTGCAAAACCAGTACAACCTCGGGGACCGGCAGCACGAGGACGTGCTGCAATACTGCGAGAAGCATCAAATGGCCTTCATTCCCTGGTTTCCTGTAGCCGCCGGAAGCCTGGCGCGGCCCGGGGGAAAGCTGGACAAGGTGGCGAAGCAGCACGGATCGACGGTGTCGCAGCTATCTCTGGCTTGGCTTCTGCATCGCAGTCCGGTGACCTTGCCGATTCCTGGAACCTCATCGGTCGCACACCTGGAAGAGAATCTCAAGGCTGCCGAGATTGCAGTCTCGGCCGAGGACATGAAAGCGATCGAAGAAGCAGTGAAGTAACAGTTTCCGGTTTCTAGTTTCTGGTTTCCAGTTGTCTACGCCCCTGATCAAAAGGAGAGCCACCATTACCTGCGCGGACAGCGACAGCCCTCCTTGACATATTCCTATATGGGCATGTAACGTAACTGGCATGGCACGGGCGGCTACGACCTCGGATGCTTTTAATGCAGTCGCTGAGCCTCGGCGGCGGGATATTTTGAACTATCTAGCAATGCGGGAACGGCCGGTGGGGGACATTGTCGCGAGCCTCGGACTGGGGCAGCCTTCGGTATCCAAACACTTAGGGGTATTGCGTAACGTCGGCCTGGTGCACGTGCGACGGGACGGGCGGCGCATGCTATATCGAACCAACGCGGAGGCCATCCGGCCGCTCCACGAGTGGACGAAAACCTTCGAACGTTTCTGGGCGCACCAATTGAGCCGGATCAAGGAACGGGCCGAGGCTAAAAGCAAGCTTTCAGACAAAGTGTGATCAGAACTTGAGGCAAGGAGGAACGATGATTTCGACCGCCGCAGGAATAGACAGTTTGATGCTGAACCTCACCCAGGAAATACAAGTTCACGCCACCCTGGAGGCGACGTTCGCCGCATTGCTCGAACAGCTTGGGCCTGCGAATGATACGCCAGACGGCAAGCCAATGCCGATGAAGATCGAGCCCTGGCCGGGAGGCAGGTGGTTCCGCGACCTGGGCGACAGCAACGGCCATTTCTGGGGACAGGTGCAGGCCATCAAACGGCCGACATTGATCGAAATCACGGGGCCGCTATTCATGTCTTATCCCGTGGTCTCGAATGTGCAATACCGGCTGACCGAGGAAGACGGCGTTATCTTGATCAAGTTTCATCACATGGCGCTCGGACTTATTCCGGATAACGACAGGCAGGGAATGGCGAAAGGCTGGACGCACATCCTTAGTCGTGTGCAAGCACGGGTTGAGGCCGGTCGACCGCACTAGGCGTGAGCGTGCGCGGATGAGGAAAACCCATGTGTCCAGCATGTATGGCGAGCGCAGCGTTGACGGCGGGTGGCCTGATTACGACCGGTGGGCTTACCGCTCTGGTCGGGAAGATATTTCATACTAAGAAGAGCGCGAAGAAGAACGGTTTGAACAATACAACTCAAAGGAGAAATGATCATGGCCACGGCAACGAGCAAGACGGAGGGGGCGAAGGTCGTGCCACAAGCTGATTGGCTTGCCGCACGGAAGAATCTCCTAAAAAAGGAGAAGGAGTTTACGCGGTTACGCGATGAGTTGAGCCGGCAACGGCGTGAACTGCCATGGGAGAAGGTAGAAAAGCGGTACGTATTCGATGGGCCCAAGGGCACGGAGACTCTAGCTGACCTGTTCGGGGGGAAGAGCCAGCTGATCGTCTATCACTTCATGTTTGGGCCGGGATGGAAAGAGGGTTGCCCCAGCTGTTCATATCTGGCCGATACCTTCAACGGCGCTTCGGTCCACCTCCCGGCGCGCGACACGACGCTGGTGGCGATTTCGCGGGCGACCCTGCCGGAGATCGAAGCCTTCAAGAAGCGTATGGGATGGCAGTTCAAGTGGGTGTCGTCGTCCGGCAACGACTTCAATTTCGACTACCACGTTTCGTTTTCGAAGGACGAGAAAGCCAAGGGCGATGTTTATTACAACTACGAGATGATGGACTTTCCCAGTGAGGAAGCCCCGGGCTCCAGCGTTTTCTACAAGAGCCAGGCGGGCGAAATCTTCCATACCTATTCCAGCTACGCGCGTGGACTCGACATTCTTATCGGCACCTACAACTTTCTGGATCTCACCCCGAAGGGGCGCGACGAAGACGGCTTGTCCCACTCGATGGCATGGGTCCGCCATCATGACCGGTACGGCGACGGAATTGTTCCGGTATCGAATCTCTCCGCGGGCGACAAGAAGCGAGGGTAGTGGATGGGTGGAACAGCGCTTTAGGGGCTGCATTAGAAATCTGGCCCGCTGCGGCTTCAGCCCCTGAGGTACCTTCCTGGGCTGAAGCCGTAGCGTAGGACAACAGCTGTATGCAGGCCTGAAGCCCTGCCCCACCCGATCACCGAGTGCGAACTGACGAACCGGAGATACAAACTATGACGAAGACACTTGAACCGACACTGGATGAGATCCGCGAAGAGGCTGCCATCACGAAGCGCATCCTCGAAAGAGTTCCGGCAGACAAGCTATCGTGGAAGCCGCATCCGAAATCAATGTCCCTCGGCCAACTGGCGCTTCACACTGCGGCCATTCCCGGCGGGCTGACTAAACTTCTGCAATTGGAAGAGTTCGACACGGCTCACGCCAATTTCAATCCGCCACAGCCCAAGAACGTGGAAGAGATCCAGGCCACGCACGACCAAAGCGTTCGGGCGGCAGAGGACTACCTCGAGGGCATGAGTGAACAGGCGGCCCAGGCAAACTGGCGTCTGTTGGCGCAGGGGAAACTGATCTCAAGCAAGCCGCGGATCGTGGTGCTGCGCTCGATCATGTTGAACCACTGGTACCACCATCGCGGTCAACTGTCGGTGTACCTGAGACTGCTGGAAATCCCGGTCCCTGTGATCTACGGACCCAGCGCGGACGAGAATCCGTTTCGATGAAAAGATGTAGGCGCGGGCGTCCTCGCACGTGCGGCGCCGTCGGTGGCGCTGCCGCACCAGCATGGACGCTCGCGCCTACATTGAGAATTAGCTCCCGGCTGAGAATCCGCCCACGTTCGCCACGGTAAGGCGAAGGTACTTGTGGGGGTTAACCGGGGTGTCGTTGATGCGGACTTCGTAGTGCAGGTGGGGACCGGTGCTGCGGCCGCTCTCGCCCACGAATCCGATGGTGTCGCCGCGATGTACGTGTTGGCCGGGCATGACGGCAAAGTTTGCCAGGTGGCCGTAGCGGGTGGTGATGCCGTGACCGTGATCAATCATGATGGCCCGCCCGTATCCGCCCATGAAATCGGCGAAGGTGACCATGCCGTCGGCGGGTGCGACTACGGGTTGTCCATCCGTCGATCCGATATCAATGCCGCTATGGAAGGCGCCCTCTCCGTTAAACGGATCGATGCGCTCGCCGAAGGAGCCCGTCACCGGACCTTCGACCGGCCAGAGATTGGGCGCGGAATTTGCCCTCAGCCAGTCTGCCGTGGTCACGTTACGTGTGAGTCCCAGAGAAAGACCGGTCATCGTCGCGCCGCTCAGCGCCGAAGTCTTGAGGGCACCGAGCTGGTCGAGGGAAGAGACAACCTGCGAGCCGGCAACGTTTTCCGAAGACGCCGTAACCAGGTTGGGATCGGCCTTCAGGCCGTAAAGCGAAGAGACTTCTCCGGCCAGCGAACCCAGCGAGGCGACCTGAATGTCCCGTTCCTTGGCTACCTGCTCCAGCCGCGAGTAACGGTTACGGAGATCTTCGCGCTCGGTGCGCAGCTCGTTGTAATGCGAAACCTTCAGCAGCATACGCAGGTACGAGCTGGCGATGCCAGTCAGGCTCAGACCCACAATCGACGCCCCTACCAGGAACACATACAGGTAGTGAACGGGAATGGGGATCTTGCGGAGCTGACCGTCATCACCGCGTGCCACAAAAAGGATGTAGAAACGTTTTTGCAATTTATTCCTTCCGTATAGTCATCAGGAACGGCCCAATAAGGGCGGCTCGCGGTTACGAGAGCCCTACCTCCATCCTGAATCCGGGCCAGCTTTCTAATCCTGGAACTCAGCTGTTTTACCTGCCCGAAACCTACCGGAACTTGGATGCCGAAATAGTTGTGCCTGCAATCCCTACTGGATGCAGCACTTAGTTCGGCTACATGTGTCTGGACAGCTTGGCAACGGTAACAAAGTAGGTTCCCCCATGTCAACGTTGGCGGGCTTACCAACGCCGGGTATGGAGGACTGCCCGAAGGGACCTGTTACTCGGTGGTGACTTTCGGCGGGAGGGTAACGTGTACCTGGGCTGTTGCCGCGGACCACGTCGGGACGGCCGCCCCCGGCTGTCTATGCGGAGCAAGGCTCCGCTCGTCTGTACCCCCGTGAAACCATGTCGAGCTCCGCTCGACCGGACAGCCGAGGGCGGCTGTCCCCACACGGTTCTTGCCAATGTATATTGAGGGCGCCGTGCCTCTGCCTGAGAAAGCGCTGATTCGACGGATTCGCGACCGGGCCGCAAAAGGACGCGTAGCCGGGCTGCATCGCGGAATCGGTATTGGGGACGATTGTGCGGTGGTCCCAATTCCCCGCGGTCACGAAGCCCTGGTCACCACCGATTTCAGCCTGGAGAATGTCCACTTCAAACGGGCTTGGCACCCGCCGGAGAGTGTGGGGCATCGTTGCCTTGCCCGCGGACTGAGTGACATCGCAGCCATGGGAGGACAGCCCTTGGCGGTGTTTCTTTCCCTGGCCTTTCCGCGGACCTTGCCGCAAAGCTGGGTGGATGGCTTCCTGCGAGGCCTACTGAAGCTGGCGAGTAAGTTCGAAGTGAACCTGGCCGGAGGTGACACGGCCGAATCTCGCAACGGCATCATGGCCGATATCATCGCACTGGGGTCGGTGCCGAGAGGTAAAGCGGTGCTGCGTGCAGGCGCCCGTCCGGGGGACCGAATCTACGTGACCGGTGAACTCGGCGCTTCGGCGGCAGCGCTCGATTTGCTTTCCGGCGGAAAGAGGCTCCGACGGTCGTATTTTGAGAGCCCTTTCTACCCCACACCTCGCGTCGCGGTCGGCCGTTTTCTCCGCGAAAAGGGATTGGCGTCGGCGATGATCGACATCAGCGATGGACTCTCCACCGACCTCGGCCACATTTGCGAAGAAAGCGGAGTGGGAGCCGAGCTCGAAACCGAAGCCATCCCAGTCGCGACCGTGGGGAAGTCGCTGCGCAGGGTCGAGCTTCAGTTTGCTTTGCACGGCGGGGAAGACTATGAATTGCTGTTCACGGCGCCACTGAAGAATAGAATTCCGTCCCGGATCGCGGGCGTTGCCGTCCGGCAGATTGGTGCGGTGACGGGCGGGCGAAAGATCTTTCTGCGGGACAAAAAGGGCGTGAGACAGGAACTAAAATCGCAAGGCTGGGAGCACTTCAAGAAATAGCACGGACTGTGTAGGACCGGGTCTCTGACCCGGTCAGGTCGAGCGAAGCTCGGCTAGTCCGTGCCACTGGTTGCTAGAATGCACACGCTGTCGAGCTTGGCTCGACCCGGCCGGGTCCCTTCGACTGCGCTCCGGGCAGGCTCCGATCCGGCCCTACACAGTCCGTACGGGTCACCTACTGTGGCTCTACTCTGTTCTTCCGAGGAGGACTACAGTAGATCAATGCAGTTTCCATGTCGTCTTCGGCTTATTCTTGTCTCGATCGTCCTATCAATTCTGACTCTGGCCCAGAAGACCCCGCCAAGCCCCAGCTCACTGGTGGATGACGATTTCATCCAGAAGCAATTTGGATCCACTTGCAAGCTGATGGCGGGACCTCCGCAGCTCAAGGCTGACCTCGACGGCGATGGCATCGAGGACCTGGTTGTGGCCGGCCACTGCACCAATCCGTTAACGGACCAGGCGGAAGACAACTTTACGGTGATCGATCCCTACAACGCTTTTTACGGATATGGAAATACCAAGATCACCACCCAATTTGCGTCGGAGGACCCTGCCGTGCGAGGTCTGGTGCTGCTGGTCATCCATGGTGCCGGCCCCGAGGCCTGGCGGGCGGTTACGCCGAAGGCGAAGTTTGTGATCATTAACCTGCCCTTCAAACAAATCTCGGTGAAGAAGCTGTCCGTGAAGAAGAAAACTGTGATGGCCATCTACGTCGACGAAACGGGCGGCGATCGCATGACCTCTGCCACGTTTTGGGACGGCAAGAAGTATCGCTATCAGCCCATTGGATCAAGCATGGAGTAGAAACCGGCGCCGGGCGTCTAACCTCAGACTTCGGCGAGTCTCTGGTCTTGAGGTCCGAGGTCTGACGCCCGACGCCTGAGGTTCGCAATGAATCTGGAACAGAAACTGGAAGAACTGAAGAAGCGTGATCGCCTGGCGGCAGAAGGCGGCGGGGAGCAGCGCCGCGAGCGGCAGCATAAGGAAGGCAAGATGTCGGCCCGCGAGCGGGTCGAGTTCCTGCTCGATGAGGGGACCTTCGAGGAGACCGACAAACTGGTCACCCATCGCTCGAACGATTTCGGCATGGCCGAGCAGAAGTTCTACGGCGACGGTTTCATCACCGGCTACGGGCGCATTGAAGGACGGTTGGTATTCGTCTTTGCCCAAGACTTTACGGTTTTCGGCGGGTCGCTGTCCGAGACCAACGCTGCCAAGATCGTCAAAATCATGGACCTGGCCGCCAAGATGGGGGCGCCGCTGGTTGGCCTGAACGATTCGGGCGGGGCCCGCATTCAGGAAGGAGTGGTGTCGCTGGCGGGATACGCTGACATTTTTCTGCGCAATACGCTGTACAGCGGAGTGGTGCCGCAGATTTCCGCCATCATGGGACCGTGCGCAGGCGGCGCGGTGTATTCACCGGCGATCACCGATTTCATCCTGATGGTGGACAAAACGTCCTACATGTTCATCACCGGGCCCGACGTGATCAAGACGGTCACGCATCAAGAGGTCACCAAGGAGCAGCTGGGTGGAGCGCACACCCACAACGAGATTTCCGGCGTGGCGCACTTCATGGCGCACGATGATGCGGAATGCCTTTCCATGGTGCGCGAACTGTTGAGCTTTCTCCCTTCCAACAATCTCGACGATCCACCGCGCCGCGCCTGCGGTGATCCTGTCGACCGCACCGACGACGCGCTGGACCGGATTGTGCCGAATGAGTCGCACCTGCCGTATGACATCAAGGATGTGATCCATTCGGTCGCCGATGACGGGTATTTTTTCGAGGTGCAGGAGCACTACGCCAAGAATATCGTCGTCGGTTTTGCTCGCATGAATGGGCGTTCGGTTGGGATCGTGGCCAATCAGCCGGCATTTCTGGCCGGGACACTTGATATTAATGCATCGACCAAAGGCGCGCGCTTCGTGCGTTTCTGCGACTGCTTCAACATCCCACTGATCACGTTTGAAGATGTACCGGGATTCTTACCCGGCACCACGCAGGAGTATGGCGGAATTATCAAGCACGGCGCCAAGCTGCTCTTTGCTTTTGCCGAAGCCACGGTGCCAAAGATCACGGTAATTACGCGCAAGGCTTACGGCGGAGCCTATTGCGTGATGGCTTCAAAGCATATCCGCACGGATGTGAACTATGCGTGGCCGACTGCAGAAATTGCGGTGATGGGGCCGGAGGGTGCGGTGGACATCGTCTACAAGCGCGAGCTCGACCGCGCCCCGAAGCGCGAAGAACTTCGCCAGGAAAAGATCGAAGAGTTCCGCGAGAGGTTTGCTAATCCCTACGTGGCAGCGGAGCGAGGCTATGTTGACGCCGTCATCGAGCCACGGGAAACGCGCAAGAAATTGATTCAAGCGCTGGCCATGCTGGAGACCAAGCGGGATAAGAACCCACTGAAGAAACACGGAAATATACCGCTGTAGCCGGTTGAGAATTGCGCAATTGCAGGCAAGCGTGACAGAATAATAGCGAACAAAAAGCGAATCAACAAAATTTGGGGACGAACGGAACGCTATGGCAGACGAGGAAGCACTGCTGGCGTTCGACGACGGCCTTGTTTGCCCAGAAGTTGGGGATGGACCGAGGAGAAGCACCGGCACGTGTCTCTCGACGCAACGCTATTTTCTTCCGGGATAAAGGAAGGTAAAGCACGCGCAGAGAGCTGGACGGCCGCACTTGACGACCAATATCCGCGGCGTGTCGTGGCGCCGGTTCCTGATCGAACACGGTGCGCTTCGTTCGCCGAGAATTTCCTGAACTCATTCCGAGAATTGATTGGCGGCAGCTCTTTGGTTCAGGCGGGCAGGTGAAAGTTATTTTCGGGGGACTACGAGCACACCTCAGCGGCTAAAGCCGCGATCGCCTTCCGTCAATTTGGCACGACTGAAGTCGTGCCCTCCCGAAAGTCCATCCAAGTTATGGGTTCGGCCGGAAGCGCCGACTATCAACTGCGGGGTGTCGGGGACTTCGCTAACTACTCAGCCGGCCGCTCCACCATCATCGGCTGCGGTTTTTTGGGATCTGCGTTGGGCGCCGGGGAAACGGCCGACACTGAGGGCACAACCGGCACCCCGTTCACCGCCGCGCGAGAATCATTGCGACTGCCGGTACGGTCGTCCCACTTGCCAAAAATCATTTTGCCGGCTGTGGTCTGCAGCACCGACGTGACTGAGATGTCGATGGTCTTGCCGATCATCTTTCTGGCGTTGTCCACCACCACCATGGTTCCGTCGTCGAGATAGGCCACGCCCTGGTTGTATTCCTTGCCCTCCTTCAAAATGAAAACCCGCATGGTTTCGCCGGGCAGCACGATCGGCTTCAGGGAATTGGCCAGTTCGTTGATGTTCAGCACCGCGACGCCCTGCAGTTGCGCGACCTTGTTCAGGTTGAAGTCATTGGTGATGATTTTGCCTTCGTACAGCTTGGCCAGCTCGATCAGTTTCAGATCTACTTCACGGACCGCGGGAAAGTCATCTTCGACGATCTGAATCTGGAGCGATGCCACTTTCTGCAGGCGTTGCAGGATGTCGAGACCGCGGCGGCCACGGTTCCGCTTCAGCGAGTCGGCGGAGTCGGCAACCAGTTGCAGTTCGCGGAGCACGAACTGCGGAGTGACGATGATGCCGTCGAGAAATCCGGTCTCGGCAATGTCCGCGATCCGGCCGTCTATGATCACACTGGTATCGAGGATCTTGTAGCTTTTCTTGCCCTGCTTCTCTCCGCCAAAGACGCCGCCCAATGCCGCAAGATTCAGCAGGTCGCCCTTGTTTGCCCCAACCACCAGTCCGACGTAGGCCATCAGCAGCATTACCAGGATTTGCAGGAAGCTCTGGGTGGGGCCAGGCATGATGCTATTGCGAATGACCAGCGAGAACAGATAGGCGCCGAAGATGCCGAGGACGCTGCCCACGGCAGCGCCGATGAGGCGTTTCAGACTGACCCGGCGCAGCCTCCACTCGAAAAGGATGATGCCGAGGCCGATCAGCGCCCCTACACCGGCATCCAGCTTGGCGGGCAGGCTGAAGGGATCAGTCAGATAGCAAGTAACAGCAATTATGAGAACAAATAAAAAACGCACCACAACCAAGTCCACCGAAGGACCTCCCCGGAACTCGCGCGCGGACCCCTCCGCAGACGAGCGTCCCGCACTGGTGACCCGGTACTTCTAAACTTTCCGTACCAGTGATCGTTTAAACGGAGCCTATGAATTGATTATGAAAAGCGCTCCGACCTCCCCTTCCTAACAGTATTGTCCCGGAAAGGGAGCCCCAACTTTTGTTACGCAAAGTATATACCTGCCGCGAAAGTGTGGTTGTCGCAAATTCGCTGTCGCGGCGCTGTTACACTGCGGGTCATGAAGGCCCTTGTCATCAGCCGCTTAGGCGACCCCGAGGTGCTGGAAGTACGAAATGTCCCGGACCCGGTGCCCACTTCGGGGCAGGAGTTGGTCCGAGTGGACGCGGGTGGGATCAACTTCGCCGACATCATGTCGGCGCAAGGCGGATATCCCGGAACTCCAAAACCGCCGCTGGTTGCGGGACGCGAATTCTGCGGAACCCGGATGAGCGATGGGCAGCGCGTCATGGGTTACACCCAGTGGTCCGGGTTCGCGGAACGCGTTGCGGCTCCCTCGCGATTGCTGTGGCCAGTACCTGCAGCGTGGAGCGCGGAAGAAGGCGCGGCGTTTCCCGTCAATTATTTCACGGCTTACTTTGCTTACTGGAAGGCCGGTCTACTTGAGAAATCGCCGGCCCCGGTCTATGTGCGTCCTCCTGAGGATCTTGACGACCTGCTGACCGACATTGGCAAAGAACAACGCGCCGGTTCGAAACAGCGTCGAGTTCTTATTCATGCCGTGGCCGGCGGAGTGGGAACGGCCGCGGTGCAGATCGGGAAACGGCTGGGCATCGAGATGTTCGGGACTTCTTCTTCGGAAGAAAAGCTGGCGCGAGTGAAAACGCTGGGGCTGCAGCACGGGATCAACTACAAGCAGCGCGATTACGAAGAAGCGATCAAAGAGTTGACCCACGGAGAAGGTGTTGATGCAGTGTTTGAAATGCTGGGTGGTGAGCACACGGCGAAAAGTGTGCGCTGCCTCCGCGATTTTGGGCGGGTGATCGTTTACGGTGCGGCCACTGGACAACCCGCGCACCTAGATGCGCGCATCTTATACGCAAAAGGCGCAAGCGTGCATGGTTTGTGGTTGACCTATTTGTCCGGGAACTGTGAACTGATGAAACAGGCCTGGATACAGCTCTCCGCATGGACTGCAAAGGAGCATTTGCGGCCTGTCGTCGGGCATGTGTTTCCTTTGGAGAAGGCGACGGAAGCGTATCGGTTACTGCTCGAGGGCAAGAACTTCGGGAAAGTTGTGCTCAAGATAGATTAGTTCTTCTGGTTTGCGACCTGTTCTGGCAACCTCAATTCAACATCCAAGTCAAAAGCGGCGGCCAGGAGTGTCCGCCCCACACGTGATCATAGACAAGACAAATCACTGTTGTGTTGCGGCTTTCAAGGCACCAAGGGGGTGCTAACAACGGGGCGCGCACGGCGTCCAAAGAGGTGCAGATGAAAATATTCCAGCGGAACTTTTCAACTGCGGGTTGCGTATCAGGCAATGATTGAAAACTGGGTCTGAGGGAACAACCACCAGCCGACCTGGTTTTGCCGAAACAATTTCAGGGGTTAAAGGGACTGGCTCACGCTCGGTTTGGCGGCCCAGGTGAGGACAATCCCCGAAGCAGAAAGCGCGCGGCCTTGCGGCCGGACTCTTTTCGCTTAACCCCGAGGCAGCATTTTAGGCCTTCGACGGCAAAACGCAAGTTTTTCCTGCCCAGGCAAATTCAGGCCGCCCCGAACCGGTTCCCGACGTTTTCGGGAAAGAAAAAGGAGTGCAATGAGCGTATCGAAAATCTCCAAGGGCCTGCTGCTGGGTTTGGCATTGCTGCTGGCTACAAGCGGGTTTGCCGCCAACAAGGGTTCCATCCAGGTGAACGATCCCGTCACCATAAACGGAAAGCAACTGGCCTCCGGCACATACAGCGTGACATGGGACGGCGCTGGACCGAACGTCGAACTGAATATCCTGAAGGGCAAGAATGTCGTCGCCACCGTGCCGGCCCACATGCTCGATCTCGAGCAATCCCCCACCCGGGACTCGGTGGTGACCAACACCAACAGCGATGGACACAAGTCGCTGAGTGAAATTCGCTTTTCGGGAAAGAAGTACGCCTTGGCACTGAACAATGAATCCGCCAAAGCGGAATCGAGTGGAACCAGTAAGTAAGTTGAAATTGCTTTCATGAAAAGGGCGGGAAGCCAGGAGCTCCCCGCCCTTCGTTTTCTGAAGAGCGCACCGACACTTCAATATTTCGGCATCTTGGGATCGACGCGATCCGCCCAGGCCAATATTCCGCCGGCCAGATTGTGTACTTTCTTGAATCCTGCCTGGCGAAGGAAATCCACCGCCTTCGCGCTGCGCACACCAGAGCGGCAATGGGCCACGATCTCCTGGCTGGAATCCAGTTCGTTGACTCGCTTGGGTAGGTCGCCCAGCGGAATCAGGTGTCCGCCGATATTGCAGATCTGATATTCGTGGGGCTCGCGCACGTCGAGCACGAACAGGTTTTCACCTGCATCCAGCCGTTTCTTTAATTCTTCCACTTGAATGTCTGCCGTTAATGTTTCCACTGGCTTCTCCTCGCCGCGAATTCCACAAAACTCGTTGTAGTCGATCAATTGCTTGATCGTGGGATGGGTCCCGCAGACCGGGCAATTGGGATTCTTGCGCAGCTTGAGTTCGCGAAACTTCATGTCCAGCGCATCGATTAGCAGCAGCCGGCCAATCAGTGGCTCACCCTTGCCCAGAATCAGCTTGATGACTTCCGTAGCCTGCATCACACCGACCAGTCCGGGCAGAATGCCCAGGACTCCACCCTCGGCGCAGGAAGGCACCAGTCCGGGCGGTGGCGGCTCGGGATAAAGACAGCGGTAGCACGGACCTTCCTTAGTCGCGAATACACTGGCTTGCCCTTCGAAGCGGAAAATCGAACCGTAGACGTTAGGTTTCCCGGTGAGCACGCAAGCGTCATTCACCAGATAGCGCGTGGGAAAGTTGTCGGTGCCGTCGGCAATGATGTCGAACTCGCGGAACAGTTCCAGTGCGTTCTCGCTGGAGAGCCGGGTGTCAAATTTCCGGATATTCAGGAACGGGTTGATCGCCTTCAGCTTCTCGGCTGCCGAATCCAGCTTCTTGCGTCCGACGTCCGAAGTTGAATGGATGATTTGCCGCTGCAGGTTGGTGTAGTCTACGACATCGAAATCTACGATGCCCAGGGTGCCCACGCCCGCCGCGCCCAGATATAAGGCCAGTGGTGACCCCAGACCACCCGCACCGATGCAGAGCACCCGAGCTGCTTTCAGCTTGAGCTGCCCCTCCATGCCGACCTCGGGCATGATCAGGTGGCGCGAGTAGCGCAGAATCTCGTCGTTGCTAAGGGTGGCGGCTTCGGGTTTGACTTCAAGTGTCGTGGCCATATGAACCTCTGAAATTGAAGAATTATCGGATTAACGAATTGAACACAACTATCGACAGGAAGGACAACAACAGCGGAGGCCTTTTAGTTCTGGATTCAATTCAATAATCTTCAATTCAGTAATCCTGGAATCCGGCAATTCGTCGATCAACCAAGCCCTCCCGCGATGGAAGGCACAATCGAAATACTATCACCGTCCTTCACCGCCGTGGCTTCCTTCTGCAGATAGCGAACGTCCTCGTCATTGAGGTAGACATTAACGAAGGCGCGCAGCTTCCCCTCGTCGGTATATAGATGACGGCGCAAGTCGGGATGCTGGGCGACCAGATCGGAAAGGGCGTCGCCAATGGTACCAGCCTTGACCTCAACCGCAGGCTGCTTGCCAGCGTACTGGCGCAGGGGGGTGGGGATTTGGATCTTGGGCATAGGCTATACATGATGCCACAGGACGGGCAGGAGATTCAGCCCGTGTAGGGCGGGCGAGGGCGCCCGCCCCACACCCACGCACATCGATCACTTTACTTCGATCTTTTCATTTACCAGCTTCTTGTCGTTCTCGTCACTCCCCGTCAGCTCGAACGCATTAGTCAGCGCGGCCTTGCCCTTCTCTACGCTGGTGATGATGTAAGAGCAGCCGAACCAGTGCGCCTCCGCCAGATCGGTCTGCGACCACTGAGCGGGATGGTCAGGATGCGAGTGATAGAAACCGATGATGTCCTGGCCGTGCTCGCGGCCGTGGCGCTGGATGCGAATCAATTCCTTAGGATCGATGTTGTAGCGGTTGTGGGCGGAATCGGTTCGCGTGTTGCCGGCCCGCGCCACCGAAGTCACGCTACGGGCGCCGTCCTCGCCCATCTGTCCAAGCAGCACGCCGCAGCACTCGTGGGGATACGTTTCTTCACCGTGCTGTCGGAGAGCTTCGTATTCTTTGCGACGGATATTCAGCATCAAGAGCTCAATTACTGCAAAGACAGAGAGAGGCGAGAAACCGAAGATTCAACTCGCGATAAAGGAAAACCAGTTCTCGGTTGTCAGTTTGAAGTTCTTAGTCGCACTTGTGTGATTTCAGCCTTCTTCCCAGAACCGTTCACTCAAATATTTGTCGCCGGAATCGCAGAGGATGGTCACAAACACGGCGGACTCACCACTTCTGAGCCTCTGTGCTACCTGCAGGCAACCCACAACCGCGGCGGCCGCCGAAATCCCGACCAGCAATCCTTCTTCGCGGGCCAGTCGAATGGCCATCCGGTACGCGTCTTCGGTCGAAATGCCTATGTCCTCATCGGCCAGCTTCGAATCATAAATGTTTGGGACGATGGCGCTGGCCATGTGCTTGGCGCCTTCGATCCCGTGGAAGGGCGAGTCGGGCTGGAGCGATATGCAGCGAATCGCCGGATTCAATTCTTTCAAACGCCGCGTGGTGCCAACAAATGTGCCGCTAGTGCCCATCATGGACACGAAGTGGGTCACACGCCCTTCTGTCTGTTGCCAGATTTCGTTGGCTGTGCCATGGTAGTGGGCCTGCCAGTTGGCGTCGTTGGAATACTGGTCGGCATAAAAATACTTGCTGGGATCTTTTGCGTAGAGTTCGCGGGCGGTACGAATGGCGCCGTCAGAGCCGTCGGCCGGGTCGGTGTAAATAATGTTGGCGCCATAGGCATGCAGGATGCGCTTGCGCTCGACCGAAACATTTTCCGGCATGCACAGCGTTATCGGGAACCCCTGCGCGGCCGCGATCATGGCGTAGGCGATCCCGGTGTTTCCGCTGGTGGAATCGAGCAGGGTTTTGCCGGGGCCGAATTTTCCGCTGGTGCGAGCCTGAGCGACGATGTTCGATGCGGCGCGGTCCTTCACGGATCCGCCGGGGTTGTACCACTCGGCTTTGCCCAGCAACTGGATTCCGGGCAGATCGCGAGTGAGACGTTCCAAGCGTAACAGTGGTGTACTGCCAATGAGCTCGAGGCTTCGCCGGCCGAGCGCATGACTCGCGGCGGGCTTGGCCGCGCTTTCCGCCGACGCTGTGGCCGGAGAATCAGGCACTTCCGTTGATTTGGTTGAGACTGGCTGCATGGATCCAGACTAAGGCCGTGACCATCGTAACGTATCGCGAACTCGAATTAACGAGGTGGTAACGGTTGATTGGATTATAAAAGAAGCTGCTTTGATCCATGCAGAAGATGGAAATGCACTCTTTTCGACAAAATGGCATCTGATGGAATGGAGTGGGCAAAAATCAAAGAGCGAGGGATTGGACACCCAAAACGAATGGCAACTAAGGTAGAGCAACGAAGTTACGAGGAAGCGCTGAGTTGGCTGCGCGAGCATGGCTTTGATCTGATCGAAGCGCCGGGCACGCAGGGGCGCGTGTTCCTCAAGAAATACAGCGTTTCCGCCGCCATCCAGAAAGACGGCGACGACGGCGTGAAGATCTTCGCCTATCCGGGATACCTGATCGGCAGCGAGATTTCCAAACTGGTCAACCGCGGCTACCAGCAGTTTCTGAAGACTGCCAAAACAGAAGTTCCAGCCACCGCAGACCACCTGAAAGCGCTGCAGCAATTTACTGAAGAGTTGAAGGAAGGGCTCGGATTACCCGTTCTCTATAACGAATCGCTGGGTACGGTGAGCGAATCGTATCACTACGACCGCATCAAGGACCGGGACAAACCCGCAGCGGAGCGCCCCAAGCGTCCGTGGGAAAAAGCGGGAGCAGTGGCCGCAGCCGTCAAAAAAGGCCGCGCTTAAGGTTTGCGGGAGGACGGGCGGGACGCCCGTACTCCATTTCTCTACACCCCAGAACTTATTTTTTTACCCGCACTTGCACGCGGGTTCCCTCTGGCAACTGACCGTTCATCAGTCTGATTGCGCCGCGTTCCACAATTCCTTCAAACTCCTGGGGGCTGGCAGAAGTCTTTGCGGGCGAGTCGCCCGCGGCCACACGGGCTGGGCTGCTGGCTCGTCCTGTACCCTTGTCCATCGCTTGATTCGCCAACTCGTCCGCTTCGCGGTTGTGTTCTCGCAGCGCGTGGTCGATGGAGAACCACTCCAACTGCGCAATCAACTCTTTGGCGCGGGCGTGAAGTTCCTGCAACGTCAAGTTCTTCACTTTGTAGATGCCTTTGATCTGCCGTACCAGGAGTTCGGAATCGCTTACGACCTTGAGCGCTTTGTGTCCGTGCTCGATGGCATACTCGAGCGCCGCAATCAGACCTTGATATTCCGCGAAGTTGTTGGTCTGGTGACCCAGGTACTGGCTGAGCGCGGCAATTTTTCTTCCGGCTTCATCCTGAATTACAACGCCATAACCGGAGGGACCGGGATTGCCTCGAGCTCCGCCATCGCTGTGGGCGATCAAGTAGTGCTCGGGAGCTTTGATGTGTGACGCGGGAAATAGACTACGAGATGAATATGAAGGCATGGCGAGAGTTTACATCCGCGACCATGTAGGGCGGACACTGCAGTCCGCCGCCTTTGACTTGGTGTTGTAAATCCGGAACCCCCAGCCTAGAAATCAACTTCAAAAGCGGCGGGCGAGGGCGCCCGCCCCCCACAGGCGAGCTAACGAGTGTGCCGCTTGAAGAAATCCCAAATGGTTTGGGTGGCGTCGAGATTGTGGCTGGCCTTTCCGATCAGGAATGCGGGCAGGTATTGAGGGCCGCCAGGCCAGGTATGGCCTCCGCCTTCGATGACGTACACCACAACCTCCGTGCCTTGCTTGCCGCCGGTGTAGATTTCGCGCCGCATGCTGGTTCCGTCATGCGCCTGATCGGAAGAATATTTTGGGGCAGGAAAACTCCAAGCTCGCAAGAAGCTAGCCTATGCGCTAAAGCGCGGGGAAGTTGTCCAGTACAGTTGCGGCACGAGTGAAATCGTGCCCTCCCACTCCATCGCGAACGTCTAGCCCTATGGGTCCGCAGATCAAAGAATAAGGCATGGGGCAGAAACTGGGGCAGTGACTGGTTATCTTCCTGCGGCCAATCGCGTGGCAAGTCGTTGAGGGAGGTTGGCAGCCATGATACGGTCCTGGGCCTGCTTCAGATTGTAGGGGACGCGGCAGAAGGTGACGATGCGGGCATCGGCGTCGAATACCGCAAACGCGGCCCGCCAGTCTCCGTCACGGGGCTGACCGACCGAGCCCGGGTTCACCATGTAACGCATGTTCTCCTTGAGCGGGAACTCGGCAGTCTCACTCTGTCCCACAGTGTTGTATTGCGGGCGAAAATAATCGCTGGCCACCACATTAGTGCAAAAACTTCCCTGCAGATGGGTGTGCCCGAAAAAAGTCAGCGGCGTCGCGGCAGTGAGCAGCGGTTCAATGGCATCGCGCAAAGTGACGACGTATTCATCTTCGTCCACTGGGGAGCCGTGGACGAACTGTACCGCGGAGAGTTCCCCGGTCTGGATGGGGCCGTGGGGCAGGCCCTGAAGCCATTTCAGGTTTTGGGGAGTAAGTTGATCGCGAGTCCACAGCGCCGCCAGTCCGGCGATAGGATTGAAGTCTCTTAGATCCATCGCTCCGCTGGCTGCCTTGTCATGGTTGCCGCGCACGAAGATGTGCCCCAGGGTGCGCGAGCGTTCGATCACTTCGTTGGGACTGGCGCCGTAGCCGACGACGTCCCCGAGGTTGACCACCATGTCGTGCGCCGGGGCAGCGGCCAGACACGCTTCGAGAGCTTCCAGGTTGCTATGAATGTCACTTATAAGAAGAATGCGCACAGTTCACCGGACAAACTCGGGATTATAGACCTGTCGGGCTTGTCTGTGCGCTGAAATGTAGGCGCGAGCGCCTACGTTCACGCATTCACGACCGGGCATCGCGCCCAGTGACCATCCGAAACCTGTGCTAGGGGCGGAAGACTGCGGGCACACTCTTCGACCCGAAACTCACATCGCGGCTCGAACGGACATCCTGGAGGAACAGCATGCAGCGAAGGCACGGTGCCTTCGATGGTTTCAAGCGGGAGGTTGCGATCCGTCTTCAGCGTCGGAACGGCGTTGAGCAATCCGCGAGTATAAGGATGTGCCGGGGCCTCGAATATGTTGCGCTTCGGTCCCAGCTCTACCAGGTTGCCGGCATACATTACGGCCACACGATCGGCGACTTGCGAGACCACGGCCAGATCATGAGAAATAAAGAGCATGGTCAGGCCAAATTTGGACCGCAGTTCGGCCAGCAGTTCTAAGATCTGCGCCTGAATGGTGACATCGAGCGCGGTTGTAGGCTCGTCGGCGATCAGCAGCCTGGGACGGTTGACGATGGCCATGGCGATCATCACGCGCTGCCGCATGCCGCCTGAAAGCTGGTGAGGATAATCCCGGGCGCGGCGTTCGAAATCGGCGAGGCCAACTTCACTCAAGGCAACAAGGGTCCGCTTCCAGGCCTCGTCTTTTCCGACTTGATGGTGGGCGAGAACCGCCTCGGCAACCTGGTCGCCCACACGCATCACCGGATTCAGGGCGGTCATCGGCTCCTGGAAAATCATGGCGAGCTGAGAACCGCGCAACGGGCGCATCGCCGCGTCGGACAACTGCAGCAAGTCCATACTGCTATCTCCGTCGGCAAACCGGACCTCGCCGGTGGCTCGTGCATTCGGCGGCAGCAACCGCATCAAAGCCAGTGAAGTAACCGACTTCCCCGAACCTGATTCCCCCACCAGCCCCAAGACTTCGCCCGCCGCGATCGAGATGCTGAGACCCCGAACCGCCGTGAGCGCGGCCGGAGGAGCCGCGTCGCCGCTATTGCCAGGGCGAGGAAATGCAATGGTCAAATCTCGGACATCAAGCAGTGCAGCCACTTCGGTATGTTAGCAGCGGAGGGCTTTCAGGGTCATAGACAAGCAGAATTGTGGAACAATTCGACCGGTGATTGACCTCCGTGGAGAGACAAGCTGCTATTTCTTCTCTTGCCGCGTAGCCTGTGCTATAAGTTTCGCGAATGACAAGTCTTCGCCAGGGATCGATCCGTCTATTTCGCCTCGCCGGAGTTGATGTATTCCTGCATTGGTCCTGGTTCCTGGTGGCCGCATTTGAAATCAGTGGTCGTGCGGGAACCTATTCCTCCGTCAGCTGGAACGTGCTCGAATATCTGGCGCTTTTTCTCATCGTGTTGCTTCATGAATATGGCCACGCATTGGCCTGCCGGCAGGTTGGCGGGACGGCAAATCAGATCGTGCTTTGGCCCATGGGCGGGGTGGCATACGTGGACGCGCCGCCGCGGCCGGGCGCAACGCTCTGGAGCATCGCGGCGGGACCTTTGGTGAATGTGGTTCTCCTGGCGCTCCTGTCCCTAGTCGGCATATTGAGCCGATCGTTGGGCTGGGCGCAAACCATACCCAATGCTCACGCCTTGCTGCGCGCGGTCTGGTTCATCAACCTGGGCTTGCTGATGTTCAACATCCTGCCCATTTATCCTCTGGATGGCGGCCAAATTCTTCGATCTCTGCTCTGGTTTCTGGTGGGGCGGGCCCGGAGTTTGATGGCCGCGGCAGTCATCGGATTGTTCGGCGCGGCCGGATTTGTCGTGCTCGCCGTGTGGATTCGATCGCCCTGGCTTGGCCTTCTGTCCGTGTTCATCCTGATGAATTGTTGGAGCGGCCTGCGCCAGGCGCAAGCATTGTCGCGCTTGGCAAAGTTGCCGCGGCGCGAATGGTTCGCCTGTCCACGGTGC
>Ga0137403_10000581_pt1 | contig 47276 bp, 18 predicted proteins | sample CZOMad2_1_16fung_FD_122057 | JGI IMG/M metagenome (GOLD analysis project Ga0137403, IMG submission 122057) | Vadose zone soil fungal communities from Angelo Coast Range Reserve, California, USA - CZOMad2_1_16fungal (Hybrid Assembly) | ecosystem: Environmental > Terrestrial > Soil > Vadose zone... | reverse complement strand
CCCTTGGACCACGTCGGCGGCATCGTCATGTTCAACCTGCGCGACGTCTACGTCGGCTGCCGCCAGGTCCACGCCCCCACCGCCGCCGTGCTTGCCGGTCCCCTGCTCTGGCTCGACTGGATGGAACGCTTCCGGGCCACCGCCACCTGGGCCCCCAATTTCGCCTTCGGCCTGGTCAACGATCGCGCCGGAGAGATCGCCCGCCGCCGCTGGGACCTCTCGTCCATGCGCTTCATCTTGAACGCCGGCGAGGCCATCGTCGCCAAAACAGCGCGGACCTTCCTTTCCCTGCTCGCCCCGCACGGACTGCCGGCGACCGCGATGAAACCGGCCTGGGGAATGTCGGAGACCTGCTCGGCCATCACCTTCTCCCACGACTTCACCCTCGACTCGACCCACGACGCCGACTCCTTCGTCGAGGTGGGCGTCCCCATCCCCGAGGCCGCGGTCCGCATCGTCGACGCCGACCACCACGTCGTCCCGGAGGGCACGATCGGCCACCTCCAGGTCCAGGGACCGATGATCACCACCGGCTACTACCGCCGCCCCGAGCTCAACGGCGAGGTCTTCGCTCCCGGCGGCTGGTTCGATACCGGCGACCTGGGCGTCTTGAGAAACGGTCAGCTCAGCATCACCGGACGCGCCAAGGACGTCATCATCGTCCGCGGCGTCAACTACTACAGCCACGAAATCGAGGCGGTGATCGAGGAGATCCCCGGCGTCGAGGTCTCCTTCACCGCCGCCTGCCCGGTACGCCCACCCGGCAGCGACACCGACGAGCTGGCGATCTTCTTCCACACCCCAAGCGAGGACTGGGAGCGCCGGATCGAGCTGATCCGCGAGATCCGCAATCGGGTCGCCGAAAAAAGCGGGGTGAACCCCACCTACGTGATCCCCATGGCGCGCGAGGAGATCCCCAAGACCGCCATCGGCAAGATCCAGCGCCCGCATCTGCGCCAGCAGCTCGAGGCCGGCCAGCTCCAGGACGTGCTCAAGCGCATCGACCTCCTGACCGGCAGCGCCCGCACCCTCCCGGCCTGGTTCTATGAGCGGGTCTGGCGCCCCAGGGAGCCGTCGGCCCGGCCGGCGGCCCGGCCGGCGGGCCGCTGGTTGATCTTCCTCGACCCGCACGGGTTGGGTGCCGATCTCTGCCGCCGGCTGGAACGCCAGGGCCATACCTGCATCACGGTCGAGATCGCCGGGGAGTACCGCCAGATCGACGCCCGGCGCTTCGTTCTCGACCCTGGCCAGGCCGAACACTATCGACGCCTGCTGCAGTCGTTGGCCTCCCCCGAAGACCCGGTCGAACGGGTCGTCCACCTGTGGACCTCGGGGGAGCGCGCCGACAAGATCGACAGCCTGGAGGCGCTCGAACGAGCGCAGGAGCGGGGAGTTTACAGTGTCCTCTTCCTCGTCCAGGCGCTGGTCGAGGCCCAGGGCGAGGAGCGGGCGGTCGAGCTCGCAGTGGTGTCGAGTCGGGCTCAGCTCACCGGTCCGAGCGACCGGCTCGCTGCCGCCGGCGCCTGTCTGCCGGGCCTGCTCAAGACCATCCCGCTGGAGCTGCCGGCGATCCACTGTCGGCATATCGACCTCGAGCTCGGCCGGGCGGAGGCCGACGGCTGGCGCCTGCTCGGCGAGCTCGACCTGCCCACAGCCGAGGCGGAGGTCGCCTACCGCGACGGACGGCGGCTCGTCCCGGTCCTCACCCGCGCCGATATCGGGCAGAAGGAGAGAGGCGGACCGGCGATCACGCCCGGTGGTCTCTACCTGGTGACGGGAGGTCTGGGCGGTATCGGCAGCCGCCTCGCCCAGCTCCTGCACCGCTCGTTCGGCGCCCGCCTCCTGCTCGTCGGCCGTACCGCGCTGCCCGAGCCTGCCGCGTGGGCGCGCTGTCTGGCGGACGGACAAACGGTGCTCGCCCGGCGAATCAGCGCCCACATGGCGCTCGCAAGGGCGGGTGCGGAATTCCTCTATCGCGCCGTCGACGTGGTGGATGGAGCGGGCCTCGAGCAGGCGGTGGCCGAAGCCGAGGCGACCTGGCAGCGCCCCTTGGACGGGATCTTTCATCTCGCCGGGATTCTCGACGAAAGCGACCTGGAGGATCACTGGACCGTATCCGAGCGGCACCGGGTGGCGGCCGAGACCCGGGAGACCCTCGCCCGGATGCTCGCCCCCAAAGTCCAGGGCACCTGGACCCTCGGCCGGCTGCTGGTCGAGCGCCCGACGGCGCTCTTCGTCGCGTTCTCTTCCGTCAACAGCCTCTTCGGTGGCTCGACCTTCAGCGCCTATGCGGCGGCCAACAGCTTCGTCGACGCCTGGACGCTCGACCGGCGGTACCGCGGCCGGCCGGCCCAGTGCTTCAACTGGACGATGTGGGACGACCTCGGCATGAGCCGGGGGAACCCGGCCTTCGCGCGCGACGCGGCGCGTGCCGCCGGCTATCACGTCCTGTCGCCCGAGCGCGGTTTTTTCTCACTTCTGGCCGGTCTGGAATACGGAGCGGCCCAACTCGTCGTCGGCCTGGACGGCGACAACCGCCACTTGCGCCACCGCATCCTCACCGCGGCCTGCGAGCGCCAGGAGCTGGCCGCCTTCTTCACCGGGCCGGCAGAGGCCGGCCGTCTGCAAGAGCTGTCCGTCAAGGATCGCTTCGGCACCCCGAGCGCCAGTCGTTTCCGGCGCCTGGCCGAGATGCCGCGTACCACAGCCGGCGACGTCGACCGCGAGCGGCTGATCGTCCTGGTCGAGAAGGAGAGGAAGACCGGTCCCGCCGAGCGGGCGGCACCGCAAAACGAGATCGAACGCCAGCTGGCAGAGATCTGGCAACAGGTCCTGGGGACCCCATCGCCGGTCGGTACCCACGACAACTTCTTCCACCTGGGTGGGGATTCGATCCTGAGCATCCAGGTCCTCGCCCGGGCCGCCGAGAAGGGCCTGCGCTTGACCCCCAAACAGATCTTTCAGCACCCGACGATCGCCGAGCTGGCGGCGGTGGTCGAGCTCACCGGGCCGCGCGCGGCCGAGCAGGAGCTGGTCACCGGAGAGGTGCCGCTGACGCCGATCCAACGCTGGTTCTTCGAGCAGGACCTGCCCGAGCCGCATCACTTCAACATGGCGCTGCTGCTCACGGCGCTCCAGCCGCTCGACGGCGAGCTGCTGGAGCGCGCATTCGCTCACCTCGCGCTGCACCACGACGCTTTGCGGATGCGCTACCGGCGGCTGGGAGACGGTTGGCAGCAGGTCAACGCCGGGACAGAGGAACGGCGGTGGGCGAGCGTCGTCACTCTGGCGGACGAGCCGCCAGCGGAGCAGCAGAGGGCGATCACGACCCACGCCGGAAGATTGCAAGCCAGCCTGAGCCTCACCGACGGTCCGCTCCTGCGGGTGACCTACTTCGACCTCGGTCCAGGAGAGCCGGGCCGCCTGCTCATCGTCGTCCATCACCTCGTGATCGACGGCGTGGCGTGGCGGATCCTGCTCCATGATTTGCAGGTTGCATACGGCCAGCTGCGGGCCGGGAACGAAGTCCGCCTGGCGCCGAAGACGACCTCTTTCCAACACTGGTCCATGCGATTGAACGAGATCGGCCGGTCCGCTGACTGGACCGCCGAGGAGTCGTACTGGCTGGCGGAGCCCCGGCCCCGGATCTCCAGCCTGCCGGTGGACTCGGGTGACGGGGAGAACACCGAGGGCTCAGCGCACCGAAGTACCGTCCACCTCGACGCGGGGGAAACCCGGGCGCTGCTCCAGGAAGTACCCAAGGCCTACCGCACCCAGATCAACGACGTCCTGCTCACCGCGCTCGCCCAGGTGTTGACCGCCTGGACGAGCGCGCGAGCCGTGCTGGTCGACCTTGAGGGGCATGGGCGCGAAGAGCTCTTCGACGACGTCGACCTGTCGCGCACGGTGGGCTGGTTCACCACGCTGTTCCCGATGCTTCTGGAGCTCGCCCCCGACACCCCGCCCGGTGCGGCCCTGAAGTCGGTCAAGGAGCAGCTGCGCGCCGTCCCGCAACGCGGCATTGGCTATGGCCTGCTGCGCTACCGTGGCGACGAGGTGGCGGCGGCGCTCGCGCGCCTGCCCCCGGCCGAGGTGAGCTTCAACTACTTGGGGCAAATCGATCAGGTCCTCGCGCAGTCGGAGACATTCGCCGCGGGGCGCGAGCCAATCGGCGATTTCAGCAGCCCGGCGGGGAAGCGCCGGCATCGCCTGGACGTCGTCGCTCACGTGATGGAGGGCTGTCTCGAGGTCGGCTGGATCTACAGCCGGAACGTGCACCGCGATGCCACCGTCGAGCGCCTGGCTCAAGACTTCATCGCGGCACTGCGCACGCTCATCGATCACTGCCTGACGAGCGCGACCGGTGGCGCCACACCGTCAGACTTCCCGCTCGCCCGTCTCGACCAGGGGCAGGTCGACCGGTTGATCGGCGGCGAGCGCGACGTCGCGGACGTCTATCCGCTCTCGTCCACGCAGCAGGGCATGCTCTTCCATGCTCTCTACAGCCCTGAGTCGGCGATGTACTTCGACCAGGCGAGCTGGAAGTTGAAAGGCGCGCTCGACGTCGCTTCCTTAGCAGAGGCTTGGCGTATGGTGATCGACCGTCACGCCATCCTGCGCACCGGCTTCGTCTGGCTTGACCTCGACCGTCCCCTCCAGGTCGTGCGCCAACGGGTCGACCTGCCGCTGCGGCTAGAGGACTGGCGGCAGATGCCCGCCGACGAGTCCAGGCTCGCGGCTCTCCTCGCACACGACCGCGAGCTCGGTTTCGATCTCGGCCAAGCGCCGCTGATGCGCCTGAAGCTGGTCCGACTGGAGGCCGATCACTATCACTTGGTATGGACCCGTCACCATATTCTGCTCGACGGCTGGACTCAGGCCATCGTGCTCAAGGAGGTCTTCGCCTGCTACGAGGCCAGACGGCACAGCCGGCCGCCCGAGCTCGGGCGGCCGATCCCTTACCGCGACTACGTCGCCTGGCTGGAACGCCAGAACCTGGAGGAGGCCGAGAGTTACTGGCGCCGGACGCTGGCTGGATTCACCACCGCCACCCGTCTGATGGAGCTGGGCCAGCGCGAGAGCGCCGCCCTGCCGGGTGAAGAGTGCGACGCGGAATTGCACCGGCTCTCGCCGGACCTGACGGCCCGGCTGCAGATGCAGGCTCAACGCCATCGGTTGACGCTCAACACTCTGGTGCAGGGGGCTTGGGGCCGGCTGCTCTGCTGTTACAGCGGCGAGGAAGACGTGGTGTTCGGTTCCACCTTCGCCGGCCGGCCCGCTGATCTCCCCGGCGTCGAGTCGATGGTCGGGCTGTTCATCAACACCTTGCCGGTGCGCATGACGGTTCCGGGACAAGAGCTACTGCACGTCTGGCTGCAGCGGCTGCAGCAACAACAGATCGAGCGACGCCAGTACGAGCACACTCCGCTTACCGAGGTGCAGAGGTGGAGCGAGATCCCTCCAGGGCAACTGCTCTTCGAGAGCCTCTACGTCTTCGAAAATTTTCCGGTCGATGCCTCGCTGGGCAAAGGAGTCGGTGGCCTGGAGGTCGAGGCGGTCGAGACCGCCGTGCGGACCAACTACCCGCTCACCCTGGTCGCCGTCCCCGGTGACGAGTTGGCGCTGCGGACGTACTTTGATGCCACCCGCGTTGACGGACAGAAGGTGAGGCGTCTGCTCGGACATCTTTCGACTTTCCTCGCGGGGGTCACCGAGGGACTCGAACGACGGATCGCAGACGTGCCGCTGCTGAGCGTCGAGGAGCGCCGCCAACTGGTGACGGAATGGAACGCTCTTGCTCCCGAGCACGACAGCGCCACCCCGATGGCGCGCAAAGTCGAGGCTCAGGTGGCACAGCACGGCGACAAGGCGGCGGTGATCCTTGGCACCGGACCAGGACGGCGGCAGCTCACCTACCGCGAGCTCGACCAGCGGAGCAACCGGTTGGCCCGTTTCCTGAGGCGGCGGAGCGTGGGACCGGACACCCTCGTCGGGGTCAGCCTGCCACCGTCCCCCGATCGCGTCGTGGCCCTCTTGGGTATTCTCAAGGCGGGGGGCGCATTCGTCCCGCTCGCTCCAGGCCGGCGTGGCGCCGCCCTCCGAGCCATGGCGAAGCCGGCCTTCGTACTGAACGCCGAGCCGCCCGCGGAAGAGGGGGTGATCGTCCTCTCCGAGGTCCAGGAAGAGATCGACCGCGAGGACGATTTCAACCTGGAGGACCAGGCGCAACCCGAGAACCTGGCCGGCGTCGTTTTCGATGGCACCGGGCGCGGTCTCTTGGTGGAGCGCCGCCACCTTCTCAACCGGCTGGAGCGGCTTCAGGACGAGATCGAGCTCAGGGAAGCGGACGTCCTCCTGCACTCCGGAGGCGAGGACGCCGACTGGGAGATCTTTTGGACCCTGCTCCACGGCGGCTGCCTGGTGATGGGGGCTGATCCGACACCGGCGGTGATCGGCGAGCACGGAGTGACCCTCCTGCGGCTGACTCCAACCCGTCTGTCGGCGCTCCTGGCCGACCGCGAGGCTCCGCTCGACGGCCTGCGTGCGGTGTTGTGCGGCGGCGAGGCGCTGCGCTCCGGCCTGGCCGCGAGCTTCGCCGAGCGGTCGCCGGCGCGTTTGATCCACCTCTACTCTCCGCCCGAGGCAGGGGCCGAGGTCTGCTTTTACACGATCTCCGCACAGGAGAGCAGGGACCCGGTACCGGTCGGCGATAGGTTCAACCTCTCGGTCCTCCTCCTCGACTCCGCTCTGCAGCTGGTGTCCCCGGGGCTGCCGGGCGAGATCCACCTCGCCGCCCCAGAGCTGCCGCGCGGCTTCCTGGCCGATCCCTGCGCCACCGCCCTCTCGTTCGTCCCCGACCCGTTCGCCGAGGAGCCGGGCCGCCGGCGGCTGCGTACCGGCGACCTAGGACGCCGGCTCTCCGACGGTGCGCTGGCCTTGGCTGGAACCACCGGCAGGCAGGCCTGGATCGGCGGCTGTCGCTTGGACCTCGGCGCGATCGAGGCCGAGCTCCTCGCGGAGCCCGCGGTCGCAGAGGCGGCCGTCCTGGTCCGGGAAACGACGGCGGCGACGCAGCAGCTCGTGGCCTATCTGGCGGTGTCCGGAGCGTGGGTGCCGGAACGCTATGCCGAGCGGGTACGCCAACGCTGGCCGGACGAGCTCCTGCCGTCCATCTGGATTCCCTTGAGCCGGCTGCCCCTCACTCCCGCGGGACGGCTCGATGAGCCGGCTCTCCTCCGTCTGCCGGCGATCGACGGCGAGCTGACGATGCGCTGGGAGGAGAGCCTCTCTTCCCTGCCGGGCGTCGAGGATGCCGCCGTCCTCGTCGGGGAGACCTCCGAGGCTTTGCCTCCCTTCCATCTGGACGATCTTCTGCCCGGCTGGCGGTCGACCGCAACAGGATCGGGAGGAACGGACGGCGTCACGCCACCCATGCCCGCCCTGCAGGTGGCTTCCGCCGCCTCGGCCGTGTGCTACGGTCCGGCGCTCGTTCTGCCTGCCGACGCTCCGAAGACCCTGGCGAGCGCCTTGGAGCGGGCTGCCCGCCTCCACCCGGAGCATGGCGTCAGCTATCTGGCGCGGGAAGGCTCGGAAACCTTCCAGAGCTATCCGGAGCTGCTCCTCGCCGCTCAGCGGCTGCTCGCCGGGCTGCGCGAGCTCGGCCTCAAGCCGCGGGACAAGGTGCTCTTCCAGCTCGGTCAGCTGGACGATTTCGTCGTCGCCTTCTGGGCCTCGGTGCTGGGGGGGTTCGTGCCGGTGCCGCTCTCGATCGCGCCCTCCTACGAGCAGCCCAACTCCGCGCTCGACAAGCTGGCCAACGCCTGGCGCATGCTGGGTCAGCCCTTGATTCTCTGCAGCCGAGAGCTCCTCTCGGCGGTCCGCTCGCTCTCCGGCCTGCTGGGCCTCCCTGGCTTGCGGGCGGAAGCGGTCGACGCTCTCCGCCGGCACGAGCCGGACCGCGAGTGCCATACCTGCCGTGAGGATGATCTCGCCCTTCTGCTCCTCACCTCCGGCAGCACCGGGCTGCCGAAGGCCGTGATGCAAACCCATCAGGCCCTGCTCACGCGTTGTGCTTCGACGGCCCAGAACAACGACTTCACGCCCGAGGACGTTTCGCTCAACTGGATGCCTCTGGATCACGTGGGCGGGATCGTGATGTTCCACCTGCGCGACGTCTACGTCGGCTGCCGGCAGGTTCACGCGCCGATCACGGCGGTGCTCGAAGACCCCTTGCGCTGGCTCGATTGGATCGAGCGATTTCGGGCGACCGTCACCTGGGCGCCCAATTTCGCCTTCGGCCTGGTCAACGATCGGGCTGCGGAGATCGCCCGCAGGAGCTGGGACCTGTCCTCGATGCGCTTCATCCTCAACGCCGGAGAGGCCATCGTCGCCAAGACGGCGCGGACCTTCCTGCAGATCCTCGAGCCTCACGCCCTGCCGGGGACCGCGATGAAACCGGCTTGGGGGATGTCCGAGACCTGCTCGGCCATCACCTTCTCGCAGGACTTCACCCTCGCCTCGACCAGCAACACGGATTCTTTCGTGGAGGTCGGCAGCCCAGTGCCCGCGGCCGCGGTCCGCATCGTGGACGCCGAGAACCGGGTGGTCGCCGAAGGCACGATCGGCCGGCTGCAGGTCAAGGGCCCGATGATCACCGGCGGCTACTACCAGCGCCCCGAGCTCGACTCCGAGGTCTTCACCGCGGACGGCTGGTTCGACACCGGCGACCTGGGGGTCCTGCGGAACCATCGCCTTTCGATCACGGGTCGCGCGAAGGACGTCATCATCGTCCATGGCATCAACTACTACAGCCATGAGATCGAATCGGTGGTGGAAGAGGTTTCAGGTGTGGAGGTGTCCTACACCGCCGCCTGTCCGGTGCGCATGGCCGGCAGCGACACCGACGAGCTGGCGATCTTCTTCCATACCTCGGAGGAGGACTGGGAGCGACGGCTCAGCCTGATCGAGGAGATCCGCCAACGGGTAACCGAGAAGAGCGGGCTCAACCCTACTTATGTGATCCCGATGGCGCGCGAGGACATCCCCAAAACGGCCATCGGCAAGATCCAGCGGCCGCAGTTGCGCCAGCAGCTCGAGGCCGGGAAGCTTGCCGATGTCCTGAAGCGGATCGACCTCCTGACCGGTAGCCCCCGTACCCTGCCGGCGTGGTTCTATCGCCGGGTCTGGCGGCCGAGGGAGAGGGCACCGCGAACGGCGGTCCAGCCGGGGGGCCGCTGGCTGATCTTCCTCGATCCGCACGGACTGGGCGCCGATCTCTGCCGCCGCCTCGCGCGCCGCGGCCAGACCTCGATCGAAGTCGCCCTCGGCCCAGAGTACCGCCAGATCGACGCCCACCACTTCGTTCTCAATCCCGGCCAGGCCGACCACTACCGGTGGCTGCTGCAATCGCTCGTCTCCCGCCAGGAACCGATCGACCGCGTGGTGCATCTGTGGACCGCAGGCGATCCCGCAGCCGAGGTCGTCAGCCTGGAGACGCTGCGCCGAGCGCAAGAACGCGGAGTCCTGAGCGTGCTCTTCCTCGTCCAGGCGCTGGTCGAGGCCCGGGGCGATCGGCAACCGATGGAGCTCTCGTTGGTCTCTCGCCACGCTCAGGTCACTCAGCCGAGTGATCGCCTGTTGGGGGACGGCGCCAGCCTGCCGGGACTGCTCAAGACCATCCCGCTGGAGCTGCCCGCGATCCGCTGCCGCCACATTGACCTGGAGGTCGGTCGTGCGGAGGAAGACGGCCGACGCCTGCTCCGCGAGCTCGATCTGCCCGGGGGGGAAGCGGAGGTCGCCTACCGCGGCGAGCAGCGGCTCGTTCCGGTGCTCGTCCGGGCCGATCTCCTCCAGGAGGAGAGAGGGGAGATGCCGATCGTCCCCGGCGGGCTCTACCTGGTGACCGGCGGCCTGGGCGGCATCGGCAGCCGCCTCGCCCAATTCCTCCACCGATCCTTCGGCGCCCGGCTGCTCCTCGTGGGCCGAACCGCGCTGCCCGAGCCCGCGCAGTGGCCACTCCACCTGAGGGAAGCGCAGACACCGCTCGCCCGGAGGATCAGCGCCCATCTCGCGCTCGACAAGGCCGGCGTGGACTTCACTTACCGCGCGGTCGACGTGGTGGACCAAGACGGCCTGAAGCGGGCGGTTGCCGAGGCCGAGGCGGCCTGGGGGCGTCCCCTGGACGGGATCTTCCATCTTGCCGGTGCCGCCGGTGAGACCGACCTGGAAGAGCATTGGACGGTTGCCGAGCGGCACCAGGTGGCGACCGAGACCCGTCAAACCTTTGATCGAATATTCGCCTCCAAGGTTTACGGCACGTGGTCGCTCTGCCAGCTGTTGGTCGACCGGCCGCAGGTGCTCCTCGTCGCCTTCTCTTCCGTCAACAGCCTCTTCGGCGGCGCGACGTTCTGCGCCTACTCGGCGGCCAACAGTTTTCTCGACGCCTGCATCCTGCACCAGCACCAAGGTGGCCGCCGGGCCTATGGCTTCAACTGGGCGATGTGGGACGACCTCGGCATGAGCCGCGGCACCCCGGCCTTCGCACGCGACGCTGCTCACGCCGCCGGCTACCACATCCTGTCGCCCGAGCGCGGTTTCTACTCGCTGCTCGCCGGTCTGGAGCGTGCCGAGACCCAGCTCGTCGTCGGCCTGGACAGCGACAATCGCCACCTCCGCCATCACGTTCTCGCCACCGCGTGCGATCGCCAAAACCTGACCGCTTTCTTCACCGGGCCGGCAGAGACCGGCCGCCTGCAAGAGTTGGCGGTGCGGGACCGTTTCGGCAGCCCGAGCGCCTGCCAGCTGCACCGCTTGGCCGAGATGCCGCGAACCGCCGCCGGCGAAATCGACCGCGAGCGGCTGATCGCCCTGGGCGACAGGGCACGGATGGCCGGCCCCGCAGAGCGAGTGGCGCCGCGGACCGAGATCGAGCGCCAGCTGGCCGAGATCTGGCAGCAGGTCCTGGGGACCGGCTCACCGGTGGGCATCGACGACAATTTCTTCCAGCTGGGAGGCGATTCGATCCTGAGCATTCAGATCCTCGCCCGTGCCGCCGAGAGAGGACTGCACCTCACCCCCAAGCAGATCTTCCAGCACCCGACGATCGCCGAGCTGGCGGCAGAGGTCGAGGTCCCGACGATCGACTCGCACCCTAGCCCGGGGATGACGGCGGTCGACTTCACAGCCCAGGAGCTCGCCGGCTTCAAGGACCGGCTGCTGGACGCCGGCATCGCCACGGAGCCGATCGAGTCCGCCTACCCGCTCTCGCCGATGCAGCACGGCATGCTCTTCCTCGCCCGCCAGGCGCCCGTTGCGGCAATCTATTTCGAACAGTTCTACGCCACCTTCCGCGGCGCGTTCGATCCCCCAACTTTCGGACGCGCCTGGCAGCGGGTCGTCGACCGCCATCCCGAGCTGCGCACCGCCTTCGTCTGGAGCGGGCTGGCCGAGCCACTGCAGGTCGTCCACCGGAGCTCCGAGCTGCCGCTCGAGCAACTGGCCTGGCTCGACGCGAGCCCTGCCGAGCAGGAGCTGCGCTTCGCCGAATACCTGGCGACGGAGCTCCAACGCGGCTGCGAGCTGTCGCGGCCGCCACTCCTGCGCCTCGGCCTGATTCAACTGTCGGCGGATACCTGGCGCTTCGTCTGGGGCGTCCACCACCTCTTGGTCGACGGCTGGTCCGCGCCCCTCGTGCTCCAGGAGGTCTTCACCGTCTATACGGCGCTGCGCCTTGGGCAGGAGCCGCCGGCAAGCCCGCCGCGCCCCTCCTACCGCTCTTACATCGCCTGGCTCCGGCAACAGGACAGGTCCCGCGCCGAAGCCTTCTGGCGTCGGCAGCTCACCGGCTTCACAGCTCCCACCCCCCTGGGCATCGATCGGTCGCCGGGCGCCGTGCCGGAGCAGGAACGGCGCGGCGAGCGGCGGGCGCAGCTCGGCGCGGCCACCAGCCACGCGCTGCGCGAGCTGGCGCGCCAGAACGGGCTGACCCTCAATACCCTGATGCAGGGCGCCTGGGCCCTGCTCCTCGCCAGCTACAGCGGCACCGACGACGTGGTCTTCGGTACCACCGTGTCCGGGCGTCCGCCCGAGCTCCCAGGGGTGGAGTCGATGTTGGGGATGCTGATCAATACCCTGCCCTTGAGGGTGCGAATCGAGCCCGACCAGCCACTCCTCACCTGGTTTGCCGAGCTGCAGGCGGCGCAGGTCGAGGCGCGTGAGCACGAGCACACACCGCTGGTCGACGTACAGGGCTGGAGTGCCGTACCGCGCGGCCAGCCACTCTTTGAAAGCCTGCTGGTGTTCGAGAACGCGCCGTTCGACGACTCTCTGGCCCAGACGCTCGGCGAGGTCGAGATCTCCCGTGCCGGCTTCTCTTCCGAGCGCGCGAGCTACCCCCTCGCCTGGATCGTCAGCCCCTCCGAGGAGATTCTCATCATGGCCTTCTACGACCGGGCACGGATTGCCGACGAGGTGGTCGCCCAGGTGCTCGAACACTGGCAGGCCCTGCTGCGGGACGTCGTCACCCATCCCGCAGGAAAGCTCGGCGAGATGAGCGTGATCGCGACCGTGGAACAAGAGACCCTCTCCCAGTTGTCGACCCGGGACCAGGCCGAGGAGTTCAACTTCTGACAGCCCAAGCGGCTGGAGTGAACAGGATGTGCGCAGCGAGCTCAGAAGTACTCATTTTCGGACGGCAGCTGAAGGAAGAACGGGACTACTGGGTCGAGCGACTCCAGGGTGAACGTGCTCCCGTCAGCCTGCCCGTCGATCACCCGCGACCGGCGGGCCGTCCGGCGCGGGACGCGACGGTCGCCGTGGACCTCCCGGACGACCTCTTCCGCAGCCTGAGCAGGCTGACCGGCAACGGCCCCTTCCTCCTCTACACCACCCTCTGCGCGACGCTCCAGGTCTGCCTCGCGCGCTATGCGGGGAGCTCGACGATCGTCGTCGGCAGCCCGGCCCGCCGACTCGAAGGCTCCAGTCCGGCAAGCAACGCTCTCGCCATCCGCGGAGAGATCAGGGAGCAGGAGCCGTTCAGCCGACTGCTCCAAGACGTCCGTCAGGCCCTGCTCGATGCCTACGCCCGGCAGAGCTATCCGTTCCACCGTCTGCTGGCCGACCTCGGCTATGGCGCCGAAGCGCGGCAGTGCCCGCTCTTCGGCGTTGCCCTGGCGCTCCGCGACATCCATGGCGAGCTGCCCGAGGTCGGTCACGACGTCGACATCCGGTTCGCCCTCGGAGCCGATCACCTGAGCGGAGAGATCGACTTCGACCCGGCTCTCTTCGAGCGTGCGACCGTCGAGCGCTTCGCGCGGCATTACTTGAACGTCCTGCGCTCGGCTCTCGCCGATCCTCGCACTCCCGTTGGCGACCTCGCGATGCTCGACGAGACCGACCGGGCGCTCCTCGCCGGCTGGAGCCGGGGGCCGGACCTCGCGGCCCCTCGACGCTCGGTGCACCAGCTCATCGCCGCGCAGGCGGAGCGCACCCCGGACGCGCCAGCCGTGCTCTACGGCAACGATCGGCTGAGCTTCCGGGATCTCGACTCCGCGGCCGATCGCCTGGCGCATCACCTGCGCCAGGTCGGCGCCACGGCCGAGTCGCGGGTTGCCATCGTGCTCCACAGCTCGCCCCAGGCGATGGTCGCCATCCTTGCCGCGCTCAAGTCCGGCGCCGCCTACGTGCCGCTCGATCCCAACCACCCCCAGGATCGCCTGGCGACGATCCTCTCCGACGTCCGCCCAGCCGCCCTGATCACCACCTCCAACCTGCTGCCGAATCTGCCGGAGCACAAAACCCCGGTGGTGCTGGTCGACCGCGACTGCGAGGCCATCGCCGGCCAGAGGCCGCCGAGCCCGGCCGCGGACTGCGACGACACGGCGATCGCCTATGTCATCTACACCTCGGGCTCGACCGGCATGCCCAACGGCGTCATGATCTCCCACCGGGCCCTGGTCAGTCGCGCCTTCGACATGCGGCAGATCTTCGACCTCGACCCCCAGACCCGCCAGCTGCAGTTCGCCTCGCTCACCTTCGACATGTCGTGTGAGGAGATCCTGGCGACCTGGATGTTCGGCGGCGCGGTCGTTCTGCTCACCCCTCAGCAGAGGCAGTCGGGGCTCGGCATCCTCGCCGAATGCGACCGGCTCGGGGTCACCAAGATGAACATGGCCGCCTCGGTCTGGCACAACCTGGTGGACGAGGCGGTGGCCGCCGGGCGCGGCGTGCCGGGGTCGCTCAGGATCTCGGTGGCCGGCGCCGAGAGCCCGTCGCTCGAGAAGCTGCGGACCTGGAACGGCCTGGCCCGCCACCCGCTGCGTTTCTTCAATATCTACGGCCCGACGGAAGCAACGATCATGGCGACGTTTTTCGAGGTCGCCCTGGGCACCGGAGATCTCGGCGATCTGAGCCGCCTGCCCATCGGCCGTCCGTTGCCCGACACCCGGCTCCACGTCCTGGACCCCCAGTTACGCCCCGTCCCCATCGGCGTGCCTGGCGAGCTTCACCTCGGCGGCATCGCTCTCGCCCGCGGCTATCTCAACCGACCGGACGTGACGGCGCGCAAATTCATCCCCGACCCGTGGAGCGAGGCGGCCGGGGCGCGCCTCTACAAGACGGGTGACCTGGTGCGCCACAACGCCTCGGGTCTCGTCGAGTTCCTCGGCAGGGTCGACTTCCAGGTCAAGATCCGCGGCTTCCGCATCGAGCTCGAAGAGATCGAAGCGAGCCTGCGCCAACACCAGCGGGTGCGCCGGGCCGTCGTGCTGACGCGGGAGGACACCCCTGGCGACAAGCGGCTGGTGGCCTACGTCGTTCCCTCGGGCGGTAGCGCCCTGGACGTCGAGGAGCTGCGCCAGTGGCTCTCGGGAAAGCTGCCCGAGCACATGGTGCCCAGGGTCTTCGTCGAGCTCGCCGAGATCCCCCTCCTGCCCAGCGGCAAGATCGACCGCCAGGCACTGCCGGCTCCCGACCGCGCCGGCCACGACCGGCCGCCCTTCGTCGTCCCGCGCACCGCGACCGAAGAGTGGCTCGCCGAGGTCTGGGCCGACCTCCTCATGGTCGACCGCATCGGCGCGACCGACAATTTCTTTCAGCTCGGCGGCCATTCCCTCCTGGTCATGCAGCTCGTGTCGCGAATCGACGAAACCTTCGACATCGAGCTGGCCATGCAGCAGGTGTTCGACCTGCCGAACCTGGCCGAGCTCGCGGCGCAGATCGAAGCTGCCAGGACGACCGGCTCCGCGGCGCCACCTCTGGCACCCGTGTCTCGCGGGCACCGTCTGCCACTTTCCTTTGCCCAGCAGCGCCTGTGGTTCATCGACCAGATCGAGCCGGGCAATCCGTTCTACAACGTGCCCAGCGCCATACGGCTCACCGGCCACCTCGACGTCCTCGCCCTGGCAAAGAGCCTCCATGCCATCGTCAAACGCCACGAGGCGCTGCGGACGACCTTCGTGGCCGAGGACGGCCGGCCCTGGCAACGGATCCAGCCCGAGCTCATCCTCCCGCTGCCGGTGATGGACGTGAGCGGCCTGCCGGAGGGCCGGCGGGAGGCCCAGGTCCGTGGGCTGCTCGCCGAGGCTGCGCGGCACTCCTTCGACTTGCAGCGGGGGCCGCTGCTCCAGGCGATCCTCATCCATATCGCCGGCGACGACCACGTCTTCGCGGTCACCGCGCATCATGTCGCCTGCGACGCCTGGTCGATCGGGATCTTCAATCACGAGCTCAGCGAGATCTATCAGGCCACTCTCGAAGGGCGGCAGCCCCGACTGCCGGAGCTGCCCCTCCAATATGCCGACTTTGCCCATTGGCAGCGCCAGGGGCAGACCGGCGCGCGCGTCGCGCAACAGGTCGCGTACTGGCGGGAACGACTGCGCGGCGCGAAGTTCGACCTCAACCTGCCCACCGACCGGCCGCGGCCGGCGGTGCCGAGCTTCTCGGGTGCCTTCCATCTCCTGTCCCTGTCGCCGGCGCTGACCGCGGCCATCGGGCACCTCAGCCGGGAGCGCGGCATGACGATCTTCGTGCCGCTCCTCACCGCCTTCGTCGCGCTCCTCCACCGCTACTCCGGCCAGGAGGACCTGGTGGTGGGCTCTCTCTCCGCCGGCCGCAATCACACCCAGATCGAGCACCTGATCGGATTTTTCGTCAACACCATGATCCTGCGGGTGGAGATCGACGGCGATCCCGGCTTTCCGGCCCTGCTCGACCAGGTGCGCGAGGTCACTCTGGGTGCCTTGTCCCATCAGGATCTGCCTTTCGAACGGGTGGTCGAGGAGCTCAACGTCGCGCGCGACCTCAGCCGGCAGCCGCTCTTCCAGGTGATGTTCGCCCTGCAGAACGCTGCGGTCGAGCCTCTCGACCTGCCCGGGCTTGCACTGCGGCCGGCCAGAATGCAAACCAGCTCTGCAAGGTTCGACCTCACCCTCACCCTGACGGAGAGCGAGGGCCGGCTGATCGGCGGCGTGGAGCACAGCACCGAGCTGTTCGACGCGGCGACCATCGACCGCTTCGCCAGTCACCTGACCCGTCTGCTCGCGGGCATGACCCGAGACCCCGAATGCCGCATCTCGGATCTCCCGCTGCTCTCGGCCGCGGAGCGCCAGCAGCTGGTCGAGGACTGGAACGATACCCGGGTCGAGCTGCCACAGACCTCGATCCATGCCTGTTTCGCGGCCCAGGCGGCGCGCACGCCGACTGCGGCGGCGGTGATCGCGACCGAGGAGACCTTGAGCTATGCGGAGCTCAACACCCGGGCGAACCGGCTGGCTCACGGCCTGCTCCGCCTGGGGATCGGTGGCGAAGACCGGGTGGGGATCTGCCTGGAACGCTCGGCGGCGATGGTGGTCGCGGAGCTGGCGGTGCTCAAGGCCGGGGGCGCCTACGTGCCGCTCGATCCCGGCTATCCGCGCGAACGGCTGGATTTCATGCTGGACGACGCCGGGATCTCGGCTCTCGTCCTGGCACCGGGATCTCCGCTGTCGTCCGGCGCGATCCCGAGTCTCACCGTCGACTCCGGCGGCCACCTCCAAGGGGTCCGTGGCGAGCCCGCTCTGCCGGCCACCGATCCGCTCTCGACCGCCGGCCTCGACAGCCTGGCCTATGTCATGTACACCTCGGGCTCCACCGGCCTGCCCAAGGGGGTGGAGGTACCCCACGCCGGGGTGCTGCGCCTGCTCTGGCGCGCCGACTACGCCACCCTGGACGGCCGTCAGACCCTGCTGCAGGCGGCGCCGATGTCCTTCGACGCCTCGACCTTCGAGGTCTGGGGCGCCCTCCTCTTCGGCGGGCGTTGCGTGCTGATGCCGCACAAGATCCCCACCGGCGAGAGCCTGCGCGCCGTGATCGGCCGGCACGGCGTCGACACCCTGTTTCTCACCACGGCGCTGTTCAACGCCGTCGTCGACGAGGGTCCCGAGGCCCTCCGCGGCGTCGACCAGCTGCTCTTCGGCGGCGAGGCCGTGTCGCTCCCCCACGTCCGCCGGTACCGGCAGGAGCTGCCGCACACCGCGCTCGTCCACTGCTACGGACCGACCGAGAGCACCACGTTCACCTGCTTCCAGCCGGTCCCCTCAGCGCTCGGCGCGGCGACCTCGCTGCCGATCGGCCGGCCCATCGTCAACACCCGGATGTACGTGCTCGATCGCCATCTGGAGCTGGTGGGACTGGGCGTCGTCGGCGAGCTCTATATCGGTGGCCGGGGATTGGCGCGCGGCTACCTGCGCCGGCCGTCGCTCACCGCCGACCATTTCCTCCCCGATCCCTTCAGCCACCAAGCCGGAGCGCGGCTCTATCGCACCGGCGACCTGGTCCGCTGGCGGTTCCCCAACGCCGTCGAGTTCGTCGGGCGCCGCGATCAGCAGGTCAAGGTGCGCGGCCATCGCATCGAGCTGCCCGAGATCGAAATCCGGCTGCGGAGCCACCCGGCGGTCGCCGACGCCGTCGTGCTGGTGCGCGAGGATCAGCCCGGCCAGAAGGTTCTCGTCGCCTATCTGACCGCGAAAGGCGGCACGGCGCCGGCGACCGACGAGCTGCTCGCCTTCCTGCTCGCGAAGCTCCCGGACTACATGGTGCCGCGGACGTTCGTCACGCTGCCGGCGATGCCGCTCACCACGAGCGGCAAGATCGACCGCCAGGCGTTGCGGGCCGCGGAGCCCACCCTGGATGCGGCGGGCGCCTACACGGCCCCGGCCACGCCGACGGAGGAGACGGTTGCCGGCATCTGGTCGATCGTTCTCGATCGCGAGCGGATCAGCCGCAACGACGACTTCTTTGCCCTGGGCGGGCACTCCCTCCTGGCGACGCAGGTCGTCCTCCGGCTGCGGCAGGCCTTCTCGATCGAGCTGCCCATCCACACGCTGTTCGAGAACCCGCAGCTGTCGAGCTTCGCCCTCTGCGTCGAGCAGGCCGCCGCCGAGGCGGTACAGAGCCCCGAGACCGTCCTGGAACGTGTCCCGCGCGACGGCGACCTGCCGCTGTCGTTCGCCCAGCGGCGGCTCTGGTTCCTCGACCAGCTGGAGCCGGGAAGCCCGGTCTATACCATTCCGGCGGCGGTGCGGCTTGCCGGCCGGCTCGACACCGAGTCGCTGGCCCGCAGCCTCGACGAGATCGTGCGCCGCCACGAAGTCCTCCGCACCCGCTTCCCGGCGGTCGGTGGCGAGCCGGTGCAGCGCATCGTACCGGAGGCGAGCTTTCCGCTCGAGCGGGTCGACCTCACGCCGCTCCCGGAGGATCGGCGCGACGCCGTAGCGATGCAGCGGGCGGAGATCGCCGCCCGGCAGCCCTTCGACCTTGCCACCGGGCCGCTCCTCCGCGGCCTGCTGCTGCAGCTCCGGGACGAGGACCACGTGCTCGTCGTGGCGATGTCTCACGTCGTCGCGGACGGTTGGTCGATCGGCGTCCTGACGCGCGAGCTCGGCGCGCTCTACGACGCCTTCTCGCGCGGCCTGCCCTCACCTCTCCCCGAGCTCCCGATCCAGTACGCGGACTTCGCCCACTGGCAGCGCCAGCGGTTGAACGGAGAGGTGCTGGAAGAGCAGCTTCTGTACTGGCGGGAGCGCCTGCGCGGCGCGCCGGAACGGCTGGACCTGCCGAGCGACCGGCCGCGGCCCCCGCTGCCGAGCTTCGCCGGAGCGTCGGCGCTCTTCTCCTGGGCGCCGGAGCTGTCGGCGGCCCTGCACCGGCTCGGCGCCGACCAGGACGCCACCGCGTTCATGACGCTCCTCGCCGCCTTCCAGATCCTGCTCTACCGGCAGAGCGGTCAGGCCGATCTCTCGGTCGGCACACCCGTCGCCAACCGGACCCTCGTCGAGTCCGAGGCGCTGATCGGCTTCTTCGTCAATACCCTGGTCCTGCGCGTGCAGCTCGACGACCAGCCCACCTTCCGTCAGCTGCTGCGCCGGGTACGCGAGGTGGCGCTCTCCGCCTACGCCCACCAGGACGTGCCCTTCGAGATGGTGGTCGAAGCGCTGCGACCGCAACGGGCGACCGGCTCCTCGCCGCTCTTCCAGGTGCTCTTCAACTTCGGCAACACTCCCGGCGAAGACCTGCGACTGCCCGGCCTCACCCTCCACCTGTTGGACACCGAGCTCGGCACCAGCAAGCGCGACCTGACCCTGAGCGCAACCGACACCGGGGAGCGCCTGCAGGGCGCCCTCACCTACAGCTCGGACCTCTTCGACCCTGCCACCATCCGACGGCTGGTCGAGCAGCTCGAAACCCTGCTCGCCAGTGTCGTCGCCCACCCGGAGGCACGGGTGAGCGAGCTTGAGATCCTGAGCGAGGCGGCCCGCCACCAGCTGCTCTGGGGATGGAACGATACCGCGCCCGAGCCGCCGCCCGAAGCCGGCGGGGTCCATGTCCTTTTCGAGCGGCAGGCCGATCGCACGCTGGCCAACCTCGCGCTGGTCGGCGAAGGCGGGCAGCTGACTTTCGCCGAGTTGGAGACTCGCGCCAATCAGCTGGCCCATCTGCTGCGCCGGCGGGGCGTCGGCCCTGAGGTCCTGGTGGCGCTCTACCTGGAACGCTCGGAGGAGACGGTCGTCGCCCTGCTGGCGGTGTTGAAGGCCGGCGGCGCCTATCTGCCGCTCGATCCGGGAGAGCCACGCCAGAGCCTCGCCTTCATCCTCGGGGACGCCCGGCCGCAGCTCCTGGTGACCCGGGCGACGCTCTCCGCCGGGCTGCCGGCGGAGTGCCCGGGGACGGTTCTGCTCGATACCGACGGGCCGGCGATCGCGCGGGAGAGCGGCGCCCGGCCCTCCAGCCGCACCGTGCCCGACCACCTGCTCTACGTGATCTACACCTCCGGTTCCACCGGCCGGCCGAAGGGGGTGCTGATCGCTCACCGCCAGATGCTCAACTACGTCGCGTGCCTCAACCGGCGGCTGGACCTGCCGCCGGGCACCGGCTACGCCATGGTGTCGACGTTCGCCGCCGACCTCGGCTGCACCATGCTCTATCCCGCGTTGACGAGCGGCGGCTGCCTGCACGTCCTGCCTCAAAACCGGGCAGCCGATCCCGTCGCCTTTGCCGAGTACCTCGAGCGCCACACGATCGACGCGCTCAAGATCGTCCCCAGCCACCTGGCGGCGCTCCTGGCGTCCTCACGTCCGGAAGCCGTCCTGCCACGCCGGCTCCTGGTGCTGGGCGGCGAGGCTTCCCGCTGGGAATGGATCGAGAAGATCGAGGCGCTCGCTCCGCGTTGCGTCGTGCTCAACCACTATGGTCCCACGGAGACGACGGTCGGAGTGATGGCCCTGCGGCTCACCCGTGCCGCGGGGCGCCGCGGTCCGGTGCCGCTGGGCCAGCCGCTCGCCGGCACCCAGGTCTACGTGCTCGACCGTCACCTGCGGCCGGTCCCGTTCGGCGTCGCCGGACAGATCCACGTCGGCGGCGTCGCCCTCGGGCGCGGCTACCTCGATCGGCCGGACCTCACCGCGGAGCGATTCATCCCCGACCCGTTCCGCCGCACGCCGGGAGGACGCCTGTACACGACCGGGGACCTGGCGCGCCACCTGCCCGACGATACCCTGGAATTCCTCGGCCGGGCCGATCACCAGATCAAGCTGCGCGGCTTTCGGATCGAGCTCGGAGAGATCGAGTCGGTGCTCCGCGCGCACCCGGGAGTACGGGAGGCGGTCGTCGCCCTCCGCGAGGAGGCGGAAGGCGACCGGCGGCTCGTGGCCTATCTCGTCTCCGGTTCCACCGGCGAGCCGGTTCCCGCGGCGAGCGAGCTCCGCGCGCGGCTCCGCGAGCGGCTCCCCGAGCACATGGTGCCCGCCGCCTTCGTGGCGCTTCCGGAGCTGCCGCTCACGCCCAACGGCAAGGTGGATCGCCGCGCCCTGCCGGCTCCCGAGGGGACGCCGGCCGCGCCGGACCAGGCCAGGGTTCCTCCGCGGGACGTTCTGGAGCTGCAGCTGGTCCAGACCTGGCAGGACCTGCTCGGCGTCCAGCCGATCGGGATCCACGACAACTTCTTCGATCTCGGGGGCCACTCGCTGCTGATGGTGACCCTGATCGCACGGCTGCGATCGACTTTCGGCAAGGTGCCGCCGCTCGCCGCCCTGCTCCAGCAGCCGACGGTGGCGGAGCTTGCCGCTCTGCTCCGCCGGAAGGGAGGCGCGGCCGAGGGAGCGCTGGTGAGGATGCAGCCGCGCGGCACCCGGAAGCCCTTCTTCTGCGTCCACCCGGCCGGCGGCACGGTGCTGAGCTATCTCGAGCTGGCGCGCCAGATGGGCCCGGAACAGCCGTTCTATGCCCTGCAGTCGAACGGAGGAGAAAACGGTCACGGTGTCGAGGAGCTGGCGCGCCGCTATCTGGCCGAGGTCCTCGCCGCTCAGCCGGAGGGCCCCTACTCCCTGGGCGGCCACTCCTTTGGCGGGGTGGTGGCCTACGAGATGGCACGGCAGCTCGAAGCCCAGGGACGCACGGTCGCCCTCCTGGCGCTCTTCGACGCGGCCCCCGCGAGCCCGGACGAAAGGAGCCTGCGGGATCAGGATGGCCGCCTGATGGCGAGCTTCGCCCTGCACCTCGGCCTGCCGGTCGACGAAGAGCTGCTCGCCGCGCCGGAGCTCGCCGAGCTCACGGCTGACGAGCAGCTCTCCGAGGTGCTGCGCCGAGCGAAACAGGCGGGGCTGGTCCCTTCCGACATGCGGCACGACGAGGCCCATCATCTCCTGACGCTCCTCAAGAGCCACGTCGCGGCACGCTTGCGGTACGTGCCCCAGCCCTACCCTGGGAGGGTTACGCTGTTCCGCGCCCAGGAGCAGCTCCTGGCGGCGGCAGCCGTCGACGGCCAGCCCGATCTTGCCCCGGCGGTCCAATCGATCGTCCGGCAGGTGGCGGATCCCGCCATGGGCTGGGGCGAGTTGGCGGCAGGAGGAGTCGAGGTGAACGAGCTGCCGGGTACTCACTATTCCATGTTGCGCCCACCCCATGTCACGACTCTCGCCGATAGGCTCAAAACCTGCCTCGAACGGAGCTCCCGGCCGGAGGGGTAGCCGGCCAGACCCGCACGTCGCTCACCCCACGGGCAAGGACGCGCGGCGCGACCGCGCCAGCCGCTCCTGCGCGGCGGCAAGCGTCGCCTGGGCTTTGCCGAAGCAGAAACGCATCAGGCGGGAGCCCGTGCCCGGCCCGGCGTAGAAGGCGCTCCCCGGAATGGCCGCGACGCCGACCCTGGAGATCAGGTGCTCGCCGAGCTCCACGTCGGTCTTGCAACCGAAGCTCCCGAGGTCGGTCATCAGGAAATACCCGCCCTGCGCCGGGTAGCAGCAAAACCCGCTCTCGGTGAGCGACTCGCGGAGCTGATCGCGGTGCCGCTCGAGGGTGGCCGAGAGGTCCCGGTAGTAGCTCGCCGGCAGGCGGAGGGCGGTGACCGCCGCGGCCTGCAGCGGCGCCGGCGCACAGTAGGTGGTGACGTCGTGCACCGTGCGGACGGCGGCGGTCAGCGCCGGCGGGGCGAGGACGTAGCCGATCCGCCAGCCGCTCACGCTGTAGGTCTTCGACAGGCTGTTCACCACCGCCGTGCGCTCGCGCATCCCGGGGATCTCGAGCATCGAACGATGCTCGCCGCCGTCGAAGACCAGATGCTCGTAGACCTCGTCGGAGAGGCACAGCACGTTCCAGCGCTGGCAGAGCCGGGCGACGCTTGAGAGCTCCTCTGGCGTGAGCACCTTGCCGGTCGGATTGTTCGGGCTGTTGAGGACGATGAGCTTGGTGTGGCGGTTGAAGGCGGCGTTGAGCTCGCGCTCGTCGAAGGTCCACTGGGGACGGTGCAGCCGGACGAAGCGCGGCCTCATGCCGAGGGCGAGCGCGAGCTGCAGGTAGTTCTCGTAGTACGGCTCGAAGAGGATCACCTCGTCGCCCGGGTTGGCCACCGCCAGCAGGACGTCGGTCATGCCCTCGGTGGCGCCGCAGGTCACCGTGATCTCGCTGGCCGGATCGAGCCCGACCCCGCGCTCTGCCGCCACCTTGGCGGCGATGGCCTGCCGCAGGGCCTCGTCCCCCCAGGCGTTGCTGTACTGGTTGACGCCGGCCAGGACGGCCTCCGCCGCGGCGCGCAGCACCGCCTCGGGCGGCGGGAGCTCGGGGGAGCCGAGCGCCAGGTCGACCGCGCCGCAGCTTCGGGCCAGGCGCGAGAGCTCCCCGATGACGGTGCCGCCGAAGCCCTCCCAGCGTGACGACAGGAGACTCTGGAGTGAGCGAACACCCGGCTCCGGCGGCAGGCTCAGGACCCGGGCTCCCCGACGAACAGGTCGTGCACCTCGCGGTCGTACCCGGTGCCGCGGTCCTCCCAGTCCCAGCCGCCGGCCACCGCCAGGTTGGCGCCTGAGACATAGGACGCGCCCTCGGAGAGCAGGAACGCCACCGCCTCCGCGACCTCCTCGGCGCGGCCGAGCCGCCCCATGGGAACCCGTTTGAGCATCCACTCCGCCTGTTCGGGCGGCAGGTGGCCGTTGTCGATCAGGCCGGGCGACACGCAGTTGACGGTGATGCCGTACGGCGCCTCCTCGGTCGCCAGGCTCCGGGTGAGGATCAGGATGCCGGTCTTGGCGATCGAGTAGGCGGCGAGGTTGGGCGCCCCGCGGACGAGATGACAGGGGCTCAACCCGATGTTGCAGAGGCTCCCCTTGCGACGCTGCCGCATGCCGGGCAGCACCGCGCGGCAGAGGTAGTAGGCGCTGCTCAGGTTGCTGTCGAGCACGTGGTGCCACTCGTCGTGGCGCATCGCCGCGAGCGGCTTCAGGACGAAGTCCCCGACGTTGTTGACCAGGAGATCGATCGGACCGAGCTCTCTCTCGACCGTCTCGACCAGCCGCGCGGCCTCCTCGCCGCGCTCCATGTCGGCCTGGACCGCGATCGCCCGGCGACCCAGGGCGCGGATCTCCCCCACCACCTCCGCGGCGGCGCCCTGGGCGCTGTGATAGTTCACCGCCACGTCGGCGCCGCGGCGGGCCAGCTCCACGGCGATCGTCCTCCCGATCCCCCGGGAGCTGCCCGTCACCAGAGCGACGTCCCCGCGCAGACGCATCGCCCGCCCCTCAACCGTGCTCGTGGTCGTGGTCGTGCTCGACCTCGACTTCGAGCTCCTGGTAGTAGTGGATCTCCCGCGGCCGGACGCAATACTTCGCGAAGAGCGGCGGCACGAGCCTGGCCTCGTTGGCGGTCAGGTCCTCGTGCAGCTCACGGCTGCGCCAGGGATAGAGCATGGTCACCGCGCTCGGGTTCGCCGTGCTCTGGAAGAAGCGGCCATGGCCGCACCATCCCGGATGGGCGTGCGCCGGTGGGCCGACCAGGTCGTCGTACTCCTGCATGATCTCGACGACGCGGTCCTCCAGGCCGGGTTTCAGATACCAGGTCTCCATCACCACTACCATCATGATCGTCTCCGTGAAGCGGGATCGTCACTCGCCCGCGAGCGGTTGCTCTTCGCTCCTGACGCGAGCGGTGAGAAATTCGGTGAGCAGAGAAGAGCCGTCGGGAATGAACCGCTGGCAGACGAGGCCATGGTTGTTGCGATTGCGCCTTATCGCCTCGCCGATCTGCCGCCAGGCCTCCGCCACGTCCACCGGCCACGGCTCGTCGCCTCCCCACCGGCCTTCCAGGGCGGCGCGCAGGCGTTTGAGCTCGGCGAGCAGCAGGTGATGCTCGTGGCTGAGCTGACCGGAGAACCCGGGGCTCAGGTACGGCGGCATCATCGTCGGCCGGACGACCTCCGCGTAGAGATCCGGCGAGAAACTGGCGGTGTAGACCATGTTCGCGGTCGAGGCGTCGAAAAGCCGCCGCAAGTCCGCCAGGGAGCGCGAAAGGAGCGGCCGATCGTCGAGCTCCAGGCCCTCCCGGCAGCGATCGAGCACGCTCAGCATGGCGACGAGCTGCAGGTGAAAGGCCTGATGCCCCAGGATCCAGCGCCCCACCGCGGCGAGCTCCAGATCCTCCTCCAGGCCCTCTCGTGGGCTCGACGTGGCCACGCTCAATCCCCTTCCTCCCGCAATACCTCCGAGACCTTGACCCAGTTCTCGAGGGTGACCCGCTGGATCAGCAGCATTCCCTCCAGGATCTGGCTCTTGTCCTGCCAGTCGAGATTCGACGCGGAGAGATCGGCGAGTTGAACTCCCAGGAGATCGAGGCAGGTGCGGGTCCACCGGACCAGGTCGGGGTTGTCGCGGGCGATCCTGAAGTAGCGATCATACTCGGCCTTCGTCGACTTCCCGTCCGCCGGGTCCGGCACCCTGGAACCCTCCGGAATCGAGAGCTTCGCGACGAGGTTCTCCAGAGCTACTGCTTTCTGATCTTCCTTCGACATGAAGGCAGCCCCCCCCGAGGCTACTCATAACGCAAGGCCGCCATGGGATCGACCCGCATCGCCCGCCGTGCCGGGATGACGGTGGCGAGGAGAGCGACGGCAATGAGTGCCACGGGAACCCCCAGGAAGACCAGGGGGTCGTTGGCGCCGATCCCGTAGAGAAGCGAGGTCAGGAGCCGGCTGCCGGCCAGCGCGCAGCCGATCCCCACCGCCAGGCCGATCCCCACCAGCACCATCCCCTCGCGAAGGACCAGCTGCAGGATCTGCCCGCGATGCGCGCCGATCGCCATCCTGACGCCTACTTCCCGAGTGCGTTTGGAGACCGAATAGGAGACAACGCCATACAGACCGACGGCAGCGAGGAGCAGTCCCAGCAGCCCGAAGGCGGCCAGCAGCCAGGCGCCCATGCGCGCCGGGAACAGCATGATCCCCAGATGCTGCGACATCGTCTTGCTGTCGAAGACCGGCAGCGTGGAATCCATCGCCTCGAGCTCCCGCCGCACCGCCCGGAGGGTCTGCGGCTCGTCGACGTCGGTGGCGACGACCAGCGTCATCGCCGGCGAGTAGTCCTGGAGATAGGAACGGTAGAGGAAGGGCCGCGGCTCTTCCCCCAGGGAACGGTATTTGCCGTCGTGGGCGACCCCCACGACCTCGGTCCAGGCCCCGTCCTTGCCGATCTTCAGACGCTTGCCGAGCGGCGAGGCACCCGGCCAGAAGAGGTGGGCCGCGGTCGCGTTGACGATGGCGACGTTGCCGGCGGTCGGGTCGTCGTGCTCGTTGAACGCCCGCCCCTCTACCAGCGGGATGCCCAGGGTCTCGAAGTAGCCGGGGCTCACCGCCACCAGGTCGATCTCGGGCTGCTTGTCGTCGCGCGGCGGCTGGCCCTCGACCTGCACCTTCTCGCTGACGATGCTGATCCCGAGCGGCAGGTGTCCGGTCACCGCCGCCCCCCGCACGCCCGGCAGGGCCCTCACCCGCTCGACCACCTGGCGGAGAAAGTTGCGCCCCTCCGCCGGGCCATACTTGCGGCCGAGCCCGAGGTTGAAGTCGACCACCGCCCCGCGGCGCAGGTTGAATCCGGGGTCGACCGACTGGGCATGGGCCAGGCTGCGCAGGAAGAGCGCGGCGCCGATCAAGAGCACCGTGGAGACGGCGACCTGCGCCACCACCAGCAGATTGCGCAGGCCGAGCTTGCGATAGTTCCGTCCCAGCGTCGCCGCGCCGTCCTTCAGGGTGGTGACGAGGTCGGGCCGGGAGGCCTGCAGGGCGGGCGCCAGGCCACAGATCACGCCGGTCGCGAGAGCCAGCGCCAGAGTGAAGAGCAGCACGCGGCCGTCCAGGCCGAGGTCGAGCGACACGGGCACCGGCAGCGGCGGATTGAAGTTGACCAGCAGGCGCGTCGCGGCGAGCGCGATGAGCAGGCCCAGGGCGCCGCTCAGCAGGGCCAGGAGCAGGCTCTCAGTCACCAGCTGGCGGATCAAGCGTCCGCGGCTCGCGCCCATGGCCAGCCGCAGGGTGATCTCCTGCCGCCGGTCGTTGGCCCGCGCCAGGAGGAGGTTGGCGATGTTCGAGCTGGCGATCAAAAGCACCATGGCGACGAGCGCCATCAGCATCCCGGCGGCGCCGACGAGCGCGCCGTCGACCGCGGGGTTGAACGTCACCTTCCGCCACGGCACCAGGGTGATCTTGCGGTCCTTGTTGGTCTCCGGATATTGCGCCGCCAGCTGCGCCCCCACCGCGCCGAGCTGGGCCTGGGCCTGGGCGAGCGAGACCCCCGGCCGGAGCCGGCCGACGAGGAAGAACGAGCGCCGGCCGCGGGCGTCGAGCGCCTTGTCCTCGGACAGCGCGTCGTTCATCTGGATGGGCAGCCAGAAGTCCGCCCGCAGGCCCGGAATCGTGCTCGGCAGGATGGCCGGCGTCACCCCGACGACGGTCAACTGCGTTCCATTGAGCGCGATGCTCTGGCCGAGGACCGACCGGTCGCCGCCGAACTGCTTCTGCCAGAAGCCGTACCCCAGCATGACCACCGGGTGGGCGCCGGGCGTCCGATCCTCCTCCGGCAGGAAGCTGCGGCCGAGGGCCGGACGGACGCCCAGGAGATCGAAGAAGTTGCCGGTCACCACCTCCCCGAAGAGCGGCTGGGTGCGCCCCTTGTTCTCGAAGGCGGCGATGAAGGCGCTCTGCGAGCCGAGGCCGGAGAGCACGTCCCTCTGCTCCCGCAGGTCGCGGTAGTCGGGATACGACGACGGGGCATACCGCAGACCCTCGGAGCCGCTGGTATAAACGGCGACCAGCCGGTCCGGGTCGGTCGCCGGCACCCCGCGGAGCAGGACGGCGTTGACGATGCTGAAAATCGAGCTGTTGACGCCAACCCCCAGGGCCAGGGACACGACGGCCAGTACGGACAGCAATGGCTTGACAGCCATCTGCCGAAAAGCGAAGCGAAGATCTTGCATCACATCCATTCCGGCTCCTGTCCGACCTTTACCCTGGATGCTCTGGAAAACTAAACCAAGAACCACACCGACAGCTCAATCTCCCGCCGCGCTCGTGAGTACCTGGATGATTGTTGGATTATACTCCCTTCGTCAGAGATTTCGGCACAAAATCAGCGGTGTGCTTGGCGGGCGATCCTCGTCAGAGAGCAGGCGTGAGCCACGATGAAGAGATTTATTCTACGAGTGTTCAAGATCCTTTTGGCGCTTCTGATCGTCCTGCTTCTGGTCCTCCCGGTGTGGGGTTATTGGTTCGCCCGGCGGCCCTGGTCGCCGACCGCGGGCAGGATCGTGGTCCACGGTCTCGCCGCGCCGGTCGAGATGATCCGCGATCGTCTCGGCATACCGCATCTCTACGCCCGGAACGAGACCGACCTGTTCTTCGCCCAGGGCTATGCCCACGCCCAGGACCGCCTGTGGCAGATGCACTTCAACCGCATGATCGCCGACGGCACCTTCGCCGCCAGCTTCGGCCGCCGGGCGCTCCCCGCCGACCGGATCATCCGCACCCTCGGCCTGCGCCGCGCGGCGGAGCGGGCCTGGGGCACCCTGGACCCGGAGACCCGGGGCTTCCTCACCGCGTACAGCGCGGGCGTCAACGCCTACCTCGCCACCCACCGCGACCGCCTGCCGATCGAATTCAGTCTGCTGCGCATCGATCCCGCGGCGTGGTCGCCGGTCGACAGCCTGTGCGCGATCAAGCTGATGAGCCTCAACCTGAGTGAGAACATGGACCGGGAGATGATGCGCCTCCGGTTCCTGAAGCTCCTCGGCAAGGACGGCCCCGACGCGGCCCAGCGGCTCCTCCCGCCCTACCCCGCCGACGGCCCGGTGATCGTCCCCTCCTCCGGCGCCGTCGCCGCGAAGAGCGCGCGCCTCGGGTCCGGCGGGATCGGCGGGATTGGCGGCAGTGTCCTGGCGCGCTGGCTCGAACAGAGCGACCCGGTCCGGGGGAGCAACGCCTGGGTGGTCGCCGGCAGCCACACCCGGAGCGGCAAGCCCCTGCTCGCCAACGACACCCACCTGGGCCTGGCGATGCCCTCGGTCTGGTACGAAAACGGGCTTCACGGCGGGCGTTTCGACGTCGTCGGATTCTCCCTTCCAGGGGTCCCGGCGGTGGTCCTCGGTCACAACGGCCGGATCGCCTGGGGGATCACCAACCTGTTCACCGATACCCAGGACCTCTTCAGCGAAGTCTTGGACGACGCGAAAAACCCCACCCGGTATCGGTTTCAGGACGGGTGGCGCGACTTGGCGCAGGTCCGCGAGACGATCGCGGTCAAGGGCGGCAGGCCGGAGACGCTGGTGGTCCGGCTCACCGGCCACGGCCCGATCCTGAACGACGCCTTTCCCGAGGAGCTCGCCGGCCAGCCGCCGATGGCGCTCGCCTGGACCGCGCTCCAGGGGGCGGGCGTCGCTCCGGCGCTCTTCCGGCTGAACCTGGCCTCCGACTGGCCGCGGTTCCGCGACGCCTTGCGGCCGTGGGATTCGCCGAGCCTGGGCTTCGTCTACGCCGACGTGAGCGGCAACATCGGGTTCCAGGCCGCGGGCCGGCAGCCGATCCGCGTCCCCGGCGACGACGGAACGGTCCCGGTCGTAGGCGCCGACGGCCGCTCGGAGTGGCAGGGCATCATCCCGTTCGACGCGCTCCCCCGGTCGTTCAACCCGGAGTCCGGTTTCCTCGTCAGCGCCAACAACAAGGTCGCCGCGGACGACTACCCCTACCTGCTGACCCACGACTGGGCGGATCCCGGCCGCGCCCGCCGGATCGGCGACCTGCTGGCCGCCAAGCCGCGCCTCGACCGTGCGGACATGGAGCGCATCCAGGCCGATACCTACAGCCTCGACGCGGCGGCCCTGCGCCCCTACCTGCTCAGTGTGAAGCCGGGCAACGACCTGGAGAAGCAGGCGCTCGCCGAGGTCGCGCGCTGGGATCTCCGCTATGCGCCCGACCGGATCGGCGCCACCGTCTACCACGTCTGGCAATGGCTCCTGCTCCAGGACATGGTCGGCGACGAGCTGGGGGAAAAGCTGATGCGGGATTTCCGCCACTTCCCCTTCCAGCAGCGGTTCATCACCCCCGAGCTCCTGGCCTGGAACGCCAATCCCTGGTTCGACGATCGGAAGACGCCTCAGGTCGAGACGCGCCAGGACCTCCTGCAGCACAGCCTGACCCATGCGGTCGCCTGGCTCGTCGAGCACCAGGGGAAGGACCCGGCGCGGTGGACCTGGGGGCGGCTGCACCGCGCACCGTTCGGCCACCTCCCGCTGGGCCAGGCGGGGGTCGCGCCGCTCGACTGGATTTTCAATCCCCAACCGGTCCCCGCCGCCGGCGGCCCCTTCACCGTCAATGCCGCGACGCCGAGCTCCACCCAGCCGTTCAGGGTGCTCGCCGGCACCTCCCAGCGTTTCATCGCCGACCTCGCCGACCTCGGCCGGTCGCTGGCGGTCAACAGCACCGGGCAGAGCGGCCAGGCGTTCCATGCCCACCGCGACGATCAGATCGCCCTCTGGCAAAGGGTCGCCTACCACCCCGTCTTTTTCGATCGGAAGCGCCTCGAAGCCGCGAGCGAGGGAGTGTTGACGCTCACCCCGCGCTGAGGCGTCGAGGACGCACCCGCGAGCGGCGGCAGCGGGGACCTCCCTTCTGCGCGACGCCAAAATCCCTCTACGTCCGCGGAAAAACTCTCCGGACACAAGTCCGCTGCCTCCGGCTCGACTTCCGACCTCTCCGGGTCGACTTCCGATGTCTCCGGGTCGACTTTCCGTCCCTCCGGGTCGACTTCCCCTCTCTGGAAAGTCACTTCCGTGGTCTCCGGGAGGACTTCTCCAGCCTGCGGCTCGACTTCCCATGCATGGAAAGTTACTTTCCATGCCTCCGGGAAGACTTTCCAGGCATCCGGAAGCTTCCGGAGAGCGTCTGGAAGCTCCCGGAGAGTTTTTGGAAGGACCCGGAGAGTTTTTGGAAGCTCCCGGAGAGTTTTGGGAAGTGCCCGGAGAGCTTTGGGAAGTGCCCGGAGAGCGTCCGAAAGGTCCCGGAGGCGCTCCGGGAGCGTCCGGAGAAGCTCCGGAGGTGTCCGGCGAGGTTTCGGAAGCGTCCGGAGAAGCTCCGGAAGTGTCCGGAGAGGGCCCGCAAGCTCTCGGAGGCCTTCCGGACGCCTCCGGTCGCCCTCTGCTAAGCTCTCCCGCGGTCAGCCATGCGAGACCTCACCCTACCGGGAGGCGGGCCGCCTTCGGTCCCCCTGACGCTCCACCAGAAACGCAGCTTCTGGGCGGCCTGGGCCGGCTGGGCCTTGGACGGCATGGATTCGTTCATCTACGCGCTGGTGCTGGTGCCGGCGATGCGCGAGCTCCTGCCGCGTTCCGGGAAGGCCGCCACGGTCGGCAACCTGGGGACCTTCGGCGGCCTGCTCTTCGCCGTCTTCCTCGTCGGCTGGGGCTGCGCCTTCCTCTGGGGACCGATCGCCGACCGCTTCGGCCGCGTGCGCACGCTGTCGCTCACCATCCTCTGCTACTCGCTCTTCACCTTCCTCGGCTGCGTCGCCCAGCAGGTCTGGCAGCTCGGGCTCTTCCGCTTCCTCGCCGGCCTGGGGATCGGCGGCGAATGGACGCTCGGCGGCATCCTGGTGGCCGAGGTGTGGCCGGAACGGCGGCGCGCCCAGGGCGCCGCCTGGATGCACACCGGCTACTACTTCGGGACCTTCCTCGCCGCGGTCCTGAACTACTTCGTGGGCGCGCGCTACGGCTGGCGCGCCATGTTCGCCCTCGGCGGCGCGCCGGCGCTCCTCGTGGCGTTCATCCGCCGCGGGGTGCACGAGCCTGAGCGCTGGCGGCAGACCGCGGGCCGGCAGTCGGCGGGAGCGGCGTTCGCCGCCCTCTTCCGCCGTGAGTACCGGCGGCGGACCCTGGTCAACTCCTTGTTGCTGCTGGTCTCGATGATCGGCCTCTGGGCGGGATCGGTCTACGTGCCGGGCGCGGTGACGCAGATCGCGATCCGCGAAGGCTACGGCGCCGCCGACGCCGCGCGGCTCGCCTCCTGGGCCACCATGCTCCTCGCCGCGGGCACGATCCTCGGCTGCCTGGCGGTGCCGCGACTGGCGGAACGCTTCGGCCGGCGGGGCGCCCTGGCCGGCTTCTATCTCCTGATGGCGATCTCGGTCGCCCTGGCCTTCGGCTATCTGTTCTACCTGCCGCAGGGGGCGCTCCCGCGGTTCGTCGCCTGCCTGTTCTTCATCGGCATTGGCGGCGCGAGCTTCTGCGTCTTCACCCTCTGGCTCCCCGAGCAGTACCGGACCGAGTGCCGCGCCAGCGCCTTCGCCTTCGCCACCTCCTCCGGACGCTTCATCGCCGCCGGAGCCACCCTCCTCGTCGGCGCCGGCGTCGCCCGCTATGGATCGATCGGCGTACCGGTGGCCCTGACCGCGCTCCCCTTCCTGGCCGGGCTCGCCCTGTTGCCGTGGGCGGAGGAGACGAAGGGGAAGCCGCTGCCGGGGTGAGGGTCAGCTCGTTTCACGCCACCCCACCCTCCAGTTGGAACTCCTTCTCGTCGGCCGGTTTCACCTTTTGTTGAACTCGTCGAGGACCGTCCAGAGGTGGCGCTGGTGCACCTGGCCGTAGTCGCCCATGACCACGAACACCTGCCTGGGATTGCACTGCAGCGCGAGGAGCGTCGGGATCGCGTCCTCCCCCAGCTCGATGACGGCCTGGGCCTGCTCGAAGGCGTCGTTCACACTGCATCCGGACCCGACCGCCACCGTCACGCTAGGTTTTCCCTTGCGCCTTCAAGAGCTTGAGCCGATCAGCTGCTTGTTTAGTCTTCGGGTTACCCGGGCCGTAGGTGCGATCGAAAATCCGAAACGCTTGGTCCACCAATGGGATGGCCGCGCTACAGTCTCCTTTCCTGCAGAGAAGCTCGCCGAGTTGAAGCGAGTCTTCTGCGAACGCGGGATCGCTCGGCCCTTTGACCTGCAGGTCCATTTCGAGAGCCCGCCTGACCGCCTGCACGGCGCCATCGAGGTCTCCCTTGGCTTCGAGGATGGACCCCAAGACATTGGTATCGGATGCGACGTTCGCGCTTTCCCGTTTCAACTTCGTGTCGATCGCTAGCGCGCGCTGCACCATTACCAGTGCCTCGTCGAGGTTTCTCTTGTCGACCAGGATCGCTGCGAGATTACGGTAGTGGAGGGCCACTTCCGGAGGCTCCGGCCCAAGTGCCCACGCGTCGATCGCCAGAGCGCGCCGAAGAGCCGACGCGGCCTCAGAGAATTCACCTTGGGCCCTCAGAGTGAGGCCTAGATTGTTGGCGTCGACGGCGATCCTGGGGTGCATCGGCCCGAGGACCTTCTCCTGGATAGCAAGTGCCCGCTCGGTGAATTCACGGGAGCCGGCAAGGTCACCCATCTCGCGCAGGATTGCGCCGACGTTTGCAGTGGCCAAACCAGTATCCGGGTGCTCAAGTCCCAATTTACTTTCATAGATGCTCAGGGCCCTGCGTAAGTCAAGCAGGGCGCAGTCGAGATTTCCTTGATCCCTGAAGATCCCGGCTCGATTGTTCAGCACCGCAGCGTAGTCCTCGTGGTCCTTCCCGATGACAATCTCGTTGATCCTCAGCGCGCTTTCCGTGTTACGGAGAGCCTCCTCGAGATCGCCCTTCTTCCCCCTATCCACTAGAAGCTGTGCGAGATTGTTGTAGAGCACGGCCATCTGGGCATCGTCGCCAGACCTGACGAAGCCCAGCCGCAGTGTAATAGCCGCACGAATCAGCTTGAGTGCTTCATCGAGTTCGCCTCTAGCCCTTAGAATGGCACTGAGATTGCTCTGGTAGGTCGCGATGTCAGGATGTTGGGGAGAAATTGACCCGAGCTTAAGGATTGCATGCGCGACGTTCTCTTTGGCTCCGGCAAGATCGCCCTTAGCTTGCAAAACCATGCCTATATCGTTGTAGAGCGTAGCCAACTCGTTGGGATCGGCGCTCCGGCTCCCAAGAAAGATCCCCAACGCTCCTTGCATGGACGCCAGCGCTTTTTCGAGCTCACCCTGCCCGTAGAGCAGCACGCCGAGGTCCGCAAGGTCACTGGCCAGCGCCAGTTCACTCAACTCTAGGTTTTTGTGAGTCTCAAGAGCCTGTTGGACGCTGTCTTGGTGGATCTGAAGCGCCTGTTGAAGGAACTTGTTGGCTTCATCGTAGTCCTTCCAGGCCAAGAAGACCTCCCCCAGCCGCGACGCCATGTACCCTTCATGCGCCCGGTTCCCATCTTCTTGCGCCAGTATGAGGCCTTCGCGAAAAACCTGCGCCGCCCGATCGAAGTTACTGCTCTCGAGGAGGGCGCTTCCTAGGGCGGCATAGAATTCATAGAGCTTGAGGCCCGAGAGAGCCTGTTCAAAGTGGAAGATAGCTTCCTTGACCTTGTGCCTCTTGTAGAATTCGTAACCCTTCTGGTATTCAATACCAGCGGCTTTTGCCTTCGCCACGACTTTGCTTTCAATTTCGCGATCCACCTCGACAGGAGGAGGAAGCAGCTTCATGAGCAAATCGAGCTTACGATTGATCTCCTCCAATGCTTGCTCGATAAGCTTTTCTTGATGGCTAACAGCTCCGAATCGGCGCAAATCGACAAAATATGCTTCCAGCCGCTGGGCAAGGCGCTGCTCGTCCACCGGCCCTTTCTCCTCAAGCAGCTTGCGGAGCCTTTCGAGATCTGTGATGTTCTCTACGAGGCGGGGGTAGATTCGATTCAGGCCTTCGTAGTATTCCTTCTTTGTGATAGCACAGCTGTTGTATCCTGCGGCCAGCCCCTTGAGGAACTCGTTCCACTGCTGGGTGACCACTGCGACCTGCTGTAGAGAGGCCGACTCCACTTGGAATCTGGCACCGAGGTCTTTCAGGCCTGAGATCGTAGCCCAGAATTTCTTGCCATCATAGCGGATCTTGAGCGTCTCGACACTGATCGGTAAATGATCTCCATCCCCCTTGCAGTGGATCGGTTGCTCGGCGGCAGCGCTCACGGGTAGCAAAATGGTGAGCCACAATACGGACCACCAAGCCACGCGCCGAGAATAGTTCCAAGGATGGTACGGTTCGGCAAGAGGGCCAGCAGGACCGAGGGCAAGGTCGAAACGCCATGCCAGCCTCACGTTCCGCCCAGCTTCGCCGTTTGGTCCACATAAGCTTTTATCAATATAGATAGGTTACCTCGATCTTCCTCGGAGAAGTTGCTCTTTCCCGTCAGGGAATCGATTTGCCGCGCCAATTTGTCAAGCGCCTCGTAACGCTGATCATACTCGGCGAACTGTGCTTTTGAGATGGCGCAGCCATTATACCCAGCCACCCTATACTTCCTGGACTCTGCCGCCTGCTGTAAGGCTTCGGACAACTGCGTCAGAACGACCGGGTTGAGGTGCGTGAAAATTTCTCTGCCTTGCCCGTAGCCATGCACGGAATTCTAACAGGATGAGTGTCAAAGGGCAAGACCGACACGACCGACTTCATTCGAAGGATACGCGCGGTGGCCAGCGTCTGTTCCGCCTGCCGCTGCTCGGTTGTTACCGGGTGTCTTCGTAAGAGAGCTGCTGGAAGTGCCACGCTAGTTTGGCAATGGCGGCCGGCAGTCGCGGAACGGAATCCTTTGCTATAGGATGTTGTGGCACTTCGAGGAGACCCGCAGCACCTCCCCCACGCTCCACGCCTGTGCAAAGCACCCTCGCGCCAGGTGCGGCGGATCGCCGTCGTAGATCTCCGCCACCGTGCCGATCCCGTCGTCCCAGAGATGGGGCGTGAACGCCGTGAGGATTTCCCGTGCGCGCTCCCGGCCCGCTTCGCCGCGCACCCGGACGAGGGCGGTGAGGTACGGCCCGAGGAGCCAGGGCCAGACCGTCCCCTGGTGATAGGCGCCGTCGCGTTCGGCGGGACTGCCCTCGCAGCGGGGATGGTAGCGGGGATCGTCCGGTGCCAGGGTGCGCAGGCCGACCGGAGTGAGAAGCTTCTGTTCCACGATGCGCAGGACACTCTCGGCCCGTTCGCCTGCGAGCAGAGGGAAGGGCAGGGAGAGAGCGAGGAGCTGATTCGGGCGGAGGCTGGCGTCACGGGTCTCGCCGTCGATACCGTCGTAAAGGAATCCCCCGGCTTCGTTCCAGAAAATCTCGCCGAAGCGCTGCCGGGCGCGCTGGGCCTTGGCGTCGAGCCGCACCGCCTCGGACGCCTCGCCCAGGCGGCGTTCGAGTCCGGCCAGGATGGCGAGGGCATTCGCCCATAGAGCCTCGATCTCGACCGGCTTGCCCTGGCGCGGGGTCACCACCTGGTCGCCGACCCGGGCATCCATCCAGGTGAGCTGCCAGCCCGGCTCGCCGGCGGAGAGGAGGCCGTCGCCGTCCTCGTGGATGCCGTGACGCGTTCCCCGCTCGTGCCAGGTATGGATCTCGCGCAGGACCGGGAGCAGCTCGCGGCCCAGCGCCTGGTCTCCGGTCGCTTCGAGATAGAGGTGGACGGCGACGAAGTACCAGAGGCTGGCGTCGGCGGTGTTGTATTCGGGGGCTTCTCCTTGATCGGGGAAGCGGTTGGGCAGCATCCCCTGGTCGACCGCGCCGGCGAAGGTGCGGAGGATGCCGCGCGCCTCGGCATGGCGGCCGGTCGTGAGGCAGAGGCCGGGGAGGGCGATCATGGTGTCCCGACCCCAGTCGGTGAACCAGGGATAGCCGGCGACGACCGTCCACAAGGCTTCGCCGCCGCCGCGGCTTTGGCGCCGAACGAGGAATTGATCGGCGGCGAGGACAAGGGTGCAACAGAGGGTATCGGCGTCCGCAAAAGGTGCAAGGAGATGCTCCCGCCGCGTCCGCTCCTGTGCGAGGAGGGCGAAAGGATCGCGCCCCGCCGGATCGGTGGTCGAGGCGAACACCCCGAGCCGGGCTCCGGGCGCGAGAGTCACGGTGAACGATCCCGGGGTGAAGAGGTCCTCCCGGGAGTCGAGCCCGCGCTCGCTCTCGCGGGCGTACTCGAAGTTGTAGTACCAGTCCGGAGAAACCTGGTATTCGGACCCCGGAACCGAGAGGAAAACCTCGGGCAAGCCGTCGTAGGAGCGGTAGCGGAGCACCCCGCCGGCGAAGCTCCCAGCACGGTGGACCGCGTCGTTCGCGTGGACCAGGGCGTGATAATCGCGACCGGCGTAGAAGGGGCGCAGCTCGAGGACGATGGGACCGGGGGCTTCGAGCACCTCGTAGAGAATGAGGATCGTGGGCTCGCCGGCGATCGCGGCGATCGTCTTCTCGATCCGTGCTCCCCCGGCCTCGAAAGTGAAGACCGGGAAGAGGTCGCGGCGGAAGCTTGCCAGGTGCTCGAAGCCCTGCGGGTGAACGACGCCGGGGAACTGGTTGGCGGCGAGCGGGAAGACGTCCGTTCCGACGTGAAGAGTCTCCTCCAGCCGCGAAAGCAGGACCTTGCGACCCACCGGCGGCTCGGTCGCCGCGACCAGCAGCCCATGGTAGCGGCGGGTGTGGGCCGAGGAGACGGTCGAGCTCGCCCAACCGCCCAGGCCGTCAGTCTCCAGCCACTCGTAGCGGGAGGCGCGGGCGAAGTCGTGGGTACTGTTCTCGTCGAAGCGTTCGTCGACGTGCCAGCTCATCGCGGAGGAACCGACCCCACCCGCCGCAACAGGCCCGCCACCAGCGCCGTCCACCCCGTCTGGTGCGACGCCCCCAGGCCCCAGCCAAAGTCGCCGTGGAAATACTCGTAGAAAAGGGAGTAGTCCTTGAAGTGGGGATCGGTCGCATAGCGCGGGTTGGGGCCGAGCGCCGGCCGCTTACCTTCGGCGTCGGGAAGGAAGAGCCGGATCAGGCGGCGCGAGATCTCGTCGGCGACCTGCTTCAAGGTGAGGTAGACGCCCGAGCCGGTGGGGCACTCGACTTTGAAGTCGTCCCCGTAGTAGCTGTGGAAGCGGTGGAGCGACTGGATGATGAGGTAGTTCATGGGGAACCAGATCGGTCCGCGCCAGTTCGAATTGCCGCCGAAGATGCCGGCGGTCGACTCCCCCGGCTCGTAGTCGACGGTGAAGGTGCGCCCCCCCACGTTGAGGACGTAGGGATGATCCTGGTGATATTTCGAGAGGGCGCGCACGCCGTACGGGGAGAGGAACTCGTTCTCGTCGAGCATGCGGCGGAGGAGCGCCTTCATGCGGTGGCCGCGCAGGAGTGAGAGCAGGCGCTGGTCTGCGCCGCCGGGCTCGTACCAGCGCGAGACCAGGCTCGCGAGGTCGGGACGATAGTCGAGGAACCATTCGAGGCGCTGGCGGAATCCCGGCAGGCGGCTGAGCAGCTCGGCGTCCAGGACCTCGACGGCGAAGAGCGGGGTCAGGCCGACCATCGAGCGGACCTTGAGCGGGAAGGATTGGCCGCCGGGCAGGCGCAGGACGTCGTAGAAGAACTGGTCCTCCTCGTCCCAGAGGTCGATGTCTGCGCTGCCGATCTTCCCCAGGGCGCCGGCGATGTAGAGGAAGTGCTCCAGGAACTTGGTGGCGACGTCCTCGTACACCGGATCGTTGGCGGCGAGCTCCAGGGCGATGCGCATGAGGTTCAGGCTGTACATCGCCATCCAGCTCGTGCCGTCGGCCTGGTTCAGGTAACCGCCGGTAGGCAACTCGGCGCTGCGGTCGAAAACGCCGATGTTGTCGAGCCCCAGAAAACCGCCCTGAAAAACGTTTTTCCCTTCCACGTCCTTGCGGTTCACCCACCAGTTGAAGTTGAGCATCAGCTTGTGGAAAACGCGCTCCAGGAAACCATAATCGGCGCGGCCGGTGTGGTCGCGGTCGATCTCGAAAACGTGGAGCGCCGCCCGGGCGTGGACCGGCGGGTTGCAGTCGCCGAAGGCCCACTCATAGGCCGGGAGCTGGCCGTTGGGGTGCATGTACCACTCGCGACCGAGGAGCACGAGCTGGTCCTTGGCGAAATTGGGATCGATGCGGGCGAGCGGGATGCAGTGGAAGGCCAGGTCCCAGGAGGCGTACCAGGGGTACTCCCAGGTGTCGGGCATGGAGAGGACGTCGCCGTTGTTGAGATGGAACCACTCGACATTGCGCCCGTGGCGGCGCTCCGGCGGGGGTGGCGGCTGCGCCGGATCGCCCTCCAGCCAGTGGGAGACGTCAAAATGGTAGTACTGACGGCTCCACAGCAGGCCGGCCATGGCCTGACGGAAGATCCGCCGTTCTTCCTCGGAGATCTCGGGAGCCCCGGCGGTCTGCTCGGCGTAGAGCTCGTCGGCCTCGGCGATCCGGGTGGCGAAGGTCTCGTCGAAGCCGGCGAAGGGGTGGTCGGGGCGGTGATCGGCGAAACGCAGGCGGACGGTCATCGTGCCGCCCGGAGGGATCGTTGCCCGATAGTGCGTCGCCATCTTGGTCCCGGTGTGGGCCGGGTTCACCGCCTCGCGCCGGCCGTGGACCACGTACTCGTCGATGCCGTCCTTGAACGGACCGGGCGCCTCGGTACCGTAGAGCCGCCGGACGTTGGTCTCGTTCTCGCAGAACAGGCGCTCCGGGGCGCCGTCGCAATAGAGCCACATCTCCCCCACCTCGGGGTGCCGGGCGTGCACCGCCTCCACTTCGAGGTCGAGCGACGGCTTGAAGCTCCGGGCACGGCCCCACGACCAGCGGTTGCGGAACCAGAGCTGCGGCAGGACATGAAGCTCCGCCGCCTCCGGGCCGCGATTGATCGCCGTCACCCGGAGAAGGAGGTCGCCGGCGTCGGCCTTGGCGACCTCGATGAAGACGTCGAAGTAACGGTCGCCGTCGAACACTCCGGTCTCTAGGATCTCGAATTCCGGCTCGCCCTTGCCCCGCCGCCGGTTCTCCTCGACCAGCCGGGCATAGGGGAACTCCGCCTGCGGGTACTTGTAGAGCATCTTCAAGTACGAGCAAGTGGGAGTGGCATCCAGGTAGTAGTAGATCTCCTTGACGTCCTCGCCATGGTTCCCCTCGTGCCCAGTGAGGCCGAAGAGCCGCTCCTTGAGAATAGGGTCCCGCCCGTTCCAGAATGCAAAGGCCAGGCAGAGCCGCTGGTGCTCATCGCAAAGCCCGCCGATCCCGTCCTCCCCCCAGCGGTAGGCGCGGCTGCGGGCGTGGTCATGGGGCAAATAGTCCCAGGCGTTACCGTCCGCGCTGTAGTCCTCGCGCACGGTCCCCCACTGGCGTTCAGACAGGTAGGCGCCCCACTTGCGCCAGGGTTTCGTGCCTTGGGCCGCCTCGGCGAGGCGGGTGGTTTCTTGGGACACTGGTTACGCCCTCCCAGTTCGAGACTCTACACCGGGAGGGCTCCGAAGTTGGCAGGATATAGCTGGTTGGTGGTCACGGACAATCGCAGACATTTGAACGCAGTCCTATGCCTGTAACGGCCTTTTCGAGATTAAGGCGCCCGCCGGAGCAAGAGGTGTTAACCAGGGCATGCTGGCTGTCGGTTGCCTGCAGTAGGCGGCAGCGGATCTGGCGAGGTCCGAAATCCGGGTTCTTTGACCTGATCAACGCAGCTGCCCCGGCGACGAATGCCACCGCCGGTGAAGCACCTGACTTCGCCATGTAAGGAGATGCCTCGTTCTGCTGATTTACTGCGATGGCGGAGAAAATACGGTCACCGGGTGCGCTCAGGTCGACGACTCTCTTGCCGAAGCCTGAATTCGGCAATCTTGTATCATGCTGTGTGTTTGCCCCTACCACGATCATGTTTGACAGGTTCTTGCAGGAGGCGGGGAAGTATTCTTCGACATCCAGGTCACGTTCTATGTCGCCTGCGGAGGCGACAAATAGAACATCCTTCGCGGCCGCGATCGCGTCGCAGAGAGCCGGCGCAGAGCCTTCAAATCCCCAAGAAGCCGAGATGATCTGAGCTCTCTGATCTTCAGTCGGCAGGGTAGAGGCAAGTTCGACGGCTTTAGCAGCTTGGGAAATCGTGCCGGAGCCTTCTTCATCGATAAACTTAATCGGCATCAAAGTGACGTCTGGCGCAACCCCAATCATTCCTTTTCCGTTCCCACTCTTAGCACCTACGATAGCGGCGCAGTAGGTCCCGTGGGACAATTGGTCGCTGGGATCGTCACTCGGCCCACTCGGGCCACCCACGAGATTGGAGCCAGGAAGCTTCAATAGGTTAGCGCTCGGCAAGTCAGGATGATGCGAGTCGATGCCGCTGTCCAGTACAGCAACTCTTACATTTGAGCCTGTCGCCTTTTCCCATGCCTTCTCGGCCCCGATCCGCTTCAGCTCCGTCTCGCGAGCGAACTCAAGCGGAGGAAAAGTAGTTTGCTGGTCAATAGCGACGATATAATCTGGCCCTGCCTGCCCTACCCCTTGAATCTTGCGGATCGCCGGCAAGCTGCCCAGTATTTTGGCAATATCCGCCGAAGCTTCGACCTTCGTTACCGAGAGCCCATAAAGGTAGGAACGCCCATTCAAGGGGCTCCATTGAAGAGATGTTCGGATGGGTGCGGGGAGTTTGAAGCTGTCAAAGAGCGCTTCGATGGCACTCTTAACGTCCTCGACCTTCGCCTTGGAATCAAGAGAGATGACCACATGATCAGCCTTGGCCCAGACCGGCCTCTTCTTAGGGTTTCCGGACACAGCGATCCACTCAGCGAGCAACGCATGCCTTCCCTTAAAAAATTTGACGTAATCGTCACGCCCGTCCCCATCGATGTCGAGCCCGCGCAACTCTACCTGAGTGGATTCAACACCGTCTGCATAGTTCTTGGCCTTGGTGACTGTATTGGCTCTCCCAAGAGAACTCAGCCGAGCAGATGGCGCCAAAAAACCGAACAACAAAAGAAGAACCGAGAGTAGGCTCTTCGTGGAAAACGCAGGGGAGATCATTTCACCTCCGCATATGTGGCGCAAGGGCAGATCGCGCCGAAGGACGTATCCGTAATATCGGGAGTCTCCGGAAGGTTGAGAGCCGCTTCAGGCTTATTCAGCCCTACGAGATCGAAAAACTGAGCGAAGTGGGTAAGACGCTTTTCGGGAGCTATCTCGACTTCTGGAAGATTGGTGATGCTCGCGCGCACCACCTTGCCCGGTTGTTGTCCCACTAGGCCGAAGCTCCCGGCAGGAAGCCCCTCGAACTGTACAGGCAAAGTGAGCTGGGAGAAGCGAAGGACGACGAACTCGGCGATTGCCTGTTGGGTAGCAGCGGGCTTGTTACCCTTAGGTTTGAATTTGAAGATTTGGATCTTCCCGTTTTGATCACGACCGATCTTTGCGGCCGTCAACTCACCCCGAGTGATTCGGACGCGACTACTGACTTTGTGTTCGTCTACTCCTGCGAAGGGAGAGCCCTGGGTCGGGGGCTGAATTCCGGGACTCACGGTCTCTAGATTTGGCACCCAGTTGAGCCACTGCTGCTGCTCTTTCGCAGAGTCAGAGTCATCGTCGAGCGGGGCTTCAGACTCGGCTTCGTTATCAGGCCGCCACATCGCGGAAAGGGTCGCCACTCCGCCGGGTTCGTGCGGATCCAGCGAAATAGTGATCAGCCCCGCAAGATCGAGTAGGCCGATCGTCTCGCCGGAAGGAGTTGGCACCATCGCATGGTTCCGGTCTGAGCTCTCTGATAGGTCTGCGGGGGAAAAACTGAGCCTGGGGCGGTGATGGTGGCCGGGCATTCCGCCCATTCCCTTACCTCCTCGCGTGGTCTTGGCCATAAGGACGTTCACTTCATCCGGTTTCCGTTTATCCGCTCCAGTGAAAGTCAGCACGCACAGTCCGGTGAAACTCAACTCGAAATCGAACATGAGCTCTCCTTTCTAGGGTTGTGAGAGAGCTCCGCCAATGGCTTCGAACCCCGCCCAGTAGGCCGGAGAGCGAAAGCTAGGATCAGAGCTGGTTAGGAGTTGGAGTTGGGCTTCACGTAGCGCGACGGCCGGGCCGCGCCCGCGACGCAAGGCGCTGTAGAAGGCACGCATGAGAAGACGTGTCGGCCGGTCCTCGGAGTTCCAGAGGCTGGAGACGACGACTGGCGGCCCGGCAGCGAGGAAGGCGGCCGCCAGGCCGGTGAGGCTCTCCCGGCCGGCTCCGCCATCGATCGCTTGACAGGCCGACAGCACGACGAGCTCCGTGCCGTCAAGCCGTTGCCGCGCAATCTCATGGGCATAGAGTGCCCCGGCGTCCCCTTCCCCTTCTGGCGCGAACACCAGGCGGGAAAGCCTGGAGGTGAACGGGTGAAGGAGGGTATGGCCGGCGAAATGCAGAATACGGTGGCGCTGAGCCCCGGCGAGAAAGGCGTCGCGCGTTGCAACATCACCCCGCAGAACCTCCGACCCTGGGAATAGACCTGCGACCTCCGCTGCCTCCGCATCGGCGTCCGGCAATCGCTTGAGATCGGGATAGCGCAAGACGTCGAAGGCCGGATCGCCCACCGCCAACAGAGTCGGAGGTCCTCCGTCGTGCAGTGCCCGACTGCGCTCGAGAGTCGTCACATAGAGCGTCGCGCTGGGAGCTACGGAGACGGTCCTATCCTGGATTAGATAATGATTCTGCAAGGGGTCGAGCAAAGCGGCAAACGGCACTCGGACAAGGAATCGGTCTGGAACGAAAATGATCGACGTTCCGTTTGGGACTCTCGGCAGTGCCTGCCGAAGCAAGATCTCGCTGAGCGCTGCCGACGCAGCGCGAATCTCCTTGGCTCCGCCCGGGCGCTCAAGGGAGCTTCGTAAAGATTCGACCATCCGGGCGAGATCCGTCGCGGCCACATCGAACTGCATCAGATCCGAAGAGCCACGGGACGCGACCCAGGCAAGGAGACGGTCGGGAAGTACCACGTATTCGACGAGGGCCACGTCCCGCGGGATGCGGCTCATGATCTCTGCGGCGGTCATCGCCTCCGGCAGAGTTAACTCGCTCCGCTCGTGAGGTCCTGCCGGCACCATGTCTAAAAGAAGTCGAGAGCGGGACTTCTCGGCGAAGTCCAGGACGAGGTCGGGCCGGCCATGCTCGGCCTGAAGACGGATCATTTCGTCGAAGGACTCTTGAGAGCGCTCGAAGGCGAGCGGCCGCAGCTGCTGGTCCAGGACTTTGCCTCGGACCTGCTCGTACTCTTCAATGGCAGCCTGTAAATCGGTCTCCGCGCCCGCATCGTCTCGTAGAGCACGACGAGCCCGCGCTCGGAAGGTAAGGAGGCGCGGAATCAGGTAGAAGTAGCCATTCGTCCGATCGACCGTCAGAGATTTCCCGAGGGCATCGACCGCTTGCGCCGGCTCGCTCCCGGACAGAACCTCCGCCTCCGACAGAGCGAGCTCCCCGATGAGCCGGTCCCGAATTCCTCCTGGCCCAACTTCGGAGAGAGAGCGCGACGCCTCCCGCAGCTGTGCCAGAGCTTCGGCGTGCCGACCAAGCTCATCGAGAGCCCTGGAGCGTTGGAAGCCAGCCTCGGCCAGTGTGGTCGGTTTGCCCAAAGTCCGAGCGTTTTCGAGTGCCTCGTCGGAGAAAGCGAGAGCCGCTTCCGGGTGCCCCTCCTGGAGGAGCGCATCCGCCGCCTCGTTGAGGGTGGAGTGGACTCGCCGAAGCTCGCCTGCGGTGCTCAGAGTGGCGAGTGCGGTGATCCGTTCGCGCCAGGCTTCCTCGATCTCGCCAAGACTCCGGTGCGCCTCGCCGAGGAGGAGATGAACGAAACTGGAGAGTTGAGGGCCGACGCTCCGGTCGAGCAGCGAGAAGGCCAAATGGTAGTGGCGTAACGCCTCCTCCGGCCTGCCTCCGCTGTTCGCGATCGTACCGAGCAGCCAGGCGGCGCGCCCGGCCAGCACTGGATACCGGCTCGGGTCTGTCTCCTCCTGGAGGCGCGTAAAGGTGCGGAGAGCCCGTGATGGATCCGAGTAGTGATCGCAAATGGCGCCGTAAAAGGCGGCCCAACCGGCGAAAGGACTTCCAGCCTGTAGAAGCAGGTGCTCGGAGATCGCGAACAGAGGACGAGACTCGAATAGCTTCTGATCGTTGTAAAACTCCATTCCGCGACCGAAGGCGAGATATCCAGCAGTCAGTCGTGACAGATCCACCGAGCTTTCCGCCGCACCGGACGCTCCCTCCGCAGCATCGCGTATCATGGTATCGCCTGTTACCTCGACGAGGGCACTCCCGACCTCGCGAAGAATCGTCAGCTGCCGGTCTGCCTCCGCTCGATTGCCGGCCTGCCGAGCGGCGGCCCAGCCGGGCAGACCGCGTTCCTCGGCTTCGAGGCGGACCAGATGGCGAAACCGGGCTACGATCTCCAGCAACGACTTCCGTTCATGGAGGAGAGCGGCGGACTCCAGCCTGGACTGCTCGGTTTTCCATTGCTCGACGAGGGATGGTTCCGAAAGCAACTTGAGACGGGCCTGGGCGGTTTCGGCCCACCGGGAATTCCGATCCCGCCGCAGATAGCGGCCCCAAGCGGCCCGGGCAGCGCGCCGGAGATGCAGGCGGGTCAGGGCCTCGGCCCGATTGAACAGTCCCTCGACCCGTTCCGGGTCGGCCAGGAGGGCATGATCGACCGCCTCCAGAGCCTTCAGAAGGTCCAGAGGCCGATGCTCGGCTTCGCTGCGCACCAGGAGCACCGCAGAGAGGTCGCTTTCGAGCTGCGCATCCCCGGGGGACCGCCGAACCGCCTCTTCCAGAGAGAGGACGGCTTTGGTGCGGTCCCCCTCCGCGAGCCTCAGCAGGCCCACATCGCGCAGGGCTTGCGGAGAGGAATCGAGGGCGGCGTGGCGCTCGATCTCGGCTCTGCCTCGGCGGACCACGTCCGCTCGTACCGGATGGCGGTCGAAGCGGGTCTCGGGTACGGCCTCAAGGGCACCGGAGAAGCGGACGCTGAGCGGGCTGGCTCCCGCCAGGGCTCGCCAAAGCTGCTGGAGAGGCGAGAGTACCGGTGCCGCCGGTCGTGGCCTGCCGGACAGGGAGAGGAGCACCGCTGCCCCTAGCAGCCAGGAAATCAGCCGAATCGACCGGGCCATACCCCTTTCGCAAGCCGCCAGCGCTCCTGCGGCTCGACTCAAGACGCGGGATCTGCGGACAGAACCCGACTCGGAAGAAGGACTCAAAGGATTCCACGGAAGACTACCATGGGCAGCTTCGAACTGGACGGTTGCGTTTATGGCGATAGGTAGTCGGCGCATCTCTCGAATCCGTTCTCGGCTCTTGGGAGATAAGGACGGACGAGCTGCCGATTTTCACTGGGGTGAGGTCGCCGACGACTCCCTAGCGCGCAGACCTCGGCGCCTGAAACAGATCACCTGCGTTCGTGCAGCGAGTCATCCGCTGCAAGCAGCGGGTCACCCGCTACAAGCAGCAGGTCGTCGGCGTCGCGCAGCGGATCATCCACTGCATGTAGCGGGTCACCGGCTTGCAGGCAGCGAGTCATCCGCGGCGCGCAGCGGGTCATCCGCGACAAGCAGCGAGTCATCGGCCGCAAGCAGCAGGTCACCGGCGGCATGCAGCGAGTCGTCGGCTGCAAGCAGCAGGTCATCGGCGGCATGCAGCAGGTCACCGGCGGCATGCAGCAGGTCACCGGCGACAAGGCAGTGGGTCATCCGCTGCAGACAGCCAGTCATCCGCTGCAGGTAGCAGATCATCCGCAAAACGCCCCCGCCGAGCCCCACCCCCGGAACCGAGACGGCCACCGAGCCGCCGGTTGACGCTGCGCCCGAGACGTCTCACTCTTACGGCGGTTGACCCAAAGGACGGCCCCCGAAAAGAGGAGGCTCTCGATGAAGAACCAGGCCTGGCCTGCGCTCACGCTCGTTCTGTCCGTGTCGCTCCCGTCGTGCGCCCTCGCGGCGGACAAGTTGGCGCTCCTCATTCCCGACCTCTACGGACCGCAGGGTCTGAAGGTCGACAGCGTCGCCCTGCTTCCGGACGGCTCCACGCACTCCGCCCACTTCAACAGCAGCTTCCAGGCGGAGTTCACGCAGTTCAACATCGCGCTGGCCAGCCAGCTGACGTCGGTGCCCATTCCGTCACCGGGCGCCGGGTTCACCTATTCCTTCGACT
>Ga0137403_10000579_pt1 | contig 47358 bp, 53 predicted proteins | sample CZOMad2_1_16fung_FD_122057 | JGI IMG/M metagenome (GOLD analysis project Ga0137403, IMG submission 122057) | Vadose zone soil fungal communities from Angelo Coast Range Reserve, California, USA - CZOMad2_1_16fungal (Hybrid Assembly) | ecosystem: Environmental > Terrestrial > Soil > Vadose zone... | reverse complement strand
AGATGCGTTCACCAGAACTACGAAATTTTCGCCTTCAGCACGCGGTTGGTGATGTTCAGGTGCGCGATCTCGACGGAGATTTTCTTTTCCTTCCAGAGGCCGAAGACCACGTTGTCCATCAGGCACATTCCCTCTTTCACGCCGGTCTCCATCGTGTTGCGCAGGCCGGTGGATTTGCCTTCGCGGATGAGATTTTGAATCGCGGTGTTGCTGACGAGAATCTCGCAGGCGAGCACGAGGCTGCCGTCGAGCGCGGGGAGCAGGCGTTGGCAGACGATGCCGCGCAAGCTCTCCGCGACGCTCGCGCGAATCTGCGTTTGCTGCGCGGGTGGAAACACGTCGAGGAGGCGATTGAGCGTGGTGGCGGCGTCGCTCGTGTGCATCGTGCCGATGACCAAGTGGCCGGTCTCGGAAGCGCTGATCGCCATCTCGATGGTCTCGAGATCGCGGAGTTCGCCGATGATGATGACGTCGGGGTCTTCGCGCAGTGCGCCTTTAAGGGCGGAGAAAAACGTTTTCGTGTGCGTGCCGGCTTCGCGCTGCGTGACGTTGCAACCCTTCGCGGGCTGCACGACCTCGATCGGATCCTCGACGGTGATGATGTGGTCGGTGCGGCTCTCGTTCAGGTAGCCGACCATGGAAGCCAGCGTGGTGGTCTTGCCGGAGCCGACCGGGCCGGTAATGAGGATGAGCCCGTTGTGATAGGAGAGGAGTTTCTTGAGCGTGTCGCTATGGGCGCTGAAGCCGAGGTCGGCCATCGTCCGCACCTTCTCGGGCACCATGCGATAGGAACCCGACGCCCCGTTCTTCTGGAACATCAGGTTCACCCGGTAGCGGTCGGAGCCGCTGAGCGCGAGGGCGTAGTCGTAGTCCTTTTTCTCCAGGAAGATCTTCCTCTGGCCGGCGCTCAGCAGCGCGGTGTTGAGCCGCAGGGAGTCGTCGGGCTTGAGCGCGTAGTCGCCGATGAAGGAAATGGCGCGGTCCTTCCGCATGAACGGGCGCGTGCCGGTGGAGAAATGGAGGTCGCTCGCCCCATGGCGCGCGGTGCTCTTGAGCAGGTTGCGCAGGGCGGCGGCGCCTTCGTTGGAAAGCAGCAGAAGCTCGCCGCATGGCAAGCCAGGAGCGAGGCGAATCGAGCGGAACGAAAGCGGCGCTACGAGGAGAAGCACAACCCGGTTACTCAGGCACGACTCGCGTTTGAGCGCGGCGACCCCGTCTTCCAGTATGAACTCCACGGAATCTTCGATGACCAAAAACAAATCCTCATCGATGTCTGCAACGAGGGCTGGGAGCTTGTCCAGGCGACGGGAGAGAAGCCCACGGCGATGACGAGCGGGTTCAACCCCTCGTACACACTCAAGCGCTGCGAGGAGAACCGCGCTAGAACGCCGTAGCGGTGTGGCCTGGGTGAGGCCCAGACGAGGCGGAGAGAGCCGCAAACGGCGCGGTTGAGCGGTAGTCCGACTTCCCGCATACAATCCGGCAGGCCGTGGTGGAAAACGGGCAGGGACGCAAGGAGATCACGTGTTTGATCGTGGACGACCACGAGGTCGTTCGCGAAGGCCTGCGGCTTTCGCTCTCGCGCGCCCCGCATATTCGCGTGGTCGGCGAGGCGTCTGACGGTGCCACCGCGGTCGCGCTCGCGGAGCGGCGCAAGCCCGACGTCGTGATCATGGACGTCCGCATGCCGGGGATGGACGGACTCGAGGCGACGAAGATCCTGACCGAGAAGGTCCCGGAGACGGCCGTCCTCATCTTCACCGCCTATAGCGAGCGCAGCCTGCTCGGCCGGGGGCTGGATTCGGGCGCGAAGGGCTACATCCTCAAGGAGGCGCCGCATCAGACCCTGCTGAAGGCGATCGACAAGGTGGTCGCCGGGGACGGCTTCGTCGACCCGGCGCTGATGCCCGCGTTCCTCGGCGACGCGCGCGACGAGATGCTGACCGGCCGCGAGCGAGAGATCCTGCAACTCCTCGCCGACGGGATGTCAAACGCGGACGTCGCCGCGCGGCTCTTCATCAGCCAGGAGACCGTCAAGAGCCACGTGCGGCACATCCTCACGAAGCTCGAGGCGGACACGCGGACGCACGCAGTTGCGATTGCGCTTCGCGACGCCATCATCGACTGAGGCGTCGCTTGCGATGCCGACTGGAGGCCACGGTGGCTTTGCCGACGGGGCCGTCTAAACCCCGTGGAAGGATGACCTCCACTAAAAAGCTGATCTCGACCCAATCGACGCGTCGCTTGCGATGCCGACTGGAGGCCGCGGCGGCTTTGCCGGCGGGGCCCTCTAAACCCGATGGAAGGATGATTTGCGGATGAAGGTCCCCCCGAGTTGGACTAGGTTCCTGCCGGCGGTTGCCTGTGCGGCCCTCGGGGGCGTCGGGCTCGCCACCGGGAGGAACTGGCTCGCCTGGGTCGGCTTTACCGCGGCGGTCGTGGCCGCGGCTGCGGCTGCCTTCTCGATTCTGTTCGCCGAGCGGCGCCGGCATAAGGTTGAAAAGGGTGAGCTCGTCGCGCAGGCGACCTTCCTCGACTCGCTCGTAGAGTCGATGGGCACGATCGCGCAGACGCGGGAGGCGGCTGAGATCCTCGAGCAGACGCGCCGCGAGGCGGAGCGCATCTTCCGTGCGCGGGCGCAGATGCTCCCGCCCGGGGAGAAGCCCAAGGCCGCGCCTGCCGAGCGCTCGGTGCTTTTTCCGCTGCGGGTTCACGGCGAAGAGATCGCCTCGCTCCGCCTGACGCGCAACCGCGCATTCGACCGCGGCGACGTCGTGCGCGCGACGGTGCTCGCAGACTTCGCCGCTCGTGCAGCCGAAAACGCCCGGTTGCTGGCCGAGGCCAAGGTTCGCGAGGCCGACCGGGCACGCCTCTCCGAGCAGCTCGTCACAGCTGAGCAAGACGAGCGGCGACGGTTGGCGCTCTTCCTTCACGACGGGCCGGTCCAGTCGATGTCCGGGATCGGTCTGATGCTCGATGCCGCGATAGGCTCGATCGAATCCGAGCGGCTCGACGATGCCCAACGCGTACTGGCGGCCGCGCTCGAACGCCACCGGGAGACGATCCGTTCGCTGCGCGACCTCTCCTTCAACATCGAGCCTGTCGTCCTCCGGGACCAGGGCTTCGCTGCTGCCGTTCGCGCCTACGCCGACCAGATCGGGCTTTCGAACCAGATCCAGGTCGACCTCGACCTCGACGCAGCCGGGCAGTTGGCGGAGAAGGCGCAGGTCGGGCTCTACCAGATCATCCGCGAGGCGGTCAGCCAGGCGATCCGCCGCGGGCCGCCGACCCGAATCTCGATTCGCGTCGCACAGCTCGACGGGGAGGTCGCGACGGAGATCTCCGACGACGGAACGGGCGAGCGCCGGCGGCGAAGCTTCGAGGCGATCGAGGAGCGCGCGCTGACATTGAACGGCCGCATGACGGTCGGCGCCGGGGCCAACGGCGGCACCGCCGTCCGGGTCGTCTTGCCGCGGTATGCCGCGGAGAGCGAAGGCTCAGACTAGGATCCCGGCCCGGAATGGGCGCGAACGGCTATCTGCTCTTCATCTCGAAGCCGACGGGCTACGAGCTGCGCGAGCGCCAAGGCGATCTGCCGGGCGTCGGCCAGGAGATCGAAGACGACGGGGGGCGGCTTCGGGTCTCGAAGATCGGGCCCTCACCGCTGCCCGGCGACCGGCGTCCCTGCGCTTACCTGCAGCCGGCTACTTAACGATTTCCTGAGCCGCGATTCGGCCGAACACGACAGCGGCAGCGAGTCCGCTCGCGTAGCCGCCGGTCGACCAGCCGCCGGCGTCGACTCCCGCCGCATAGAGGCCTTCGATCGGAGTCCCCTCTTTGCTGAGCACACGGGCGCGCTCGTCGACCACGAGACCGCCGATCGTGTGGGTCACGGCCGCTACGACGTGAACTGCCAGGCTGCCGTCGTCGCGCTCCTCGACCGTCCCGCCGGCCGAGCGGGCGCGCTCGACAACCTCGGCGACCGTTCCGTACGGCGTCTTACGCCCGAGGTTCTTCGGATCGACGACGAACCAGGCTCGCCCGCCGCGGCGGGCGATCTCCTGGACGAGACCGTTCTCCGACCAGTCGTCATCCTTCACGGCGATCCCCTCTCCGCTCTCGTCGAAGACCCGGGCGAGATGCCCGTAGAGCTGGGCGTGGTCGACGAACTCCTCCTCCCCCCACCTCGCCGGCGGCGCCGGCATCGCCCGCCCATAGAACTCGTCCATCCCAGGCGTCGTTGCAGCCCCGGCGGCAAGTCCGAGCTCGAGGCCGTCGCCCTCACTCCACGGATTCGAGCGCACAGCGAGGCCGTGCTCGCGGGCGAGCCGGATCGGGAAGCCACCGGTTGCAAGCACGAGCGGCTCCTCCAGACGTGTCCCGAGGTCTGACCCCAGGGTATGTCCCGTCTGAACGTCCCCGGCCGCTCGCGCGAGCACATCCGTCAGGCCGCGCGGATCGAAGCGCCGGCCGACCGTGCGCGGGTTCTCCGTCTCGGCGGAGACGAGCGGGGCGCCCATCGACTCCAGCCAGTTGAGCGCGTCGTCGAGTTGCTCGATGATCAGCCGTTGAAGCCGGGGATCGCCGGTCGGGCACTCGCGGCGGAAGTCGTCCAGCGAGCGGTAGCGCCAGATAACGGCGCTCGACAGCAGCATCGAGCCGCCAGGCCGGTTGCCCTTCTCCAGCACAGTGGGCTTGACGCCGAGCTCCCGAGCGCGCGCGGCCGCGCACAGCCCGGCCATGCCGGCGCCGGCGATATACACCTAGGTCAGGGAGAAGCTTGCTTTGTGCTCGACGTATTCGACCCGCACACGCTCAGGGCCCCAGAGAAAGACCGCGTACGTGTTCGGCGCGTCGACGACGTCGTCGATCTCGACGCCGAGCTCCTCGGCCTCGGAGATGTGATCCTCGGCCGAGTCGACGAGCACCGCGAGATGGTTCAGCAGCGGGCGCTCAGGCTCGCCCGGGTCGCCCTCGTGCAGCTCGACGAAGGCCCCTCCGACCTCGACCCGCGGCTGTTCCGAGGGGCCGGGGGGCGAATAGCGGAAGCCGAGCCGCTCGTACGCCCGCGCGGTCGCGGTCGGGTCGCGTGAGAACAGCGCGGCGTGGTCGAGGTTGTAGTCGACGTCGGTTTGCCCCTCGACGAGCCCGAGTCGAAGTCCCTCGTAGAGGTCGAAATAGGCCTCGCCCTCGCGCGGCTGCTCGACCGCGAGGTTCTCAGGCAGCTCCGCGATCGCCGCCCGCAGGTCGGATACGCGGAGGCCGATGTGCTTGAGCGCGCCGCGCTCACGCGGCCCTTCAGCCTCGAAGAGCGTCAACTTGCCCCGGCGGGCGTCCGAGCCGACGAGCGTGAACTTGTCGGTCCGCTCGATCACGTGCATGCCCAGATGAGCGGTGACGAAGTCCGCAATTGGGTCGCGCTCAGCGACCCAGAGCGCGACGTGGTCGAGCGTCCGCGGCCTCACCGCAGCAGGATAACCATGCGCAGGTAGGTGACCGAGAGCCTCCCGATTTACCCGCTCTTTGCTGCGACGGCCCGTTGGAGCTGGGCCTTGTTCATTCGCGAGCGGCCCCTGATCCCACGCCGCTTGGCCTCGTTGTAGAGCTGCTCCTTCGTGCGCCCACCGGGACCACTTCCAGAGCGAAGCCCGCCGCGGCGGCCCGAGGAGATGTCGCGGATCGAGCTCCGCGAGGCGGACTTCGCCTCACCCTTGCGAGCTCGCTCCTTGTTGACCGTTGCGGCCGCGATCTCCTTCGCCCGCTTGGTCGAGCGCCCCTGCTTCTTCTCGGCTTCCTTGATGTGCTCGTACTGACGTTCGCGCTTCGCGCTCCATGCTTGCTGCGGCATCGAAAAACCCCTTTCTCGCTGGACGCCTCGGTTGTGCCCAGCGAGCGCTCGATGTAACGCGGTTACTAACCCTCGAGGGGCGGATTCTGCACGTTGTGCTGCGTCGCGTACTCGTTCGTGAGGTTGTTGATGACGTCGGCGCCGTCGCCGTAGGCGTAGTTGATCTTCACGAAGTCGTTCCACTTCTCCGGCAGCGCGTCCTCGGGGAAGATCGCCTCGACGGGGCACTCCGGTTCACAGGCTCCGCAGTCGATGCACTCCTCCGGGTCGATGATCAGGATCCGCTCGAACTCGTGGATGCAGTCGACGGGGCAGACATCGACGCACGAGAGGTCTTTGATGTCGATGCAGGGCTCGGCGATGATGTACGTCATCGGCCGCTCAGTGTACTCAGGCCGTTAGCTCCTCGACGAGGTCCTTGGCACGCTCCGTCAGCGCGGATTTCACGACCACTTGGTCGAAACCGGCCTCGTGGGCGCGGCGCAATCCAGACGTGTCTGTGTGGTTCGTGAAGCCGAGAATCGGCACGTCCGGATAGGCGTCGGCGACCTCGTCGGGATCGATCCGGGCGATGTCTGCGATCACGAGGTCAGGCGGGTCGACGCTATCGACCGTGACGAGGTGGTAGCCAGGAAGAAGTCCCTCGAGCTTGCCGCGAAAGAAGAGGTCGACTCCCGCCAGCAGGATCGTCGCCACCCACCGAGGTTAACACTCTCGATCGCTACTCCAAAGCCCTTTTTCACCGCCTTGTTACGCTCGTCCAGATGGCTGAAGCCGAGTTTCGGAATGTTGGCCGCGTCGAGGACATCCCGCCCGGGACGATCAGGCCCTTCACGGTCGACGAACAGGAGATTGCGGTCGCGAACGTCGGTGGGGAGTTCTTCGCCACCCAGCAGCATTGCCTCCACCTGAGCGGCCCGCTCGGCGAGGGCCGGCTCGAGGGAAAGAAGCTGAGCTGCCCGTGGCACGGCTGGCAGTACGACGTGACGACGGGCAAGAACGAATTCGACCACGCGATCCAGCTGAAGACCTTCGAGGTGAAAGTCGAGGGCGGCGAGGTCAAGGTCGCGATCTAACGATTCGCTCGAGCGCGGCCTGGAATTGATTCGGGCCGGCGAGTTCTTCGCCGCTCACGAGGAGCTGGAAGACGCGTGGCGTGCCGCCGAGCCGGCCGAGCGCGACTTCCTCCAGGGCCTCGTTCACGTCGCGGTCGCCTGGTACCAGGCCGGGCGCGGCAACCGAGTCGGCTGCGAACGTCAGCTCGAGAAGGCGCGCCGGCGCCTCGCGCCCTACGCTCCCGCGCACCGGGGCGTCGACATCGCCGCCCTGCTGGTGCAACTCGAGACCGCCGCCAAAACCGTCGAAGCGGGCTCGCTGGAGCTCACGCCACCCGTTCTCTAGTTCACGCGCGCGCGCAACCCCCACCCTTTATATGGGTGGGGCTCCTTCCCACCTCCCTCTGCAGGCGAGCCTAGCGCCGATTTTCGCGCCGGTCGGTGCCGGGGTTGGAACAAATGTGGAAACTTCGCGAGGCGGGCTGCGCGGCCCCGCCCGCGCTAGTGCAACCCCGCAGCCTCGAGCGCGCGGTTGAAGCCGATGCTCAGCCACCAGATGCGGTCGAAGAAGAGCAGCAGACCGATCCCGACCAGCAGCCCGCCGCTGACCGTCCGTATCGCGACGTAGTGGTCGCGTAGCCAGCGAAACGGCCCCATCACGTGCGAGAACGCGATGCCCGTCAGGACGAAGGGCAGCGCGAGGCCGAGCGAGTACGCGAGCAACAAGACGGACCCGCGCGCAACGGTGGTCGTCGACCCCGCCAGGACCAGAATCGTCCCGAGCACCGGCCCCATACACGGCGCGGCGCACACCGCGAAGGCGGCACCGAGCAGCGCCCCCGAGCCGCGCCGCCTCGCGCCGCCGACGAGGCCCGGCGCGACGAGGCGCTCAGGGAACGGCAGCAGGCCGACGAACGCGAGCCCGAAGACGACCACCACGAAACCGGCCACCGCCTGCACCCGCGTCGAGTTCAGCGAGACGGCGTTGCCGACGAGACCTGCCCCGGCGCCGAGCGCGACGAAGAGCACTGTGAAGCCGGCGACGAACGGAAGGCTGGCGAGAAAGACCCGCTTGGTCGTCCCGGGCTCGCCGAGTCGCCCGGCCTCGACCGCGGAAACCGCGGAAAGGTAGCCCGGCACCAGCGGGAGCACGCACGGAGCGATGAACGAGACGAGCCCCGCGAGGAACGCGACCGGAACCTGGCCGGCCATTACTCGAAGCGGGCGAGCTCTTCGTCCACGCGCCGGTCGAGCTCTGGGTCGATCGGCCCCTGGCCGTTCGACGACTGCACAGCCAGGGACTCGGGGTCCGGGCGCCCGCGTGTCCAACCCCACGCAGCGACGCCGAGGATCAGGGCCGCCGCGCCGATCCCGGCCAGCGGTAGCACCCACGCGAGCAGATTGAAGCCGTGCTTCGGCGGCGCCGCGAGGATCGACTCCCCGTACTGCTGGACGAGAAAGTCCTTGATCTGGCTCTTCGTCCACCCGGCACGGATCCTGCCCTGGATCACGCGCTCGATCGCCTTGGCGGCATCCGAGTTCGACTGCGCGAGCGTCGTGTTGCAGACGGGGCACATGACCTCGTTCTCGAGCTCGTTCAGCGTCGGATGCTGCTCGCTCGCGAACGCGGCCGGCGCGAGCAGCAAAGCGGCCGCGACGAGCACGACGAGCCGCATCATGCCTTGTTGGCCGCGAGCTGTTTCAGGAACCGTGGCAGATCTTCCTCGGCCTGCATCTGCCCGATCACCTTGCCGTTGCGGTCAATGAAGAAGACCCGCGGGATCGGTAGCCCGCCCCAGGTGTTCAACACCTTCCGGCCCTGCTCGCGGACGATCGTGTACGTGAGGCCGTACTTGCGCACGTACTGCTTCGCGTCGGAGCTGAAGTCGTCCGTGTTGACTCCGACGAAGGCGATCTCGTTCCCGTACTGACGCGAATATTTCTCGAGCCGCTTCGACTCGTAGGGGCACGCGTAACACCAGGAGGCGAAGAAATCCACCACGCGCGGCTTCTTGATCGCGGCGAGCTCGACCGTTCCATCACCGTCGAGGCGCGGCAGGTTGAAGTTGGGCGCGGCCGGCCGCTTGCCTTGAGAGAGCTGAGCGGCAACGCCCCCACCGGGATCGTGCGTCAGCTTCCAGACCAGCAGTGCAAGCAGGCTCGCGACGCCCGCGAGCGCCAGCGCCTGCAGGGCAAGACGGATCGGTCTCGTCCTCATGCTCAAGCTCTACCCAACGGGCGGGTTTCCCAGAGCCGGGTTTGGACGGCCGCAGCGGCAAAGCCACTACGGCCTCCAGGTCGGCATCGCAAGCGACGCCTTGGAGTCATGCCGAGACGATGAAGACGGTGGTCCCGATGCGGACTTGCCGGAACAACCATTCGGCCTCGTGGATCCGCATCCGGATGCAACCGTGGGAGGCCGAGTAGCCGATCGACGCCGCGTCGGGCGTTCCGTGGATCCCGACACCGGGCGCGCTCAGGCCCATCCAGCGCGTCCCGAGCGGGTTGCCAGGGCCGGGCGGAACGGGCTTCAGTCCTGCAGCCCACGGAGAGCTGGGCGGGTACCACCAGGGGTTCCTCCACTTGACGACGATCCGGAAGCGGCCGAGCGGTGTCGGGTAGATCGCCTGTCCGGTCGCAACCGGGAAGACTCGCCAGGGCCGCATCCCGCGATAGAGATGGAGCCCGTTGGAGCCGCGGCGGATCACGATCACCGGCCCGAAGTTCGTCCGGGTGGTCGCCGGCGGGGTGACCTTCTGCCGCAGCTCGAGGGGGCCATGCTTGTTCGCGACCAACGCCCCGACGATCGCCGCCTCTGCACGAGCGCGGTAGAGCGTGAGACCGATGACCGGCTTCGCAATCCAGGGCCGGAGGTTTCGGAGGAAGAGCTGCGCGTCGACCGGTTGCACGTCGAACCGCTTCGCGACAACGCCCACATACGAACGCACTCGAGCTCGGTTGACCGAGACCTCGAGCCTGATCTGCGTTCCAGGTACGGCGCTTCCGGCCCGGGCGACCGCTTCGCCGATTCGGGCTACCCCGCCGAGTTGCCCGGGCTGGGGCGCGAGCCGATGGCTCCGAACGACGATCGTGAGCGGCTGCGAGAACGATTGGTCGACGGCTTCGTAGGCATCAGCCGAGGTCAGCCCTCCGACGGGCACGCCCCCGATCGAGACCCCGGCAGCGATCATGGGCTCCGGCGTCGTCGTTCCGACCGTAGTAGTTGCCGTCGTCGCCAGAGCCGATAGCGGCCCCGCACCCGAGGCGGCCGCGGCGGCGAGCAAGCCGGCGGAGGCAAGCACAAGCGCGAAAACTCCTGCAAGCGCTCCCCGTCTCACGCGGTCATTGTAGGAACAGCCGCGGGTCGTCGCTGATCACCCCGTCGACGTCGAGATCGACGACCCGTCGCAGCAGTTCCGGCTCGTTCACGGTCCAGGCCCAAACCGCCGCGCCGGTTGTATGGCAGCGATCGACAGCTGCTCGAGAGAGGACGGCGTAGTGGAGCATCGCGACCGTTGCACCCGTCGACCTGAGCCAGCGGGGAAGTCGACGCGGCAGCACCCTGGCGAGCACCGCGACGGCTGGAGGCACGAGCGGCGTGAGCAGCCGCCGGCGCGCAAGCCCGCGTCGATCCTCGGGGTAGGTGATGCCGACAGCCAGCCGCGGCTCCTCCGCCCGGAGGTCGCGGAGCGCGGCCGGCCAGAACGAGCTCGCGACCGTGCGCTCGACGAGGCCGTGGCGGCGGAGCGCCGAGGCGATCTCGCGCCCGTGCCGAGGGCTCTTGACGTCGGCGTGCAGTCCGACTTCGACAGCCGCGAAAAACTCGAGCGTTTGCTCCAGGGTCGGCAGCTCCGGCGCGAGCTCCCGGAGCTCGGCCAGCCGCAGCGGCCGGACCCGGCCGGCGGCGACACCGTGGCTCACCTCGAGGAGATTGTCAGAGTGGGCGAGGACGAGCGTACCGTCGTCGAGGTCGAGAACGTCGAACTCGACGAAGTCCACGCCGACCTCGATCGCGCGCCCGAACGCCGCAAGGGTGTTCTCGGGCCCCAGCGCCGCGGCGCCTCGATGGGCGATTCGCAGCGCGCGAGCACCGCGTCGAAGCTGCGTCAAGTCCTGCGAATGACGACGACCGCGCAGTCGTCAGTGAGGTCGCCGCCGGTGAAGGCGCGGCAATCGTCGACGACGGCGCGGGCAAGCTCCGCAGCAGGCAGGCTTGCATGCGCCGCGAGCAGAGCGTCGAGCCGCTCGTCGCCGTAGGGCTCGCCACCGCGACGAGCTTCGATGACGCCGTCGGTGTAGAGCACAAGCGCTCCGCCCGCCGGAAGCTGCTCGCGCAGTTCGTCGTAGCTCTGACCGGGGTCGATTCCGAGCGCGAGTCCGCTCGCCGCGAGAGCGGCCACGTCGCCGTCCCGCGTGACAAGCCGCGGCCACGGGTGGCCGGCGCAACCGCAGGCGACGGCGCCGGTCGCAGGATCGACCGTCAGGTAGAGCATCGTGATGAACTTGCTCGGCGCGATCTCGCCCACGACCACCTGATTCGCAGCGGCGAGAAAGTCGCCCGGCTCGGGATGCTCGCGTGCCAGCGAGCGAAAGACGAATTTCGCCATCGCCATGTCCGCGGCGGCGTCGATGCCGTGACCCGTGACGTCCCCGAGCGCGACCGCGAGACGGCCATCGTCGAGCCGGAGGAAGTCGTAGACGTCGCCGCCAACGTCAAGACGGGCCGACGATTCGTAGACGTCCCCGAGGTCGATCCCCTCGATCCTCGGATACACCCGCGGGAGCAGCGATCGCTGCATCGTGTCGGCGAAGCGCTGCTGCTGCTGGTAGAGCCGGGCGTTCTCGAGCGCCAGCGCGGCCTGGCCGGCGACCGAGAGCGCAAGCTCGAGGTCGCCTTCGCCGAGCGGCCGCCCTGGATCGAGCGACACCAGGGTGACGGTGCCGAGCACCTCCGTCGGCGTCGAGACCGGAACGATTGCAGTCGTCGAGCCGCGCTCGAGAAACGGGACGAGCAGACCGTATGCGCCCCCCAGCTCGGCGGCGATGCCGGGATCGAGCGGCAGCGGCCGCCCGCCGGCGAGGAGGCTGCGCAGGCGCGGCGACAACGGCTGTGGCCGTTGCAGGATCGTCTTGACCGCCTCGGCCATTCGCTCGTCGCGAACGTGCAAGGCCTGAGTGATGAGGGCCTCGCCGCGCTCATCGGGCATCCGGATTCCGACAGCGTCGAGCCCAAGCAACTCCGTGAACGTTCGCACGAGCGCCTCGAGCGTCGCCTCGAGCGAGAGGCTCTGGGCGAACGTCCGCGAGATCTCGTAGAGGGAACGCAGCGTTCGGGAGGTTTGCTGCTCCGCTTCGAGCGCTTCACGCCGTTCGGCATCTCGCCGCTTCAGCTGCTCGTGGAGTCGCGCGTTCTGGACTGCGACCGCGAGCTGCGCGGCGAGCGCGGTCACCAGAGCGAGCTCGTCCGGCGTCAGCGTTCGTCCGCTGGGCGGATAGACGGCGAGCAGTCCGATCAGGTCCTCGCGAACGCGGAGCGGCAGGCCGACTGCGGCTTCGATGCCCGTTTCGGCAAGCTGCTCGCGCACCGAGGCGAGCCGGAGATCCGACCTCGCGTCGTCGATCAGCATCGCCTCGCGCCCGCGCAGCGGGCCTCGGGCTAGCTCGATCATCCGCTCGGCCACACGGGTGTGCGGCCCGGCCAGGCCGCGGCCGGCCGCCTCGAACAGCCGATCCTCATCGGGCTCCAGCAAATAGACGGCCAGCCGGTCGGCGCCGACCAGCTCGGCGATCCGGTCGATCGCCGTCTCCAGCGTGTGCGCCAGCGAGAGTTGCGCGATCGCCTGGCCGACGACGGCGACCAGTGCCCGGCTGCGGTCGAGCTCGACCGCCTGCCGGTGCGCGCGCTCGCTCGAGCGGAGGGCATGAGCCGCCCGCGCCGCGAACGTCGTCAGCGCGTCGAGCAGGTCGTCGGAGGGGACGAGCGGCTGTTCGAACCGGAGCTGAAGGGCGCCCAACGGGGGCTGGCCGAGCAACAGAACCCAGGAACTCGAGGTGACGGCAAAGGGCGCCCGCGCGGCGAGCGCGTCCACAACCTCGCGTTCGTCCTGGCCGTCCGTGCCGAACGTACCGCCGACATACGGCTCCAGGTCGTCGCCGAGCCGCCAGACGACTGCGCCCTCGGCACCGCTTCCCTGGGCCGCCAGCCGCGCGATCTCGTCTGCGGTGCGCTGCACGTCGAGGCCGGTGGCGAGCGCGTCTCCGCCGAGGCGCAGGAGGTCGCGGGCCGGAAGCGGCGAAACGCCCTTGCCGTTCCCACCCAGACCCCCCAGCGCGATCGCGGCGTGCTCGGCCGCCAGCCGCCCGAGAGTTTCTTCTTCGGTCGTGAAGGACTGCGCATGCCGGAAGAGCTCCAACCGGCCGAGCTCGCGGCCCCCGAGTGCGATTGGCAGCGCGAGCGCGACGTCGAATCCAAGCCGGTGCCCAGTGGAGCGCACGGCGTCGCCGTCCGCGAACGGCGCAGCCCGCGAGCCCTGCAACTCGGCGGCGACGGAGGTCGACGACGCCGAGACCGCGCGAGCCTCGAGCCAACGGCCGTCCTCGGCGAGCACGCGCACGACAACGACCTCGGCGGCGGCGGCAGCGGCAGTCGCTCCCGCAATCGCGTCCAACGCGTCGTCGCGAGAACCACCCTCGGCCAGACGCCTGATAGCGCCCGTCAGCGCTTCGAGCGCCTTGGCGCCCTCGGCTGCTCCCTTCGTTCGGCCCCGGTCGATGCTCATCGGCCCCCAGTCGGGAGTATGGCGGCATGTAAGCAGGCCGGCCTTCTAGTGGCCTGATCGGTAGCGTTGCCCGCTTCCTGGGTCGCGACCCAGGGAGCTTGGCCATGTTGCCGATCAGGCCACTAAACTTGCGCGGATGGCGGAGCCCGCAAGGAAGACGCCCCCGCCGGATGTGCCCGTCTACGACCCGGGGGTTGTCCGTCGCGAATACCGGCGCCAGCGGGCGAGGCGGGAGGCCCGGCTGCAGCGCACGCGCGAGCGGCGCGCGGCGAACGTCCGCTTCTGGCTGATCGTGCTGGCTCTGCTCGCGCTCAGCGTCTATCTGAGCATCGCCATGTGGCATCAGGTGCAGAGGCTGTTTGGGCTCTAGTCGCGAGCGGGCGCGGAGGTCGCCAGCGCCCGGCCGAAGGGCCGCCACAGACCTGCTTGCCAAGACTCGCAGCCGCACATCGCGCACGGCGGGAGCTCCCTGCAGACGGTGATCGCATATCCGCAATCGGCGCAGCGGAACTCGCCTTTCACATGATCCCCGGCGGCGGAAAGCTGGATTTCGTCGCCGCCGGCGGCAGTGGTCGGATCTTCGCGAGACGCCCTCATTCCAACCTCTTCGATCGGCAACATATGAATCAAACCACGAAAGATGCACATACTTCCACCGTGGCAACCGAGGAACCCTCTCCCCAGCCCGTGAGCCGCAGGCCCGCCGACCGCATTCAGGCGATGCCGGGCGGCATGACCGCGGTCGGCGAGCGAGCTACCTGGATCGCCGGTCTCGTGCTCAGTATCTCGGCCTTCACCGACTGGTACGCGGGCTCCGGCGCGGTCGGGCCTACGATCGGCGTGATCGGCTGGCATACCGGAACGCTCGGCAAGCTCGTCTTCTTCATCGGGCTGGCGGTGATCGCGCTCGTCGCGCTCCGCGAGGCGGGGATCGAGCTGCCACCGACAGTCCCGGAAAGCCTGATCGTGATCGCGCTGGGCTCGCTCTCGACGATCTTCGTCCTCATCCGCCTGATCTCGATCCCCGACGAGTTCCTGCCGGCAAGCGGACGCGGAATCGGAATCTGGATCAGCCTGCTGGCGTCGCTCGCCGTAATCGGGGCAGGTTTACTGACAGCCAGCGAAGAGCTATAGGCCGGCCCGCCACCGCCAGCGACGTGCCAGGAACCTGAGAGCCAAGGCGATCGCGACCCCGAGGACGGCGCCGCCGAGCACGTCGAGCGGGTAGTGCACGCCGACATAGACGCGAGACCAGGCGATCGCGGCGGCAAGGAGGAAGAAGGCGGGTGCAGCGCGCGGCGCGTTGAACGCCAGGATCGTCGCGCAGGCGAAGCTCACCGTCGCGTGACCGGACGGAAACGAGCCGTCGTGCGGCGCGTGGACGAGCGGTTTCGGCGTCGCGTAGACGTCGTTGGGCCGCACTCTGCCGACCCACTGCTTGAGCCCATACGAGATGAGCTGCCCCGCAAAGTCGGCGATCGCGACTTGCAGGAAGAGCGGCGGGCGTCTCCACAAGACGGCGAGCACTGCCGCAATCGCGAGCCAGACCAGCCCCTGGCCGCCGATCCAGGACAGTCCTTCGAAGACCGGGTTCAGCCACCCGACCCGATGGTGGACGGCCCAGCGCTCAAGCTGCCGGTCGTAGCTCAGGCTGGAAGCAGCTGCTTGGCGTGCTCGATCAGCTGCTGCGGATCAAAAGGCTTCCCGACGAAGCCCTGCGCGCCCCGAGCGGTGGCCTCCTGGGCAGATTGCTCGTCGACCTTGCCGCTGAACATCACGACGGGGATCGCGCCGACTCCGTGCCGTTCCTGTACTCGCCGGAGCATTTCCCACCCATCGACCTCGGGCATCATCACGTCGAGCAGGATCAGGTCAGGCGAGACTTCGTCGAGCACTCCGAGTCCTTCTTCTGCGCTGCCGGCCTCGCGCACCGCGTAGCCCTCCATCTCGAGGTTGACGCGCACGTACTCGCGCACTCGCTCGTCGTCGTCGACGATCAGGACGAGCGGGCCCTGCTGCATCGAGCCGCCCGGGCCGGAGCGGTTGAGGAAGTTGTCGAGGTCGGGCCGGCGATAGCGGCGATGCCCGCCAGGCGTATAGAACGCGGGCACTCGGCCCTGATCGGACCACTTCCGAATCGTGCTCTGGGCGACGCCGAGGTACTTCGCGGCCTGGCCGAGCGTCAACCAGTCGGGATCGCTCGTCGGAGCGCGTCTGCCTGGAAACTCGCGGCGGGCCACGATCAAAAGCTACCCAAAGCTGCCAATTCTTAACCTGATCGCGTCGCGGTGAGCGGCGGCAGCGTCCTGAAGGAGGTCTGCACTCCGCCGGGACGCGGGTTGTCGTGCAGCGCCTGCCCGAGCGCGACCCCGACCGCGAAAACGACCACGAGCACGAGGCCGAGCAGGATCTTGTTCCGAGCCGGCCGGCGCCGGGCGCGGCGTCGCCCGGTCACGCCACGGCTGTTCCGCGGCGTAGTCGTTGACCGCGTCACGGCTCGTAGTCCACGGCGCCGCGCGAGTAGAGATGGAACGCCGCGTCGGTGACTGTCGAAAGCCGTCGTGGCCAGCCGCTAGCCGGCTCGGTCTCTTCGACGGCCTCCCGGCTCCAGACCTCGGCCGACGCGTAGGCATCTGCGAGCTCCGCAAGGGTGAAGCTCTGACCGACGCGGCGGCGAAGCGCGGCGGTGACCGCTTCGAGCTCCTCGAGCCAGGCCTCGCTACGGGGCGCCTCGCGCACCTCCTGCTGGAACCGGCGGTGACCCAGTTCCCACTCGCGGCGAGTCTGATCGAGGGCGATCGGCATGCGGGTGAGACTAGTGGTCTGGCCGGTGACGTTGTCCGGAGCATGGCCGGCGTTGCCGGTCAGATCGCTATCGCGGTGCAGCAGCCTGAATCCGGCCAGAGGTGGTCCAGCTCGGCGAGGATCCGCTCGCCGAGCTCGTAGCCCGGGCGCGCGAGCGCGAACGCGGCGTGCGCGTGGAGGCACTTCAGGCTGCCGCTGCGGGTCGACCCGCCGATCCCACCGGGGAGCTCGGGTCGCAGCTCGCGCTGTTCCTCGTTCGCACGGTCGAGGCTCTCCCGAAGCGCAGGGTCCTCCTCGACTGCGCGCGTCCAGCGTTCGACCCCACCGCGTGCCTCCAGCCGCGAGATCGCCGCCACGAGCTGCGGGCAGGTCAAGTAGTACGTCGTCGGGAAAGGCGCCCCGGCACCGTCATGCGGCCACTGCTCCGTCACGGCCGGCCGGCCGTAGGGGCAGCGGACGGCTACGCGCCGGAAGGCGCGGGGCGGGCGACCGAGCTGTCGCGCAACGACGGCCTCATCGTTCATGCCGCCTGATCGTATGCTGCGCGTGCTTCCAGGCCTGGATCCCCTTGACGATGAAGAGACGCTCCCCGGGCTTGACGAGTCCGAGCCGGCGCGCCTCCCGCACGAGCGCCGAGTCGCTCGCCGTATCGGCGAGCTTGCGCTCCAGCTGCCGTTTCTCCGCGCGGAGGCTCTGGACCTGGCTCGAGCGCTCGACAAGCGTATGGCGCGTGTCGACGTACGTGTGCAAGGGCCGGTAGTAGAGAAGTCCGACGAGGCAGAGCGCCCCGACGCCGAGCCAGCGGCGAACGAGCACGCCACGCCGCCCTCGGCGCTTGCGTTCTGAGGCGCTCGACCGCGAGGGCGTCCGGGCTCTGCCCGGGCGTCCGCTTGCTTTTGCCTGACCGGCCATGGGTCGTCGATCTTCGCGCGGCGGACACGCGGTCCTGCTTGGTGGACGTCTAGACCGTTTCGACCTTGATCACGTTCGTCGAGCCGGCGATGTTGACCGCTGTGCCCGCCGTGAGCACGACGCGGTCGCCGGACTCGACGACGCCGGACTCGCGGGCCGCGTCGACCGACCGCTCCCAGAGCTCCTCGACGTCGGCGCATTCGGGGATTCGCAGCGGGATTACGCCCCACTCGATCGCCATCTGCCGCCATGCGTACTCGTGATGCGTGAGACCGAGTACGGGCCGGCGCGGCCGCAGTCGCGCGACCGCCGAGGCGGTGCGACCGCTGAAGGTTGGTACGAGGATCGCGGACGCCCGAAGCGTCTCAGCGAGGTCGCAGGCGCCGTTGGACATCGCCTGCCCCACCGTCGGCTCCTCCCCCGCCTCCGGCAGCTGGTGGCGATAGCCAAGGCTCGGCTCCACGGCGCGGGCGATTCGAGTCATCGTCGTCACCGCTTCGATCGGGAACTCGCCGATCGCGGTCTCGCCGGAGAGCATCAGCGCGGATGTCCCGTCGAGGATCGCGTTCGCGACATCGCTCGCCTCGGCGCGCGTGGGCTCGGGCTGGTGGATCATCGACTCGAGCATCTGCGTCGCCGTGATCACTGGTTTGCCGTGGTCGAGGGCTCCGATGATGATCCGCTTCTGGAGCAGCGGCACAAGCTCCGGGCCGATCTCGACACCGAGGTCGCCGCGCGCGACCATGACCGCGTCGGCATCCTGCAGGATCGCATCGAGCGCGTCGACGGCCTCCGCCTTCTCGATCTTCGCGATCACGTTCGCCGTCGACCCGGCCTGCTTGATCAGATCCTTGAGATCGCGTACGTCGGCCGCGGCGCGGACGAAAGACAGAGCGACGAAGTCGACATCGAGTGCCATCGCGAATTCGAGGTCGTCCATGTCCTTCCGGGTGAGCGACGGAATCGGCACGGGAACGCCGGGAAGGTTCACGCCCTTGTGCGCGCTGACGATGCCGCCGGCGAGCACGGCGCACTCGGCGCGGCCACTCCTGATGCGCTCGACGCGGAGGCGGACCAGGCCGTCGTCGATCAGCACCTCGTGGCCCGGCTGCAGCACCTCGCCGATCACCGCCGGCAGCACGGGCAGCTCGCCGTTGCGCGAACTCTCGTCGCCGGTGACGACCACCTCGTCTCCGCGCGCCAGCGTCACCGGATCCGGAAGGTTGCCGATCCGGAGCTTCGGGCCCTGCAGATCGGCGATCAGCGCCAGCGGGCGGCCGATCGTCTCCTGGACGTCACGGATGAGGCGGGCGCGCTCCGCGTGCTCCTCGCGGGTGCCGTGGGAAAGATTGAGCCGCGCGGCGTCCATCCCTGATTCGACGAGCGCACGCACTCCTTCGGCGGTGCCCGTCGCGGGTCCGATCGTGGCGACGATCTTGGTTCTCCGCGGTTGGTCTCTCACCATGTCAGCGTAGTGGTCCGGTCGGTAATGTTGCCCGCTTCCTGGGTCGCGAGCACCAAGCTAGAGGCCGCGATCGTCCGCTGGCAAGGCTTGCAGCCTTGACAAGGGCGAGCGTGGACTCTGGCGCAGCGTGATCGCGGGCCAGGGGGCTGGCGAACATTGCCGATCGGGCCACTTCCTCCGGCTCTTCGACGCTCCTGCCCTTATGACCTCTTCGACAGCCGGGCGGTTGCGGAGATCGCGAAGCCGGTTTAGCTGGAGAAGCGCGGAAAGGCATCCCGGCCCGGATAGACCGCGCGCGGGCCGAGCTCTTCCTCGATCCGCAGCAGCTGGTTGTACTTGGCGACGCGGTCGCTTCTTGCCGGCGCGCCGGTCTTGATCTGACCCGTGTTGAACGCGACCGCCAGGTCGGCGATCGTCGCGTCCTCCGTCTCGCCCGAGCGATGGGACATCACTGTGCTGTAGCCGCTCGTTCGGGCCAGGTCCAACGCTTCGACGGTTTCCGTGATCGTCCCGATCTGGTTGACCTTGACGAGGATCGAGTTGGCAACCTTGCGCTCGATTCCCTCCCGGAGGCGATCCGAGCTCGTGACGAAGACGTCGTCGCCGACGAGCTGGACGCGATCGCCGAGCTCGGCGGTCAGCTGCGTCCACCCCTCCCAATCGTCCTCGGCGAGGGGATCCTCGAGCGAGACGATCGGGTAGCGCTCGATTAGCTCCGCCCAGAACGCCGGCATCTCGTCGCTCCGCAGCTCGCGGCCCTCGAAGCGATAGACGCCGTCCCGGAAGACCTCGCTCGTGGCCGGATCCAGTGCGATCGCGACCCGGTCGCGATGACCGGCGCGGTCGGCCGCCTCGAGGATCGCTTCGATCGCCGCCTCGCTCGACTCGAGGTTCGGGGCGAAGCCGCCCTCGTCGCCGACGCCGGTTTCGAGCCCCCGCTCGTGCAGGACCTGCTTGAGCGAGTGGTAGAGCTCGGCGCCGACGCGCAGCGCGTCGGCGAAAGTTTCCGCGCCGACGGGGACGACCATGAACTCCTGCAGGTCGATCGAGTTGTCGGCGTGGACGCCGCCGTTGATCACGTTCAGCATCGGCACCGGCAGCGTTACGGCGCTGTCGGCACCGAGATGAGCGAAGAGCGAGACCCCCTGATCGGCGGCCGCTGCCTTCGCAGTCGCAAGCGAGACGCCGAGGATCGCGTTCGCGCCGAGCCTGCTCTTGTTCGGCGTCCCGTCGAGCTCGATCATGGCCCGGTCGAGCGCGGCCTGGTCGAGGGGGTCGCGACCACGGACCGCATCGGCGATCTCCCCGTCGACGTTGGCGACCGCCGTGGTGACGCCCTTGCCGCCGTAGGCGTCGCCGCCGTCGCGGAGCTCGACCGCTTCGTGCACCCCCGTCGATGCCCCCGAAGGCACCGCGGCGCGGCCAAGCGCGCCGGAATCGAGGTGAACGTCGACCTCGACGGTCGGATTCCCTCGCGAGTCGAGGATCTGGCGCGCGTGGACGCTTTCGATCGCGCTCATGCGAGCGTCTCCTTGGCCCGGTCGAAGTAGCTGTCCTGCTCGGCGAGCGGTAGCTCGTCGAAGCGCCGGCCCTCGCCGGCGGCGAGCCGCTCCGCCTCTTCGACCCGGGCGACGAAGCGGTCGCTGACGGTTCGGAGGGCAACCTCGGGATCGACGTTGAGGCGGCGCGCAACGTTGACCGCCGAGAAGAGAACGTCGCCGACCTCGCCCGCGATCGAGGGGTCCGGTTCGGTCTCGGCGGAACTCTCGCCCACGCGCGCCAGCGCTTCTTTCAGCTCGGCGAGCTCTTCGTCCAGATCGTCGAGAGCCCCGGGCGTGTCGGGATATTCGAACCCGACCGCGGCCGCGCGGCGCTGGATCTTCCGCGCATAGATCAGAGAGGGCAGGTTGCCGGGGACGTCGTGGAAGATCCCTTCCCGCCCCTCCTGCTCGCGCTTGAGGCGCTCCCAGTTCTCGCGCACGCGGCCTGCCGTCCTGGCCTCGACCTCGCCGAAGACGTGCGGATGGCGAGCGACGAGCTTCGCGTGGATCCCGCGCGCGACCTGCTCGAGGTCGCCTTCACCGCGTTCCGCGAGGAGCAGGGAGAGGAAGTAGACCTGGAAGAGCAGGTCGCCGAGCTCGTCGAGCAGCTTGGCGTCGTCGCCTTGCTCGGCCGCGTCCGCGACCTCGTAGGCCTCCTCGACCGTGTGCGGCACGATCGTGCGGGCCGTCTGCTCGCGATCCCAGGGACAATCCCGGCGCAGCCGCTCCGTGAGCTCCTGGAGCTCGAGCAGCGCGTCAGCCAATGACACTTAGCCGGTCGTCGTGGTCTGCGCCGCAGACGCCGGCGGCTCGTAGCCGACCTGGTACTTGGTCTTTTTCGCGAAGTCCTTCTTGGTGTCGTTCCACCACTTCGTGAAGGCGTCCTGCTTCTGCTGCTGGAGCTGCTGCTGTTTGATTGCAGCCTTGACCTGGTCGAAGGGGATCGTGGTCGCCTTCCGAGGTGGATTCACAGGCCCGACCGCCTGGATCACATGCCAGCCAAACTGCGTGCGCACCGGCTTGGAGATCTCGTTCGTCTTCAGCGAGAACGCCGCGTTCTCGAAGGGCGCAACGGTCTTCAAGGGGCAGCTGACCGTCTTCTCCTTGCAGACTGTCAGGCGGCCGCCCGTGGTCTTGCTCGGATCGATCGAGTACTTGAGTGCGAGCTTCGAGAAGTCGCCGCCGGCCTTCAGCTTGCTGTAGACCGTCAGCGCGACCGCGTGGCTCTTGACGAGGATGTGCCGGACGTCGCGGCTCTCGGGCTGGGCCGGCTGCTGGTACTGGCTCTTGTGGTCGTCGTAGTACTTCTTCGCGTCGCTGTCGGAGACCTTGACGTCCTTCGTCACCTTCTCCGAGATCTTCTCCCGGATCAGCTGGGCGCGAATTCCATCCTTCACGTCCTTGTCGGTCAGACCCTGGGCCTTCAGCTGTTGGTTGTAGAGCTTGTCGATCTGCGCCTGCGTCTTCGGCTTCGACCCCGGCGTGGTCCCCGCACCGAAGTACTGCTGCTTGATCTGATTCAGGCGAGCCTCGACGTCCTTGTCACTGACCGTGACGCCGAGATCCTTGGCCTTCTGCATGTACTCGGAGCGCTCGACGAGGAAGAGGATGATCTGCGAGCGCACGGCGCCGTAGGTCGCGGTGCCAGGCTTCGGGAACGGCTTGTTCTGAGCTGTGTAGCTGCGTTTTGCCTGGTCGAGGGTCTGGTTGTAGGAGACCTTCGTGATCGTCTCGCCGCCGACGACCGCGACCGCGTCGCTGGGCACTGATTTCGGCGCGCCATCACCGCCGCCGCAGGCCGCTGCAAATGCCGCCACCAGGGCGAGGATTGGAACGAGACGAAGAAGCTTCATAGCGCAGGAATAGCCAAGCACGGCCCAACGGTCAGGCTGCTTGGCGCGTTTCGAGCATAGCATCGACAAGTCGGAGAGCTCCGTCGAATTCTTCGTCCCTTAACGAAACTTCCCTGCGAGCAGTTGTGTAGACGGCGGTTTCGACCCGCCCGCGCAGTGCCCGCAGCTCGCCCGAGCCGAGCTCGACCGGCCCGACTGTGGCCCGGCCGCCGCGGAAGACGAGATAGTCCGCGCCGAGCCGTGCGAGCTTGAGCTTCGCCTCCTGGATCGCGAACAGGTTCTCGACAGGCTCAGGCAGCGGCCCATAGCGATCCTCGGTCCCAGCCTGCAGCTCGCGCAGGTCGTCCTCGGACTCCGTCAGCGCGAGCCGCCGGTGGAGGTCGATCTTCAGCGCCTCGGAGCCGATGTAGCTCGCCGGTACGTAGGCATCGACGCGCGCGTCCACGCGCACCGGCCGCGCAACCGGGCGCCGCTGCCCCGAAAGCTCGGCGACGGCCTCTCCCAGCAGCTCGACATAGAGCTCGAAGCCGAGGGCGGCGACATGGCCGGACTGCTCGGCGCCGAGCAGGTCGCCGGCGCCGCGGATCTCGAGATCGCGCATAGCGATCGCGAACCCGGCGCCGAGCTCTGTGTGGTCGGCCAGCGTTGCCAGCCGCGCCCGAGCCTCCGGCGTCAGCTCCTGCGAGTTCGGGTAGAAGAGGTACGCGTGGGCGGTCAGGTCGGAGCGGCCGACGCGGCCGCGGATCTGGTAGAGCTGGGCGAGCCCGAGCGCGTCTGCGCGTTCGACGACGAGCGTGTTCGCCTGCGGGATGTCGAGGCCGGACTCGATGATCGTCGTCGAGACGAGCACGTCACCGTCGCCCGCGAGGAAGGAGAGCATGTGGTCCTCCAGCTCCTTCTCCCGCATCTGGCCGTGCGCGACGATGAAGCGCAGCTCCGGGCAGAGCTGGCGCAGCCGCTCGGCCGCCTCGTCGATCGTCTCGACGCGGTTGTGCAGGTAGAAGGCCTGGCCCTCACGTGCGTGTTCGCGGCGGAGCGACGTCTGGACAAGCTCCTCGTCGTATTCGCCCACGAAGGTACGGATCGGGCGGCGGCCTTGCGGGGGGGTCTCGATCACGGAGATGTCGCGCAGGCCCGAGAGCGACATGTGCAGCGTGCGCGGGATCGGCGTCGCGGTCAGGCTGAGAACGTCGACCTCGAGCCGGAGCTGACGCAGGAGCTCCTTCTGCGCGACGCCGAAACGCTGCTCCTCGTCGACGACGATCAGGCCGAGCTGCTTCGGGATCACGTCGCGCGAGAGCACCCGGTGGGTACCGATCAGAACGTCGACCTTGCCCTCCGCGTAGTCGGCAAGCACGCGCTTCACATCGGCCGGCGACCGGAAGCGGGAGATCATCTCGACGCGGACCGGAAAGTCGCGGTAACGCTCGCGGAAAGTGTTCCAGTGCTGCTGGGCGAGCACGGTCGTCGGCACCAGCATCAGCGTCTGCTTGCCGTTGACGGCGACAGCGAAGGCGGCCCGAACGGCGACCTCCGTCTTGCCGAAGCCCACGTCGCCGCAGACGAGCCGGTCCATCGGCCGCGGCGCCTCGAGGTCCTCCTTGACCGCCTCGATCGCGCGCTGCTGGTCCTCGGTCTCCCGGTACGGGAACTCGGTCTCGAGTCGCTCCAGCCACTCGTTCCGCAGGTCGAAGGCCTGACCCTCGGCCTGCTGGCGGCGGGCGTAGAGCGCAAGCAGCTCGCCTGCGAGCTCCCGCAGGCTGGCGCGGGCGCGGCTCTTCAGGTTCTGCCAGGCCTTGCCGCCAAGCTTGGAGAGCGCGGGCGAGCGCGAATCCGCCCCGACGTACCGGGATACCTTGCCGATCTGCTCGTGCGGGACGTAGAGGCGGTCCTCGCCCCGGAAGGCGAGCAGCAGGTAGTCGCGGGTGACGCCGGCGACCTCCTTCGTCTCGAAGGCCTGCAGGCGGCCGACGCCATGGTCCTCGTGGACGACGTAGTCGCCCGTGCGAAGGTCGGCGAAGCTTTGGAGAGCACGCCCCAGCCGGGCATCAGCTCTGGGCGGACGCTTACGGAAGACCTGCGTGTCGGCGAGCAGGACGAGCCCAAGCTCACGCCAGACGAAGCCGCGGCGCGCGGGCGCGACCGCGAACACGAGCTCGGCCTCGTCGGGCAGTGCCTCGCCGGGCTCGAGCAGGCGCGCCTCGATCCGCCGCAGCAGGTTCTGCGTCCGTAGGGCCTCGCCCCGGTGCGGGAAGGCGACGACGACCCGCTGCCCTGCGCGCACGAGCGCGCCGAGCTCGTTCTCGGCCTCGGCGAGCCCGCGCGCGGCGAGCGCCGGCCGCTGTGCCTCGAAGGAGAACGGCTGGTTGGCGGGGAGCGGATCGAGCTCCGTCGAGCCGGCGAGGTTCGGCTCGGCGTTCAGCTCCTCGAGCGCGACCGCACGTACCTCGTCGGGCTCCCAGACGAGGTCCGGGGCGCCTGCGAACGGCGGGACCAGGTCCGCGGGCACCGCCCGCAAGACCTCGTCGTCATCGGGCAGGGTCGGCTCGCTCAGGTCAGGACGCCGCTCGGCCGCCGGGTAGACGACCGCGCTCTCGACGGGATGCAGAGCCCGCTGCGTGAATGGCGAGAAGGCCCGGATCGACTCGATCTCGTCGCCGAAGAGCTCGATTCGCAGCGGCTCCCTGCCCGTGGTCGGGAAGACGTCGACCAGCCCGCCGCGGACGGCGAACTGACCGCGCTCCTCGACCCGCTCGACGCGTTCGTAGCCGGCGAGCGCGAAACCCTCGGCAAGCAAGTCGATTCCCGGCTCCTGCCCCTGGGCGACCACGATCGGCTCAGGCCGCTCGCCCGCCGGCGGCATCCCCTCTGCGAGCGCGGTCGCGGAGGCGCAGACGAGCCCGCCGCGAGCGAGCACGTCGAGCGCCCGCGCCCGCTCGCCGACGAGGTGCGGCGGCGGCTCGAGGCCCGATGCCCAGTGAACTCCTCGGCTCGGCAGCAGCGCCACGCGGTCCTCGCCAAGGAACCAGGCAGCAGCCTCGGCCGCGTCCCGTGCGTCGGCGTCCTCGGGCAGCGCGCAAACGAGACCCCGATTGAGGCGCTCGTGGAGCGACGCGAGCAGCAGCGGCAGCGCCGGCTCGGAGACGCGAGCGCGCGTCGGCAGCGCCTCGGCGAAGGCCGCGAGCCGCTCGTCCTCGAGGAGCTCGTCGACGAATGCGTGCAAGACAGGTCGGTCCATCGCAAAAGACGGAACCCGCGGTTCCGCGCTCGAATCGTAGCCGTGTGAGCCCGCCTAGTTGAAGCGCTGCTGGGCCGCCTCGACGCCCTCGCGCGCGACCGTCTCGACCGCGTCGGCGGCGCGGGAAACGAGCGCCCCAACGTCCTCCTCGAGCTCGAATGGGGAGAGCACGTAGTCGGCGACCGATCGCGGATCGCCGCGGCCGGGCCGGCCGACGCCGATCCTCAGCCGCAGGAACTCCTGCGTCCCGAGTGCCTGCGCGAGCGAGCGCAAACCGTTGTGACCGGCGAGGCCGCCGCCCGCGCGAGCCTGCAGGCGCCCCGGCTCGAGATCGACATCGTCGTGGACAACCAGCAGCGACTCCGGCTCGACCTTGAAGAAGCGGGTCGCAGCGGCAACGGAGCGCCCGGAGTCGTTCATAAAGGTCTCGGGCTTGAGCAAGGCGAGCCGCAGGGCATCGAGCCGAACCTCGGCGAGCTGACCCGAGAACTTGGCGCGCCAGCGGCCGTCCATGCGGCGCGCGAGCTCGTCAGCCACCATCCAACCGACGTTGTGGCGGTCGCGCTCGTGCTCTCGCCCGGGGTTCCCCAGCCCGACGACGAGCAGGTCGAGTGCCGAGGCCGTGTCGCCCCGACGGAACAGCCGCACGACCTAGCCTTCGGTCGTGCCCTGCTCGCCGGCGGCGTCCGCCTCCGGCTCGGCCGGCGCCTCGGCGGCGCCCTCCGGTGCCTCCTCGCCCTCCGGCACCTCGCCCTCGGGCAGCTCCTCGCCCTCTGCGAGCTCCTCTTCCTCGGGCTCGGGCTCGACGATCTGCGTGGGTGCGCCGACCGTGGCGAGCACCGTTTCCTCGGCGTCGTCGAGGTAGGTCACGCCCTCGCGCGAGGGCAGGTCGGCGAGCCTCAGCGTGTCCCCGATCGCCATCCCGCTGACGTCGAGCTCCAGTCGCTCGGGGATCTCGAGCGGCAGCGCCTCGACGTTGATCTCGCGCTGCACCTGGGAGAGCACGCCGCCTTCCTTGACGCCCTCTGGATCGCCCACGAGCTCGATCACGACCTGCGCCTGGATCGGCTGGTCGAGCCGCACCTCCTGCAGGTCGATGTGGGTGACGTAGCCGCGGACCGGATGCACCTGGTAGTCCTTGAGAATCGAGGCGTGCGTCGTCTTTTGCTGGTCCAGGGTGACGTCGAGGATCGCGTGCAGCCCGTGATCGCCGGTCAGCACGCGCCGCAGCTCACGTTCCTCGACGCAGATTGCATGTGGCGATTTCCCGCGCCCGTAGAGGACGCCGGGGATCATTCCTTCACGTCGCAGGCGCCGCGCGTCACCGGTTCCCCGGCCCTCGCGCTCGCGCGCAGACAGTTTCACTCGCTCGCCGGCCACGGCGGCGAAGTGTAGCGAGCGCCGCTCGGGCGCTCGGCCGAGGGATACCCGGCCCGGGAATCGGCGGAGAGGCCGCGCCGCCCGCGGCCTCCTTCGTCGCCGATGGCCTCTACTGTTGCCGACAAACTCGGAACAGGAGATGGCAATGGCACTAGGTGACGAAATCGACGAGATCTTTCGACGCGAAGTGAAGTCTCTGCCGGCCTACGCGAAAGCGCAGGGGGCGGCCGGGTCCGGGGTCGCACCACCGGTGGACGAGATGAATCAGCTGCTGATGGGCCTAGTCGTGGCGGCGCAGCGGTCGTTTCACCTGCTTGCCGACCGCATCGAAGACCTGGGTGGCGCTTAAAGGAGCTGGTTCGCGCCGGGGGCGAAGCTACTCACTGTCACGGCGTGCGAAAAAACGGTCAACCTCCGTTCAGCCACACCGTCGCCACGACGCCGATGCCGGCCGCGAGTAGCGCCGAGGCGAGATACCACGCGTACTCGCTGCGTCGGCGGGAAATCGTCCTGGCCGACGAGGCAGCCAGGCTCGAAGAGACGAGAGCGGCCGCAGTGGCCAAGCTCCGTACCAGTCCGGCTCCTCTCTTTGCCGCCGGTGCGGCTCGATGAGCGAACGACCGGGCGAATTCGGTGCCTTCACGGGAAATAGTCTTTGCCAGGGATTCGGCCGTGTTCGAAGAGAGCACAGCCGTTGCTTTGACCCGGCGCAGCATCATTCCAGTTCCTCTCCGCGCCACCGGAGCGGCTCGATCGGCCGCGAGCCGGAAAGACTGTCTCGTCGACCCAAGGCCGCCCGGCCGACGACGGCGCAGGAAGACGGCAACGAGCCCTAAGCCGGCAAAGGCGGCGAGGCCGACGCCTAGGCGTCCGACGTTCCCGTCGAAACCCTTCTGGCCGACTCGCTCGGAACCGGCTGCGTACTGCGCCCTGGTACGGCGTCTGGAGCGGAGAAACGCCTGATGGCGGCCGGCCCAGACCGTGTAACGGACACCCCGTGATCGAAGCCAGCGAGCGAAATCATCGCGCGCCGCAAAGGTGTGGCCGTGCCAAACGATTCCCGCTGCCGGCGCGTTCGAGGGCGGCGGATAAAAAATCCGCGTCTCGAAGGCCGCGATTCCAAGCACGATTGCGGCCGGGAGGATCAGGGCCAATACTAAGAGCCTCATTGATACCCAAGTGTCCCACTGGAAGCCGAGAGTGCCAAGGCCAAATTAATCGCTCGTCGCCCCGGTGATGGCGCTCGGTGCGCAGAGGTAGAGTCAGCAACGTTGGTAGGGGTGCCAGTCGACCGTCTCCCCGCGGAGAACGATGCGCGTCGTGCGTCCATTGTTCCGCTCGTTCGACTCTAGGAGGCGGTTCTCGGGGTCGGCGCGCGTGACGAGGCAGTATGCGCCGTCGGAGAGCGTCGAGATATCGAGTTCCTGGCCGCTGACGCGGGACCCGTAGAGGTCGCCCCACCCGATGGAGATGCCGCCGACCGAGTCGCGCCGGCAGCTTCCGTAGAACTTCCGGCGTGGCGAGCCTGGCGCCTTCGGCAGGCGCCGTTTCGTGTCGAGCACGCACGAGCTCACCTTCTTTCCCGCGACGACGGAGGGGCCGTTCGAGCCGGGAGCTTGAAGCTGGAGGAGCGCGTACTCGGCGAGCGCCTCGAAGTGCCAGTGCTTGTGCACAGGGTGGAAGCGTGTACAGCCCGCCGACCGCGTTCGAAAGCGGACGTCGACACCCCGGGCGAAGCGCGCGTCCCCGTCCGTGTCGCCGTAGATGCGCTGGTACGACGCTCGATCGTCGCGGAGGTCGCCGTTGCGGTCGCAGTCGCCGACGCGGGGCCGCAACTCGAGTGGGCCGATTCCGACGTTGACGACCTCGTTCGAGAAGCGAACCACCCGTCTCCCGTGCTTACCCACCTGGACGAAGATCTTGGCCGGGCTCCGCGTTACGAGATCGGGGAGGAGATCGCGCGAAGGATCCGTGCTCCCGGCCGCACTCGGCACCAAGAGGACGGCCGCGAGAAAGAGCGCAGCTAGCCGGAGCAACGGCGCAAGCGTAGCTTCGCCTTTTGACTCGCCTCGTCCGCCAGAAATCGCCTGCGCGTTAGCGCCTCGTTAGCAAGCGGGCCACAACCCGCATGGCTATGCGGCGAGTCTAAAAGAGCTGGTTCTCGCCGGCGAAGATCGCCGAGACCGAGTCGTCGCTGAAGACGTTCATGATCGTCTCGGCCAGGAGGGTCGTGACCGGCAGGACGTCGATCTTGTCGGGACGCTTGATCGGGTCGACCGGAACCGTGTTCGTGACCGTGACTTGCGTGATCTTGCTCGCGGCCAGCTGCTCGAACGCGTCGCCGGGGAAGAGCCCGTGCGTCGCGCAGGCGTAGACCTCCAGCGCGCCTGCTCCTAGCAGCGCCTCCACACCGGCGATCAGCGTGCCGCCGGTGACGATCATGTCGTCGCTCATGATCGCGATCTTGCCCTGGACATCGCCGATCACTTCCGTCACGGCCGCCTTGTCGTGTTCGGGCCTCGTCTTGTTCAGGATTGCCAGGTCCCCTTCGAGCATCTGGCCGAAGCGGCGCGCCATCTTCGCGCGGCCGGGATCGGGTGAGACGGCGACGATCCCCTCGCCGTGCAGCCCCTTATCCCGGTAGTACTGGGCGAAGAGTTGCAGCGCCGTCATGTGGTCGACGGGGACGTTGAAGAAACCCTGGATCTGGCCCGCGTGAAGGTCCATCGCTACGACGCGGTCGACGCCCGCGACCTCGAGGGCATCGGCGACGAGCTTGGCCGTGATCGGCTCGCGGGGTGCCGACTTCTTGTCCTGGCGCGAGTACGGGAACCACGGCACGACCGCCGTGATCCGCTTCGCGGACGCAAGCTTGGCGGCCTGGATCATGATCAGCAGCTCGACGAGGTGGTCGTTCACGGGCGCATTGCCCGACTGGACGATGAAGACGTCGGCGCCGCGGATCGAGTCCTCGTAGCGGCAGTACGTCTCGCCGTTTGCGAAGGTCTTGAGCCGGACCTCGCCGAGCTCGACGCCCAGCGTCTCGGCGATGCGCTCGGCGAGCTCGCGGTTCGAGCTGCCCGAGAACAGCATCAGCCGCTTTTGCGGGCCGCGCTCGATCCAGCGCTTGGGCTCACCCTCGGGCACGGGCGGGTCCACGGTCTCCAGTCCCGGCAGCGTCGCGGTCTCAGTCATCGGCTGGCCTTCCGTGCTTGTCGTAGACGTAGCCTTCCTTCGTCACCTGGCGCGGCGCGAAGCCCGCGAGCGAGCCTGGCGGAACGTCGTCCGTTACGACGGAACCGACCGCGATCCACGCGTCGTCGCCGATCTCGATTGGTGCAACGAACGCATTGTGGACGCCGGTCCTGACGTTGCGGCCGATCTTCGTCCGCCCCTTGGGCTTACCCGGCTCATGCGGATAGTTAACGGTGATCCCGCCGGCGCCGACGTTCGTCTCCGCGCCGATCTCGGCGTCGCCGATGTAGGACAGGTGCGGCACCTTTGTCCCTTCTCCGATCCGAGAGTTCTTCAGTTCGACGAACGTGCCCGCCTTTGCTCCGGCCTCCAGCACGGTTCCGGGGCGAAGGTAACAGAATGGGCCAACAAGTGCTCGCTCTCCGATCTCGGCATCGATCGCGACCACATGTGGGCCCACCTCAGCGCCGCGGAGCACGCGAGTCCCGCCACGCAGGACGGTGAACGGGTGGACGATCGAATCGGGCTCGAGCTCGACCTGCGGGTCGATCCAGGTCGACAGCGGATCGACGATCGTCGTGCCGGCGAGCATGTGCCGCTCGTTGATGCGATCTCGAAGGACCGCTGCTGTCCCGGCGAGCTCGACGCGGGTGTTGATACCGACCGGCGCCTCCGGGTCGTCTGACTTGTACGTGGCGACCGGCTTGCCCGCCTCGGCGAGCGCCCGCACGGTGTCCGTCAGGTAGAGCTCGCCCTGAACGTTGTCCGGCTTCAGCGCGTCGAGCGCGCCCCAGAGCTCGCGCGCGTCGAAGACGTAGGTCGACGAGTTGAGCTCGCGGATCGCCCGCTCCTGCTCGGTCGCGTCTCCCTCCTCGACGATCGCGCGGACGTTGCCTTCGCTGTCGCGGACGATCCGCCCATACGGCAGCGGCCGAACCGGCTCGAAGGTGAGCACCGTCGCCGCTGCCCGGCTTTCCCGGTGCTTTGCGATTAGGCCCTCGAGCAGCTCTGGCGTCAGCAGTGGCGAGTCTCCCGACAGCACGAGCACGTCGCCCTCGAAGCCGTCCAGCGCGCCGCGTGCCGCAGCGATCGCATCGCCGGTGCCGCGCGCTTCGGGCTGCACGGCGACCGTGATGCCGTCGCCTGCGATCGCGTCCTGTGTTTCGGGCGAGGTGACGACGACGAGCGGTTCCGGGCCGAGCGCCCGCGCGGCGTCGATCACCCAGTCGACAAGACGCTTGCCGAGCAGCGGGTGGAGATGCTTGGGCGTCTCGGAGCGCATTCGCGTCCCGAGCCCTCCGGCCATGACGACGGCTGCGAGATTTTGGTCACTCAAGAGCGAGATGGCTGGGGCGCCAGGATTCGAACCTGGGATCGCGGGACCAAAACCCGCTGCCTTACCACTTGGCTACGCCCCACCACGGTACGTCTATCACCCGAGACCGGGGTTAATACGGCCGCACGGGCAAAGCCCGCACAGCCTCTAAGTCGGCGTTGCAAGCAACGCCTCAGCACTTGGCTACGCCCCACCGCAGGAAGCGTAACTTCCGTCTGGCGCTCACCCGAGGAGTCTAGTCGCGCTAGTCGCGAGAGCTGAACAGCAAGACCAGCGCAACGACCGCAAGAACCCCGACGAGGATCAGCGCCATCGTGCCGACGATGAGCACAAAGATCGGGACGAGCACCACGAGCGCCTGCGAAACGGCAGCGATCCACCAGGCCTGTCGCGTGGTGTCGGAGCGAACCCGATGAGCGAGGCTGAACCAGCCGACGACGACGAGCGCGGCAACCCCAACTGCGAGCCACCACGAGATCGCATGGAAGACGACCAGGATGCCTTCGGCAACGGCGATCCAAAAGGCGATCCGGATTCGGCGGGCGCGCAGCCAGCGACCCAGGCGGCTCGAGCGATGCTCGACCGCCGGTCCGCTGCCGATCGACCTGCCGTACTCCATCGCGCTCAACCGTACCAAGCCGGTGCGGTCAGCCAGGTGCGGCCGCGGCCTTTGAAAGCGGCTCGGGCCGCGCGGGCGGCCTCGAGGTGCTGGAAGAGGCCGTAGACGACCGGGCCCGCACCGGTTACGTCGGCCCTGAAAGCTCCCTCAGCCAACAAATCGGCGGCCAGCGGCGAACTCGCAAGGTCGTTCGTGGGCAGCCGGGCAAGATCACGCGCCCGTTTCGCCTCCCGGAGGGCGCGTTTGAGCGCGGCGCGCCGGGTGCGATAGCCCTTGGGGCCCTCCCGTTGGTCGAACTCGGCGTAGACCGCGCCGCTCGATTGCTTGCTTGCGCCGCCTGGAAGCACGAGGACGACCCAATAGTCCTGGGGAAGATCGAGCGGCGTCAGCGCCGTGCCGTCGCCCTCGCCGAGCTGGGGTCCCTGGGTGAGGAAGAACGGCACGTCGGCCCCGAGCTTCGCCGCAAGCGCGCGCAGCTCCTCGGCCACCAGCGGCTCGTCGAGAGTCTCGTTCGCAAGGCGGAGGGCGGTCGCGGCATCGGAGCTGCCGCCCCCGAGGCCTGCTGCGACCGGAATCCGCTTCGTCAGCCGCGCCTCCCAGCGGGGCGGAACGCCTGCGGCTGCCGCCAGCCCTTCGAGCGCGTTGCGAACGAGCGTGTCCTCGGAAAAGCCGCTAACACGGAGGCGCGGCGCCGGGGCGACCGCGACCCGGTCGACGAGGTCGAGACGCTGGTAGACCGTCGTCAACTCGTGCCTGCCGTCGTGCGCACGCCCCACGACGAGCGCCAGGTTCAGCTTCGCGGTCGCGGGCGCGCGCGTCATTCGAGTGCGTGTGCCAGCGCCACGAACTCCTCGGGCGCGAGCGCCTCGGCGCGCGTTGCAGGCTCGCGGCCGATCTGCACGAGCGCCGCGGCCGCCTGCTCGCGCGAGGCGAGCCCGGCCAGCTCGAGCGAGTTCGGCAGCTGCTTCCGTCGGTGCGCGAACGCGGCTCCGACGACGGCCTTGAGACGCGCATAGTCGGCGGGCAGCGCCCCGCGCCGGCGAAACGCGACCAGCGCGGAGTCGACGTTCGGCCGCGGCCGGAACACGTTCCGCGAAACCGGATGAAAACCGGTGCGCTCGGCGGCCAGCTGAACCAGTACCGAGACCGCCCCGTAGGCCTTCGTCTCGGGCTCGGCGAAGAAACGGTCCGCGACCTCGCGCTGCACCATCACGCACCAGAGCTCGACGCTCGGCAGGCCGTCGAGACTCTCGGCGACGAGCGGCGTCGCGACGTTGTACGGGAGGTTGGCGACGAGCTTCGTCGGAGCCGGCTCGAGCGCGGCCAGATCGAACGTCAGCGCGTCGCCGAACTGCAGCCCAACGTTCGTACGCCCGGCAAGCGCGTCGTGAAGCCCCGGCTCGAGGGAGCGGTCGAGCTCGATCGCGTGCACCTGCGAGACACGCTCGGCGAGGTAGTTGGTGAGAACGCCGCGGCCGGGACCGATCTCGAGCACGACATCCGTCTCGTCGAGCTCCGCCAGCCGGCCGATCACGCCGAGAATGTTCTCGTCGGCGAGGAAGTGCTGGCCGAGCTGCTTCTTCGCCCTCGTGCTCACGGAGCCGGAGAGGCCACGGGCAGCGAGAAGGCGGCGGTCGCGTTGGCGTCGATCCGGGCGGCGAGCTCTGCCGCGTCCTCGCCGCGGGTCTGTGCGAGAGCCGCCACCGTGTGGACGATGTTCGCGGGCTCGTTGGCCCGCCCCCGGCGAGGCACCGGCGCCAGGTAGGGGCTGTCCGTTTCGGCCAGGATGCGTTCGGCGGGCACGCGTCTAGCCGCCTCGCGCAGCTCCTCGGCGCTCGGGTAGGTGACATTGCCGGCGAAGGAGAGGTAGTAGCCGCGCTCGAGCGCTACATCGAGGAGTCCCGGAGAAGAAAAGCAATGGAGGATGACCGTTCCGTCGAAGCCTGCGAGCCCGGCCGCGGTCTCCGAATCGGCGTCTCGGTTGTGGATCACGACCGGCTTGCCGACCTCGCCGGCAAGCTCGAGCTGAGCCGCGAACAGGCTCCGCTGGCGGTCGGGCGGCGCCCAGTCGCGGTAGAAGTCGAGGCCGGTCTCGCCCACGGCCACGGCGCGCTCGTGCCCGAGGAGCTCCGCCAGCTCGGCCAGCCGCTCCGCCTCCGGCCCACCTGCCTGATGCGGATGGATTCCGAGCGCGGCGAAAACCCCGCGCTCGCCTTCGGCAATCGCGAGCGCAGCCCGGCACGAATCGATGCCCGAGCCGACCGTAATCACGCGCTCGACGCCGGCCTCACGGGCGCGGGCGAGCAGCGCCTCCGGCGGCTCCTCGCACCCGTCGAGGTGCGCGTGGGTGTCGATCACGCGACGGCGGTCTCGAGCTCGACCCGCGGGAACAGCGGCTCCGCAGGCTCGATCCCGTCCGCCGCCACCGTCCAGCCGTAGGCGACGCCTTCCCAGGCGAGGTCTTCCGGCTGGCCGAGGGCGCTGAGGATCCTCGGCGAAGTCTCCGGCAGGTAGGCAGCGAGCGCAATCGCGACCGCGCGAAGGCCGTCCGCGAGGTCATAGAGGGTCCGATCGAGCTCCTCCGACTTGGTTGTGTCTTTCGCGAGCTGCCAGGGAGCGCGCTCCTCGACGTAGCGGTTGAGCGAGCGGATGACGATCCAGATCGCCTCCAGCGCCCCGGACAGGTCGTACTTGTCCAGCCGCTCGGGAACCTCGCGCGCGAGCGCTGCGAGCTCGGCCCGGAAAGGCGATTCCCACGGCGCCGGCACGATTCGGCCCTCGCGGTAGCGGGCGATCATCGCCGTCGTGCGCGAGAGCAGGTTGCCGAGGTCGTTGCCGAGCTCGCGCTCGTAGCGCTCGTGCAAATCGTCGGCGGAGGCGTTCCCGTCCTGGCCGAAACGCGTCACACGCGCGGTGTAAAAACGGAGCGCGTCGATGCCGTAGATCTCGGTCAGCTCGAGCGGCTCGATCACGTTGCCGCTCGATTTCGAGATCTTCCGGTCACCAAACAGCAGCCAGCCGTGGACGAAGATCTGCTTCGGCACGTCGTAGCCGGCCGCGAGTAGGAGCGCCGGCCAGAAGACGCAGTGGAAACGGAGGATGTCCTTGCCGATCAGGTGGTGTGCGACGGGCCAGAACTCCGCGCGCAGGTCCTCGCCTGGCCGCGCGTAGGTGAGCGCGCTCAGGTAGTTGATCAGCGCGTCGACCCAGACGTACACCACCTGCTCGGGGTCCCACGGCACCGGCACGCCCCAGGGCTGGCCGGCGCGGCTGAGGCTGAAGTCCCGGAGGCCGCCCTCGATGAAGCTGCGCGCCTCGTTGTAGCGGAAGTCCGGAACCACGAAGTCAGGCTGCTCGTCGTAGAGGCGGAGTAGCTGCTCCTGGAACGCCGACAGCCGGAAGAACCAGTTCCGCTCCTCGATCCACTCGGGCTTGGTGCCGTGCTCCTGGCACAACCCGTCCGGCGTGAGCTGATCCTCGGTCTTGAACTCCTCACAGCTGACGCAGTACAGGCCGGCGTAGTTGTCCTCGTAGATGTGCCCGTTGTCGTAGATCCGCTGGACGAACTCCTGGACGAACCGATGGTGGCCCTCATCGGTCGTGCGTATGAAGAAGTCGGGAGAGGCGCCGACCCGGGCGGGCAGCGGTCGCCAGTGGCCCTCGACGAGCCCGTCGACGAACGTCTTCGGGTCGACGCCGGCCTCCTCGGCCGCACGCACGTTCTTCGAGGCGTTTTCGTCCGTGCCGGTCAGGAAGAACGTCACGTCGCCGCGCTGACGGTGATGCCGCACGAGGATGTCGGCGGCGATCGTCGTGTACGCGTGCCCGATGTGCGGGGTCGAGTTCACGTAGTAGATCGGGGTTGTCAGGTAGTAGCGCGACATTTGAGGCAATGATAGGCGCGGTCTCTGGCGAGCCCGAGGCGCGCCGCCGTCGCCGGATTGCCGCGATTGCGGCTCCGCCCGCCAGCAATGCCGCCGGCCAGAGCCAGACGGCAACGCGCAGGGGGCGCTTGCCCGCACGGGTTCCTGCTGTTGAACCCTTCGAGCCTCGGGCGCGGCCCGGCGCCGGGAGACTTGGCCTCGACGCCGAGGTCGGCCGCCGCGACTCTTCGGTACTTGCCGGCCGACCGTGCTTCGAGGGCGACGTCATCACGGAGCCACGCACCGGTCTCGCAACCTGGTCGGTTGCCGCGGCGAGGCGACGCGTCGGCGACACTCGAGCTGCGGTCGCGGGGGCGCGGCGAGCCTGCCTGACCGAACCGGCACCGTGGTGGGCGCCCCGTGACGCATCCCGGCCATCGGAAGTGCGTACTCGCGTGACCGCAATCGGCGGCGCGGAGGCTGGCGCGCTTGGCGCCTGCGGGGACGCGGTCGCCGGAGCGGCCGCCGTCGGTGCGGCCGGAGCGCGGGGCGGAGCCGCCGACGGTGTCGGTGCGACGGGAGGAGCGGGCGTCGGAGCCGCCGGCGGAGCAGTCGGCGCAGGGAGGAACAACAGCGGATCGATGTAGCCGTTCGGATCCTCGGAGCGCCTGATGCCGAGGTGGACGTATGGGACGTCGTGCTCGACCTCTCCGGTCGGACCGATCGTGCCGACGACCGCGTCCTCGCCCACGGTCTCGCCGCGCCGAACGCTCGTCGAACCGAGATGCGTCAGGGTCACGGAGTACCCGTCGGCCGTCTGGATCGTCACGACTTTGCCGCTTACTGGCACGGTGCCGGCAAACGAGACGAGGCCGGACGCGGGCGCAAGGACGGGCTCGCCGGCCCCAGCGCCGATGTCGATTCCGCGGTGCTGGCCCGCGGCGTACGGATCGTCGCCGAGGACGAATTTCTGGAGTACCGGACCTTTGACGGGCCAGGTCCACGCTCCCGCGGTCGGCACGATCACGAGGGCCGCGGCGAACGCGACGATCAGGGCTCGACGCATTTGCTTCTCCTTGTTGTCCTGTTTGCCAACAGCGCTCACGATACCTGGGCCAGTCAGCCGTTGTCAATATGGACTACAGGGACGTGTCGTAAAGGCGCCTGCGCGGCAGCCCGGTAAGCCGCGAGACGACCGCGGCGGCCTGGCTGCGGGCGACGCCCGCGGCGGCGAGCTCCGCGACCGCCTCCGCAGCGGCGGCCACATTTGCCGGCTCCCGCTCATCGCCGGGGCCGAGCACGAGCGTGATCTCACCCTTCGGTGGCTCGGCGAATTGGCCCGCGAGCTCGCGGGCGCTGCCGCGCGCGACCTGCTCGTGACGCTTCGTCAGCTCTCGGCAGACAGCGAGCCGACGGTCCGGATCCTCCGCGGCGAGTGAGCGCAGCGTCGCCGGCAGCCTGCGCGGAGACTCGAAGGCGACCGCAGGCCAGGGCCACCGAGCAAGCTCCTCCCACGTCCGACGGAGCGCCTGCCCGCCGCGAGGCAGGAAGCCGACGAACTGGTAGCGCTCGGCTGCAAAACCGCTCGCGACGAGTGCGGTATCGACCGCGGAGGCACCGGGGAGTACCGTCACCGCAACGCCGCCCTCGAGCGCCGCGGCAACGAGCCGGGCGCCGGGGTCGGAGATGCCCGGCAGGCCCGCGTCGGAAACGAGCGCGATCCGCTCGCCGGTCTGAAGCCGCGGCATCAGCTCCGCGGTCCGCGCAGCCTCATTGTGCGCGTGGTAGGAACGCAGGCGCGCCCGGATCCCGTGCCGCTCGAGCAGGCGCCGCGTGTGACGCGTGTCCTCGCAGAGGACGAGGTCGGCCTCGGCGAGCTCGCGGAGCACGCGCAGCGTGACGTCCTCGAGATTGCCGATCGGCGTCGCGCAGACCGCGAGCACTAGCGCCCCGTCCAGCAACACGTGTCGGCTTCTGGCCCGCGATCACGCGGCGCCAGTGTCCACCCTCGCTCTTGCCAAAGCTGCCAGCCGTGGCCGCGAGCGAGTGCGGCCTCTGGCTTGGTGCTCGCGACCCAGAAACTCGACCGCATTACTGGACGGAGCGCTCCAGTAATCCGAACTCGTCGTAGGCGACAAGCGCCGCGCCGATCACGCCGGCAGCGGTGCCGAGCTCGGCGCGCACGATCTCGACGCGGTCGCCCGCCGGCGCGAGCGCCTCACGCCGCATCGTCTCGCGGGCCGGCTCGAGCAGGAAGTCGCCTGCCGAGGCAAAGCCACCGCCGATGACGACGAGCTGGGGGCGAAAGATGTTCACGAAGCTCCCGATCGCGGCCCCGAGCATCCGGCCGATCCCGTCGAGAATCTCGATCGCGGTCGAATCCCCCTCGGCGGCGAGACGGACGAGCCGGTGCGCGTCTACGCCCGGGCCGAACGCCTCCTGGGCAAGCTTCGCCGCGGCCGTTCCGCTGACGAGTGCCTCGAGGTGGCCGCGCCCGGTGCACGTTCCCTGGCAAGGGACGCCGTCGTAGATGAGCACCGTGTGGCCGAGCTCGCCGCCGTCGCGGAGCAGCTTGCCGTCGATCACGACCCCTCCGCCGACGCCGGTCCCGAGCGTGAGCATCACCATCGTCCGGGCGCCGCGGCCGGCCCCGGCGCGATACTCGGCCAGCGCGGCGGCATTGCCGTCGTTCTCGAGCGTGACCGGACGGCCGACCCGTTTCGTCAGCGGGCCCCGAAGGGCCACGTTCTGAAGCGGGACGTTCACGGACCCGTCGACCCGCCCCGTCTGCTGGTCGATCCGCGAAGGCAGGCCGAACCCCACCGCAGCGACCGAGTCGTCGAGCAACTCCTCCGCCGCGGCGCCGATCTCCTCGATCAGGCGATCCTGGGAGTCCAGCTCGGTGGGCCGTTCGCGCCGATGCTCGACTTTGCCCGTCGGGTCGACGATGCCCGCCAAGATCTTCGTCCCCCCTACATCCACGCCTAGGACTCGCTTCTCAGTCACGTTTGGCGGAAGGTACGCAACGCCGACGCGTGGCGTGGCTACCATGGCCCGTCGAATGTCCGCTCCTCGCGGAGAGAAGCCGTATCGCGTCTATCGCGGCGGCCGCGTCAAGGGCAAGGTCCCGACGATCCCGCGACCCACGCGCGAGCGTGGCGGCGACGGAGATGCGCGCCGCGACTACCGCGGTCCCGGGACGAAGCAGCCGAAAACCGGCTTGCGTGGCTGGAGCTGGAAGCGCTGGACCGCGTTGTCGGTACTTGTCCTCCTTCTCGTCTTCATCCTCTGGACGGTTGCGGGCTACCTCTCGTTCCGCAGCGGCGTGAAGGATGCGAACAAGCGCCTGCCCGAATCGGCGCGGCTCGCGCTGGTTCCCGACAAGGGGATGATCCTCTCGCACCCGACCGACATCCTCCTGCTCGGCACCGACCACTCACTGAACGCTTCGCGCGCGTCCGACCAGCACTCGGACTCGGTCCAGATCCTCCGCACGGACCCGAAGCACCACAAGCTGATCTACCTCTCGATCCCGCGCGATCTCCGGGTCCCGGACATCCCCGGTCATGGGCCCGACAAGATCAACGCGGCCTTCCAGATCGGCGGAGCGCGGCTGGCCGAGCGGACCGTTCAGGCATATACCGGCCTGCCGATCAACCACGTGGTCGTGGTCAACTTCCACAGCTTCGCCCAGCTGATCGACAAGCTCGGCGGGATAGACATCAACGTCCCCCAGCCGATCCTCTCGAACCGGTTCGACTGCCCCTACTCGACCAACGCGCGCTGCGAACGCTGGAAGGGCTGGCGCTTCCGGAAGGGCACGCAGCACATGAGCGGCTATCGCGCCCTGATCTACTCGCGCGTCCGCGAGAACCAACTCAATCCGGCCGACACGGACATCACTCGCGGGGCGCGGCAGCAGGCGGTTGTACAGGCGCTGATGTCCAAGCTCTCCGGCGCCGGCACGTTCTTCAAGCTTCCCTTCATAGGCGGCGATCTGATGAAGCCGCTCGCGACGGATCTGTCGCCGACGGAGCTGGCGCAGATCGGCTGGCTGAAGTTCCGCGCCGGGACGACGCTCCATTGCCGGCTCGGCGGCACGGGCGACGGCGGCTACATCGATCCGAGCGAGGACAACGCGGCCGTGATCGCGATGGTCAAGGGCGAATCGGCGCCGCAGCCGCCGCCGCCGAACGGCGACACGTATCCGCCGGGCTGTTACGTCAACCGGTTGCCGCCGGGAGGCTAGCTTTCGACGGTTTTGGTCTCGGGCTTCTTGTCCGAGTCCTTCTTCGAGCCCGAGTCCGAATCGCCGCCGGCCCCGTCCGTCGACTGCTCCTTCTTGCCCGAGCCTCGCCCGTAATCAGTGGAGTAGAACCCGGAGCCCTTGAAGTGCACCGCGACCGGGTAGAGGACGCGCTCGACCGGCCCTTCGCCACAGATCTCACACTTCGGCGGCGGTGCGTCGCCCATCCGCTGAAAGAGCTCGAAAACGTGTCCGTTCGGACAACGGTACTCGTAGATAGGCACGTTCTGACAGTAGCAGCGGGTCCTTTCGACACCGTCTCTCTAATCCGTGGTGGCCCGCCTCTCCATGCGCTCGAGCTCGACCAGCTCGCGATAGCACGGGGCGTCCTCGAACGCGGCCAAACCGGCCCGCGGGGGGCGCTTCGCGGCGGCGCGACGGCGACGGGCGGCGGCCAGAATTGCGGAGGCTCCCAGGAGGCCGCCGAGGACGAATGTCCGCAGGCGGCTGCTCCGTCGTTCCCCGTCCATGGGACGATTGTACGGCGATGCCCGGCTTCGTCCTCTGTACGCTCGGCGACCTGCTGCTCGACGTGATCGTCCGTCTCGAGCAGCCACTCGAGCCCGGTACCGACGCCGCGGCGCAGACCCGGACCGGCGCCGGCGGACAGGCGGCCAACGTCGCCGCCTGGGCGGCGGCGCTCGGCGCCGAGGCCCGGTTCGTCGGGAAGCGCGGCGACGATCCGGCCGCATCGCTTGCCGCGGGCGAGCTCGCCCGGCTCGGCGTCACTGTCTTCGGCCCGGTGGCGCTGGGGCGAAACGGCGTCGTCGTCTCGATCGTCGGCGAGGAGGGCGAGCGCGCAATGGCGAGCGATCGCGGAGTCGCGCCGACGCTGTCGGCCGACGAGCTCGAGCCGGCCTGGTTCGAAGGCGCCACGCACCTTCATCTCTCCGGATACAGCCTCATGTCGTCTCCGATCGACGGAGCCGCGACGCGTGCGGCCGGACTCGTGCGCGCCGGTGGCGGGACCGTCAGCGTCGACCTGGCCTCGCGGCGCGTGATCGTCGATTTCGGACCGGAACGTCTGCGCCAGGTGCTGGGCGAGCTCGGCCCAGAGCTCGTCTTCGCGAACGAGGAAGAGCGCGCCGAGGTCGGACCGGCGGCCGCCGTGGACGCGACGTGGGTCTTGAAGCGCGGCGCCGCCGGCGCGGCGGTCGAGCGCGACGGCCAGAAGTCGGAGTTCCCCGCTGTGCCGGCGGAGGTTGTCGACACGACCGGCGCCGGGGACGCGTTCGCGGCCGGCTATCTCGTCGGCGGCGTCGAGCTCGCGCTCGAGACGGCTGCGCGGTGTGTCTCGCACCTTGGGGCGACTCCGTGATCCAAGTGACGCCGGAGGTGCGCGACGCGCTCGACTCTGGGCGCGCGGTCGTCGGGCTCGAAACGACGCTCGTCGCGCACGGCTTTCCCGGGGTCGAGGGTCTCGACGTCGCCCTCGAAGCGGAGCGGCGGGTCCGCGAAACGGGCGCCGTGCCGGCCACGGTGGGCGTGCTCGACGGGAGGGTGCAGGTCGGCCTCGACGCGGGCGAGCTCGAGCGCTTCGCAGCGGCCGGCGACTCGGCGCGCAAAGCCGGCCCCCGCGACCTGGCCGTCTGCGTCGCGGCCGGCGTGCTCGGGGCGACCACGGTCGGCGGCACGCTCGCCGTCTGTTCGGCGGCAGACATCCACTTCGTGGGAACCGGCGGCATCGGCGGCGTCCACCGCGGCTTCGCCGAGCGGCCGGACGTCTCCGCCGACCTCGGCGAGCTCGCGCGGGCTTCGGTGCTCGTCGTTTCGTCGGGGGTCAAGTCGCTGCTCGACGTAACGGCGACGCTCGAGGTCCTGGAGACGCTCGGGGTGCCGGTGCTCGGGTGGCAGGTGGAGACCCTGCCGCTCTTCTACACGGCCGCGGGCGGTCCGCCGGCCCCGGCGACAGTCGCGACGGCGAGCGAGGCCGCGGCGATCGTGCGCGCCCACTGGTCGCTTGGTCGCGCCGGGTTGGTGCTCGCACGCCCGCCGGCGGAGAATCTCGACGTCGAGCCGCTGATCGAGGCCGCGCTCGCCGAGGCGCGGGCGAGGCAGGTGACGGGACAGGCCGTGACCCCGTTCGTGCTGGCCGAGATCCACCGCGAGTCGGGCGGAGAGAGTGTCCGGATCAACAAGCGGCTGATCGCAGACAACGCCGCGCTCGCGGCGGAGGTCGCCGTCGCCTACACCAAGGGCTAGGGTGCGCCGTCCTTAGTCCAGCGCGGTCAAGAACTCGTCGATCGTCAGCGCCGTCAGCGTCTGCAGCTTCGCGCTCCCACGCGCGCCGAGCGCGACCGAGACCCTCGCGATCGTCGCGGCATCGGGAGCCTCGACGACGTTGACGAAGTCGAACGGCCCGAGCGTCGCCCACTGGTGCAGGACACGCGCGCCGAGCTCTTCGACGTCGCTATTGACCTCTCGCAGCCGGGCCGGGTTCGACTTGAGTGTCTGAACGCCCTGCGCGGTCAGGTTGGACAGCAGGATGTACGTCGGCATTGCGCCTCCTCCGTCGGGGCGCCGAGCCTACACGTGCGAGCTGGTCGTAATAAAGGAGCGCGCCGCCGAGGAAGAGCAGCGGCGAGATGACGAGGACGGAGACGAACGCCGAGGCGCGCAAAGCAGCCGTGCCGGCGGAACGGAGTGTGAAGAAGAGGACGTACGCGGTCAGGAGCCCGACGAGCGCGAGCGTCGCGAGCGAGCCGACCGCATGCGTGAGATCGGCGCGCGCGAGCTCGAAGGCGCGGGCGTACGAGCGGCGCCGCTCGAGCGTGATCACCGGAACGATCAGGCCTGCGAACCCGAGCCAGAACACGGCCGGCAGCAGCCCGAGGATGCCGAACAAGCCGAGCAGGACGACCGCAGGAACCAATGTGATCGCTCCGAACGCGGTGGCTTCCGCGAGCCGCCGACGCGGAATCCGCTCTCGGGCGACAACACCGGTCGCGAGGGCGAACGAGAGACTCGCCGCGACCGCCGCCACTGTCAGGGCCAGCGGCAGCCTCGCGACCCCGGGCGACTCGGCGACAACCAGGCCCGCCGCGGCGGGAGCGATACCCAGGGCGAGCGAGCGCCAGAAACGGCTCCCGTAGAGCCGGATCGTCTCGGCTACGAGCTGGCCGACCGTGCGCGTCTCAGGCGGTAGCGGCGGCGGTGCCGGCTGGGGCTCGCGGCGCCTCTTCTGGCGTGCCATCGCCCGCGAACCTACCCGTTCCTAGCTTCCCGTTCCTCTGTACACGCGAGACCAGGGTCGCCACCACTCCCGCCCACCGACAGGCTAAAGCGAAAACTGTGACGCGTGTGAGACCTGTCTGTCACAAAAGCGGAACAAGCGCTAGCGTCAGAGCATGGAGAAAACGCGTCCGGAAGGCTCCGAATGACCGTCGCTCCGTCGACGCCGACGAAGGAGCGTCCGACGCGCGACACGGGTGGCCGGACCGGCGATGCCTGGCGCGTGATCGTCCTCAACGACAACCACAACACATTCGAAGGCGTCGCAGCCGCGCTGGCGCAAGTCCTTCCGGGCGTCGGATTCGACCAAGGAATGACGCTTGCGAACCGGATCCACAACACCGGTCAGGCCGTCGTCTGGTCGGGTCACCGCGAGCCCGCTGAGTTGTACTGGGAGAGCTTGAAGGAGCTCGGGCTGACGATGGCGCCGCTCGAGCGGTAGAAAGAACGAGGGCCCTCGCTGAGGGCCCTCGCCAATCGATCGCTCCGAACGTCCTACTTGCAGACGACCCCGACGCACTGAAGCGAGTTTCCGTTCTTATGCGCCTTGTTCCCGCCTCCGTCGACGTTGCCCGCAACGGCGAAGACGCCGAGGTTGACGTTCTTGTCAGCGTGGTTCTTGGTGAGCGTGTTGCCGGCGTTGTCGACGTGGATGCCGTCATGTCCGTTCTTGTTCGAGTGGTTCTTGATCAGCAGGTCACCGCTCGATCCGGCGCCCGTGTGGATTCCATCGAGCGTGTTCGAGCGAAGCTTGTTGTTCTTCAAAACGCTGTTGTCGGTGTTGAAGAGGTCGATCCCGACATGGTTCTTGAACACCTGGTTCTTGCTGATGTCGAGGCTGACGCCGTTGAAGGGCTCAAGGCCGGCGACACCGTTCTTGGAGAGCTTGTTGTGCGTGTAGGTGTCGTGCGTCGACCCGTCCGAGGTGAGCCCCCAGGCGCCGTTGTCGTGCGCGACGTTGTGGTCGACCGTGTTGAAGTCGTTCAAGAACTGAAGCACGATCCCTGAGCTGCCGTTCGAGTTGGCCTGGCTGTGGCTCACGACGTTGTGGTCCGAGTTGACGAGGAAGATCCCGTCGAAGCTCGCCGACTCGTCGACGTGACTGATCGCGTTGTTGTTCGAGCCGGTCAACCGGATACCGTCGGACGGGTTCTGCGTAACCGTCAGGTGCTCGAGCTTGTTTCCATCAGCCCCGTTGAGCTCAATACCGATGTGGAACTGCTGAATGGTGCCGTGCTCGACCTTGACGTTGTCGAACCCGCCCTTGTTGTTGATTCCGTCGGCCGTCGCACTGTTGACGCCGTCGATCGTGTGTCCGCCCAGGTTGAGCTTGATGTTGCTTGCCCCGATCACGAGACCGTCGCCGGGGCAGTTCAGGAGATCGTTTTTTACGTGCGTGTTGTGCGTGATCACCTGACCACACGAGACATGCTGAGCAAGCGCCGGGCTCGCGCCGACCGCAAAGAAGGCCGTGACGGCCGCCGTGAGGACGCCGAGCCGAACCAGCGGCCTTAGCCGACTGCGAGGACTAGTCATCTTCTTCCCCCCTTGGGATCGTGCGGAACCGTCCTAAACTCAGACGCGCGCGTATTCAAACTGAGATGACGCGGAATTCAGCCACGCTTGGGATAGAACTTACGTGTCGCTTACACGGTCATCCATCCCGTAGAACTCGAGTTCGTCGACCGCGGCGACGGCAGCGGCCGGACGCTCGCGCCGATCTCGGATCGCCTCATGCACACACGTGCGAAGTTCTGGCGCTATCCGCCGGGACGCGGGGCAAGCGGCACGCTGAGCACCTGGCAAGAAGAGCTTTTCGTCGTGCTCGAAGGAAACGCTGCGATCGATCTCGGCGATCCGGCGGAACGCCACGAGCTGCCCCGCGGCTCCGTCTGCGTCGTCCAGCCCGGGACGCCGCTGCAGCTCAGGAACGACGGCGACGAGGACGTGCTCTTCTTCATCGTCGGTGCGCCGCCCGAGGAGGGCGGCGCCGACTACTTCCCGGACGTCGATTAGGCGACGGCGGCGGCCACGGGCGCGGCCGCCTTCTCGAACACGAGCTCGCCGTCCCGCGCATCCACGCGCACCGTGTCGCCCTCGGCGAACTCGCCCTCGAGCAGCCTCAGTGCGAGCGGGTTCTCGACCAGCCGTTGCAGCGCTCGCTTGAGCGGGCGCGCGCCGTAGGTCGGATCCCAGCCGGCCTCGGCGACCAGCTCCTTCGCCTCGTCGGTCAGCTCGAGCCCGAGCCCGCGCTCGGCCAGCCGCTCGCGCAGCCGCGTGAGCTGCAGCTCGACGATCTCGCCGAGCTGCTCGCGTGAGAGCGGCTTGAACACGACGATCTCGTCGATCCGGTTCAGGAACTCGGGCCGGAAGTGCTCGGTCAACGCCTCGGACGAGCGGATGTTCGAGGTCATGATGATCACGGTGTTGCGGAAGTCGACCGTGCGGCCCTGGCCGTCGGTCAGTCGCCCGTCGTCGAGGATCTGCAGCAGGACATCGAAGACTTCCTGATGCGCCTTCTCGATCTCGTCGAGCAGGACAACGGAGTAGGGCCGCCGCCGCACCGCCTCGGTCAGCTGGCCGCCCTCCTCGTAGCCGACGTAGCCGGGAGGCGCACCGACGAGCCGCGCGACGGTGTGCCGCTCCTGGTACTCGGACATGTCGAGCCTGACCATTGCGCGCTCGTCGTCAAACATGAACTCGGCGAGCGCGCGCGCCAGCTCGGTCTTCCCCACGCCGGTCGGGCCGAGGAAGATGAACGAGCCGATCGGCCGATTCGGATCCTGCAACCCGGTGCGCGCACGACGAAGCGCGTTCGCAACGGCCTCGACCGCCTCGTCCTGGCCGACGACGCGCTCGTGCAGCCGCTCCTCCATGTGGATCAGCTTCTCGGTCTCGCCCTCGAGCAGGCGTGAGACGGGAATCCCGGTCCAGCGCGCGACCACCTCGGCGATGTCGTCCTCGTCGACCTCCTCTTTCACCATCGGCTCGCCCTGGGGGATTGCCCCGTCACGCTCGGCGAGCTCGTGCTCGAGCTCAGGCAGCTCGCCGTAGCGGATCTCGGCGACGCGCTGGAGGTCGCCTGCGCGCTCGGCGCGCTCGGCCTCCGACTTGAGCTCGTCGATCCGCGACATGATCTGCTTGACGCGCTCGAGCGCCTCCTTCTCCTTCGACCAGCGCGCGGCGAGCCCGTCGCGGCGCTCCTTCGCCTCGGCGAGCTCCCGCTCTACCGGCTCACGTGTCTCCTTCGATTCCTTGCCCATCGCCGCCAGCTCGATCTCGAGCTGGCGCACCCGGCGGTCGGCCTCGTCGAGCTCGAGCGGCGACGAGTCGATCTCCATCCGCAGGCGCGAAGCGGCCTCGTCGACGAGGTCGATCGCCTTGTCGGGAAGCTGCCGGTCGGAGATGTAGCGGTCGGAGAGCACCGCGGCGGCGACCAGCGCCGCATCGCGGATCCGGACGCCGTGGTGCGCCTCGTAGCGCTCCTTCAGACCGCGGAGAATCGCAATCGTGTCGGAGACGGTCGGTTCGCCGACGAACACCGGCTGGAACCGCCGCTCGAGGGCGGCGTCCTTCTCGATGTGCTTGCGGTACTCGTCGAGCGTCGTCGCACCGATCGCGCGCAGCTCCCCACGCGCGAGCATCGGCTTGAGCATGTTCGCGGCGTCGACAGCGCCCTCGGCCGCGCCCGCGCCGACGATCGTGTGGAGCTCGTCGATGAAGAGGATCAGCTGGCCCTCGGCATTCTTGATCTCGGTAAGCACGGCCTTCAGCCGCTCCTCGAACTCGCCTCGGTACTTCGAGCCGGCGAGCATCGCGCCGATGTCCAGCGCCCAGACGCGCTTGCCTTTCAGGCCTTCCGGCACGTCGCCGTCGACGATCCGCTGCGCGAGACCCTCGACGATCGCGGTCTTTCCGACGCCTGGGTCGCC
>Ga0137403_10000578_pt1 | contig 47380 bp, 34 predicted proteins | sample CZOMad2_1_16fung_FD_122057 | JGI IMG/M metagenome (GOLD analysis project Ga0137403, IMG submission 122057) | Vadose zone soil fungal communities from Angelo Coast Range Reserve, California, USA - CZOMad2_1_16fungal (Hybrid Assembly) | ecosystem: Environmental > Terrestrial > Soil > Vadose zone... | reverse complement strand
GGGGTCGGGGTAGGCCGTGGTTTAGGTGCTGCCGAGAGATTGCCCTCCACGATAAGACCCCACGCCGCAGCGGCGAAACATGCCATCGCGATGAGTCGGCTCATTCCCAGAAAAAAAGGCTTGGCGGTCATGCCTGAGGATCTCGTGTCATTGAGCTACTACGGAAACGGCGAAACCAAGTTCCGGAAATAAAAAACTTTTTTTGACTCCCGGCGCTTCAAAAACTGTCCAGCCGTTTCGAAATGGTCTGATTTCGATGATTGTCATCGCAATTCGGCCTATTTTCTTCAAAAACCAGCATAAAGCGTTCATTTGAACATAAGCGAGCGCGAAAACGGCCAACTGACACTAGTGAAACTACGGGATTGCAAACCCCAAGTTCCCGAAAAATCGTCTAAAGATAGACGTTCGCGCCGCCTGCCGATTTCGACTTTCTTGGGCGATCCATTGAAATGGAGGTTTCGACGACCAAAGTGCTAGCCGCCTAAACCTGCTGGGACGAGTGGTTTAATGGCTTCTCGGCTGTTCAGGATCTGACGACACTGTTCAAAAATCTGACAGATTGTGCCGATAGAGACTCGGCGTGGCACAGTTTGCTGAAAGAATTCGCCGGCCGGGTGCATTCGGTTGCACTGCGCGTCCCCCTGGTAAGTTCGCGGATTAGAAAAACGCGGAATCGTAGGTTGGCACGAAAGACGTCGGAACCATCGATAATGGCGCGGCAAATGTCCAGACCATGCACCAAAGGACGCCACGGCGTGCCATCACTCGTCATTTACATTGGGGGAATTCGCGTTCACCTGTGGTTACCGACCCGGAACGCCGCCGCATAACGGGTTCGCCAATCGTGCCTCCTTCGGTTGAGCGGCTCAAGCCCCCACCACTCCCAGGGCCAGTCGGCTCGGACGGAAGGGTCGCCGTTGTGGATTTCTGCCATCAACTCCGGCACCGGTTCCCAGCCGAGGTCAACCGCGACCTTCGTGCGGACGCCCAGATCGACTCCTGAAACAAAAAGGTATCCTCCGGGACTAACCAATTGTGCTATGTTGGCGAGGCACCTTTCGGCATCGGCTGGGGCCATGTGGCAGAGAAAATTGCTCGCGACCACCATGTCCTGAGGCCCAAGAATGTTAATAAGTTCCGGATCAGCGGCATCACCTAGGTGCCACGTTATCCCTTCGCGGAGCCATAATTTGACTTTGGCCTCATCCTCTTCCCAATCAAACATTTCAACCATCTCATCCTCGGTCAATCGTTCAAAAATCGAAGAACCGACAAACTGGGAGGTATCGGGAGTGTAAATGCCTTTCTCGGCGAAGCTCAGTATTTCTTGCGAAATATCTACCGCATCGAGGACCACTTTCAAGTCCGGCCGGGCCGAGCGGATGGTCCACAGGATTGAATAGACCTCGGCTCCGATACTGGAAGCCAACACGGTAATTCTCAAAGTCGAGCCATTTGCTTTCTGAGCTGTCAGACGTCGCATCAATTCGAGCGCGGGACGATTCCGGAGAAAGAACGTGCCGAAATACATCTCGCGCCTGGCGCGTAGGCAAACCAAGTTGTGCAACCAAGTACCGTAGGAGTGGATGGGATACAAATTACGCACGCGAGAAGGGAGACGCTCCCAGATCCGCTTATTCAACCGCAAATAAAGGCTGGCAGGAGACTTTCCGAAGAACTGCAAGCGTGCCGCCTTCTCCAGAATCGGATGAAACACTTGGCTGCTTACCATAATGAACACCTATGAACGAATCTTCGACGACCAAGCCGTCGCTCCGACAGATAACAGGCTCGCTCCCTGCAGAAAATTGCGGAGCACTCTTGGACCAAGGCTTCAGGATACGGGTCCATCTTGCATTTTGTGATCATCACAGTGAGCTCGCGGCCGGTTCCACGGTTCTTTCGTGTCTCGGCTGGGGCCGTGGCAACACCTGGGACAGCAAGTCCATGTACACGTGTTTCTGCCTCATCACAATCAGAAGAACCCATGCGTAAACGCCTAAAACAAGACCAAGCCCCACGAATAGATAAAGCATCGGTGGCAACCCCCTGCTACCGAGCGTGAGCTTCACGAGCAAGCCCGCCGCAGCTGCGAGCAAACCGGATAGAAACGGTGGTTTACTGGCTTCCCAAAGATCCGCCCAGGTGATTCCGGTGCCATGTTTGGACCAGGCCGCTATCGGAATCACCAGCAACGTCATAGCCGACGAGTACCCGAGGGCGACTCCTTTGGGTCCATGGCTCAAACCCAGTACGATTCCCAAGATCACCAGCGGCGTCGTCGCGGTGCTGATACTCAACGCCCTGCCAATCCGTCCCACGGACAAGACCAACCAGGACAACGGGTTCGCCACGGCGAACACCACCGCTACCGGTGCAAGCAACCTGAAGATCGGCGCCGCCTCCATCCATTTCGCGCCGAGCACAACGCGGACTATCTCTTCCGCAAACAGGGCGCAAGTGATGGTGATCGGAATGGTCGCAGATATGAGCAAGGAGAAGCCCCTGAGGAAAGACCTGGCCAGGCGCTTGGCATCATGCTGAATCCGTGACAGTGCAGGGAAAGCCACGCCGGTGACCGCAGTATTCAATTGTTGTACCGGCAGAGTGACGAGCTGGAACGCTCGTCCATAGAGTCCAAGCGCGTCCGCTCCCCAAAAACGGCCCAGGAGGAGCTTCTCCGCGTTCCACGCGAGGTATACGACAAAGCTGTTACAGGTGGCCAATCCCCCAAAATGGAGCATCGACCAGATGCCGGACCTGCGCCGAGGAGGACCTGGGACCCAGGGAACAGCAAACCATACGGCGGCGGCGCCGACGACTGACATGGCCATCGCCATGCCCACCAGAGACCAGTAACCGCAACCGAGTAACGCCATGACAATGCCGGTCCCTGAGCCAACCGCAAGAGACAAGACATCGATCTTTGCCTGTGTTACGAATCGCATACCTCGCTGCAGCAAGGCGCCGTGCTGGGCGGACAGCCCGTTGAATATGAACGTCGCTCCCGAGACCACCGCGACCCAGTATAAGCGGGGCTCGTGGTAAAACGCGACAAGGAGCGGTGCCAACGCTGCGCACAGTGCGGCCAGTATTGCCCCAACGGCGACGTTGATCCAGAACAAGGTCGAAGTCTGCTCGTGCGACACCTCAAGCCGTTGGACAGTCGCCATCCCTAAGCCGGCGTCTCGGAAAAGCCCTAGAAAACCGGTCACGACAACCACCATTCCCAGCAATCCAAAATCTTGCGGTGATAGCAACCGCGCCAGTACCATCATCGTTGCCGTTTGTATGATAAATCTCACACCTTGCGCCGACACGGCAGCGATCCCTCCTACCACGGATTTCCGCTTTAGGTCGGCGAGGGCCGGCTGCGCAAGGGCATGGTGCAGCGACTTAGGTTGCTTTATGGCCTCTCTTGCCTCAGCCGATGCTCCCATATAGCTCAGTATAGCGCTTAGCCTGCAGCTCCAGTGAATATTCTTCGACCGCGATGCGCCGGGCGTTCGCGCCCATTTCCGCGCAACGGGCTTTGTTGTTGAGCAACCCCGTGATCGAGTCAGCCAGGCCGCCCACATCGGTGGCGTCGACCGTGAACCCATTTACTCCGTTCCTGACCATGTCGGGGATGCCGCCGGTGGCAGTCCCGACGGTTGCAATTCCGCAGGCCATCGCCTCGAGAACTGTATTAGGGAGATTGTCCTGCACGGAGCAGATCGCGAATAGATCCGCGGCGCTGTAAACCATCGACAAAAAGCGGTCATTATTGACTGACCCGACGTGAACGTACGGGATTTGGATCTGCGTATCAGGCCTGTTATGTCCGAGTGACAGGAGGAACAGGTTGGGGACATCACCAGCACATCGCTTGAGTGCCTCGACTAGGTGAACAAATCCTTTCCGTCTATTGCCAATGTCCTCCGCCACGAACAGCAGCACCCGCGCACCTCGCGGAATCCCGAGCAAGTCACGCACAGTCTCCCGATTTCGCGGCGCAAATTCCTCGAGGTCGAGTCCGTACGGAATGACGCAAACCGGATACTTGCCCAGGATTGGGCTGCGCCTCACTTCCTCCGCGAGCCATCTACTCGGAGTCACGAACTGCAACCGCGACGGCGATACCGTTGAAAAGAGTCCCCGTTTTCGCTCCCAGACTTTGTAGGAAAGGTCTCTGGAATCGCTGCTGCCGAGTTGAGGGCACGAGCCGCAATGGGTGAGGTATCGACCACACCCGAGGTCATAGTGACATCCGCCGGTCAGCGGGTTCAGATCGTGGAGCGTCCAGACAACTGGTGTTGAACGTAGCACTCGCGTAAAAAATGAATCATAATCAACCAGGTCCCGGATCCAGTGCAGATTGATGACCTGACAAGCCGGTATCTGCTCAAGCACCGTCGAGCCGTACGGGCTGCGATCGTCGCTGAATAGTTCAAAACCGGCCGGCCGCGATTGGCGATACCGGTTGAAGCCTCTGCTAATCCAAATTTGACGCAGTCCCCGTCGCACACGACTGGGGATGTCCATGGGCTTCTCGAATGCCGTAACGCGCGGATCATCGCTGGTTCGCGACTCGACGAACAGCACAGATTCCTGGCCGATGCGCTGAAGGCCCTTGTGCAGGCGATACGCCGCCCGGGCGGCGCCTCCTGACAGATCATTCTTGCTAAGGTGAACTACCCTCATTTTGCGCACCGCCCAGTCCCGAGTACGCCCACCTTTCCTGCCGGAATGCCATATTGGCGAGCCGAAATCACAATACGGCTCACACGTCTCCAAAGATAACATTGTATTGCTCATCCAAGGCTGTGCGAAATTCCTCTGCCCTCCCTTTAATCAAAGGCCTCAATCTATCTGCATTCTTCTCAAGATCGGAGAATGTTTCGATCAACCCGTCCGCGCTGAATTCACCGATGTTCAGGCAGTATTCTGATAATCCCATCTCGCTCATTAAGGAAGAGCATTTCTGGTGGAATGATATCGAAATCACAGGTTTCTCGAGAAGCAAAGCGAACAGAACGTTGTGAAACCGGGTTGCGACCACTATGTCGGTTGCTGCAAGCTGTCCTAGTAGCTGATCTGCAGAAAGCATAGGATGATCGACGATTCGGTCTTCACCAGACACTCCAATATGCGCTTTTAGCTGAACCTTCAGCTCCTCTATGGCATTCCTGTCGCCAGAGTCGCCTATTAGTAACCTAATGTCGTATCCATGGTTCAGCAACCAGGTGCCAAAAACCACTAACTTTTCCAGATATGCTGAATAACCCACCGGAGCAAGGTTCCCGAAGCTATACCGTCCAGCGTACTCCATCAAGCCGAGGCCAACCACAGGCCGTTTCCTTTGTCTGTTGCCGTGATCTGGTATCATAGCTTGAGGCAAACTGAACACGAGATCTGGATACACACGGTCGCCATTTGTTGCGAGCCCGATGCTCCTCAGGCAATCCATGCTGGCGTTGTCTCGATAGGACCTGAAGTCCGCCAAAGAAAGAGCGGTCCTAACAAAGAATTTCCCTAGGATGCTATGTATGGGACCAGCACCAACGCTTACGAACAGCACCTTGCATCGGTGAAATTTCGCAATCAATACCCACTTGAACAAATTGTACGGACCCCAGTTCAACAGTCCATAGGCGTCCGTCAGCAGTCCCGTTCCGGGGATGATGAGCATGTGCGCTCCTTTTAGTGTCTTAAAAGTCTCAAGCCACCGGTAACACTCGCTTGGTATCCCAACGAGAACCTTACGTAGCAACTTAGCCAATGGATTACGGATTGCCCAGGTTTTGACGAACGTGGGGCTAATTGGATTACTTTCGATGTTATAAGTCGCTGCCACGGCAGCAGGGTCAGTGCAGATACAGGCAATTTCAGTCTTCGGCAAGAAACGACGAAGGTGATAAAGAATCGCCTGGAGGGTAGTCTCGTTGCCCAAGTTGAACGTTCCAAAGTGCCCAAAAAAGCAAATCTTCATCGGGTTTCCGTTGACGTATTTTTCAAGTTTTGGTCCATTGAGTTGCCAGCTTGCCGGCTCGCCGACTAAGAAGCTGTAAAAAACCCCGGGGGCGGTGGTCGAAAACTGCCAACCGTCAGTCACATTCCCAGAACGAGCGCGGTCACCTTTCGAGCCTCTGGTTTTTGGGGGGTTCTTCACAACTTCTGCGGGACCTCGACGCTGCAGCCACCGCTTTCCGATGGTCAATCACCCAAAACGAAATGCTTGGCGTTGGCCAGCACGTTACGGAGCGCCCGCAAGCGTCGTCGCGGGGGCTGCACATGGAAAAATCGCTCGAGTCCGTACTTCCGTAGTTCTTCCTTCGTGTGCGCCAAGAGGAACCGGTAAAGCAACTCATCTTCCACTTCCCGCGGCATTCGAGAGAGCGCCTTAGCCCACACTTCCCGCAAGTTCCAGCCCTGTTCCGCCGCCAAGCGCTCAGTCAGCTGGATCGTCGATCGGATCACCGCAAACACTTTTTCCTGGTCTTGTGATTTCACCCAGTTTTGGGCGTGCCATCGGACGAAGGTGTCCGCGACGGGGTTATAACACAGAGAACCGCGCAGCGCGAGGTGATTGAAAACAAGCCTATCGATTGTATGCGTGTGGAAAGCGTCGTTTTCCAGAAAATCTAGAATCTCGTTCAAAGCGGTGGTGCGCGCCACAAGCGTGGACCAGTGGAAGGGCGTGTAAAGCCAGCCAAGTGCCAAGATGCTCTTCGCGTCGAGAATCCACAGCTTTAACCAAGACGGCATACCCGCGAGCAGCCACACGGCGGCTGAGCGGTCGATCCAAGACGGATGATCGTCACTCTCGTCCTTGGTAAACAATGACGCCGCAACGTAAGCAGTCACTGGCGGGTTCGCGTTTAACGCAGCGACCGCTTGCGCAACATGATTTGAGCACCACCAGTCGTCGTCATTCAGGATAGCCACGTATGATGTCTGCGCCTGCCTGAATGTTGAGAACATGTGCGGTATCATCGGCAAGGTTGGTTGCCGGAAGATGTACCGAATGGGAAGCTCGGGAAATTCCCGCACAACATTCTCAGAACTGCGGTCACCTTTATTTTCGGAAACAACGACCTCCCCGATCAAGTCGCGATTGATTTGATTCTGGACCGATTGCAGTGCGCTGCGTAGAAAATGGGGTCGGCCCGTTGTCGTTATACAGACTGTTACTTGCTTGTTCATAGAAAAGGCAAGCCATTCGACCTCGGGGTCTTGAATCCTGTCTCCAACAACGCAGAAACCATCGTTTACAGTCGGTATGCAACCGGAATCAACTCACTGCGCCGCAACCTGTTGCAGCAAAGTCTCGAGCGATTTGGAAACCGCCTCAGGACTGTACGTCTCGCGCACATACTGTGCTGCGTCCTGTTTCCACTTTCCGGTTTGGATCACATTCGCCAAGGTCGAGGCGATCGTAGCAGGCTCGTTGTCGGGCATATAGGTGATTCCGCTCTCGATTTCCTTTTCGAGTTCCCCCATTGGGGTGGTAATGACGTGGGCACCGGCCCCAAGATACTCGATGATCTTGAAAGCAAATACGTTGCCCGGGGTCCGGCTGACCGCGTGTGGGTTGGCGCAAATCCTGGCGGAGCACATCAACCGGACCAGTTCTTCTCGGCTCACCAGGCCATGGAATACAACCCCTTGTGCATCGTTCGCCATTTGCCGCAGCTCATCCGTCAACTGACCGTAGCCAGTGATATGAAGTTCCCACCCTGGAATTGCGGCTAGTTTCCACGCTTCGATCAACTTCGCTACTCCATTCGATTCGATGTGGGTGCCGGAAAAAAGAACCTGGTTTCGCTTGTCTCCATTCGTCTGACTAGCAGCTTGCAGAACGTCGTTCCCCACCGCGCCTCGCAGCACAAGCTTGGGCGTGGCCGCCGGAAACCGCGAAAGCAGAAACGGCGAAACCACGATCCCGCCTGCCACGGTCTTCAGAAGCTCGGCGCAGGCGCGGTGATGCCGTCCATCGATAGCACCATTCATCGGTTCGCCCACCACGTTCACAAACACGTCATCATCGTACTCGAGGATAACCGGCAGGCGAAGGCGTCGCATGGCGTACTTCGCGCAGGGGATGAGGGAGGACTTCAAGTTGAAGATGACCACCAAATCGAACGGTGACGCCTGGTGCCGAGCTTTGAAAAGTTGAAGCGTCCGCCAGCAGGACCACAACCCGTTCACCCACCGGATAGGTAGCACCGAAGCGTAATGAACGGGAATCTCCGGATGAAAACGCTCAGGTTCAGAGAAGGCCGGGTAAAATTTGCACTTGTTCTCCACGACTTCCCCATGAGATATCACCTCCAACTCATGGCGCCTTGCGTGCAAGGCCTCCGCAATTAGCTCAATCTTCACCTTGTTGGACATACTCCGGTTCTTGACAACCGGACGCTGCTTTACCAAGCTCGGCCCTTGATAAGGGGTGATGTACGCAATCCTCATGTCGTTCAATATTCTAGAACCATGTTCCGGACGCCGGCCGGCCTTCGATCTTGATCGGCTCGCCGCTATCTGCCTTCCGTTTACTCCACTACTCGCTGGCCTTGTTTGCGGGCCTGATACTGCTGCTCGATCCAGTCGTAGGTACGCCGCAAACCGACGTCGAGCGTAGTGTTTGGCTCCCACTTGAGCACCTTTTTGATGAATTTGTTATCACTGTTCCGGCCGGCGACTCCACGTGGCGCGTCCAGCTCATACTCCCGCTTGAGTTTCACGCCGGCGATGTGCTCCACTTTGGATACTAGCTCATTGATCGTGACGAGTTCGCTGGTGCCCAGGTTGATTGGCGTGGCGACCCGTTCGTCGCAGTGCATGATCATGTCAATCCCTTTCATGCAGTCGTCAATATACATGAAGCTTCGCGTGGCAGTACCGTCGCCCCAGATCCTGATCTTGCCAGAGTTTTTATCAATCGCCTCGATCATCTTGCGGCAAATGGCCGCGGGCGCCTTTTCGCGTCCTCCATCCCACGTGCCGTTCGGCCCATAGACATTGTGGAACCGGGCTATGAATGTTTTCATCCCGCGCTCATGCCAATACTCCTCGCAGAACATCTCTGAGACCAGCTTTTCCCAACCATACCCGCGCTCAGCCATCGCCGGATAAGCATCCGATTCCTTCAGCGCGCGGACGTCGGGATCCTGCTGTAGCAAAGTGTTGTAGACACAGGCTGAGGAAGAGAAGAAGTAGCGCCGCGCCCCGGCACGGTAGGCAGCTTCGATCATGTGGGTGTTGATGAGGATGCTGCGGAGGCATTCCACCCGAAACCGCTCGATGAAGCCCATCCCCCCCATATCCGCCGCCAAGTTATAAACTTCCACAGCGCCTTCGCAAACCCGATGGCAGTTTTCCTCCTGGCTGCAGTCGATGCAAAGGCTCTCCACGCCGGGAACACGCAGATACCATTCGTAGAGCGGCTTCTTGTCGACAGCGCGAATCCGCGTGAAGCCTTTGTTGCGGAAATATCGTGCGAGGTTACCGGCGATGAAGCCGCCGCCGCCTGTGATGACGATCAAGTCGTCCTTTTTCAATTTTGGATCCTGTTCGATTAGTTGCTTGTGTTGCATATGCGTAGCGAGATGTTGTCAGAATTGTCTCTTTAAGTGTGCATCAGATGATGGCGGAAATTGAGATCACAAATTGCTGGTCAGTCTTGAATTGCTGGTGTCAGGGAGCGGAGGCTTTTGATCCGGCATTAATGCTTCGGCAATCCAGGCAACCGTAACCTTGAATGACACGGTCGCGTGCCTTGCAACATTCAACGCGCCGTGCTCCGTCCCTCGCTCGCGCGCGTTCTCGGTCACAACGTTGAACTGCGCACGGGCATATTACCTTCACGAAACCAGTCTCGATGTAGTCGTCGGGTGCGAAGCTATCCACCAGAATCTCCATGTGCCCGAGCCGGGCCGTAGTCGTTATGTTCATGACTAGCGTGGTGCCGGAGTAGCTTGCGACCGTGCCCTCCATATAGGTGCCGCGCGCCGGAGGATTGGTTCGTTGCCTCCGCCTCCGGGCGGATGCGGCATCTTGGCAATCCTTAAAAGTTCCGGGAAAGAGCGTGATCGTATCGCCGTTTAACGCCCTGTTATACAAAGCCCTGCACGCTCGCCGCCGATCCGTCAGAATGGTAAACCGCCGCAAACGCGGAAAAGCCGCTCAAAATCAGGATTACAAACGCTGCTGCGGATTTCATGTTTTTCGTTCGTATCCGAATTAATCGCTATGGTAAGTAAATTTTGTCTGTTCGAGCCCTTTATTTCGCAAGCACCTGCCGGTAAATGCCCTCCAGAATCTCCCCCGCCGATGCTGATCGAGATCGTGGTACAGATCGCTCGCGAAATAGCTTCGAATGGCCCTCGCCAAATCCGCCGCGTCCGCGGGCCGACAGAGAAATCCTGTCTTCGCCTCGATAATGTCGTTTCTAAAGGAGCCCACGTCAGTCGCGATACCACTGAGAGCTTTGGGACGCTTCCACTTCCTTGTCTTCAGGTAAAGATGCCTACGAGTAAAAGAGGAACCTTGTGTACGCGTAGGCGGCCGCTTCGCTTACGACGTCCTTCACTCCCGCACTATAACGCCACCAATGTTTTGCGTTATAGTCTGGATTTGGAATTGCGATGATGCCTACCGCGACTTTATCACCAAGAGCCTTCTGAAAGAGAAAGCGAGTGCGGCGCGCATGGACATCTTCGGTGATGACATTGATGCTGTGCACAGCCATATTGTGCTGACGAAACCACTCCCGTAGGGCGACCGCGGAACCGTATGTTCTATCGCGATCCATTACGCGCGACGGAACCATTTCCACAAACTCCGGTGGCACCCCAGCATGCTTCAAAAGGTCCGCGCCTACGCTCGCTGAGGTCTGAAAGTCATTGATGTAGCCCCCGCTTCCAGTTACCGGGCCACCAGTAGTAAAGATGCGCTGATAAGAACCTCTTCTGAACTCCTCCAACGCCCCGCGAATAGCGTATTCATGTATCCAGCCTTCAACGACAAGGAGGTTGCTATTCACGCGATGGGTTTCGGCCAGGAAAGGCTGGACATTCAACAAGAGCAAAACAGCAGTTGAAAATCCGACCAAGACGGAAATCACCCGGCCACGCCGGGACAATGACCATCGCTCCTTACGATCAAGCAGACCCCAGAGTGCGCGGCGCGAGACTGCCTGCGCCAATGGAGAAGCCATCGTCGCGGTTGAGGAATCCTTTGATGTGTCGCTCATCGGTCTTCGCCCGTTCCTGTCTTACTGATGCTCCTGCTCTTACTCTTACTCCTGCTCATGCTCTTCAGAAAGATTGCGCCTTCGGCGATTATCATCGTCTTGAGGACAAGACGATCCACTTTCCTTAACGCGAACCTGCATCGGAAAGATCAACGCTCATCACTTCAGCAGATTTGTCGAATGGGGACGGTCAGGCGGGTTTGCGAAACAGATCGGATTCGACCAGTTCACACCAGATGTGTCCGATAGCAATGTGGCATTCCTGGATGCGGGCAGTGTTTGCAGCAGGGACTGTGACGCAAATGGCGGATACCCGTGCGAGGAGACCGCCATCCTTGCCGGAAAGACCGACGGTTTTGAGGTCCTGGTTCGCGGCCTGTTTCATTGCCACCAGCACGTTGGCGGAATTGCCGCTTGTGCTGATGCCTATGGCGACGTCGCCTGGCCGGCCCAGCGCCTCGATTTGTCGAGCGAATACCCGCTCAAAGCCGTAGTCATTTGCCACCGCGGTAAGAATGGACGAATCGGTTGTCAGCGCGATCGCCGCCAGGCCGGGTCGTTCAACAACAAAGCGCCCAACGAATTCCGCGGCGAGATGCTGCGCATCAGCCGCGCTGCCGCCATTGCCGAAGAGCAAAAGTTTGCCTCCTTCAGCCAGGCAATCGCTAATCAAAAGGGCGGCCTCGACAATCTGGCGACCGCAGTTGCCGGCGACTTTTAGCCGCAGGTCCGCTCCCTCCCGCAGGGAAGCTGTCACATGCTGCTCTGCCTTTTCGAAGTTCATCTTGTGATCAGCCGTTCGCGACTCAAGAAAGGGATAGCCATCGATGCACTCAAAGAGCGCTGACAAGCAACGCGTCCAACTGTGCCATGACCGCATCCACACTTTCTCAACACTGATTGCGGTGGTCGCGCTTCGATAGTAGCCCCGCTTATAGAAAAACCTTTCCAAAAGAAGAGAGACAATTTTTTCTGCAATCCGTACCCATATATTTCCCTTGGACTCGTGCAGGTAAAATCGAAACGCATCGCACACCGCAGCCCAGCGCCACGTGCATGGGCAAGCTATCGCCACAAACCAGACAGTCGTGACCCTGCACATCGGCCAGATGCTTAAGCAAGGTTGGGTGACTCTGCAGTATGTTCACTTTTAAGCCTGCCGACTCCAGTTCGTTCTTCAACTCGTCGTAATAGGCCCATTTCTTCATCGGCCAGACCGGGCCCGCAGTCGATGAGATAGCCACATCTCCTCGCAGTCCGGTCGGTCGCAGCGCGGCAGATAGTATGTTTCACCGCTAAAGCCAAGGCCGAGGTCCTGAGGAGAAATGGTAGGTATGTTATGGAGTTGGTATAGGCATCGGACTGTCCTGAGGGATGCTAGTAACGGCGATCGTCGTGTCGGAGCAGGAGCCGATGAACCCCTGGGGGAGACTCTGCCAGGTGATCAACTTGCCCTGACCCGGATCATCAGGGTTAGGGACAATAATGACCTCTGTCGTGAACCCAGCGTCGTTCCAAATCGACTGCGCATGATTCAATTTAGTGTCGATGAAGTTGGGAACCTCGCACTGGTCTTGCGTAGGCGTTGGAGTAGGAGTAGGCGTAACCGTTGGTGATGGCGTTGGAGTCGGTGCAGAAGATCCCGGCACGACTTGAATAGCGGAGAATTTCGCGTTGTTGACACTTGCCGTTCCGACGATGTTGAGCACTCCGTCTGTGACCGTGACGACGAAGCTTCGCTGGACCGCGGCAAATTGTCCAGCTACCGCCCAGATATCAAAGTTCTGCACAACAATTTGACCTTCCAGACTGACACTAAACACACGCTGCCCGGGGGCGTTGAAAAATATTTCAGCAAAGTAGAGAGTGACCGTGTATGTGCCGTTAACAACTGGAATGTTGTACCTGAGCGTTGGCGCATAGCGTTCCGTTTGATACAACGTTGGGTCCGATGTTCCGGTAACCGACTCAGTAGTCGAAAAAGTCAAACCGCCGACAAAATCCATGTCGACAGACCATGGTTGGCCTGTGTGGTCCAGGTACGCTGGCCCACCGCAATTAATTCGTATTGGCACTGCCGTCGGCGTAGCCGTGGGTGTTGCTGTCGCCGTAGCCGTTGCAGTAGGTGTCGGAGTTGGAGTAGACGCAGGCGTGGGAGTTGGCGTAGGCGAAACTGTCGCGGTCGGCGTCGCTGTAGCTGTGGCTGTCGGAGTTGGTGTAGGGGTAGGTGTCGCCCCACCATTCCTCAGAGGATGCGGATAAACAAACTTTTGATATCCTGGCTTCGCCGTCCCTAGAAAGTAATCTCGCCCGGGCTGTATGTAGCTGGAAGGACTATCGGGGTTCGAGCAAGCATTCTGACCGGAATCGATAACATCAACTCCCGGCGTGGGCATGCCAGTAATATTCCAAACATAAATCGGTTCTGGATCGCCCACGTAAGTTACACTGTCGAACTGTCGCCCAAGTCCATCATGCCCGATGCCAGTGACGTTACCCATCCCGACTTGTCTTGGGCAATAATACTCAACTTGCGGTGTTCCGGCACCCCAACAGCCATTATTTACATTCCAATCTAGGTTGTATATCGCAAGCACAAGCTCCGATTTATTGCTGTAGTCCTGCGAATTTATGTCCGCCATAATGCAGTCAGTGATAAGGAACGTTCCGCCCCGCAATAGCACCCACCAATTTAAATTCAGCACATCGCCGTTGGTGGAATTGAACACGAACTCGCTATCGTAAATTTCAAAATGCCGCTGGCCGTAAGGCGAGGTGTCTGCACCATGTGAACCCATCCCCGCGTTATCAAACACGCAATGCCGCAGCACCGTTCGTGAATTATCGTCGTTGGACAAGAAATTCAAATAGGCGTGGAAATCGCAGTCTTCGAAGTAGAAATTGTTTCGTCCTGTCGTATCCGCTGCACCCCATGTCGAGGGAGTAATCCATGCAGTAATCGCTCCCATAACTTCGCGCTGTATCCCCAAAGTGCTATAGGCAAAAGGGGAAGCGTCAAATGAACAACTCCACACGACCCCTTGGTTGGTGGCTGGTAATACAGCGATATGATTGCTACTTGGTTCACTGAACCAGCAGTCGTGAATTAATACCGGCTGTCCGCTTGTCGTGCTAGTAATGCGGATGCCGGTGGTGTTCGATTGTGCAGGGTCGCTAAACTGTGCGAAACGAATTCCGGTAAGCTCGATACTGCCAGCGGTTGATTCGTTCAATGTAAACAGTGTATTCGCGTCCGTTCCATGACTGATCGTGGTTGCCGGAATCGTTTCGATTTTCCAAAAATCATGTGTGCCACTTCCGCCACTAGACGTAACATTCATAACAAGCGACGTACCAGAATAACTCATAACGGTTCCCTGCATCCATGTCCCTCGACCATCAGTCGTGCCGTTGTTGAGTGGCATGGACTCAATACGTAGCGTATTACCAGCCGAAATGTTCAGTCCCGCTTGCGTGGTAAACGTCTTGCTGCCCGTTCCAACGGCTACGTTTGACCGGCTCCGACCGATGATGCGCCCTGAGCCAGCGCCTTGAATTTCGATCGCTTTGGAAATCGTCACTCCGGTTGTCCAAGTAAAGGTTCCTGCAGGAAGTGTGATCGTATCCCCATTTAACGCTGCGTTGTGCAAAGCCTGCACACTCGCTGCCGACCCGTCGGAATGATAAACCGTCGCTTCGCAGTGCGAGGCGAAACAAACGCCCGAAAACAGGGCGAGCAAAAGCGTTCCGGTCCGTTTCACAATTGCGGCTTATCGGTGGTCTTCGCGATTCGCCTGCGTCGGTGGTATTAGGATGGATATAGCGTGTCAACATTTTTATTAAGATTTATTTTTCTTAATTTACTGGTTTTGAAGAACTTCTCGCCAATTGATGAAACTGTTTCGTGTTCTCGATCCAGGTCTTCCAGCCCAGGTGGCGGACGGTCTCTCGCGCGTTGGCCGTAGGCACCCGTAGCTCTCGTAAGAGTCCTGCGGTGGAGGTCAAAAACAGATTTTGCTTTTGCGGCCGCCGGCTACGCCAGCGCCGACGCAAAGGCGAGGCGCACCGGATAAGGGCGGGCATCTTCCCCGCCTTCCGCGGACCGGAAGCAAGCGGCCTACATTATCAGCGTTCGCCGTTCAGCCTCAATTGCGTCGATGTCCAACCCCATTTCCTTCGCAAAAACGTCATCCAGCCACCATTCCTCCGGTGGATTTCGCATCGAAGTCTCACCGGAACCATAGATCAACGCCCATCCGCTAGATCGACGTGCGGCCGAGAACACCAAACCGCCCGAGCGCACCATCACTTCGCGGCCTTGCGGCGGCGAGACTCGCGATGTAAGGACGAAGCGGCCGTTCATTTCAATATTCGCCGAAGCATGTCCCCGAGAACCAACGGCCAGACGATAATGATCGCCAATAGCTTCTCCCAAGGATCTTCTGGAAGATATAAGCCAAACCAAGTGTAAAGAAGGAGCCAATCAGCCAAACTGTGAAACTCATATGAGGCCGAGCGGTGAATACGAGGGAGAAACCTTGTGTCGTGGTAACTTCGTTTCTCTCGTGAGTGCCTATGCTTTCCACACTTTTCCGTGCGCAACAGAGACACCGGCCATGGCGTTTCGCGTGTCCACAATGCATTGCGCCCACTCAGCAAGTTCGTGGTAGGGGACCGATGAATGATTAGTCGCGATAAGCACAACATCGAAGTTTTCTATCGTTGTGCGGTCCCACGCGGCACATTTTTTACCTGCGAATTGCGAGTGCTCGCGTGTTGACCTGATCACAGGCACGTACGGATCGTAGTAATCGACTTTCGCACCTCGCTCAATCAAAAGCTCCATGAGCGCATAGCTAGGTGATTCGCGTTCATCATCGACGTTCGGCTTGTAAGCCAGTCCCAAAATCAAAATCCTGGAACCATTGAGAGCCTTTCGTTGAGAGTTGAGAGCAGCGATGACTCGATTGACGACATATTCTGGCATTGCTGTGTTAATCTCGCCCGCAAGTTCGATAAAGCGCGTATGTTTGCCGTACTCGCGCGCTTTCCACGTCAGATAGAATGGATCGATTGGGATACAATGCCCGCCAAGACCCGGTCCCGGATAGAATGGCATAAACCCAAACGGCTTTGTTTTCGCGGCTTCGACCACTTCCCAGATGTCGATGCCCATCGCGCCGTAAACTAGCTTTAGCTCATTAACCAACGCGATATTGACGCTGCGGAAAATATTCTCCAGCAGCTTCGTAGCTTCAGCTACGCGACACGAAGAGACCGGTACGAGAGTGTCGATCGCCTTACTATAAAGCCTCATAGCGCGATCGAGGCAGGTTGGAGTGTAGCCTCCTATAACCTTCGGAATCTTTTTCAGTTTGCTTTGCTCATTCGCCGGATCTTCGCGTTCCGGGGAGAAGGCAAGATGAAAATCGACACCAGCCTTCATCTGCGATTCCTCCTCCAATACAACACGCAACTCTTCGTCCGTCGTCCCCGGATACGTGGTCGATTCAAGTACTACCAACGTCCCCTTCGCCAGATGTCGTGCGATGGTTTTCCCTGTCCCGATGACGAATGAGATGTCCGGCTCGCGATTCCTGGTAAGAGGCGTTGGCACACATATGATCACTGCTTCCACGCCTTCGATGCGGCTGAAGTCCGTCGACGCCGAAAACTTGCCGGACGTGACTAACTCGCCAATAGCAGAGGGCTCAATGTGCTTTATATAACTCTCACCGTTGTTAAGCAGCTGAACTTTCCTAGCGTCGACATCGATCCCCACTACGCTAACGCAGGAGCGTGCAAACTGAAGGGCGAGCGGCAGCCCTACATAACCAAGACCGACAACTGCGATTTTCATTTCAATCGTGCAACTGCGGGACCTGAGGCGTCTTCTCTAGGTCCGCTGGTTCCGGCGGGAAGAACAACAGCCTGGCATAAAGATAAGCAGCGAACTCACTGACTACATCCTCAAGACCCTCGCTGTAGTGCCACCATCGGTTCGCAGGATAGTCCACGTTCGCCACGGCGATGATCCCAACCTGTACGTCCTTTCCGAACGCTTTTTGGAAAAGCAGGCGAGTCCGGCGCCCATGTAGATCTTCGCTAACAATATTGATGCCAGGCACGGACATATTGTGGTCGCGAAACCAGTTCCGCAGGGCAATCGCCGAACCGTATGTCCTATCCCGATCCATCCCCCGTGACGGAACCATCTGCACTGATCCGTTTGCAAGGCCATTCTTTCTCAACAGATCGGCGCCTACACTGGCCGAGGTATGGAAGTCATTGATATATCCCCCTGTGCCCAATACCGGTCCGCCTGTCGTAAAAACACGTTGATAATGGTTACTTTGGAATTCCTTGACTGCCGCCCGAATTGCATACTCGTGTATCCACCCTTCGACCACAAGGATATTCGCATTGACGGGATCGGTTATCGCAAGATAAGGATAAACGCGCTTTATACAGAGAGCGAAGAGAAGCAACAGGGCTGAAGCGAGAATCAGCCGGCCACGCCAGGAAAGGGCCCATCGCTCCCTGCAGGTAAGCAAGCCGAAAAGCGCGCGGCGCAGCTGGGGCTGAGCCAATTGAGAGGTCACCGCTGCAGCTGACAAATCGTCTAATGTGTCTCTCATCGGTGCTCTCGTGTTACACTTTTACTCTTGCTCGTGCCCACATCCCAAACTTTGTACTAAAAAGCGGGAGCAAGAGTACGAATAGGAGGACGCTTATTGCGATGTTATACATGCGCTCTTTGCGCTTTTCAGACGCTGGAGAGGCTAACCGTCACCACGCAAATTAACGAACGCCGACAACCAACGGCCCCAACTGCGTCATCACCGCGTCAATTACTTCTTCAAGGGTGATTGCAGTCGTCGCGCTCCGAGAATAACCGCGCTTATAAAAAAACTTTCCTAAAACCGGTGAGACGATCTTTTTCTGCAACCCGTAGCCGTATATTTCCCACGGGCTGGTACAGGTGAAAATCGAAACGCACGGTATGCCGCTACCCAGCGCCAGGTGCATCGGCAAGCTATCGCCAGAAACCAAACACCGATGGCCTTGCACGTCGGCCAAATGTTCAAGCAGCGTAGGCCGGCTCTCCAGGATGTTTACCTTCAATCCTGCCGTCTCCAGCTCCTTCTTGAGCTCGTCAAAATACGCCCATTTCTTCATTGGCCATACAGGCCCGGCAGTGCATGAGATAGCCACATCTCCTTGCAACCCGGTGGCTCGCGGTGGCGGCAAGTAATATGCCTCACCGCAAAAGCCGAGACCCAAGCCATCGAAGACCAGCTCTTGATATGTGCGACGGTTTAAGAGCTTACGTCGATCCGCCTCTTCCCGGCTGTACCTACTAATCAAGCTCAAGTCAAACCACTCGCGCGAATCTGAAGTGTAAGCCAACTGATTGTCTCCGTTTAGATGAGCGCCAAAGAGTTGTTTGAACGTTAATTCGTTTAAAAATTCGCTGGTCTCGCAATCGTCCTCCAGATTGATCACAAGATCGTAGGTGATGTCCGCCACGCGCTTGCGATTCTCCCATGAGACACAACGCACTTCCCGATCGATTCCCTGGAGCAGGGGAAGATTGTTTTGTGCCGTGATCCAGCTGACTGACCCGGCCAATCGTCTCAACAACGGTGTCGTCCGGACAACATCGCCGGTAGCTGCAAGTTTTATGATCAACACGCTCACTTAAATTTATGCCCTCTTGCTCATGCTCATCAAGCGGCCGTTTCTTAACCGCCGGCGGAAGGTTAAGAAGCGCACGCACGTTATTACGAATCGGAGTGCGGTCGCGCGATTCGAACCTTCTTTTAGCTGACCGACCGGCTGCGATGATCAACTGAATACATCATCTTGTCCCACGCTCTTAGCGCGAAAGACTTGGCCGGATTGTAGTACAATTGCGTATGTTTCGCAGCTCCGAAACCAAAGAGCTTTTCAATCCATGCGTACTCCACGACGCCTTGGAATCAGAAGGCGATTCCACGCCTTGATTCAATTCCAGAGATCGGAAATGCCGGTAGACTGGTTTGGATTGCCGTTGTCGGCCTGGGGTTCAGTCATTTCACCCCCAGAATTTTGTTGAGCACGTGTCCGCTTTCTCTTTTCGGCTTTCTTGTGCTTCTTCTCCTTTTTGTTGATCTGTTGTTGAGAGTTTGCTGCCGTGGCGGGTGGAGGTCCTGATGTAGTTAGCGGATGCGGGTAAACAAACTTCTGATAGCCTGGCTTGAGCGTGCCAACGAAATAGTCTCTTCCGGCCCGGATGTAATTCGAAGAATGGTCTGGATTAGAACATTCGTTACCGCCGTAATCTGAAGTCGAAATGATCGGAGTCGGCCCTGTGATGTTCCAAATATAAATCGGTTCGCTGTCACCGACGTAGGTCACGCTATCGGTTAACCGCCTTACTCCATCTTTGCCATTGCCCGTGACGTATCCAAAGCCAACCTGCCTGGGGCAATGATACAGAGCGCCATTAGAGGTTCCAGCACCCCAACAAGCATCCGGCCCGGCATTGCGTTGCAAGCTCATCACCGTCATATTAAACGAAGACTTTGTGCCGTAATCCTGGCTCTGGATGAGCGGCATGATGCAGTCTGTGACAAGGAATGTGCCGCCACGGACGTATGCCCACCAATTAATGTTCAGCACGTCGCCGTTTGTGGAATTGAACACAAACTCGCTATCGTAAATTTCAAAGTACCGATGGCCGTAGGGCGAACTGTCCGCGCCATGTGTGCCCATCCCCGCGTTATCAAACACGCAATGCCGCAGCACCGTTCGTGAATTATCGTCGTTGGACAAGAAATTCAGATAGGCGTGGAAATCGCAGCCCTCGAAATAGAAATTATTCCGCCCCGTCGTATCCGCTGCACCCCACGTCGAGGGAGTAGTCCATGCGGTAGTCGCTCTCATAACTTCGCGCTGCACCGCCAGGGTGCTATACGCGAACGGCGAGGCATCAAATGAGCAGTTCCATACGACTCCCTGGTTTGTGGCCGGTAGTAGGGCGATGTGGTTGCTGGTCGGCTCACTAAACCAGCAATCGTGAATCAGAACCGGCTGACCGTTCGTTATCGATTGAATTACGATACTGGTGGTGTTCGATTGTGCAGGGTCGCTAAACTGAGCGAAACGAATCCCCGTAAGCTCAACACTTCCGGCGTTGGACTCGTTCAATACAAACAGCGTATTCGCATCCGTTCCATGACTGATCGTGGTTGCCGGAATCGTTTCGATTTTCCAAAAATCATGCGTCCCGCTGCCGCCGCTCGTTGTAACGTTCATCACCAAGCTCGTGCCGGAATAGCTCGTAACGGTTCCCTGCATCCATGTCCCTCGACCGTCCAGAGTCCCGTTGTTTAGCGGCATGGACTCAATACGTAGCATATTACCGGCCGAAATGTTCAATCCTGCTTGCGTGGTAAACGTCTTGCTGCCCGTTCCAACGGCTACGTTTGACCGGCTCCGACCAATGATGCGCCCACTTCCAGCACCTTGAATTTTGATCGCTTTGGAAATTGTCACCCCGGTTGTCCATGTAAAAGTTCCTGCAGGAAGCGTAATCGTGTCCCCATTTAACGCGCCTTTAAGCAAAGCCTGCACACTCGCTGCCGAGCCGTCGGAGTTATAAACTCTAGCCTGACTGTTCGGGACCAAAAGACCGCCGAAAATCAGGATGAAAATCGTGGCGCGGATGGTTCTCGTAATTTGCGGCTTCATACCCCGCGTTCGTAGCTGAATAAATCGACTGGCAGCAAATTTGTCTGTTCAATCGATCTATTTCGCAAGGAGCATCTTTCGGTAAACCGCGCCCAGAATGTCTGCCACCTTGACCCATGAGTTCCGTTCGTTGGCAAAATGTTGAATCTGCTTCCGGCGCGTCTCCAGATTTGCATATAGATCACTGCCGAAATAAGCTTGGATTGTATCGGCCAAATCGTCAGGATCGCCGGCCCGGCACAGAAATCCCGTTTCACCTTCGATAATATCGTCTCTCAAACCGCCCACGTCTGTCGCGATCGCTGGTAGACCGAAGGCGTACCCAAGAAAAAGAACACCGCTTTGAGACACGCGAGTGTACGGCAGGACAAGAATGTCGGCCGCCTTGAAGTAGAGCTCGCTCTCCTCATCCGGCACGTATTCAATTCTCCGAATGACGCGATCACTGATACAACCAGATACAATCGACTGTTCGATCGTGCGCCAATAGCTCTCGCAACCCTTGACCCTGCCGGCAATGATCAGGCGATAACTTCGGTCCTCCTTTAGAACTTTGGTAAAAGCTGTAGTTAGATGTTCGAGCCCTTTGTAAGGGGCGACATTCCCAAAGAACAGCAACGTCTTCTCATGCCTATTGATTCCAAGCTGCAGTCTCGCGTCCGCAATGGAAAGCTTCGTATTCGGCACGGTATTATTGATTCCAAATGGGATAACGCTCACTTTGTCCTCGGTAACGCCGAAGTCCGATACGAGTTCACTCTTTGTCCTGCGGTTGTGAACAAAAATGTGGTCGCTTAGCCTGTACTGAATGCGCAGTGAAAGCCGGTTTAGAAAAGAGTCTCTCGCGTCCCGTTTTCGCGTATTCACGTTGTGCGCGGTCAACAGGACACGTTTTCCCATCGACTTATAGTAGAGCATTAGAAGAGTGCGGTCGATTAGCTCGAATTTGTTGTTCCAAAGGATGTGGAAGATCGGCGACTCGGCCCATATCACATATTTCAACAGGCGCGCATAGTAGGCCAAAATACGCACGACTTTGCGATGCAACGAAGCATCTGCATTTTGATCGCCACGGAGGTTGAAGAAGGTCACGAGAGGCGTCCTGTGCAACCCAGGGGCATCCAGTTCATCGCTGGCAATGAAATCAATGGCGATACCTTGACCTACCAGGGCGTTGGCCAGCCCGAGGGCGTAGGGTCGGTCGCCTCCACCAGTCAGAAGAGAGACGCGAGCCGAAGTCGCGATGGGCCACATCGCGCGATCACTTGCAGGGCGCTCACGCGACGTATGGTAGGTACATACGGGGCGCTTCGCTCTCTCGACTGATTGCTCAGCAAATATCATGAATCCAATCCCCTTTCGCTTGCTACCAGACCAAATGACAACCCGCCTTCAGGCCGCAACTTCGATTACGCGTTGGCGCTCCTCAGACATTTCCGCCGGAACCTCGCTGAAGAAGAGGCGCTCGATCGCCTCAAGGCTGAGTATAACATCTAACTCTCGTTGATAATTGCGTCGCCCGGAGACATGAGCTTGAGCAAGCATCTCCGGACTGTTCTTCGCCCACCACGGGGCTTCTCGGACTCGGCGACTCACTACTCTCTCGAAGACCGGCGCCGCCAACTCTTTTCGAAACCAGTGCCGGTAGGGCAGGTATTTGTGCGAACCCAAAACGCGGAGGCCGGAAGACAGACGGCGAAATGCTGAGTCGAAAAAGGATAGTCCGTGTGGCAACCCTTCGCTGTTGTAGTAATCAAGCTTGAACGTTACCTCTCCAAGTGTGCGACGCAGTACGCGACTCAGGCTGTAACCGCCCAAGAGTTCGCCACGATCCGTTGGAATACGCGCAAGTTGAGGATGGGCTTGCTCGATCAAGCGCAAAGCCGGTAAATCAGAACGATGAAGAGCCACGGGGGCACGGTAAGCCAAAGCGACCAGCTCGTTATCGAGGTACGGCGTGCGAAATGTCACCTGCGAGCGGCCCGCGGCGAGAAGCCCAAAGAGGCTAGACGGAATTTCATGAAACGCGGCGAAGGTTATTGGGTTGGCAGCACGGGCGGTTGCGCCTTGGGTTTCGGCGTCAACGGCCTTAGCGTATGTGTCACTCAGCAACCCCGGCCGCAAGCCGAAGGCTTTGAATGTTGATACAGAGCGGAGAATTTCGCTGCCAAAGTTTCCGGTTAAACGCACCGGAGAAACCTGCCGAGCCTGTGCGTTGAAATAGATCTCATGGCAGGATGTGGCACCGGCGCAACCATCAGTGACATACACAGTTCGGTCGAAGTGTGTGTCGAAGTGTCGAAAAAAGTCTGGCCCAATCCGGAAAACATGGTGCTCCAGTCCTAGCGAAGCAGCGATCTTGGCCGCCAGACGTGCGTCGACAGTCAGCCCGTTTTTCCCAGCAAAGGTATAGCATGTGTAACTTCGATTCGTGGATGGCAGGCAAGCCATGATCATTCGGGTATCGAGACCACCGGTCAGCGAAATTCCGATTTTCGCCTCCGCTTTGGTGTATCGCGGCAGGACTCGTCGAAATGTTTCCTGGAATTCGGATTGGTATGACTCGACGGAAAGAGGGGATTGTGCCTCCCACTCCTGAGGCGAAAAATATTTTCGTTTGTTACACTTGCCATTTTCGAACGACCATACTGAGCCTCCCGGGAGCAATTGAATTCCTCGAAACAAGGTTCGCCATTCCAGAGTGCAGCCGTAGGTCAAGAACTGAGCGACTCCTTCTTCATCAAACGCTCGCAGTTCGGGCAAAATTCGCAGCAACGCCTTGGCTTCGCTGGCGAAATAAGTGGCATCTTTGGTTTCGCAGAAATAAATCCGCTCAAGGCCGTAGCGGTCGTTGAACAGAAAAGCCCGGTTCCGCCTTCTGTCGATCAGCAGACCGCTAAATAGACCGTTCAGTTTTTCAAAGAATTGATCGCCTTCCTCTTCGTAGAAATGAACCAACCAGCTCCCCGCCGCTTTGCCGAGTTCGTGTCCGCTTTGCTTGAGCTTGGCACAGGTTTCAGGACCGGCGAAACATTCCCCAGACAAAAGAAGGGCGATATCCCGCTGCTCATTGAAAAAAACCTGCCCTGTCGCAAAAGAGTCCTCGTGCGCTATCCAACCGGCGTAAATTCCCATTTCTCGCACTGAGTATGTGGCCGAATCGTAAAAGAGCTCGTGTTCCATGGAACTCAACATGGATTTCACCAGACGCCGGCAATCATCGGCTGGCTTCTGACTAATAATTCCAACTATACCGGGCATAGTTGCCTTCCTGTTCGGAGTCTAAATAAGATGCTTCGCTTCATTTTTGAACATCCTCTGCAGATAAACTGGAGCCGGCGGGAGGAATCGAACACTCCATCTGCTGATTACGATTCAGCCGCTCTGACGTTGAGCTACACCGGCAAAGTAAATACTCGAATCTAGGTTGTCACGGCGCGGGAGACTGCTCTTGGAACCTTCCTTACCATCCACGCGCGGCAACTAAGCAGTAAATCGTTAACACACTTCGGCAGCAAATTCGCGGGTCCGCGGTGAAGTCCGAGGCGGATAGCCGTCCTTCCTTTTGCCGAAAGCGGAATGTAGTACCGCGGGAAGTTGATCTGCTGGAAACCATTTCGCCGTTTAAACTCGGTCAGAGAACTGTCGTTTTTTGCGCCATAGACATATTTGCCATAGACGAGACCGCTTATGTTCCTGCGCTCGCAGATCTCCATTGCGTGCGCTACGAGGGCATTCATGGGTCGTTTATCATGGTGTTCGTTCTTTGCCAGGATCTGAATCAGCATGGCAACTCGGTCGACAAAGATGATCTTGATGAATCCGATGAGCTTTTCCTCGTAGAACGCTCCAATAAACCCGCTGCGCTCCAGATAAGTTTCGTTCTCCATCTTCACAGTCTCGAAATCCTTTCCGTAATGCCAAAATTTCTTGCCCTGCCGAATTGGTGTTTCGTCATAAATTCCCTGGATTCCGCGGACGAGCGCTGCATCGAACGGGATCGATCGGACCCTGACACCTCTTTTTGCGGCGCGTCTGACGTTTTTGCGCGATTCTTGGGGCAGCGTTTCCCACCAAGCCTGAAAGCTTACGGTTGACGCCACCGCCCAGTTGTCCCATTCGAAAGTTTCATTGAACTTCGGAGTGGTCTCTGGTGGCCGCTGCGCGAATGTGAAGACGTCAGCGTTCAGCCGACTCGCTCGAAGATCCGCGATAAAAGGAAGTGGATTTGGAACTGCCTCCCCTTCAACTAATTCTTCGTCGAAAATTTCCACTACTTTGAGGATGTTACCTGTTGAAATTACTTTTCGGCCCGCGATTTCAATGCTCGGTACGACTGTATCTCTTCCTTTGATGCGAATGACGGTTGAGCCAGGATTACCCGAGGCCGGGCGTTTCGCGATACATTCCATGGTAGTCATCCTAACGCCTCAGTGTGCACGCTTCTGTCCGGACCGGTGCGCAGCCATTGTTCTAACATGACGAGGCTGAACAAGAGCTTATGGTTGTTCTGGCGCCGCAGGCGGTCTTGGAGCAATGAACCAAACCAATCAGCAAATCCTTCAGTCATGCTGGCTGAGGAGTGGTTAGTGGCGCCTGTGCTGTACATCTTTAACTCGTTCGGCAAAAATCGGTCCTGGCCGCCAACTAAGTTACCGGGAAAGGGCCCAGCCCAAACCCGATCTTCTGATTTTCTTCAGCGGTTTTTTAACCTTCTCTGGAATAGCTTCCTTCCAACCACGATGAAGCCCAAGCCTCAAAGCAACTTTTCCTTTTGGAGTAAGGGGTACGAAATATCTGGGCAGATCGAATTTTTGAAATCCATTGTTCCTCTTGAATTCTCCAAGAGTATCGTCAAGCCAGTATGCATACGCGAGGTACGGAATTCCCTTCTCCGCGCAGCGTTCAACCGCCTTGGCTAGCAACGCGTTCGTTGGCGCCAGATCGCGACGCGCGACCTTTGAAATTATTTGACCAAGGACGGCATATCGTCCGGCGTTCGCCAACATGATGAATCCCACCAGCTCTTCGCCGAGATATGCGCCGAAAATTTCTTCGCGAAACAAGAAGCGGCTAAACTGACGTTTCACCGTTTCGGAATTTTTTCCATAATGGAGGAAATGCCTTCCTTGACGAATTGGGGTTTCGTTGAAAATCGATGTCATTCCTTCAACAAATCGATCGTCAAAATTCGCCAACCGCACCTCGATGCCTTTCTTTTGCGCCTTCCTTACTTTGTTTCGAGCTGCTCCATCGATTTGTTGCTCCCACCAGTATGAATAACTCTTTATTGGAAGGGCTGCGACGGCATCTGTCTCCATTCTGTAGGGATACTTCGGTTCGAGTTCTGGCAGACGTTGCCAGAATGTAAAAATGTCGGGCGCGGGTATTGTCTTTCGAAGCGCGTCAACGAGCATTTCAGGCTTCTCCACGTCTTCGAACCATTCCTGGTCGAGATGGGCAACCCGCGGAATCGCGCCGTCGATTGTGATTCGTTTGCCGTCAATCTCTATAGCTTGTGACATGCGCTATCTTGCGAAAAGGAGGTAGGAGCCGCCGGTCTAATCTGTAGAATCGCGGAGAGGGGAAGGATTCGAACCTCCGATGCGACTTACTGTGCATAGCGACCCTTGCGGGCCGCTGCTTTAGGCCACTCAGCCACCTCTCCGAAATTAATCCCGTACCATAATCTCCCCAATTAGACGGCTAGCGCAGCACCTGTTTTCGCTCGAACTTGCCTTAGCCAATGCTCGAACATAACCAAGCTGAAAAGAAGTTTGTGGTTATCTTGTCGTCCCGATCTGTGAGCGTTCAGGAGTTTTCGAACTGACTCAGGGTCGAGCATGCCGAACATCAGCGAGCTTTCATCCAAAAGGAGGTCTGCTAACTCGCTGCTGAGCGACGATTGAAACCATTGATCGACAACGTTCACGGCGAACCCGCGCTTTTTCCGACCGAGGATTCGTTGTGGGAGATAATGCTGACAGACCTGCCGGTGCAGCCATTTGCGAGTACCATTGCGGACCTTAAAATTGGCACTGAGCCGCTGGACATACTCTACCACCGTTCGGTCCAAATAAGGCACGCGCGCTTCGAGACTATGAGCCATGGATAACTTGTCCGCATACATGAGCAGCTCGTCCGGCAGCGAAGAGCGAATTTCAAGAAGCTGGAAAGCTCCGAGTTCATCGGTATGCTCCATTTGCGGCCGGAGCGCGTTCCAGTACTCGACCAACTCGTGGCCGCCCCTCTCGGGAAGAACGCCTTCGCGAAAAAATCCGTCTATTGTTTCCGGCGCCGCGAGTGAAAAAACATCCTGATATCGCCTCAGACGGTCTTTAACACCAAGTGAGTGGACGCCGCGTTTTAGCATTTCATTACGCGGCAGGCCGTTCACGGCAAAGCCGATCATCGAACGGAGACCGCCGGGCAATCCGCGCCACAACTCGCCGTAATGAACGCCCAGGTGCCGCTTGTAACCACCAAATAATTCGTCCGGGCCCTGACCGATCAAGGCGACCTTAACATCCTGGCGCGCGCGTTTGGAAACGAAATACATCGGCACAATGGAGGAAGCTGCAACCGGTTCCTCCAAGCATTCCACGATACCTGGAAGAGAACGTTCGAATTCGCTCTGATCGAGCTTCACCGTTACGTGGCGCGCGCCAAAAAGAGAGGCCGTCTCCGCCGCGTCGAATAGCTCATCATCCGCAAAGTTTTTGCCATAACCTATGGTGTACGCCGGCCAGGAGTTTCCATGCTCACTCATGAGCGCCAGGAGCAGACCCGAATCCAGTCCGCCACTCAGGAGAATTCCAACAGGCACATCACTCAAGAGATGACGCTGGACTGCCTGTTTGTAGAGATGAAGGAGTTCCTCGACAGCTTCTTTGTCCTTCTTTGGCGCTGCGAACGGAGTTGGAACAAAATTATACCAGCGCGCTTCCCGGCATTTGCCTTTTTCTGCGATAAGCATCGTGCCGGGCGCCAGTTTACGCACTCCCTTGAAGATAGTGTATGGCGAGGGAGTATAACGGAATCTTAAGAACAGGTTGACCGCAGCAGGGTCTACCTGCGGAGTGGCGTCATCGGCTGCGAGCACCGCGCGGATCTCCGAACCGAACGTAAGCTGCCCATCAGCGATCCGGTGATACACCAGCTTGATCCCCATGGCGTCACGCGCCACGATCAGGCGCTCGTTAAGCACATCCCAGATAGCGAGGCCAAACATCCCGTTGAGATGGTTGAAGACGTCTTTACCCCACTGTTTATAACCGTGGATGATCACTTCCGTGTCGGAGCTCGTCCTGAACTGATAACCCTTGTTTTGTAGCTCTACCCGGAGTTCTCTGTAATTGTAAATCTCGCCATTGAAGATTATCCATACGGTCTCTTCCGCGTCCGACATCGGTTGATGACCTCCGCTGAGGTCGATTATGGATAATCGCCGAAAGCCCAAACCAACAGGGCCAGCGATGAAGAAGCCTTCATCATCGGGGCCGCGATGCGCAAGGGAACGCGCCATCCGTACAATCGTGTCGCGCTCCACCGGTTCGCGTCGCTGGAAGTTAAACTGGCCTGCAATGCCGCACATGTTAAAGGAAGAACTGATGACCGCGGACTGGCGAGTGAGAACAGGACGCTAGTGTAGCTGACATAACTTTTCGGGTTCCGCCATCCTGCTGCTTGGCATCCTAATTTTCATTTCGTGTTTCGAAGTCTCAGCAAGATAGAAGGCAAGGCTTCGAAACATCTGCGCCTGCCCCCAGCGATGCATGGGAACGTTGTCCCAACCCACGTGTAACTTCCGAGAGCGAAACGATCCGTCGCGCTTCACCCATGCTTGCAAAACATGCTCGACGACCTTGTTCAACGTCTTATCCAGCGCAGGAAAGCGATCACGCAAAAGCAGGCAGAGGTTGATGCACTCCGCGCAATCGTAGAGCTCGCGTTTGTAAACGGTCAGCCGAGGAGCTCGTGAGAACGGCTTCGGCAGACCGTCGGAGTCGAAGAGATTGTTCAGGTAGTAACTCACACCTTTGCCCAATGCCTCAAGCGTTGCCGTGTGGCCAGTGAGAGCGTGAATCTTGGCCAGCGCTTTCATCACGAAACAGGTGTGATAATGATCAACAAAATCGCGTACCCCATCGGCCGCATAAAACCACGATCCATCGGCGTTCTGATTCTCCAGGACGAAATTGAGGTTCCGTTCCGCAGTTTTCCAATAATCGTCATTGGAAAAGACTTGAGAAGCGCTAGTTAGCAAAAAGGCGCGGTACGCAGCCGCGTTGATAACACCGCCTCTATCGTAAGGAGTATAGGAACAACTGCTGGCCTTTTCCGAGATCGAGAAGTCCTTGATGTCTCTGAACGCATGACGGGCGATCGACTCAACAATTTGCGTGTACTCATCACGCAAATTCAGAGGTCGAAAATCAGAGGTCAGAGGACCGATGTTAGAAAACAGGATTCGGGAGACCTGGAGGAACGCTTCGTACACATAAGGCGTAGAGGTGATAAGCGGCGTCTGTTCCTTGAGAACACCGTTGCGAGTGACCCAGTCAAAGGGATAACCCCAGCAATATTCTTTGAATTGATGGCAGCGCGATTTTTTCAGCTCGGTCAAGAAGTGGATGGCGTTTTCCAGTTGCAATGGGTCACCGGTTGCCTGGTAAAGGAAGGCAAAGCCCATCCCGTAATGCGCATCAGCGATCGGGAATCTTGTCGGTCGATGGAAAAACTGTCTCGCTGACGGCAGGAAAGCCTCAAGGAAAATCATTGGCGCGACCGCGGCTGTCCCCAGAAGCTTGTGCCGGTAGTATAGCGCCTTCACAGCCTGTCCGGTTGCCCCCGCGAAAAACGTCTGATGGTCGCGCGACGTTTCTCCATAGCGGGCGAGCCATAGCGTGAAGTTGCTCAAAACACTCTCGACCTTCCTGTCCAGCGCTGTTGTTAGAAGTCCTGTCATCAAATCTCCGGGAAAGGCTTTTTCAAAAGTGAGGATACTCATTTAAAGGGCTCGGCGGCCCGTTGTGGTAGCTGGCTTTACCTTGGCAGGTATCGCGAACCCGCGCTGTCTATGGCCTTTCGCCTGCGCCTGCCGAGACTAGTCCTCTGCCTGCCTGCGTTCGGGCAGCAAAGAAAAATTTTCGACTTTTCTGAATCTCAAAAGGCTACGAAAAATAGCTCTTAGTTTGTCCGACTGTTCCTTGCGATGAAAACGCATTAATTCACAGGAAACGGGCCGCTTCATCCTGCGGGCAGCTGCCCAACAATAGCCCGCAAGTAGGGCCATGCCATCGAGCGGTTGCTTCGTGGCGCGATAGCTTACCCGGAAAATCTGCCATAATGGTGAGCCACCTAAATAATAGTCCTTTTCGCCGTAGGAAAAGCTGGCCGCCACAGGGCTTCTCGCCGCCGTGCCCAACGTCCGGTAGTGATAAAACCGCTTCTCACGAAACGATTTCGTCTTCCATCCTTTCATCCGCGCGGTAGTCACGGCAATCCAGTCAATCCCGCCCGCAGGATTTGGGATGTATCCGTCAACATCCTGAAAACACCCTATTCGGAAGAGCTGACATCCACCAGCCACATGATTCTCGCCCTCAAAGCTGTCTCGCGCTGAGTCATAGCCATTCTCGAGAAACGGAGTCCCAGCTACACCAAGCCTGGGATCATCGGCGAACTTCCGCATGAGAAACTCCAGATAATCGGGATCGAACGAAATGTCCGCGTCGAGATTGCCGATGACGTCAAAATCAAGGGATTTCACTTGCTCCAGCCCCGCGTTAAAAGCATGGACCTTACCTGCAAAATCCCGATCTGTACGCTGCGGGCGATTCACTAGTTGGATCCAGGGAAAACGCTGCGCATAAGTCCTCACAATCTCAGCAGTCGCGTCAGTTGACCCGTCGTTGACGATAACCCACCGCTCCGGCAACGAATTTTGCGAGACTACCGATTCCAGCGTCTTTATAATGAAACGCTCCTCGTTATGTGCGGGAGTGATCAGGATGTACTTCATTCGCTTTGCTAGAGTGATGGGTGATCAGTGACAAGTGACGAGTGAAACATTCGCTTCGCTCTGTTTGATGTTGTCCGTCGTCTGTCGCCTGTCCTCTGCCTGCCGTCCTCTATCGCGATAGATCTGAGAAAAGATCTCATCCATAATTCGGGCTGTTAAAATGATTTCGCGATAAGGGATAGGGGGCGGGCTCCCTTTTCGGATGCTGTTATGGAAACGTTCAATCAATTCCTTCATTCCGAAGTCTTGGTGAAGCCGCTGCCCGACAAAATTGGTGATATTGATCCGGGCATTTCTCAGATGCTCGCGCGCAGCCCGAAGCGGCGGCAGGAAATACGTCAGATAACTCTTGTCGGACTGATGTTTGTTTCGAATGATGCTTCCGCTGCTGTGATCGATAGTGATTGAGCCGGTGGGGCCGTGAAGGTGCAACTGGTTGAGCCCTTTTAGTTGTGTTGAAAAGCAGAAAAATCCTGTAGTACCGTTCTTATCGCGAATTAACACTCTTAACTCATCTAAAATCCGCTCTCCATCCACAGTTTTTAGTCGTGGACTCTGATCCGCCACGGCGAAAATATCGACCAAGTCGTCATCCAGGAATTCGGAAAGCTTGGCTACTCCGTGACTAATGATGTTGTGGAGCAACTGCCCTGGCAGCTTTCGTACCCAGTGGTTCTGGTTTCCCAAAAGCCCTTTTGCATAACTCGCGTCGCCTAAGTCATAGGAAAAATAACTTTCCAGATGCACCGGCCTTCCACCGAGAAAGCTTTCGTCGACCAGGCGCCGCATTTCGAGCATCTCCGGTGTGAACTGGAGATTGTGACCCGCCGTCACACTGAGACTGTGACGATTCGCCAGTTGAATTAATGCATCTGCCTCGCCGGCTGTAACGGTGAAAGGCTTTTCGATGTAGACGTGGGCCCCACTATCGAGGCATTCCCGTGCCACTGTGTAATGGCTCTGCGGAGGCGTTGTGATGTGAACGACGTCCGGAGACGCGGCTTCCAGCATCCTGGGCAAATCAGAAAAGCACTGCAAAATACCAAACCGTTCACCCAGTTGTCTGGCCATCAGCGGTTCCAGATCGCAGAGAGCAACGATGTTGCTGCCGGGGATTCGACGAATCGCATCTACGTGCTGATCCGCAATCTTGCCGCAACCGACTATTGCGACGCGCAGCGTCTTATATTGATCAGGTTTCGCCATTTGTCCCGAACTGCGCAAGGAACGCGCTCATCGCTTGATTCATCGGTACACGAGGTCGCCACCCTAGTCGCGCCTTGAGCTTCTCGTTCGAGTATCGCTGGTTCTTCCACTCAGCGGCACAGCGGCGAGTGTTGAACACAGGCGGAAGCTGGCCATTTGACCATTTCGAGTATTTCTCCCAGAAAAAGGAGGCGGCATAGGCCAGCCAGTACGGAACGCGAATCGACTGAAAACGCTTCGCTTTCTTACTGGCTTTGAGAAACTGGTGACCCGTCAAGAGATTATCATCGACAACATTAAACACTTCACCATCGATTCCTGGCCGGAGACCCGCGAGCACAATTGCCTCCGCACAGTTATCAACAAACGTGAGGGGCAGTTGGTTCGAGCCGTTTACCTGGATAAAAGGCCCGAAGGTCTTAATCCCGACTCGCCCGCTCAACTCTTCCTTGCCAGGTCCGAAAACATAACCTGGCCTGAGAGTCACACACGCGAGCCCGTAGTCTTTCGCGTATTCTTGGACAACTTCTTCCTGCTTAAGTTTCCCAAAGCCATAGGCATCGAATCGCTCCTGTGGTGCAAGTTCGAGTGGGCAGGTCTCATCCAGAAGACCGTTCGGTTTTAAGCTCCGATTCGAATAGACCGCAAAAGAGCTGACATTCACAAACCGTCTGGGACTTCCATATTTCAAGAACGCATCGATCAAATTCCGCGTAGCCAACGCCGAATTCATGACTGCGCCTGCAAAAGACTTCTCCATCCCCGCCGCAAGATGGATGATTAGAGAGACATCCCGCGCCGCCTGTCGACAGTCGTCGCGTGAAAGCAGGTCGCCGGAAACCAATTCGATCGTTTTTGCGTTCGGATGCTCGCTAAGAATTTTCTTGAGATTTTCAAGGTTGCTTGAAGGCCGGACAAAGCAGCGAACGTTAGTCAGACCATATTCAAGAAGGTGCTCGACGACTCTTACTCCAATAAAGCCGTTGGAGCCGGTCACGAGAATGCGCTCCTCTGAGGGGGTATATTCGCAATTCACCGCTTATGCCGATAGTCCGGATTCCAAGGCGGAGGGTTGAGGTGAGATCTGGTTCGCCACCGCAACGAAGTCTCCATCCGCTTCAACTCGGGTCGTCTCGTCAGCGCGCGCGGTGGCTGCAAATGGCTGTTGCTGATAATCCAAAGCAATTAGGTAGAAAACAAACCAGATCGCACTGATGTTCTTAAAAGCAGTCTCCGTCCAGTTGTAGGTCATTACGGCAACGACAAATCCCACACGGAACCTACCAAACTCAAAATTTCGCAACAGTTCCGCCCTTGCTTTTCGAAAAGCCGCCAAAAGCACTCCTACCAGGATAATGAGCCCAATCAATCCCAGATTTAAGTACGTCTCGAGATATCCATTGTGGGCTTGGTTAGGGTGATACGGCCATTTTGCCCACATTATTTTCAATCGATCACCGAGCCAAAAGCTTTCGAAACCTGCCCCAAGAAGAGGGTTGATTGGAATTTGAAGAACATCATGCCAGATGGCTGTCCTATCGGTCAAGGTTTGATCCTTTCCAAGGAATTGAAGAAATTGTCCCCAAACATCAAATGCCGATTGAGCAAGCAAGAACACAATGGCCGCGCATACCAGGTAGGTTCCTATCAATCTCCTTTCCACAAACCGCAACCCCAGGAATGCTAGTACCACGATTCCCAGAACGCACGAAACGAGCGAGGTTGAACTGTGGGCCATTGAGAAGAGCCACCAGATCGCTGCCAGAAAACCTGTCGTCAAAAGTAGCTCGTTCCTTCTTTCTCTGCTACGCTCGAGTCGCCGCGTTTCCAAGAGGTGCCAAAAGAAGTAGTATCCAAGGATCAGGCAATCTGCCCCCAGCGCATTTTTGTCCAAAGTGATACCCGTATTGTAGGCTTCGCCCGTCCAATAAGAGAAGCCCCGTCCCCATTGAGGGTAATATTTGATGAACAATATGGAGATGGGCACGACAATGTAGGCGCACCGTTTCATTAGCCTGGTCAGCGCTTCTCCGGGATCGGATTCCGTCAGAACAATAAGGGCCATGATGGGATGACCAAGCACCTTGATCCACCGTTTGAAACCAACAAGCGGGAAATCGGACCAAAGGATGGCCAGAAAGCAGTAAAAAAAGAAAATGGTGAGCCATTGGTTGTTCCGAATGATCTCCGAGAGCTGCACTCGCCGTTTACCGAGTACATACGCGCCGGCTGCCATCAGCGCGAAATAAACGCACGCATCGAGCGGGCTGCCTTCTTCCAGTGAAGTGGCACCTAAACCAATACCGAATGTATTGAGCCATTCCGAAGGTTGCCTGGAGCAGATAATCAGCATCCAGACAAGCGGAATCCAAAGAGCGCCAGTTACATTGAATTTTTCCCGAATGTCTCGCCGAAAAAGAAAGACGATGAAACCTAGCGTCAAGAGTGTGGCGACGAGAGGAGGCATGTGCTCAGCGGTCAGAGCTCAGAGACCAAATGTCAACGATGCTCGGCGAATTGGATTACTTTCGTCGGGCTGCTGTCCGGTTCGGGAAATTCGCTGAAGAAATTACCGATACACTCAACTACGTGAGTAATCATATCTTTTGTCATCTCCGGATAGATCGGAAACGACAGGATACGTGATTGGTTGAAATAGGCGGCAGGAAAATCTTCTGGAATGTGTCCGAGATAAATGTAAGCCGGATAAAATGGCAACGCCTTCGAATAGTTCAAAACCGTGGAGATACCTGCCTGGGTAAGGTACTCTTTCAATGCATCCCGGTTTTCACTGCGGATGACATACAGATGATAAACATGGTTGCGGTCGGGTCCGACTTTTGGTGTGATCAGATCCCCCACGTCCGCCAGAACCTCATCGTAACACGCCGCAACACAGCGTCGTGCCTCAGTCCATGCAGGCAAATGAGGTAATTTGGCATTGAGGATAGCTGCTTGCAGTCCATCCATTCGGCTGTTGATCCCTTCCATGATGTGATCGCCTTTTCCACCGTGTCGGGCAAATGTGGTCATCCAATCGGCTAGGCGATCGTCATTTGTCACAATGCAGCCTGCATCACCGTAGGCGCCCAGGTTTTTACCTGGGTAAAAAGAAAACGTCGCGGCGTCTCCAAAGGTTCCAACGTATTGTCCTTTGTACTTGGCAAGATGGGCCTGGGCGCAGTCCTCTATGACCCAAAGATTGTGCCTTTTCGCAATGGCCATGATTGGATCCATATCGGCCGGCTGTCCGTAAAGATGGACTGGAATAATGCCGACCGTAGCAGGTGTAATCTTTCGCTGTATATCCTGGGGGTCGATCGTGAAAGTTTCCTCATCTGTGTCGCAGAATACGATCCGACCGCCAGCCTGCGTGATCGTCTCAGATGTTGAGATCCAGGAATGAGCCGAGGTGATGACCTCGTCGCCGGGCTTTACACGAAGTCCTCGCAAAGCAACATAAATTGCGTCCGTGCCATTAGCGCAGGAGACGCAACGCTTCACACTCAACGTTCTCGCCCACGCCTCCTCGAAGGCATCCACATGAGGTCCGCGAATATAGGCTGACTCGGCGATTACTTCGGCGATTACTTCGTCGATCTCGTGTTTGATCGATAGATATTGTGCATGCAGATCAACGAATGGAATCTTCACGGAATGGTAATCAGAATTTAGGGTTAGAATTAGAGACGGCGCAATAAGCGAGCAGGGTTACCCGCGTATATACCGGGGACGATGATATCCTTCGTAACAACGGCGCCGGCGCCGATCACTACTTGGTCACAGATTGTGACCGGAAGAATGGTGGCGTTCGTTCCGATACTTACACGATTGCCAAGTTTGGTCGGGCGCCAAAGCTCCGGCTTTCCAGCAGGGCCACCGTTGCCGAACAGATCATTAATAAACATAGCCCCATGAGAAATGAAGCAGTCGTCTCCGATCGTGACCAGATCGCAGATGAACGAGTGCGATTGAATCCGGCATCGCCTGCCGATGGTTACTCCCTTCTGTATCTCAACGAAAGGTCCGATGAAGGTGTCGTCGCCGATCTGGCAGCCGTATAAGTTTGTCGGCTCGATGACGGTCACATTCGCGCCGAACTTTACGTCAATGAACCCGACCGTACGGCGATTGACTGGATTCATACAGCAGAATTCTGACGAACAACTTCACCGTTTAGCGGCCGCGCGCGTTCAAGGATCGAAACGACAGTGCGCGCATGAGATAGCCCGGTGAGTGGTTCACGTGAGTTACGAATGCAGTCAACGAAATGTTCTGCTTCGACGCGAAGCGGTTCCGCAAACTTGACCTCCGGTATCAGAATATCGCCGCGCCGGTAATTAAACTGTGAAACTTGCGGGTTATCGAAGTCCATGTTCTCTCCCAGGATGGCGCGACGATCGATCCCCTTGTCGTAGATGACGACTTTGTTCTCCGCGATGTCGTCGTAAACCACCATCTTGCGCGCGCCGACAATAATCATCTTGCGCACCTTTTGCGGGTCCAACCAGCTTACGTGAATGTTTGCGATGACCTTTCCGGGGTATTCAAGGCTAAGAAAGACAACATCATCGATGCCTTCCTGCATGTAAGCCATGCCCTGGCGGCCAATGGAAACCGGCTCTGGATCGCCAAGCCAATATTGGATGATGCTGATATCGTGAGGGGCGAAGTTCCAGAGGGCGTCGATGTCGGAGCGGATTCGCCCGAGATTCAGCCGCTGACTATAGATGTAACGAAGGTCACCCAGCTCGCCGGAATCAATAAGTTTCTTCACATAACGGACGGCCGAGTTGTAGACGAAGGTGTGGCCAGTCATGACGACGAGATTTCGCCCGGCAGCACATCTGGAGAGTTCATCAACCTCCGCGACCTTGGTCGCCAGCGGTTTCTCCACGAAAACGTGTTTACCAGCATCGAGGACTTGCCTGGCAAGGGAGAAGTGACTTGCAGCAGGAGTGGCGATGATCACTCCATGGACACTGGGATCTTCCAGAACGGCCTGATGATTTTCGATTGCGCGACTAAGAGGGAAGTTTGCTTCCACGAAGGCGCGCCGTTCTGCAGTCGAATCTACCACGTACTTAACCGTACAGCCGGGGAGTGCCGAGAAATTACGGAGCAGATTCGGGCCCCAATAGCCACATCCGAGCTGGGCAAGGACTATATTTGATGTCATAGGCAAAAAAAGAGATTGGAGAAACGGGAATAAACTAGGCGGCGACCAGGACCTCGTCTGAGCCGTCTATGGTGAAGTCCTCGAACAGCGCGTTTTCCTTACTGCCGAGCTTATGGCTTGAAGACGCGTTATTATACACCCTCAGTGTTAACGCCGGAAGGTCAGCGGCGGCTGGATCCGTCGCTGTCCGCACGCGGACACTGTTGCCATCGTGAGCGATCCTGACGAACGATGCCGTGCGCCGCCTGCGAAACCACGAGACCGTTTGCAAAGCTGTAGCAAACCAAGGTGCCCGGGCGCGCAAGTCGCGTAGCAGAGTTACATAGACGTCTGCCCATAACCTTTCGGGACCAAGACTGCGGTCGTGCCAGTTTATGGTAAGGACGCCGCCAAATCTTGTTACATTTTCGATCAAGGGCAGCATCGCGGCGCGAGCCTCGTCGTCGGACAAGTTCATGTATGAGGGATAAAACAGCGCTGTGTCCATGATGTGCAGCGGGAGTTCGAGCAAACGATCGACGTTAGGGTGCTTGAAAACTTGAGCGGTTCCCGCGCGGTACCCGATCGTTTCGTTGTAGCCAATCGTTGAATCATACGAATAGCCGGCTTTCTCAAGGGTTGCTGGCGCTTGCGAATCAAAGTAAAGCCAATGCATCCGAACGCCTGTTTCGGCAGTGCCCGTGATTTTCTGAACGTCTTGGCATTCATCACGACCCTTGGCGCTGTCGCGCCATGCGTCGATGCCGTGAACAGCGATTTCACGGTTTGCTGAAAGCAGCTTCTTCAAGTCATCTGCGATATCCGCCAAAGCGTAGCGCGAGGCGCGCTTGGCTCTTATTCGACCGTGAGAATCAACACCGGCATTCCCCTTTGTTGGAATGACGAAAAAGGTTGAGGCAAGGTCCCTTTCCAACTCCAGATACCGATCGACTTGGTTCCAGAAGTCTTTGGCAACGCCAGCGAACACTAGAGGGAGGGAAAATGCTGCCTTCCAGTTAACTGCTATCTGTCGAAGAGACCGTCTTCCGCGAAAAAACTTGATGACTGAGCCAATCAGAGCCCTGTAGAGGAAACCAAACATGGTGCTGTCACACTTGTGACCGCGCACGCATGGATGATCAACATCATGGGTGAGGCACACTATAAAGCGATGTCCTGCGGGAACAGCAGGTATCTCGACGAGGGCCACTCCCTGACTAACGATTAGCTGGCGGAGCAGTGAGATCTGGAGATCCAACGTGGGAATGCTCGCGAATTCTACTGGTTGTCCGTGCGTCAAGAGATAACGGACTTCTTCGAAGAGGTCAAAGCCGAGGCGAACCACCACTTGCGCGCCACAAGCTAGCGAGACAGCAGCAGCTGAGTTTGTACCTTCATGGCCGAGGACTTCGTCGCCTGGGCCGTCGAAGAGAAGGCAGCTTCCATAAATCGGCATTCGCTCGCCGCGAAAAGAAACCAGATTCTCTCCTGGCACCGGGCTTGTCTTAATGCGCCGACGCTCCTCGAAGGCCTGCCGCTGCGCGCCGTAAAGCAAAAGCAACCTGGCGTCGTTCTCTGGAACGGGGCTGTTTGAGCAGAGCAAGACATCGTAATGCGCGCCAGGCCGATGGAATTCCCAAGGGGTTTTAAACAACTCAAAGAACTCGGCGACGGCATGACGTTCGGCTTCACTGGCAACCACACCAATCATTTTGAGCGAGCTGAGAAGGTAATGGGACCCGCCGGGCAGATAGATAACCGTACTCGGGGATTCTTACTTTTGCTCTTTCTTTTGCTCCTGTTCGTCAGGACGGGCGTGTTGGAGCATGAGCACGAGAACGAGTAAGAGTATGAGACAGAGGGCGTCCACAGTATTTGACAAGCCTTCTAGAGAAGTTCGCTGATGGAATTTAACAAACTCAGTCGCTCGCGGCTCCATGTGTGTGAAAGGTAGATTTCCTGGCCACGCTTCACCGTTTCTGCAACTTCAGCGGGATGGAAATAGGCGAACTCAATTTGTTGCGCGAGATCGTTGGGATTCCCTAGTTCGAAAAAGATCAGATCATCGTCGCCGAAATAGTCCTGAATGCCCTTGGTTTTCGGGGCAATCACCGGTTTCGCCAGCGCCAGGTATTCAAAGATGCGCGTTGGTGTATTGATTTCGGTGAAGATGTTACGGTGGTTGGGGATGATTCCCAAGTCACAATCCTCAATCGCTTCGACGATCCCTTTGAGATTGCGAACGCCTAGATAATCGACATTTGTGTCGAGTCCACGTTGCTGGGCCGATTTCATTACTTCCTGAAAGAAAGGAGTTCGCTCACCGCACACTCTCAGTCGAACAGATGGGATTGTTTTTCTAACCTTCTCCAGTGCTTCTACCGCCAGGTCGAAACCGTTTCGGTGAACCAGCGAGCCATGATAAAGAATCACAAACGGATCGGACCCATTGCCGTTTTTGCCGTTGCCATTGCGAGCGTCAGTGCGCTGCAACCGGAAGACGTCGTCATCAGGTGAATTAATTACGACCCTGACTTTGCGTGACTCACAACTACGGGAAGAATAGATCTTCTTGCAAGCGAGGTTCACCGTCAGCACGAGATCTGCAAAGCGGATGCTCCACTTCTCGAGTCGCTTCAATATGGCTACGCTGAAGCTTTCCTCGGGCAGTTTGAAGATCGTCCGCATAAGCTCAGGCATGGGATCGTGCAGATCCAATATGACTTTTGCACCGAGAAGCTTTGGCACGATTGCGCTGAAGACCAGAACGTCAGGCATGTTATGCACATGAACCAGATCGTAGCGCCGTCTGAGTGATTTCCAGCCGAGGTAAAAGAATGAGACTAAGATAAACGCCGCGTACTGGCCAATGTACGCCAGTCTGCCGCCGCGCTGGCGCTTCAACCGGACACGTGTGACGTTGATATTGCCGTAAGTCTCATGTGCCGGCTCACCGTCGCCGTCACGCAGGCAGATGAGGTCAATGCTGATACCCTGGGCTGCTAACGCCTCGGCCGCTCTCCGAGGCCGAGGATCCGCAGGATAGTGCGAGAAAAGCAGCACCGCTGCGCGTCTGCCGCAAAGCCGGTGAATTTTTGGAACGACGATCCGAACGGATTGCGGAATGAAGGGCTTTAGCCCGTAATAAATTCTATTGCGTAACACGAGGTGTTGCTAGTTGGTGTCCCGTTAAAGGACAGTGCAAGCATCCAAGGAACTGGAAACTACTGCTTGCAAGAATTGGAACCGCAGCGCGGCCGTTAGGAATGCAGCCCGATTAAGGTTCAGTGTCTAGCCACTTCGGAACGTAGGAACGCGCCTTGTTAACCACCACCTCGACATTGTCTCGCTCCGCGATCAACTTCCTGTAGCTGCGCTTTATTACCTCGCGGTTGATCTTTTCGGCCTCGACCACGAGCAAAAGTTTATCCATGAAAGCTGCCATGCCCCACGCGGGACTCGTCTGGTTTAGCGGAGGCATGTCAAAGATGATGTAGTCGAAGTCGCTCGCTTTTAGGTTCGGCATCATGTCGAAGAATTTTTTCAAACCGAGCCGCGCCGGACCCGCATTAGGTGATCCCACGGCAGCCAGATAAAGATTGTCCGCAGCCGAGTCGATCGCACCGTTTGGCCTAAGAGCTGCGTTAAGAGAATACGCCGGCTTGCCTTTGAAGAACGGGTGAACCTCCTCCGGCCCCAGATTTATATCGACGAGTAGGACCTTACCGCCATTGGTTGCCGAAAGTGAGGCGGCGAGCCCGGCGGCGAGGGTGGAGGCTCCTGCCGCTTCCGAAAGGCTGGCAACACCCACGAGCTTCGGTTTATGCGTCAAATGATTGAGTTCGAAATAAAGACCGAGGCGATCCCGGATTGCTTCACAGTAGGGCCGGATGAAATGGCCGGCCTCCCAAGGCGCCAACTTAGAGTGGTGCGGTCTGGCTGCCAGTGCTTCCGGATTCGCCGGAGAACCATTCGGAAGCACAGCCAAATGGCCGTTGCGAGTATTGGAATACGGTATCGAGAGCATGAGTGGAATGTGCAACTGTGTCTCCAGCTGCAGTGGCCGCCCAACGGTCCGGTTCAAAACCAATCCCCTTAGCAGCGCGAGCGCTACACCCAAGGCTATCCCGCCACCAGCCAGTCCCAGGGCAATCTTATCGCGTCTTTTGGTCTCCAAGCTGGGAGGCGAAGGTCGCTGGACCACGCTAATGTTAGGCATTTTGGATGGATCCAGAGCCTCGTCGATTCGCGCCTTGTCGAGCGACGCTGCGAAGTACTTGTAATTTGCGTCGTCCATCCCCCGCTTCCGATCCAAGTCTTCAATTTGCGGCGCCAGCTCCGAGAGCTGTTTCGTCCTCTGCTGAACATCGCGAAGCCGGGACTTAAGCACCTCGACTTTTGCCTGGATGCCGGCGACGCGAGCTCGTCCAGATACCGGGCTCCTTTCAGATGACTGGCTTGTTGTTTTCCACTTCCGTGCCTTGTTCTCCGTCGTCTGACTAACAAGGGCTTGTTGTTCGGCGAGGTCCGCCTCGGCAGCGTTAAGTTGTTCCTGGGCTTTCGCGGCCTCGGTAGTTAGGGCCGCCGAGCCTTCTTTAAGCGACGCAATCCCTGTTTTCTCCCTTAACGATTTCAGGGCGTCTTCAGTCTGGTTTAAACGCGCGCGGACCTGATCGGTTTGTTGAGCCACGAAATCAAAGGCGTCGGCGGAGCGGTGCACTTCAAGATGTTTGACGAAATAGCGACTTAATAGTTCCTGCAAAACGAGCGTCGTGACCTCCGGATTACGGTTCTTGTAGGAAACGAGAATGATGTTGCTTCCCTTGTTTGAAGTGACCTTCAAGCCCGCAGCGATGCTTTGCGCCGCAGTTGCTTCTGTGGCCGATGCTCCGGCAACTTGCATGGCCAGATCCCAACTGGTCAGAATCTCGATTTCGGCGCCGATCACTCTATCCGCTTCGTTGCTCGATGCAGCTGCAGCTTTCTCTGCCTCGACTGGGTCGACGGCACTCCTTTCCGTAACATAGCGCACCAGTAGCTTGGCCTCGGACTGGTAGGAAGGCGGATAGATAAAGTAAACTGCCGCGGCGGCAATTATGCCAACCGCCGCGCACACGATGATTATTCGCTTGCGCTTGAACAGAGCGAAAAGGATGTCGCTCAGGTTCACTCCGGAGTGTTGTTGTGTTTCCCGTCGTATTTCGGCCATGGTCGAACCTTTAATCGAGATGCGGGTAGATCATTGAGTCCGCCAGCCGGTTGAACGCCAACGGCAATCTGCCAAAGATCCTCTTGTGGAACCCGGAATCGTGGTGGGCGGGAATTGAGCACTGCCGACCCGACGGATCGTGGACAGGATCGAGAATCCGCATTTCCAGCAATTTGCCGGGTGTCTTAGGGTCAGCGAAAGAATAATCGCCCAGGACGGGCGCCGCTCCTTTCGTTGCTGATTTGGCTGGTTGAAGAATCTTCAAAAACTTTTTCGCTAAACGAGCACCCCCACGCCAACGACTTCGCTGACGCAGCGAGCGACATATTCGATTTGCTCTTCCGTTAATTCAGGAAACATCGGCAAAGAAAGAAACTGTTCGGCCAGACTCTCCGCGATTGGGAACGAGCCCGCGGTGTAGCCAAGGGTTCGGCAGGCCTCCTGGAGATGAATCGGTATGGGATAGTGCACAGCACACCCGATTTCTTGTTCCTCCAGACGCCGCCGGACTTCATCGCGCTCCCGAACTCGAATCGCGTAGACGTGATAAACGTGCCGCGCATAATCCGCCTCGAACGGCGTAGCAACGCCTTCGATTCCCTCGAGACCCTGATTGTATTGCAAAGCATGTTCGCGCCTCAGGAGATTTCCTCCTTCAAGATGGCGCAATTTGATGGACAGGACTGCCGCCTGAACGCCGTCCATCCGGCAATTCCAACCGACCAGGGTGTGATAATATTTTCGGGTCTGACCATGATCTCGCAGAGCGCGGATTTTCTTTTGTAACTCAGTGTCGTTCGTCACGACCGCGCCGGCCTCGCCAAGTGCGCCAAGGTTTTTTCCGGGATAAAAGCTGAAACAGCCGGCGTCGCCCAATGTGCCCGCTTTTCGACTCTTGTAGCCGGCATCGCCCAATGTGCCCGCTTTTTGACCCTTGTACTCGGCGCCATGAGCTTGAGCGGCATCCTCTATGACAAAAAGCCCGTGCATCCGCGCGAATTCCAAAATCGGATCCATGTCCGCCGGTTGCCCGAAAAGGTGAACCGGAATGATCGCTTTGGTTCTTGCTGTGAGAGCCTTTTTCAGCTCGGCCGGGTTCATCGTGAACGTATTTTCGTCAACATCGACAAACACCGGCCGAGCGTTGCAACAGGTAATGGCCTCGGCCGTGGCCATGAATGTGTTGGGCACCGTGATGACTTCATCGCCTGCGCCAATCCCAAGCGCCAGGAGGGCCAGCCAAAGGGCGTCCGTGCCGTTGCCCACGCCGATGGCGTACTGGGAATCGCAGTAGGCTGCGAACTCCTCTTCGAACCTTTCCACGAACGGCCCGCCCGCGAATGCGCTGCTCTCGATCACCTTGCGAATGGCGCGATCGAACTTGTCGAGTAAGGGCGCATGCTGCGCTTTCAGATCAAGAAAGGGAACTTTCATTTGCGGCTTCGCACTTCTCTCGGTTTGGCCGGATTTCCGGTCACGGTCCCGTTCGCTGACACGTCGCGAGTAACGTGCGCGGATCGTTCGCCACTCATCCAGCGAATGCTTCAGGCTGCAGAAGCTCTTCTGCTTTGGCGGGCCTGGAAGCCGGCGTTGCACCATTCGAACCAGAAAATGTCACCGGTGCGCCGTTCATCTTGAGGGAAGCGGAAGCGGCTTCGAGGATTCTGACCATTTCCAGTCCCTCACGGCCGCCCGTTAGCGGCTGAGAATTCGTTTCGATGCAATCAATAAAATGTTGGCAGGCCAGCTTTAGCGGTTCCTCCTGCTGGATGTACGGGATGTAGCTGTCCCCGTAATGATACGAGTATTGAAATTCAGCGAACGTATCGTAATGCGGCGGACGCTCTACCCGCGCATCGTAGATCCGGATTTTTTCGCGTGTCCGCAGATCGTCATACACGATCATGCGCCGCGTCCCGACGATCGTCATTTCGCGGATTTTCCTCGGCTCGAGCCAACTGCTCTGGATGGTGGCGAAGCGCTTGCGCGGGAAGGAGAGTGACATATTAGTCACGTCCTCTACCCGTGGCGTGATATGAGCGTTTCCCTGGCAGTTAATGGCAGTCGGAAATTCGCCGAGAACATGGAGAATGATCGAAATGTCGTGCGGCGCAAGATCCCACGCGACATTGATATCCTTTTGGAATAGTCCCAGGTTGAGACGTCGACAATTAATATAGCGGATGTCGCCCAGATCTCCTGCTTGAACAATTTCGACAATCTTTTGCACGGGCGCCGAATAGAGAAAAGTGTGATCGATCATCAAAACGAGACCGTTGCGCTGAGCGATTTCGATCAGTTCCTCACACTCGGCGGAAGAAGACGCCATCGGCTTTTCGATGAATGTATGCTTGCCCGCGAGCAAGCTCGCCTTGGCCAATGGATAATGATGCTTCACCGGTGTGGCAATGACGACGGCGTCCAGCCCGTAGCCGTTGACAAATTGCTGCGGGTTAGTCATGCCTTCGACATCCGGATACAGCGTGCTGAGATGTTTTAAGCGCGCTGTATTGACGTCGCAGACCCCTTGGAGCCGGCAGCCCGGAAGACCTTTGAAGTTGCGCACCAGAAGCGGTCCCCAGTAACCGCATCCGAGCACGCCGACGGTGATTTGTGGTTTCATATTTTTCGAGCTGATTCCTTCAGGCTTTGTAAAATCGGCGCCGGTGAGCGAGGGTCTCCGTCCTGCCGACTGCGTTGTGCCGCCAGCCGGGATTCGAAGAGTTGCCCAGCAATAGCGCCGCTGGTCTTCAGCATAATTTTTAGATCGAGTAAGATCGACGTGTTCTTGATATAGAACAGATCCATCGCGACCATCTCGTTGAACGTCGTTTTGTTTTTGCCGGTCACCTGCCAGTATCCGGTCAGCCCCGGCAGACCGTTTACGCGTTCCCGTTGCCACGGCTCATAACGGGCAAATTCATTTGGCGTGCATGGCCGCGGACCGACCAGACTCATCTCGCCGAAGAGCACGTTGAAAATTTGCGGCAACTCATCCAAACCACTCGCACGCAGAATTCGGCCAAAAGGGGCCAGGCGCGGGTCGCCGTAAGCATCCAACTTCGTCATCGGACACTCAGCCCGCATCAATTCCTGGAAGTAGCGCTCGTGAGTTTGTGTCTCAGCGCTCAGCTTCATTGTCCGGAACTTCCAGATTGAAAAATGTCTTCCGCCAAAGCCAACGCGTTTCTGTCGGTAGAAAATCGGGCCTGGCGAGGCGAGTCGCGTCACAAGCATGAGCAAAATCATCAGCGGCAGCCAAACCGGCAGCGAAAGCAGGATGCAGATAATATCGAGGCCGGATTTCCAGCCAGGCACCATGCGCACCGAGGATGCCGAGACTTCGCTCGCAGCGTGAGGAGCTCTCTTCCCGTTCGACCCAGGCAAATTCTCTTTGCCGGTAATAGACGATGGGGTCGCGAGCCGCCTTTGAAACAAGTCAAACACGATCCTGCGCAGAAAGGGTGCCGGATCGTTGTCCCGCTCGATCCAGGAAGTGCGGCGCCTCTGGCTGAATCCGTCCAATTTACCATTGGACATGCTGCCATTGGACATGCTGCCGCCCTTGGTCGCTGGCCGGACGTCCGGTGGGGAACCCTCTATCCTCATCTGGTGATTTTCTTTGCCGCTGCTAGCACGCCAACTCATTCCTAGAACGCCAAGGGAGCGTTTTTCGGTCATTTACGTGAATCCGACACGCTTACTTCTACGGAAACGGGAGGGCGAAGGTGCCAAATATTTTGGAGGAATGAGAGAACCTAGCCTCACTCAGACGAGACAACGTGCGCGAAATTGGCCTCGAGATGGCAAAGTGCCAATTCGGGAGGCGATTCTGCGGGTCTGACCGGGCCGTGATTGATTCGTTACCTCCTACGAAATGAGCGGGTTTTTGTGGCGCCGCGGTGGATTTGCTCCGCTTGGCCAGACAACGAAAAGGTATCGCTGTGCAGCAAAATCGAATCGGGGACGCTGGGACACGCGTAAGATCGCTCATCGTATCGAGCCACTTGGCCAGGCCGAAATCGCTGACCAACGGTTCCCCGCGCCCCTCGAGCAAAATGTTTCCCGGTTTTAGATCACGATGAAGAATGCCGTGAACGTGCGCGTATTGGACGGCGCGCGCGACCTTTGCCGTTAGCGCCACGCTTCGGCGCGGTTCGTTACGTAAAGCCGGCGCAGCGTCCAACAGACTGCCCGCCGGAAGCAAATTTCATGCTGAAGGACGGAAGGCCGTCCCTCGCTGTCACTCACTTCATAGATCGGCAGGCGATTGGGATGATCGAGACTCGCGGCCGCTTACGCTTCGCCGCGGAAACGTGCCACCATTTCGCGGGAATCCGCGTGATAAACCAGCACGCGTTTCCGGCGACGATACGGCTGGAATAGCGTTGGCGCGCACGGAAAATCACCCCATTCCGTCCCGCCCAATCTCCTCGAGGATCTTGTAGTTCCCGAGACGCCGGTTGGTGTCTTCATTCCATTTCGGAGAGGAACGCGTCCAGACTCTCGCTCCGGGGGTCTTCATCTTCGGTCAGCCCGGCCTGGAGCAAACATCGGAGGCAACCTCCGTTGCTCACACGCACCGCGGTGCGACAGTGCGGGCACTCGTTCGATTGGCCCGTGATCGTTGCAAGCGAATCAGTGAAGCGGTAGAAATTCATTTGAGGGAAGCCAAATCGTCGGAGCACGAGATGTGAATCATTATCTGGCTTGCTCCGAACTGGCAGCGAGCGCACCGCAAAGATGGCGAAGTTCGTCCTCAATGTCGGCGGGATTCTCCACTGTCTGAGCCACTTCATCGCGCAACAACCA
>Ga0137403_10000577_pt1 | contig 47432 bp, 35 predicted proteins | sample CZOMad2_1_16fung_FD_122057 | JGI IMG/M metagenome (GOLD analysis project Ga0137403, IMG submission 122057) | Vadose zone soil fungal communities from Angelo Coast Range Reserve, California, USA - CZOMad2_1_16fungal (Hybrid Assembly) | ecosystem: Environmental > Terrestrial > Soil > Vadose zone... | reverse complement strand
GGCGGAGGCGTATGGGAATCGAACCCACCCACCGGGGGCTTAACCCGGAGCACTGGATTTGAAGTCCAGGGGCCACACCAGCAGCCCAACGCCTCCGTAGTTATTTTTTAATGGCTTTCGGCATGCGAGAGGAACGTGTTTTGGCGCCTCTTGTGAAAATTACTCGGACTTTTCCCGGAACGCGATCCAGTGCCTCGATAGCCAACGGCTGATGGCCTGAAGCCAAGTGGGCATACCGTAGTGTCGTAGTGAGATGCTTGTGTCCCATCAACTCTTTCACCGTGGCCAGATCAACTCCCGCCATAATGAGGCGTCCAGCGAAGCTATGCTGCTGATCATGAAATGTAAAATCGATAATGCCGGCTCGTGCGCCGCCGCGAGCAAATCTTTTTGTCATCTGACGATTCCGAAACACCGACGCCATTGGATCGTAATCTCCACGCATCTTAAGCTGCTTCAGCGTGGCTGTCAACGTTTCGTTCATGGGGATGTTGCGTGCTTCGTAAGTCTTGGTGCATGCGGCTTCAACGTTCTGGGGTATACGTTTTGGCCCCGGTGGTCGCAGAATCAGTGGGGGACGTAGGTCAGCAACTTCTGTCCGCCAGTTGCAGACAACATGGCTAAGGCGATGCGGGCGGAGATTCGGGACTGGAAGCTGTATCTGCGCAGCGGCAAGTCCATTGAAGATCTGTCGCGGATGTTCAACCCGAAGATCCGGGGCTGGCTCCATCGTTTTGCCTAGAACACTTGGGCCTTCATACATCTGCGCCGATCGATCACCGTCCCCATCGAGACGGCCTCCTTGAGGGAGGTGTGCGGTGATCTATATATCCCCCTAGAGTTGGCGGCGGGTCGGGTCGAAGCGGTCACGTAGCCAGTCACCCACAAGGTTGCTCGCCATCACCAGCAAGCTGATGGCGACGCCGGGGATCAAGGGCAGCCACCAGGCAGCGTAGAGGTATTTTTGCGATTCGGCCAGCATGATTCCCCAGGAGGGCTGCGGCCGTGGGATTCCCAGGCCCAGGAAGCTCAGGGTCGCCTCGGCGGTCACCGCCGAGCCCACACCGAGGGTGGCCAGGATCAGCAGGGTATTGATCAGATTAGGGAAGATGTGTCGTCCGATAATCCGCCACCGGCTGCACCCGGCGACGATCGCCAGTTGCACAAAATCCGTCGCCGCTAGCCGGAGGACTTCACCCCGTAACACCCTGGCATAGTCCATCCAACGCAACAAGCCAATCACCAGAATCACCACCATTAGACTCGGTTTGAGGATCGAAATGACGGTGACAGCGATCATGAGGTACGGCAGGGCCAGGAAGGCATCGGTGATCTGCATGAGCACACGGTCAGCCCAGCCTCTAAAGACGGCACTGATCAGGGCGATGGCTGTGCCGACCGCCCCCGCCACAAAGACCGCCAGAAAGCCTACCGTGACCGAGATGCGCGCCCCATAGATGAGGCGGCTGAGAATATCCCGTCCCAGATGGTCCGTGCCCAGCAGATGGCCGGAAAGGCTTGGGGCAGAGAGAGCCTGCGCTGGGTTGGTCTTGATCGGATCATAGGGGGCCAGGGCGGGGGCAAAGAGCGCGCAGATCACGGTGACAGCCAGGACGAGCAGCGAGAAGATGGGAACGCCTCGTACTACCAGTCGAAACTTGTGAATGCCCGCCACAATGCGGGCTGTTGCCGAGGGGCCCCGCCGCGGCGCCGCCGCGATGCCCGGGAGACTTCTTGTTGTGGTCATGATCATTCCTCTCTAGCGTGCCACCCGAATGCGCGGGTCGATCCAGGCATACGTCAGGTCGACCAGAAGATTGACCACGACGATGACCAGAGCGGCTAGGAACACCACCGTCTGCACCACGGCATAATCTCGGGCAAAAATAGAGTCCACCAGTAGCCGACCGATACCGGGCCAGGCAAAGATGGTCTCAGTGACCACGGCGCCAGAGATGAGATGGGCGAAATTCACGGCGAACAGGGTGAACACTGGGATCGCGGCGTTTTTGAACGCATGCTTCCAGCTCACTAGCCGCTGCGGCAGGCCCTTCACCCGGGCCATTTTCACATAGTCGGTATCCAGGGAGTCCAACATGCTGGAACGAACGATCCGCATATGGGAAGCCGACAGCAGCCAGCCGAGGGAGATGGCGGGCATGATCACGCCTTGCCATCCGAGGCGGTCGATGCCGCCGGCGCTCGGGAGCCATCCGAGATACACCGTGAAGAGCAGAATGAGCAATAACCCGACCCAGAAGACCGGCATCGACTGGCCAGCGATGGCGAACACTTTGCCAATCCGGTCCACCATAGAATGGGGCTGGCTGGCTGAAACGACCCCAGCCGGGATTCCCAGGACGATCGAAAACAGCAGAGCAGCCGCCGTCAGCTGCAAAGTGGCCGGAACCCGTTCCATGACTACGTGCAAGGCTTCACCCTGCGTGCCGCGCAAGGACTTCCCGAATTCCCCGGTGATGACGCTCTTGTGAAACAGCACAAATTGTTTCCACATCGGCTCATCCAGACCATATGCTTGCCGCAGAGAAGCCCGGTCGGCCCACGGCATATCTGGAGGCGCCAGAAAATCCGCCGGATTACCGGTCATCCGCAACAGCGCGAAGACCACCAGCGTGGTGATCCAAATCGTGATACACCCCTCGCCGAGGCGTTTGGCGAGATACCGTTGCATGACAGGACTCCTCGTCTTACTTCTTGAGCACAATGCGATTGAGGTCGGTGAAGTGTGCCCCATACTCGGGGATGGGGTGGGCCAGGACGCGATCTGCATAACCATAGACGGCGCTGGCGTCGTACAACGGGATCACCCAGTAGTTGCGCAACACCTCATCCTCGATCTCCGCCATCAAACGGAGCCGCATGGCTTCGTCGAGGGTCCGTGTCAGTTCTTTGACCAGGGCATTGGTCCGATCGTTATAGACGGCCCTGCCCCCGCCGGACGACGCGGCCTGCTCGGCGATGTATTCGCCGGCTTCCTGACGGCCCCAGGTCACTAAGGTCATCGGACGATAGGCCCGGTCTGGGCGGTTGAGGCGGGTATAAAACTCGGTGGGATCGTGTTGGACGATCTTCAGATCAACGCCGATATCCTTCCAGTAGCTGGCAATCGCTTCAAGCGCTTCGGGTTGCCCTGGCCTGCCGGTAAAAACGCCGAAGTGGATGGTGGTGGAGAAGCCATTCGGGTAGCCGTCCTCGGCCAGCAACACTTTGGCGCGTTTAGGATCGTAGGGTGAGAGCTTCTCGGCCTGCTCCTTGCGCCAGCCGAACGAACCCATGCTATAGATCGACTGGTTCAGCGACGTGAACCCGTAATGGAAATGCTCGACGATGGCGCGCTTATCGATGGCCAGCTCGAGGGCCTCGCGGACTTTCGGCTTGAGCGTGGGGTCATCTTGTAGGGCCTCCCAGCCCGTCAACTTTTCTCGGATGATGAACTCGGCGTCGAAGGTGATCTGCATCTTGCCGTTCGCCAGATGGGTCTGGGTCCAGATGGGTCCCTTGTGGGGATTCACGCCACGCTTGTTCGACTCTGAGCGGGGCAGGTCCTTGGCGATGGCATACGGGATATTGACCACCATATCCACCTGTTTCCCCCGTAGCAGGGCGAAGCGCGCCGCGTCATCGGGCACCTGGAGCCATTCCATCAGACGATGTTGGGGTTTCTGCCAATACGCATAATCGCCCCAGAAATCCTCCCAGCGCTCCCAGACGATGCGCTCACCAGGCTTGAAGGTCTTGAGCTGATAGGGCCCGCCCCCGAGGGGCTTTTTGATGTATCCCTCATGGCCCACCTTCTTGAGGTATGCGCTAGGTCCAAACCAGACCTGATGATAATTGGCACCACTGACGAGCGAGAAGAAACTCGGGTCGGGCATCTCCGTCTTGATCAACACATGGAGCGGATCGATGATCTGCACCTCCTGGACCACCCGCTTGAATTGCCCGATTCTGGGCGTGCCTTTGAAGTCGGGAGCGTACTTTCCCAGCAAGGCTTCGACATTAGCCTTGAAGTCTTCTGCGGTGGCCGGCGTACCATCCTGCCATTTGGCCTTCGGATTGAGGGTGAAGTAGATTCCTTCGTTAGCCTGCCGCCATGCAGTGGCCCACAGCGATACCATCTGCATCTGCTCATCCCGATGCAGGAGCCGTAAATTCAAGTAGCTTTGTAGCATTCCGGTACCGATGTATTGCCAGGGATCGATGACGTCTCCCCCCCAGCCGTCGAAGGCGACGGTCAACTGCTCGACCGCTGCCGGGACACCATCCACCCCAGCCTGAGGGAAGGCTCCCTGGCTTGCTGTCGCTGCCAAGGCAGGAGATATGGGTATGAACCCGAGTTGTGGCCGCTGCGTGCACACAGAAGCGACCATGGCCCCTAAGAGGATCAAGAACAACACGATGCCCATCAGTCCTCTAGCTTGAAGTCTGCGGTGGTGAAGCATACTCCTCCCTTATGTCCGCGTGCGTGACAGTTCCCGACATCTGCCGATGGCGTCACGCCCCCTATTCCCAGTCCTGCTTCGCTGTTCAGATGCATGTGATGAGCTAGATCTAGGGCTCGATTCACGACTGCCACGTCAACCCTAACGTATTCTTGGCGATGGAGAGGTCGAGGCTCGCGTCGGAGTAGCGAGGATCGTCGACGTCATACCGAATGCTCGATCAAACCACACAACATTGGTACACCAGCGTGTGACGTCGCTGACCAATTCCTCCCCTGCCCCTCTTTGTCAAAGGGGGAAGCGCGAAGTGCCGGGGGATGGGATACTGCTGATCATGTGTGCGAATCTTGTGCGGTCTGATGTAGCAGGCTGCGGGAGAAACTCGCATATCCGATGCCATCAGCCAGCGATGTCACTAGAAGTCGGCTAAGCCTTTGGGATATGTAACGAAGATGGCGTGGGGCACTGTCGAGCGTCAGTCAGCGGGATGCAAGAGATTCACCGAAGCTGTTGTCCATCCAACAGCCTGGAAACAATATGCTGCTCCAGCAGCAGGACTGGTACCGAGTCGCCATCACCTCGCATGCTTCATCGCAGACAGTAAGGCATGGTGGCCCAGTATGACTGGCGTGAACCGTCGGAGGGCGGATGCATCTCGCCACATGTTTGGTTTTCCTGCTGTCTAAAGATGGCCACCATGGTCAGCACTGCGCAGCGCCCGGAGTGGTTGACAGCTCACCCTTTTAGGGACTTCCCGATCGGCTGCTGCCCTTCTGCCGGCCAATCCTGCACAGCCACTGCCTATAACTTCGATGACTCTAATCACAAATTTTCCCCCACCACCGCCACTTGACGGCCTCTGGTGGAGTTGGCATGGCCCTTGCCCTGGGAAGCTGGCAATTAATATCTTCCGGCACCACGAAGGCTGCAGAAGGGGAAGAGGTGAATGTGCTATGGAGGTTCTCTGGCTTGGTCATGCAGACTGTCACGACGTCAATAGGGCCGGCGCGAAGGCAGCGCACCTCAGCCGCTTGGCATCCCGCTATCGCATCCTACCTGGATTCTGCATCTCCGCTCAGGCATATTCTCAGTGGGCAGAGCTTATCGACAGTACTCGTCTAGCTTCACTCACCCCATCCAAACTGCTCGCTCTTGCCGACGCATTGGCGTCTGCCTACCGAGACTTGGGCGAAATATGCGGCGTTGCCGATCCCAGTGTCGCGGTGAGGTCGTCTGCTGTCGATGAGGATGGTGCTACCCTCTCCTTCGCCGGCCAGCACGAGACCTACCTGAACATCGCCGGAGCACACGCCGTAGCAGAGGCTGTTGTCCGGTGTTGGGGCTCGGTTCGAACGGAGCGGGCCCTGGCGTACCGCCAACGGCAGAGCTTATCTGTTGCAGAAGCCCGTGTCGCTGTGCTGGGGCAGCAGCTTGTTCCGGCAGACGCGTCAGCAGTGGTGTTCAGGGCCAACCCGGTGACCGGTAGCGACGAGGAGGTGATGATCGACGCCAGTTGGGGCCTGGGAGAGAGCCTCGTCAGCGGCACCGTGACTCCGGATACCTATATGGTGCGCAAATCAGACCTGGCCATCGACTGCCGTGACATTGCTGAAAAACGCCGCATGACCGTGCTAGCGCAACAAGGCACACACGAGGCGCCAGTTCCACGCACGCACCAGAAGGTCCCTAGCATAGACGAGACCCAGGTGATGGAGTTGGCTCGTCTCAGCATGGCATTGGAGACGGCTATGGGCTGGCCCGTGGATATCGAGTGTGCCTACCGAGGGCGAGACTTGTACCTGCTCCAATGCCGGCCGATTACCGAACTGAGTGCCCGGTGATCCTGACGGCGATGTTGGGCATGGGCACTTGCCCATCACATGCAGGCTGGACTATGCGCTGCCGTCGCATCAAGCTATGCTCGTACAGAAAGGAGCTATCACACAATGACCGCCGCTCCGCTCGCAACGAATTTCCCGATTCCACCGGAGGTTGAAGGCTTCTGGGCATGGGAAAAGGGACACTTTCCCCGTCCCGCCACGCCGTTGACCCAGGAGCTCTTGTACAGCGCCATTAGCGAAGGCTTCTCTGCGGCCATGGAGAGATGGGCTTGTCCTTCTGGTGCACAGTGTCGCGCCATTAACTATTATGGCTTCTTCACTATCAAACCCTTCGACCTGGGCGCTGAAACGAAGCAGGAGCGGGTCGCCCGCTATCAGGAAAAACTCGGCCAGGTATTGCCTCGCATGGGCGAACTGTGGGAACGGACATGGCTGCCAACCATCCTTCCCGGCCTCGAGAAGGCCCGCACCGCAGACTACACCACGTTGAGCAATGAGGCGCTGCTGCACACCTTGGACGAGATGCGGCGGGATTTTCTCGAACGCTGGACCATCCATGGCTGGATTAACTTCGTGACCATCTCTGCCAGCTGGTTCGCCGACTTCTACAACGACACGTTCGAGCCCGAAGACCCCACCGAGCCATATCTCTTGCTTCAGGGCTTTCCCACGCGCTCGCTGGCCGCAGGTCGTGGCTTGTGGAGGCTCAGTCGGATGATCAACGATACTCCTGCACTGAAGAGGGTGTTCGAGGCCCAGGACCCCGCCGAGTTGGTCTCGCACCTGGAGCGGTTGGAGGAGGGGAGCCATTTTCTGGGGGAGTTTCGAGCGTACCTGGACGAGTTTGGCTGGCGTAGTGATGCCTTCGAGCTGGCCGACCCAACCTGGCGGGAAGACCCTCGCATCCCGCTGAACGCCCTCCAGGGTTATATCTCTCTCGGTGAGGAGGCCGATCCTGATGTTCGCTTCCAGGAGGCGATCCGAAGCCGTGAACGGCTGCTGGCCCAGACACGGCAGCGGTTGGCCGGAGACCCGGAGAAGCTGGCTCGTTTCAACGAGCTGTACGAGATGGCCCGCCACAACCTGGTTCTGACTGAAAACCATAATTTCTTCATCGACCAGATGGGGGATTCTGTCCTGCGGCTTCCCCTCCTGGAGCTTGGCCGTCGCCTGGTACGCCGGGGGGCTTTAGCCGACCAGAACGACGTGTTTCTGCTCTACCTGGCTGAGATTCGCGCCGGTCTATCAGGAGCCAGCCAGCAGGCCTTGGCAGCCAAACGGAAGGCAGAAATGGACACCTGGTCGCAGATCATTCCGCCGCCAACAATCGGCGAACCACCGCCACCCAGCGACGACCCCTGGGAGGAGGCGATTCTGCGGAAAATGCTTGGCGTTCCAGTGGAGCCCAGCCGGGACCCCGATGTCATCACCGGCACTGGTGCCTCACCCGGCACTGTTCATGGTCGAGCGACGGTCGTCCACAACCTGTCCGAGGCCAGCAAAGTCCAATCCGGAGATATTCTCGTCTGCGAGATGACGATGCCCGCCTGGACGCCTCTCTTCTCCACCGCCAGCGCCGTGGTTTCTGATACCGGTGGCGTCCTCAGCCACTGCGCCATTGTTTCCCGAGAGTACCGCATCCCGTGTGTGGTTGGGACGGGTGTGGGGACATCCGTTCTCAAGGACGGCATGCTGTTGACGGTTGATGGCTCCCGAGGGGTTGTGCGTATTGCCGCACGAATCTAAAGGCAACATGAACTGCTACGCCACATCCGCAGGGCATTTATCTTTCGTAGAACCATCAGTGTTGTGAAAGGTGCCGCTGGGTTTCATGCTTGCTCCACTGCTTTGCACGGCGATCTTGGTATTCCTGGAGGCACCTGTTGCCCGCCTTGGCAGTGGCGCGGTATTATGCAGCGGCAGCATACCAACGCGGCTACGACCCCTGTGCGAGCCGATGCGTGACCGCGATGGCTCAGGCCCAGGGGTGACGTCGTGTCACGGCCGGGTCCGCGCATGATGGCCGTGGAAACGATCAATGGAGGGGCAAGCATGGCGCATCACGTCGGTCAACAGGCGGTCGTCATCGGCGGGAGCATGGCGGGACTCACGGCGGCGCGGGTGCTCGCCGATCACTTCAACGCCGTCACCGTCCTCGAACGGGACCACGTCGACGATCGGCCCTCGCTGCATCAATCGATCCCACAGGGCTCCCATCTCCATGGGCTGTTGTTGGGCGGACAGCAGGTTATGGCATCGCTGTATCCTGGTTTCATCAAGAAGTTAGAAACCCTGGGCGCTGAGCGCTGTCGAGCCGGCACGGGCGTCGTATTCTATCTCCCGACGGGCAAAGCGTTTTCGATGACGGGCACGGTGCAAGAGCCACGCGATCTGGGGTTTGATATCACCTGTCACAGTCGTGGGCTCCTCGAATACTGCGTGCGCCATTGCACCCTGCAGCAGGCCAACATCACGTTTGCAGGGGAGAGCACCGTGCACGGGCTGGTATACGCCGACGGGCGCGTCCGCGGTGTGCACTACACCCAGGCTGGCGAAACCCATTGCCTTGCCGCTGATTTCGTAGTCGACGCTGGCGGACGGCGATCGCAGACGCCTCGTTGGCTCACGACGCTCGGTGCCCAAGCCCCGGAGGTTACGACGATCGGGGTTGATATCGCCTATGCCAGCAGCAAGTTCCGTGTGCCGGAGACCTACGACGAGCCGGAGCGGCTGTTGGTGTTTATTGGCCCACCGCCGGATTTTCCCGATGGAGCCATTTTGGAGATCATCGAGGAGCGCACCTGGCACGTGACATTGATGGGCCGCTTCGGGAACTATCCCCCGCACGACGCCGTGGGCTTCTTGGCCTTTGCCAAGGCCTTGCATACTCCCAAGCTGCACAACCTCATTAAGGACGCGGAGCGGGTGGCGGACATCACTGCCTACCGGTTTCCCACCAGTCTGCGGCATCATTACGAACGGCTGACCACCGTTCCCGAAGGCTTGGTGGTCTTGGGGGATGCCATTAGCAGCGTTAATCCCTTCTATGGCCAGGGAATGAGCGCCGCCGCGCTGCAGGTCCAGGTGTTGCAGCAGGTCTTGTCGGAGAGAGCGGTTGGGGCACAGGGACTTGACGGCCTGGCAGGCGACTTTTTTCCGCAGGCGGCGGAGATCGTTGAGAGGCCATGGACCCTGGCGGCCATGCGGGATTTTGCGTATCCGGGGACGCGCGGGGAACGGCCGGCTGACCTGGAAGAACAGGCGCAGTATTTCGCCGCCCTGGATGCCCTCACCGCCGAAGACCTCGAGGTCCAGCGGCTGGTGACCGAAGTGCTCAATCTGGCCAAGCCGTTATCGGCCCTGCGGGAGGAGCCGTTGCGGGTTCGCGTGGAGGCATATAAGAGACCCCGCTAGGGAAGTCCGCTAGGGGTTGCACGCGAGGCTGGAGAAGGATGGCCCGGCGCCGGCGCGAGCGAACCAGGCACCGGACCGGTAGGTAAGGGGCTCTCTTCCACTTGTCGTGAGCCCCGTATGGACCCGGCTCTATAGCGCCTTAAAGGGAAAAATCCAATCTCTGGACAACACCGCCGCATGCGTGCCCCCCCGAAGGGCACAGGACGATGCAAAATCGCGTCCTCCGTCTCGCCGCAGAGCTCGGCACCCCGGTGACGGTTCGCAAGGTCCCCTCAGGCCTTCTCTTCTGGCGTTCGGCCGACGAAGATTTCCAACGAGTCCAAGAGGTTGCCGCACAGGTTCAATCCGCTCGGCAGCCGCAACAAGCGATCCGGCGCGGATAACACGGTGCATCGCGGCTTGGCGATGGGAGATCGCAGACGATGAGGCGAATCGTAGTGGTGGCAATCGTGTCGTCGGTCATGGTCCTGGGCGGGACCGTCGGGAGTACGTTGGCGCAAGACTGCCATGGCCGGCTGATCGTGATCGGCGCGAGCCCCTGGGAGGTAAGAGAGCGGTGTGGAGAACCAGCCGCTATTGAGGACGTGATGAAATACATTCCGCAACGTGCTTATGACCCCACAAGCCAGACCCCTGTCTATATCCTCGTGCCGGTGCAGCAGAGCATCTGGACCTACAATTTTGGGTCGACACGCTTGCTGTATTATCTGACCTTTCAGGAGGGAAAATTGATCGACATCAAGACGGGTGACTATGGAGGATAAACTGCGCCGCAAAGACGGGGGGCTCTAGCCGCCACGGGCAAGTTTCACCCGGCACACCAATTCCCAACACTCGTATTCTTCTCGTATCGGCTGACCGAAAGCGACGTGGTCATGAGGGGCAACATTCCACCCCTCGGGAGCGCCGCTGGGAGCGCCAGCGGCGTGTAGGCGCTGGGGACCGAGAGGGCATGGGGGCCGCTCACAGATGCATGGTCATGAGCGCTTCCGCGTGGCGAGCGGCCCCACCACACTTCCCGACTCATGCGGACGTGACACCGAGCAGGCGATGGCGGATCGCGGCCGTGTTGGCCAAATCGATGGCAGTCCAGGCCAGGGCCAGGGCGCCATGCACGAGCGCCTGGTCGGCCGCGGGGGTGACGCAGTGGGCGGCAAACTCGGGCTGGTGGTTCGTGGCTGGCAGAGAGTCTATGCCGATCATGGGATGGATGGACGGCAGGGCGAGCGACACGTTGCCCATATCGGTCGAACCACCGGGACGTGATGGTGCCGTGGGATCTGGGAAGACGCGCCCAAGGGCCTCAGCATTGCGACGATACGCCGCCGCGATATCAGGATCGTGGCGCAACTGGGCATAGGGGTGACGCTGCCCACCAATGTCTAAGGTGGCGCCAGTTGCGACTGCCCCAGCCTCGAAGCACCGCAGCACCTTCGTGCGGATCGCCTCCAGGTCGTCTACCGTCTGGGCGCGTACGGCATACTTGGCGGCCGTGTGGGCAGGGATGATGTTGGGGGCGTCTCCTCCCTTGGTAATAATGCCATGGATCCGATCGGTGGCACGAATGTGCTGGCGCAGCAGGCCAAGAGCCACCTGGGCGATCGTCAAGGCATCCGCGGCGTTAATCCCACGCTCAGGGAAGGCGGCGGCGTGGGCCTCTTTGCCGGTGTAGCGGACTTCGAAGTAGGAATTGGCTAGCGACACAGGGGTGACGTTGTCCGTTGGGCTCGGATGCACCATCATCGCGGCATGCATACCAGCAAACGCCCCACGTTCGAGCAACAAGATCTTGCCGCCACCGCCCATCTCTTCGGCCGGCGTGCCGATGACGTGCACGGTCAGGCCCACGTCATCGGCCACCTCCGCCGCAGCGATGCCAGCGCCTGCGGCCATAGCGGCGATGATGTTGTGCCCACAGGCGTGCCCGATCCCGGGAAGGCAGTCATACTCGGCACAGATGGCCAGGTGCAGCGGACCGCTACCAGCGCGTGCCATGAAGGCGGTAGAGAGATCGCAGATGCCGGGGGTGACGGCAAAGCCCGCGTCCGTCAGGGTCTCGGCAAGCCAGGTCGAGGCACGTTCTTCCTCAAAGCCGATCTCTGGGTGGGCATGAATGCGGTGACTCAAGGCGATCAGGCGGGGGCGCACCGCATCCAAGCGTGCGTGTGCGGCGGTTTTTGGCTCCATGGTCGTGCTCCTCTTCGTTGTTCATCCTTCCAGAATGGCTACCACTACATCCGCAACGGCTGGGCTGATCCCATGCTGGGCATTGTACTGCGGATTTCCGCCAGATCCTACATCAGTTGCAGGCCAGGGGTAGAGGGTTCAGTCCTTCGCAGCCACGTGAGCCTGAGCCGTTGACATCCGGTCATCAAGCATACGCCACCACTATCTGTAGCCAAGGCGACCACCCCCCGCTGTCAGACAGGCCCACCGGCATGCAGCTTTTAACGGAATCTGCCGCCAGACGGATATGGTATCTCCCTGGAGGTTGCCGTGGTCGGAAGGGGTCGAAGGTATCCAACTTTGGGAAGAGAGGAGTCGCTTGTGGGTGATGGCGACGCTACTGCGGGTTTGGCTGCAACCTGATCAACGCCTCTTGGGCCGCCTTTCTGACGTCTTCGTTTTCATCGCGTAAGGCCAGTTGCAGCCCTTGAATTGCCTGCTCCCCACCGATCTCCGCCAAGGCTTCAACGGCGGTCTCGCGGATCCATGGCGCCCTATCCTGGAGGGCCTGCCTCAGCGCCATGATAGCCTGCTCCCCCCCCGTCGTCGCCAGGCCAACCAGTGCCAGCGCGCGCGTCTCATCATCTTCAGCTTTGAGCAGCTCACCTACTGAGGGATCAGAGCCCTGCTCCGCCAGTTGAGGAGCTTGATCGCCTTGGAGATTGGGTGCCGGCCTAGGAGTCGGGGTCGGTGCCGCGACACGACTAGGGCTGGGAGATGGACGTCCGGGGCTAGGGCCGTCGTTTTTCGATGGAAAGACAAAAACCTTGGCCAATCGGGGCTGTCCTCCAGAAGAATCATAGAAAAACGCCCAACTGGCAGGTGCAAGAGCTTTCTTTAAAGCTTCCTCCCAGGGTCTGCCATCGATTTCCAGAGAGCGTGACTCGTCCAGCGGACCGGCAACAATGAGCTCGAAGTTAAGCTGTTTTGCCAACCCCTCGAGCAGCCGCCGCTGGGAGACGTTTCTCGCTTTCAGCGTCAGCATGTCTCCCTCGGCTCGGATGATCAATTCCGCGGGCTTCCCTCCGCCTGGACCGGCTGCAGCCGTGTGCGAGAGAACAAGAAGCCCGAACACGAGGAAATAGCCCATAACGTGGGTCATCTCTTACTCTCCCTCATTCCGAGCAGATAACGCCCCCAACTGCCTTGCCTGTCGAAACCAACGCCGCCTCGTCTTGGGTTCTTGAGTCGACTGCTTTCTTTATGATGATGATATTGTAGCATGTCATAAAGGAAGATGCGCTTATCTGCAGCTTGAGCTGTGATCCCGCCTTCCTCGAACAACCTGGCAAGCTGCTGGCCGCCTGTGGAGGTCTGGAGCGCACTATCAAGCCAAAGGGCGCTCTGCGGCCTACAATTCGATGTGAAAGCGCTCCAGCACGATGCCTGTCGACTTCTCCCATAAGACGAGCGTTTTCTTGTGTTCGATGATGGCTCTCAGCTCATCGCGCTGCGCCCAGTGCAAATTTTTCTGGGCTTCAATAACGTCTGTTACCGAGGCGACACCCAATTCGAGTCCTTCTTGGGCCATGGCGAGTTTGCGCTCCGTCAAGTCTCGTAGCGCTCTGGCGCCTTCGATCGCCCTTAAGCTATTGTCGATGCCTCTGGCCACCCTCTCGACCTCCAGCGCGATCTTTTGCTCCAACGACTGTACGAGAAGCTTTGACTTTTCTACCTCCAGCCTAGATTTTGCCACCTCGCTTCTCGCCAGTTGATTGCCAAGGGGGATTTGCACGCTCAACCCTACTTTGTAAGAAAGGAAGTCTCCTGAGACTAATTTCCCCAGGGCAGCGCCATACCCTCCTTCGTAGGAGGTAGTGCCCTGCCTATCCGGCAGGAGACTCGATACCGGCACACCCCCCACTGTAGTCGTGGTGAACAGATTGGGGGTGGGAGAGCCGCTCAAGCCGCTCAGGCCAATGCTACCGATGAAGTTTAGTTCTGGCATCTGCTGGTTTCTGGCAAAGCGTTCCCCCAACACCCTATTTTCTTGATCAAGCCTTGCCTGAAAAAGCTCGGGACGCTTCGCCAGAGCGCTCTTCAGACCCTCTTCGATGGAGACCATATTGGGGTCTATGAGAGGGGCATCAGCGGGCACAAGCGTATATTCGGCGGGCGCCACGACCTTATCGAGATTGAGAAGAGCTTTGAGACGCGCTTGGGCGTCCTCGCAGGCATTCTCTCCAGCGACAAGGTCGATCTCGCGCTCGAGCACAGCCGTTTTGGCCTGAAGAAGAGTGATGGCGGGTAAACGCCCTTTGGATACCATCTCGGCGGTCCGCCTTTGAAGATGCTGAGCTACCTCCAGGGAGTGACGCCTGGTCGCCAAATCGTTCGCTGCCAATACGAGATCCCAATAGGTCTGCTGCACGTCGACGACTAAATTCATGACCGTCGCCTTGAGTTGATATTTTGAGATCTCCATATTGTTCTGGGCCACGGTGATACGTACCCCGTTGAAGCCAATGCCGAAATTTTTCAGCAAGGGGTGAGTCAAGGTTAGGGCGAGCTCCGCGGTATACTGTGGATCGTAGAGCTGGAACACCGAGTTGGTCTCGAAACGCTTGTTCCTGAAATCTAGAGAAACGACGCCACCGGTGATGCTACGCATCGATATCCCGGTGTTGAGATCGAGGTTTTCGGTTTTGAGCACTTGAGCTCCCGCTAACACGGAGCCCGCGACCCTCAGGGACCGATCGGTGCTGGCCTCAAAGCCCATCCTTGGGGAGAAAAAGGCCCCAGCCTCCCGCCGCACCTCCTCCTCCCGGATCAGCGGACTCAGGCGTTCGACTTTGATGTCCATATTGTTCTGCAGTGCCAGAATGACGCTTTGCACGAGAGAGATCGGCAATAAGTTGGCTGCGGCCCCCGACCCGGTTCTGGCCAACGCGGCATGGACGGGTGTTAGCGCCGAGAGCCATGGGTACATGACCGCGCTTGCCGCGAAGAAGGCAATGATCCAACGGGTACTGGACACACGGATGGTTTTGCACATGGTTACCCTCCACATCGAAGATCATGGGCACGAACTACTCTTGCTGCCTCGTGCCATAGACTGTCAGGACACGAGGTTTGTTCGATCTGTCGTGCCAACCTGCGCTGCTGGGGTCGTGCTGGCGACGATGTGATCGGAAGGGCACGTTTTGTCCGAGGGAATTCTGACTTACACCGCAATTTTGATCTTTATTGACAAATTTTATATTTTTTATTAGATTAGTACCCTTGAAATAAAAATATTTGCCGTAAATTTCTAAGGTAATCGTAGGTTGCCTCTGCTGTACTAGTCCCTCTTTAGGTCTTTCTGCCAAAGATCGGTTCGTCGCACTGGTGATAACTTGTGTACTGCTGAAAGCGGGTTGAAGACCAAGAGTGTTACCAGGCGAACGAGGGCGAGGTTTGGTCTTTTCCGTTGTCAATTTAGGTCGGTTCATCCTACACATTGGACTGCCTGGGCTCGGCGATAGAGGTCCGGCATCGAGTTCTCTCTCGGATTTCAGGTGAGAGTCGACCGGAAGAAAGCCGTCGTATGCCTGGCTCTGTATGGGCATTGCGCAGTTTGAGCCCACTCTTTGTGTTGTCACCGATGACAGTAATCTGAACGGCAGGGAGCCAACGGGGGCGCAGGGCGAGCGTAGACAATCGAACACGGTTGATCCTGTCAGAGTAAAGGCTGAAGTGCGTGCTGGGTGAATTTCCATGGGATAGTCCGGCGATCGACGCTGCGTTAGGGGATGCGCATCCCTGATTACTCACCACGCATCACGCGGAAACACGATGTCCGAATTATCGAGCACAGAACAAGCGAGGAGTCATACAATGCCAAGTTTTCACATTATCGCTCTTACGCTACCAGGCCAGTCCGACCCAGCGGTCGCCATCGCTGCGACACGAGCCGGTGGATGGGGAGTTCTAGATCTGGAATATATCAAGGACAAGGATTTGGCCGTTGACTCAATAAAGCAACTTTGTCGTTATGCGAAAGGCGAGTGTGGGATCAAGCTCGATGGCTCCGACACCAAGTTCTGCCATGAGGTCATCACTGATGTACCCGGAGAGCTTCAGGTCGTCATCTTAACGTTCAGCGCTGAACAGAAGCTGCGGAAGCAGGTAGCGCTTCTGCATCGTCGCAAGCTCAAAGTCTTGTTGGAAACCACCTCTTGGCAGCAGGCCAAGGTTGGGCAATCGATCGGAGTGGACGGCATCATCGCCAAGGGACATGAGGCGGGTGGACGGGTAGGAGAGGAAACGACCTTCATCTTGCTCCAGAACCTCCTCGAGCATCGCCCCTTGCCGGTCTTCGCCCATGGAGGGGTAGGGCTGCATACCGTGGGAGCGTGCTACGCCGCGGGGGCGGCAGGCGTGGTCCTGGACTGGCAACTGGCGCTGAGCAAAGAATCTGCGCTGCCGGAAGCGGTCAAAGCCAGGCTGGCCCTCGTGGATGGCAGCGAGACCATCTGTTTAGGGAACGCTCTCGGCGACAGCTACAGAGTCTATGCGCGCCCCGGTCTTCCCGTGGTATCTCGAGCGCAGCAAGCCGAGCGCGAGCTGGCAGAGGACAAGAGTCTGCAGACGCAGGATGTGCTCGCCCGCTGGCGTGAGAGGATTCGTCGCGACGTTGGGTGTGATGCCGTCGATGAGCACCTATTCCTGATGAGCCAGGACGCCGCCTTTGCGGCGCCGCTGGCCAAGAAATTTGTGACCACTGGGGGTATTGTACAGGGCATCCGGCACGCGATCGATTCCCACTGCCAGGCTGCACAACGGTTGCGCCCCTTAGACGAAGACTCTTCCTTAGCCCAGTCCCACGGCACCCGATACCCGATCATCCAGGGGGCCATGACCCGCGTCAGCGACAATGCCGAATTTGCCCGAGCGGTGGCCGATGGGGGCGCCTTGCCCTTTCTCGCCCTGGCGCTGATGCGCAAGGCGGACGTGGAGTCCCTTCTGGCGGAGACGCGCGCGCTCCTCGGCGACAAGCCCTGGGGCGTTGGCATTCTGGGTTTTGTTCCTCTGGAGTTGCGACAGGAACAAATGGAAGCGATTCGCGCTTACCGCCCACCGTTTGCCTTGATTGCCGGAGGGCGCCCGGACCAGGCAAGAGCGCTTGAGAAGGATGGTATTGTCACCTATTTGCACGTCCCTTCGCCAAAGCTCTTGGAGATGTTCCTGCAGGATGGGGCGACTCGATTTGTCTTTGAAGGGAGAGAATGCGGCGGACACGTGGGGCCGCGCACCAGCTTTGTGCTGTGGGAGCAGATGAGTGAGGAGATCATAAGATTTCTCGCCTCGAAAAGCAGGGCGGAGGCGACCGCGTACCATGTGCTCTTCGCCGGGGGTGTCCACCATGCGCTCTCAGCCTCTATGGTCGCCGCCATTGCTGCGCCTTTGGCAGAGCTCGGGGTATGCATTGGGATCTCCATGGGCACCGGCTATATCTTCACCACAGAGGCGGTGTCGACGGGGGCCATTGTCCCGGCCTTCCAGGAGGCAGCGCTCAAGTCCCAGGCGACGGTATTGTTCGAAACGGGCCCTGGCCACGCTATCCGTTGTGCCGATACCCCATATCGAGAGCTATTCAACCAGGAGAAACGGCGTCTGTACGCGGAGGGCAAGCCTTTTGAAGAAGTCCGGGTCACATTGGAGTTCATGAACTTAGGCCGTCTGCGCATCGCCTCTAAGGGCATCGCCCAAAACCCCGAATATCGCAAGAATCCCCAGGCGCCAAGATTCGTCGCTGTCAACGAAGAGGATCAAAATCGCCAAGGCATGTACATGATTGGCCAGGTAGCAGGTCTACGCCACGAGGTTTGCACCATTGAGGAGCTGCATCAAAGCGTGACGATCGAGGCCACCAGGCGAGCTGAAAGGCTAGATGCCCTGCAAACTCAAGAGATTTGTGCTGAGGACACACGTCCGCCCTCTGACATTGCTATCATTGGTATGGCTTGTCTGCTCCCCAAGGCCCCCAATCTCCAAGCATACTGGGAAAATATCCTCAATAAAGTCGATGCTATGACTGAAATCCCCAAAGATCGATGGGACTGGGAATTATACTATGACACCGATAGGCTAGCCAGGGACAAAATCTATTCAAAGTGGGGGGGATTCCTTGACGAGGTGCACTTTGACCCCATTTTGTATGGCATCCCTCCGAACTCCCTGCGCTCCATTGAGCCGCTTCATCTGCTTACCCTTGAGGTGGTGCGGGCAGCGCTTAAGGACGCCGGTTACCTAGACCGTGCCTTCCCCAGAGAGCGGACGTCGGTGATTCTCGGCGCCGGTGGTGGCGCCGACTTGGGCGGGCGTTACGGGTTTCGCTCGATGCTGCCGTACTTTCTCCATAGCACAACGAATGGCTCTGGAGACCGGGAGAAGATCGTCCAAGAGCTGAGCGAAGTGCTTCCAGAATGGACTGAAGACTCATTCGCGGGCATCCTGACGAATGTCGCAGCTGGGCGGGTGGCCAATCGTTTTGACTTGGGCGGTCGAAACTTCACGGTGGATGCGGCGTGTGCTGCCTCGTTGGCTGCTGTCGATCTGGCGGTACGGGAACTGGAAGAGGGCAGCAGCGATATGGTCGTAGTCGGCGGTGCCGATACCATGCAGAACCCTTTCGCTTACCTCTGCTTCAGTAAGACCCACGCCCTGTCTCCCCGAGGACGTTGCCACACATTCGATGATAGCTCCGATGGCATCGCCATCAGCGAGGGCATTGCCATGATCATTCTCAAGCGCCTGGCCGACGCTGAGCGAGACGGTGACCGCATTTATGCGGTGATCAAAGGCGTTGGTGGCTCCAGCGATGGCAAGGACAAAGGCCTGACAGCACCACGCCCAGAGGGGCAGATGCGGGCCCTGACGCGGGCCTACGCCAAGGCGCATGTGTCTCCAGCCACCGTAGAGATCATCGAAGCGCATGGCACGGGGACCGCCGTTGGAGATCAGGCTGAGGTCGCCTCCTTGAGCCGGGTGTTCAGCGCAGCTGGGGCGGCACGCCAGAGCTGTGGGATCGGGTCCGTCAAGTCGATGATCGGGCATACCAAGTGTACCGCCGGCGTCGCCAGCGTGATCAAAATTGCCCTGGCGCTGCACTATAAGGTGCTTCCCCCCACCATTAACGTCGAGAAGCCCAACACGCGGGTGAACTTCCCCGTCACCCCTTTCTATGTGAACACAGAGGCTCGTCCTTGGATCAAAAAGCAGGTGGATGTTCCCCGTAGGGCTGGGGTCAGCGCCTTCGGCTTCGGCGGTACCAATTTCCACGCGGTTCTTGAAGAGTACACCGGTGATTACCAGAAGGAGTCCACAAGGCATGCCTCCAATCGCTGGCCTAGCGAGCTTTTCCTATGGAGCGCACGGTCACGCCAGGCACTTGTCGAAGCCATCACTCCCCTTGAAAAGGCCCTCGCCTCTGCAACCGCCGAGGTTGAGTTGTCTCACCTGGCCTATACTGCGTATGGGTTGTACAGACAACAACTGCCGGGCGAAGGCCCCCACCTCCGCCTCGCCATCGTGGCCACGTCTGTGGCGGATCTACGGGAAAAATTGGCCCGCGCTCGGGAGGCGTTGAGCAACCCCGATAGCCCTCAAATCGTAGACCCTCGGGGTGTGTATTGCACGGCACAACCGATGGCGCAGGAAGGCAAGGTGACTTTCCTCTTTCCAGGACAGGGCTCGCAACAGCTCAACATGTTGAAGGACCTGGCGCTCCAATTCCCCACCATGCGCGCCAACCTTGAGCAGGCCAATGGCGCGCTGCAAGATGTCCTTGATCGCCCGTTGAGTAGCTTCATCTTTCCGCCTCCAACCTTCACTAAGGATGAAGAGGGCGCGGCGAGAGAAGCGCTGACTGACACACGGATCGCTCAACCAGCGCTTGGCGCAATCGAAGGTGGCCTTTTCCACTTGTTACGCTCGCTTGGGGTGCAGCCAGATTTTGTGGCGGGCCACAGCTACGGCGAATATGTCGCCCTCTATGCCGCTGGGGTGCTAAACGTTGTGGATTTCACGCGCCTCTCCGAGGCCCGCGGCCGCTTCATCGTTGATGGTGTTGGTGAAGAGCCCGGCACCATGGCGGCGGTCGAGTGCAACGCAGCAACGGTTGAGGAATTCATCGGCGATATCACAGGCGTGGGGATTGCCAACCTCAACTCACCCAGCCAGACGATCATCTCAGGGGGACGTGCCGCGGTTGAAGCGGCCGTGGCAAAGCTCAGCGCTCAGGGAAAGCGCGCTAGGCAGATCCCCGTCGCCTGCGCCTTCCACTCACCGCTGATGGTGCCGGCGCAGAAGCCCCTGGCGGAGTTCCTCTCGTCCCTGAAGCTGAGCACGCCTCAGGTCCCGATCTTCTCGAATACCACGGCTGCGCCGTATCCCAAAACGCCGAAAGCCATTGCCCATCTGTTGGTCGAACACCTGGTGCAGCCGGTGAAGTTCATGCCGCAGGTGGAGGCACTCTATGAGGCTGGAGCTCGCATCTTTATCGAAGTAGGGCCTGGGGCTGTGCTGACCAATCGAGTCGGTGAAATCCTCGCCGATCGGCCTCATGTGCGGGTGGCGTCGGATCAGCCTGGCCGGTCAGGCTTGATTCAGCTTCAGCATCTGTTGGGACAGCTGGCAGCGCATGGCGTTCCTGTGCGATTAGATGGTCTATTTTCCGGTAGAGAAGTAGAGAAACTCGACCCCACCGCCTTGCCCAGAGACATCAACAGCAGAGCGCACTCGCCTATCACCTGGGTGGTGAACGGAACGAGAGCGAAACCTTTGGCTGAGATAGTGGCTCCCAAGCCCATGCCCAAATATGAACCAGCAGCGGTTCCTGTTGAATCTCAGCCCAGCCTCTCGGTTGCCAACGCGCAACCCAAACGCATCGCCCCAAGGCGCATCGTCGGGGCATCTGCTCCTCAGGTTGCAGCCGCGAGGACAGAGACGTCGGTGCCGGCCTCAGAGGAGGTCTCGCCAACCAGGGAGCCAACAGCCGAAGGATCCAGGCTTGAGCCCGAACGCACGGCCATATCCCCGTCACCGATCTCGCCCCCGCCAGTCCTCCCCCTTTCTCAATCAGCAGCCAGACGAGGACAACCCCCCTTTACAACCCCACTTGCGTCCCAAAATGATGTCGCTCAGGTGATGAATGGGTTCCAGGATCTCATGCGGCAGTTCTTAGATACCCAGAAAAGCGTCATGCAGACCTTCCTGCAGAGCTATGCAGACGAGCCGGCGCCAGTCGCGGCGCAACAACTGATCTTGCCACCCCAACCACGCATGAGCACACCTGATCAGCCGCTGCCGAGTATGCCACCACCTGAGGCGGTTGTTGCAGACAAGGCTCAGGCAATAACCTTGGCTCCATTCCAGAGTGTTCCGGTCCCCCAAGGTGGAATTCTCTCGCCTCAGGTAGTGGTCTCTGAGCGCGTTCCGCTGGAGTGGGAGTCACGGATCGAACTCTCTGCACGTGAAGAGTCTGCCATTTCTTCCCTCGTGCCGGTAGCTGGCGCCTCCCTGCCCGTGGGGTCGGACATCCCCGACAGGGAGGAATTAACGGCTCGGCTCGTGGCTATTGTCAGCGAACGGACGGGTTACCCATCAGAAATGCTTGATTTGGACCTAGATCTGGAGGCAGACCTCGGGATCGATTCCATTAAGCGCATCGAAATTCTAGGGAACTACCAGAAGTCCTTTGACTTCACGGCCGACGCGGACATCGCTGTCATCATGGAGGAACTGGCCAAGATCAAGACCCTTAGAGGCGTCATCGAGTGGGTAGATACGCGTCTACGTGGCATGGTCGCAGGTCAGTCAGGCGACTTGGGAATCCGGGACAGGAGCCCTGAGCATCTGGACGCCGATGTCTGGGGAGAGATCGAGCCTCTCATGCTGCCGGAGGTCTCCGCCGAACTGGAAGCCTCCGCCCCAGCGAACGCCGCCGAGGCAGTGCAGCGGTATACGCTCACGTCTGCTGAACAGCCTTTATTGGAAGAAAGCGACCTGAAGGGGCTCGCCGTAGGACGAGTGGTGGTCTTGACTGATGACGAACAGGGTGTCGCACAGAGCATGGCTAAAGCTCTTCAGCAGCAAGGTCAGGCTGCCGCGCTGGTGCGGATGGGTGAACATACTGAGGTGCTCGCTCCGGGTCAGTATCGGGCCGACCTCACCACACCTGCGACGGTGCGAGAGTTACTGGATCTGATCCGCCAGCAGCAAGGACCTGTGGGCGGCCTCATCCATCTTCTTCCACGGCGAGATGGCCACGGCCTCGATCCTATCGAACACACCGACGCATACGATTGTGCCCAGATGGAAGTCAAGAGTCTGTTCAATCTAGCGAAGGAGGCAAGCAAAGACCTCAAAGAAGCAGCGCAGCATGGGGGCGCATGTGTGCTGGCCGTCACCGCCATGGGAGGAGCGTTTGGCAGCGTGAGCGCGGACGATGGGCCGGCATTCTTCCCAGGCCACGGCGGTGTGGCGGGATTCGTCAAGACGGTGGCGCGGGAATGGCCAGCCGTACGGGCGAAAGTCATCGACACTGACTTACTGGCGTCACCCCGTGATGTCACGACGAAGGTTCTGCGGGAGATGCTCGCTGGGGATGGGGAGGTCGAGGTTGGTTATCAAGGCTCACGGCGCCTTGTGCTGCGACCGACGCTGAGTCCACTAGATCGGGAGGACACTCCGGCGCTGACGATAGACTCGGCGTGGGTGATTCTGGTCACCGGCGGAGCCCGAGGGATTACTGCTGACGTCGCCCGTGAGCTTGCCGAGCGATACCAGCCGACACTCCTGCTCGTCGGCCGTACGCCTCTGCCGCCGTCAGAAGAAGCGCCCGCCACGCGGGGGCTCGACTCGCCGCGGGATCTGAAGGCAGCCATCATGGAGGAGATGCGTGACATGGGCGAGGCGATTATCCCGGCTAGGGTCGAGGCCGCCTACACCCAACTGCTCAAAGAGCGTGAGATCCGCAACAACCTGAGCGCGATGCAGGGCGCAGGCGCCAAAGTGAGCTACTACCAGGTCGATGTCTGCGATGAACGAGCCTTTGGCGACCTGATCGATGCCATCTATCACGACCATGGTCGGCTCGATGGTGTCATCCACGGCGCAGGGATCATCGAGGACAAGTTCATCGAGGATAAGACTCTGGACTCTTTCGAACGGGTGTTCGACACCAAGGTGCGCAGCGCTTTTCTCTTGAGTCGTAAGCTCAAGCTGAATGAGCTGTCGTTCCTGGTCTTCTTCTCTTCGATATCCGGACGGTTCGGGAACCGTGGCCAGTGCGACTACGCTGCCGCCAATGAAGTCCTGAACAAGCTGGCCCTCGCTCTAGATCGACAATGCCCCGGTCGGGTGGTGTCCATCAACTGGGGCCCATGGGAGAGCGGCATGGTGTCGCCGGAGCTCCGGAAGCAGTTCGCCCAACATGGCGTGGTCATCGTCCCACGAACCGTGGGGCGCAAGAGTATGGATCAGGAGCTGCGTTGGGGACGAAAAGGGGAGGTCGAAGTCCTGCTCGGGGGTATAGAGGCTGGACGACTACCAACGCCGCCAGCCCCTAATACTACGCCTTCGGCTGCGAACGGGGGTTTCCCACTCATCAGCACTGGTGCAAGCCTGTCACGACTGGCAGACGGCTCAGTTGAGATTCTTCGGACCCTAGACCCAGCTCACGACCTTTATTTGAATGATCATCGACTTGATGGAAAGCCTGTTTTTCCCATGGCGATGGCCTTGGAGTTGATGGCAGAGGCCGCCGCTGCGGGCTGGCCTGACCTACACGTAGTCGAAATGAAGGACCTACGGCTCCTCCGAGGGTTGGTTCTCGATAACGGTTCTGGGCCGGTTCGGGTGTTGGCCAAGCCTTCAGGCTCGCCTGCACGTGATGGGCTGGAAGTCGAAGTCAGCATTGCCGGGGTTGCAGCTCAGGCTCCGCTTCATTACAAGGCCATCGCCCTGATGGGGCCTAGGCTTCCATCATCTCCTGGCCGCGATGACTTTGCCCTCAACGACGTCGTGTCTCTGCCGTTTTCTCTGGAAGAAATGTACCGGCAATGGCTTTTTCACGGACCACTCATGGCGGGGATCCGCGAGATCAAAGGGATTGGGACCAATGGGATTGCAGGAGACCTGATGCCTTCCGCTCCTGAGAGGTGTCTCGGAAGAAACGCACAGGGCGCCTGGGTTATCGACCCGGTCGTTTTGGATAGTGCGCTGCAGCTGATCATCGTCTGGACCAGAATGCAGTGGGATATGACACCCCTGCCCTCCCGTATGCGATCCTACAAACGATTCGGAGCCCTCTCGGGACAACGAATCAATTGTCAAATGCGGATCAAACCTGATGCTGCAAGGCACATCGTTCATTGCTACATCGCGTTCTATGGAGATGATGGACAGCTGCTGGGGCTGGTCGAAGATGCAGAAGGCGTGTGCAGTAAAGCCCTGAACCGCTTAGCACACATGAAGGACAACCCCGAGTCGAGGTATGCGCATGAGCTCCCCTGAAGCGCAAGGACACTCCAATGACATCGCGGTCCGAGGGGATGTGGCCATCATCGGCATGGCATGCGTCTTCCCAGGCGCTCCGGATCTCGAGACCTTCTGGCACAATATCGTCAATAAAGTCGATGCCATCACCGATGTTCCTCCTGAGCGATGGGACCCTGAAATCTTCTTCGACCCCAAGTCTTTCGCCAATGATCGGGTGTACTCCAAGCGCGGCGGGTATTTAACATATTCTGTCCAGTTCAACCCCTCCGATGTCGGAGTGATACCGATCACTGTCATTCACGGCGAACCAGAGCAGTTTTTGGCACTGATGGTAGCCCGTCAGGCCTTGGCTGATGCGGGGTATCTCGATCGCCCAATGAATCGAGATCGTACGCAGGTCATCATGGGCCGGGGCAATTACTTGAACCGTGGAATTTTGACCATGATGCAGCACGTCAGGGGTGCAGAGGATGCGCTGCGGATCATTCAACGCTTCCGCCCTGAGTTTACCGAGGAGGAGTTGCGGGCGATTAAGGAAGAGCTCAAAGCAAATCTACCTATTTTCAATGCCGATACTGCACCGACTCTCATCCCCAATCTTACCACAGGACGCATTGCCAATCGCCTGGATTTGATGGGGACCAATTTCACGGTGGATGCTGCATGCGCCTCCTCTTTGGTCGCTGCCGAGATTGGGGTGCGGGACCTTCTGACCAGAAAATGCGATCTGGTCCTGGTAGGCGGTATCTACGTCTCCACCGATGTAGGATTTCAGTCCATCTTCTGCCAGCTTCATGCGTTGTCGCACCAGTCACAGATTCGACCCTTCGACAAGGACGCTGACGGTCTCCTCCTAGGGGAGGGGGCGGGTTGTATGGTGCTGAAGCGTCTGGAGGACACTGAACGAGACGGCGACCGCATCTATGCCGTGATCAAAGGCGTGGGAACCTCCAGCGATGGACGAGCGTTGGGTGTGCTTGCGCCGCGAGTAGAAGGGGAGGAACTGGCCCTGCGCCGGGCCTATGCCATGGCGGGGATTTCCCCAAACACGGTGGAACTCATCGAGGCGCATGGGACGGCAACAATCGCAGGAGACCTGGCCGAGGTGCAGGCCATGACCCGGGTGTTTGGCCACCGGGATGGCCCGCTGGCGTGGTGTGCGTTAGGGTCCATCAAGTCCATGATCGGTCACCTCATGCCGGCAGCCGGCATCGCCGGGCTGATCAAAACCGCCCTGGCACTGTATCACAAGACGCTCCCGCCCACCCTGAACTACGAAACACCCAATCCGCGACTAGAGCTGGAGAAAACGCCTTTCTACATTAATACTGAAACGCGGCCATGGATCCGTGGGTTGAATCAGCCGCCTCGACGAGCTGGTGTGAATGCCTTCGGATTCGGGGGCATCAACGCCGATGTTATCTTGGAGGAGTATCGCCACACCGAGGAGGCCGACCTTCCCAGCCATCTGCTCCACTGGGAGACCGAAGTCTGCATCGTTCAGGGCAATACCCGACAGGAACTCACTGCGCAAATGCTGCGCATCCAGCAATACCTGCAAGGCGCCCTGCAGATCTCCCTGAAGGATTTGGCCTACACCCTGAACATGGAGCTGAACCAACCTTACCGTGTGGCGATCGTGGCGTCCTCTTTAGAGGACCTCGGGAAGAAGCTCGAGCGCGCGCTCCAGCGTTTGTCGGACCGCCAGCGTCAGCAGATTAAGGAGCGCGAGGGTATCTACTTCTTTGAGGAGCCGCTGAGCCAAGAAGGAAGACTCGCCTTCCTGTTTCCAGGCGTCGGCGCGGCGTACGTCAACATGCTGTCCGATTTGTGCCTGCATTTCCCAGAGGTCAGGAGCTGCTTTGATCTGGCGGATCAGCTCTTTACTCCTCGTAAACAGCCGTCTCGGTTACCCAGCCAGATCATCTACCCACCTCCTGATCCTTCTGAACAAGAGCGTTCGCAGACGCAGCAGCGGCTCTGGCAAGAGGACGGGGTCTTAGAGGCGATCCATGCCGCTGATGGGGCACTCTTTGGGCTCTTGAAACGTCTCGGTGTTCGCCCTGATATGGTGGTAGGCCACAGCTTTGGCGACATCTTCTCACTGTTGCTGGCGGCATCTCCAGATGCACGCAGAGAAGTCATTATAGATGCCATGGTCGCCCTGGAGCAAAGCGTCCACAGCACTGTACACACATATGAACAGCTGCGCTCCGAGGGAAAGATCCCACAAAATATCGCCTTGGTAAACGTGGGAGCGGACTCGTCCACCGTATCCAACCTCTTCGAGGCCATCGATGGCCGCCTGCACATTTCGATGGATAACTGTCCTCATCAAGTGGTGGTCGTTGGCGAAAAGGGGGCTGTCGCACAGTTGACTGCATTACTGAAAGGGAAGGGTATCTTTTACGAACAGCTGCCCTTAGATCAGCCCGCGTATCACACCCCAATGTTTGAGGGGGCCCGTGGGTTGCTGGAAAAGGGCCAGTGGACGCCCCCCACTCACCTTGTGGAGGTCTACTCCTGTACAACTGCGAGCCCCTATCCTCGAGAGCCTGAGGGTATACGGCAGCTGAGTGTTGAGCACTGGATGCGGCGGGTGGAATTCCGCAAGACCGTTGAGGCGATGTATGCGGCAGGGGCCCGTATCTTTGTCGAGGTCGGGCCGGGTGGCATCCTGACGGCCTTCGTCGATGACATTTTGAGGGGACGCCCTTACCTAGCGGTGGCCTCCAATGTGCCCCGCCGTTCAGGGATCACGCAGCTCAATCACCTCATGGGAATGCTTGCCAGCCAGAGAATTCCCATAAACCTTGAATACTTATATAAACGCCGAGCGCCACGACGGCTCTCCCTCGACGCTGCCATAGACAACGCGACAAACGGAGACAACTCCCCTGGTATGGTGGACCTGGCGCTGCTGGGCACTCCCTCCTTGAAGCTCTCTCCCCGGCCTCTGCCGGAGAGAGACGTTCAACCGGATGCCCCTCCCGCTCCCGGTCACAGCCCGCGTGCGATTCCACAACCCCCACCGCAGATGGATGGGAGGCCTAGGACCGATCAAAGCCTGCCGTCCGACGAAGCGAAAGCATGTCGCCAAGTCCTGCAAGCGCCCACGCCTACGCCTCTCACGGTGACAGAAAGCGACCTGCCCGTACATGCGCCAGCCGGGCATACTATGGGGCACCCTCCTCCCCCAGGAGTCCTTAGCATGGCCATGCAGAGCTACTTACAGACCATGGATGTGTTCTTGGAGACCCAAGCGGACGTCATGCACTCTCTCATGGCCAGGGCGCGGGACAGCGTCCCACCAAACCCGCAGCCTAGACAGCTGACGGGCCGGCCGCGCCAATCGACGAACACGGAAACGCCGCCTTGGCCGTTTGTCGGCAAGATCATCTCGATGGTTCCTTCCCAAGAGGTAGTGACGCACCGGCAAATCGCTCTATCTGAGGATCTGCTCCTCCACGATCACACCTTTGGGGGGCAGGTCTCGGCCGTCGATGCGACCCTCGAGCCACTGCCTGTCATCCCCATGACCATGGCCATGGAGATCATGGCCGAGACCGCCGCCCTGTTGATGCCAGGAAAACTGCTGATAGGGATGAAGGATATCCAGACCTATCAATGGATCGATCTGGAGGAGGAGCAAACCATCCTGCAAATCAGCGCACGCCGGCGAGCTGCAGATCAGCATGAAATTGAGGTGCGGGCTCACAACCTGGGCAAGACCGGTGAGGAGAATGCTGGTAAGGGTGTCTTGGTTCTGCAAGGGACCATGGTGTTCGGAGACGTGTATCCAGAGCCGCCTCAGGTGAAGCCCCTAGCCTTGACTTCGCCAAGGCTAGCCGAGTTTACGGCCGAGGAGATGTACAAAGAGGGATTGATGTTCCACGGCCCGCGGTTCCAGGGGGTGGCAGCGCTGGATGCAATCGCCGAGGATGGCGTTGTTGGGCAACTCCGGACCCTGCCGACAGATAACCTGTTCCGCTCGACCGCGCAGCCTCGCCTACTTACTGACTTCGCTCTCCTGGATGCGGCCGGCCAACTGGTGGGCTACTGGCCCTTGGAGTGGGTGAAAACCGGGTATGTGATGTTTCCCATCAGGTTAGACGATTTGCGCCTCTACGGGCCCACTCTCCCTCCAGGGCAATCGGTCGTCTGTCAGGTACAGATGCGCGATGTGCACCAGAAATATATGCGGGCGGACATCGACATACTTGGCCCTGACGGACAGCTGTGGATGCGCCTGGAGGGGTGGTGTGACTGGCGCTTCTACTGTCCTGATGAAGCGTACGACTTTTTCCGATTCCCCGTGAAGAGTGTGGCCAGCAAGCCGATGCCGGCTGCGATCGCTCGCTTTCCCTTGCCTACGCAGTTTGACTGCTACATAGCCGAGCACAGTGAGGCCTTGTATTCCAAGGAGGCTCTGGCTTTCTGGATCAGGGCATGGGCGCGTTTGATCTGCAGTCGCCAGGAGCGGCGAGAGTTCTACAGCCTCGGCGGATGGGAACAGCAGCAAATCGAACGGCTACTGGCGCGAATTGCTGCGAAGGATGCCGTCCGCAGCTTGTTCCAGCGGCTTCATGGGGTTGCCATTCATCCTGCGGATATTGACATCGTCATGGATGACAACGGCCGTCCAGAACCGCGGGGCTACTGGCGACAGGAGATTGGCTACGCACCCGCCCTGGCGATTTCGAATTGCGGCCAGCTGGCCATCGCTATCGCCAGCCGATGCGCCAGCCATCAACGCCTGGGCGTCGACCTGCAGCAGATTGAGTCGCGAACGCCGGAATTTGAGGCGGCCACCTTCACTCCACAAGAACGAAGTCTATTGGAGAGCATCGAACCGTCAGCCCGCCTCGAATGGCTGACGCGGTTCTGCTGCGCGAAGGAAGCTATCGGGAAAGCGCTCGGCTGTGGACTAAGGCATGGCCCACAGAGCGTGATCATCGAGGCATTTAAGACGGACGGTGAGGTCGTCAAGGCGGTTCTGGGCGACAAGCTTGTCAGTGAGTTCCCAGCATTGGCTAGCATATCAATTGCCGTCTATACCATCCGTCATCGGAATTTTATTATCGCGAGTACCCTGTGTGAGGGGGCATGACATGGTGGAAGCCACGCGTGAACAGATTGCTGCCGATTTAGAAAAGATCTTTAGGGACACCATGGGGGACTGGGAGTACTCGGGTGAGATCACCGCGGAGACCCGCCTCTTCGCTGACTTAGGACTGGAGTCCATTGATATGGTGGCTATCGGGGCGGCGATCGAGGAACATTATGGACGGACCTTTCCCTTCGCCCAGTGGCTGTCTCAGTTGCGTGAGCAACAAGTCGATGACATCCGTGTCAATGAGGTCATCCAGTTTCTTCACGACAACATGAATAGTTCCCTAGCCGGAGACCGCCCATGACAGATCGTGTCCTGCTGATCGGCCTGGACGGCGGCACCTTTGCGACCCTAGATCCTCTCATGGATGAGGGCATCATGCCATTCCTGAAGGACTTTGTCGCAGCGGGTGTGCGTGGTACGCTGCGCTCGGTCATCCCGCCACTGACGCCCCCGGGATGGACCTCTCTGGTCACCGGCCGTACCCCTGGCAATCATGGCGTCATGGACTTCTTCCGGTTCGAGTCCCCTGATACTCACTATCTCCGACTGGTGGACTCCCGTGACGTGAAGTGCGAGACGATCTGGTCCATGCTCAGTCGCCAAGGTTTGAAGGCGACGGTGTTGAATTTCCCGCTGATGACTCCGCCGCGTCCTCTGGCCGGAAATGCTGTCCCCGGCTGGGCACCGTGGCGATATCTCCCCCGCCTGTGTTTCCCACGCGACCTCTATGGCAAGATCAAGACCGTCCCCGGGTTCAACGTGCAAGAACTCGCCATGGACCTGAAACTCGAGGGCAAGGCGATTGAGGGGAGCGCCAAGGAAGAGTACGCGGACTGGATCCTGTTCCATATTCGTCGAGAACGACAATGGTTCGAGATTCTACGCTACCTGATGCAGGAAGACCCCTGTGACCTGACCGCCGTGCTCTTCGATGGCGTCGATAAGCTGCAACACCTCTTGTGGCGATTCATCGATCCAGCCTACGTGCCGGTGCATCCATCGGTCTGGGAACAGAAAATACGCGATCTCTGCCTTGACTACTTCCGACAGCTCGATGGACTTATAGCTGAGGCCGTTGCTATGGTTGGCCCAGAAGCTTCGGTCTTCCTCGCCTCTGATCATGGCTTTGGCCCGAGCACCGAGGTGTTCTATCTCAACGCCTGGCTCCATCAACAAGGATATTTGGCCTGGGGCGCCGACGCCCTAGAAGATACCAGTGAAGCAGGCCGGTTGGGTTTGGGCCGGATCAGCCAAACGCCCTCAATGCTTGATTGGAATCGAACCAGGGCTTATGGCCTTACGCCTAGCAGTAACGGCGTGCACGTCGACGTCGCCGGTCGTAGAGGGCACCAGAGCATCGACCCAGAAGAGTATGAGGCGCTTCGAGCCCGATTGAAGGATCAGTTGTGCCAGCTCACCGATCCAGCCACAGGCGAGCGTGTCGTTTCCCAAGTCTTGACGCGCGAAGAGGCGTTCCCAGGAGGCCAGATGGGGAGAGCACCCGACCTGACCTTGTCTATCAGAGATGGGGGCTTTGTATCCATCCTCAAGTCCGATGTGATCCTGAAGCCCCGCCCAGAAGTGGTGGGGACACACCGCCCAGAGGGCATCTTCATGGCCAAAGGCCGGCGCATCTGCCAAGGACTTGCGTTGCCCGCGCTCTCCATTACCGATGTGGCACCTACGCTCCTCCACACTCTGGGCCTCGCGGTCCCCAGGGATCTGGAGGGACGCGTCGTTGAACAACTCTTTCTACCTGCTTCGCTGCGAGAGCGTCCGATTCATGTCGGTGACCCGACGCACGCTCCGGTCGCCTTCCCTGAAGGGCCAGAGCGCAAGGGGGATGACGAAGGCGAAGCGCAAGTGCTCGAGCGCCTGAAGAATCTTGGTTATGTAGAGTAATCACCGGAGACAGCAGGAACAATGCCGAAAGCCTTCGTCAATGGGGTAAACATTCACTATGTCCAGACCGGACAGGGGCCCAATCTGGTGCTGATTCATGGTATCGCCAGCAATCTCGGCCAATGGCAACTGGGCATCCTCCCGGTTTTAGTGGAGCACTTTCGCCTCACCATGTATGACCTCCGTGGCCACGGATACAGCGACATGCCTGCGAGAGGTTATACACCTACTCATATGCTGGGCGACTTCAGCGGCCTGATGGATTATCTCGGCATTGAACAGACCTCCATTGTTGGACATAGCTATGGCGGGTTGGTGGCGTTGTGCTATGCGCTGCATCATCCTGAGCGGGTGGATAAGCTCCTCATTGCCGACACTGGGGTCCCCTCAGTCGAGCGACGCGACGGGCGAGATGCCGTCTTGGTGGGATGGAGGGAGAGCCTGCAACGCGGAGGGATCGACATCCCTGAGGAGAAGGCAGAAGATATTGGCTATCTGATCGAGCAAACGGTAAAGCTCCGAGGGCGCTCTTGGCGGGGCATGGGCGCCCGACGAGCGATAGCCAGACTGACGCGTTTCACCACCACCACATCCTTCGCCAAAGAGTATCGAGAGACTTCAAGTCTGACCTTGGCCATGATCCGCCAGATTCAGGCTCCAGTCTTGCTCATATACGGCGATCGCTCGCCTTTGACCGCAAGCTTCCAAGCCCTGCGCGACAATCTTCCGAACTGCAGGACAGCCATCGTTGCCGACGGTGGACATTTCTACCCTCTACAGCATCCGGAGACGTTTGTTAGATATATCAAGGGTTTCTTAGCAGTGTGAGGAATCCCGTGTTGGTCTCAAGCAAGAAAGGGGAGTATATGAAGAAGATTCTCTTGATCACGCCTGATTTCACCCCCGAAGAGACGCGCGTGCGATCGATCGCTGGCGGACTAAACGCTTTGAAATTCATGCCCCAGAAGACGCTGATGGCGCCCCTCGGTTTGGCGACAATCGCGGCCTTGACCCCAAATGATATCGAAGTGGATATCTGGGATGAGGCGGTGCACGGCCTGATTGCTGATGATACCGATTTCGGCAAGGACTACGACCTGGTCGGCGTCACCGGCTACATCAACCACCTGTTGCGGGTCAAGCGGCTTGGCGAACTGTTTCGTCAGCGAGGTATTCCGGTAGCCGTCGGCGGTCCAGGTGTGTCATCGGCTCCGGAGTATTATCGTAACGCCTTCGACATCCTCTTCATTGGTGAAGCCGAGTATACCTGGCCGCAATTTATTGCGGAATGGAAAGCCGGCCACTATCGATCCGAGTATCGCCAAGTCGAGAAGCTCGACATGATGCAATCCCCGCTACCCCGTTGGGACAATGTCGCCGCTGATCTGAAGCAATATGTCTGCGGGGGGGTGCAGACAACGCGCGGCTGTCCCTTCGACTGCGAATTCTGCGATGTGATCTATATCTATGGGCGGCAGGCACGCCACAAGTCGATCGAACAAGTGTTACAGGAGGTCAGCACGCTGGAACAGCTGGGGGTCGAGCGCATCTTTTTCAGTGATGACAATTTCATTGGCAACCCTCACTATGCTAAGGCATTACTCAAAGCCTTGATCCCGGTCAACAATGCGTTCTGCAATCCGATTGGGTTCTTCACGCAAATCACACTCAACGTCGCCAAAGACAATGAGATGCTCGAGTTGTTAGCCGATGCCAACTTCTCTGTACTGTTCATTGGCATCGAATCGGCGAATATCGACAGCTTGATCGAAATGAATAAGCCACAGAACTATAAAACCGACATGGTTGGGGATATCAAAAAGATCCTGAGCTATGGCTTACCGGTGACGGCTGGTTTGATCGTCGGCTTTGATCACGACGATGCAAGTATCTTTGATCATCAATTCGAGTTTTCTCAGGAAGCCTGTATCCCTATGCCTACGGCGCATATGTTGAAGGCTCCCCTCGGGACGAAGCTGTGGGTTCGCTTCCATAAAGAAGGACGAGTCGTTCAGTTTGAGGAATCCGGACTGAGGCCCTTGAATGATACGCGTGCGTGGACCAACATCCTCCCCAAACTGATGACCCGCAAAGAGCTGATGACGGGCTATCTCAGTCTGGTAGAGCGCCTCAGAGATTGGCGTAATTTTGAGGCCCGAGTGATGGGCATGCTCTCCCTTATCCAGCGGCAACCCCAGGTCAAGCCTCGGAGTGCGTCCTGGGAACAAAGCATGGCGGTGTTCAAGTTCGTCCTCGAAGGGATGGAGCCGCAAGAGCGACAATGTGCCATCCGGCTCATACGGTACACCCGCCAACGAGTCCCCTTCATGATGGCCAAGGTGATCGGGCTGTTGGCGCGCCAGTATCTCGAAGCGGCCGAGGTGCTATCCTTGCGAGAGCTGATCGAGACCCAAATTCGCCTGGAGAGTACAGAGGAGATCAGGTTGCTGAGTGAGCCGACCGTCTTCTTTGTCCCCGAAGCATTCAAGAAACCCTATCGGGACATCTTCCCTCAGCTGCACGAGCGGGTCCACCAGGGCCTCATTGATAAATCGCGCACGCAGGACTCCCTGGTCGAGGTGATCTACGACTTTCTCACCCGCTGGGGACTCACCTTCGAGCAGTTCGAGGAGCATCACCGCCTCTTCCTCTTCGAGATCTGCGACCGTACCATTGCGAAGGAGAACGGGGAACTTCCTGCTGGGGCCAGTGCGCCGGCGGAACTCAGGGTGCTTCCCGACCGCCTCGCAGGCCTGAGCGAAGGGCAAACCCTGGTCTGGCTGAGGCGTCTGGCCGATGAGGTACTGCGCTTGGTTGAACAGGACCTCCGGAGCTTTAGGCCAGAACCGGTGGCATCCAATTAGGAAACCGTCGTCAGATATTGGTTCCTGTGCAGGGTAATGGCTGGCGCGCCCCGTCCTCGGAGGTCACCGATAGATACCCGGGCCACACGGGCGGCGTCTGCCGTGAATGTGTGGTGTGCAGGCGACACAGGTATGAGCCATTGGTTTCGACGGGCAACGTGCGGTAGGGAAGGGAGCGTACTTCAGCCCAGCTGACCGGGAAACTGGAACGATTATAGATCGTCAGATAGAGACGGTGCCCTTCGGGTACGCCGCGACTCGAGGTGATCGCGAGACATTGGCCGCGCCGAAGATCGCCATAGGAAAAGGCGGTCTCTGGATTGCCTATTGGCAGATATTCTCGCCGCACGAACGAGGCTGGGAGGCACTGCCGCAGGCGCAACATCTGCAACATATAGTAGTGCAACCACGCATAAAAGATCCCATCCTTATCGCGGAGACCGCTGAGATAGTCGTTCTCGTTCGGTGGAACCGAGCGTTCCGGGACTCGACGCTTGTTGTCAATGGCAATTTGAGGCAGGCGCGGGGTCGCCGTCCATTCATAGTAGCGCGACACCACCAAGTACCGACCCGGTGGTAAGCTTTGTTCGTACCACACCTCGTCCCGTGCGACGTTGCTTGAATCGATTACGGCAATAGGACGCAAATCCGAAGCGCGGTTGATAATGAGCGTCCACATCTGTGCGGCCCGGTGCGCCGTGTCCACCTTAATCCCCAGGCTGTTTTCCACCTGAAATGGCCCGACGCGGGAGATCAAGGCATGCGGATTCCAGCGCGGTCCGGTCACCATGATATACGGCAGCGTCAGCGGTTGATCGAGCACCTCCGAGATGGTGTGCCAATCCAGCGCGTCTTGCTGGCGATCGCGCGCTCTGCGTAATCGGTGCAACATCCACTTGACGGTATGGAACAACGTGAATGACGCACACGCCAGAGGGATTGTGAAGAGGGACAACAAGGACATATATGACTCCCTATGAAGACATACTGTAATATAGTCATAATAAACCATTATAACTTAATTTTAATAAATCTGCTTAATATGTCACGAAATTTTGTCACCAATTCATCGATCTGAAACGAAATTCAGAAATCGCTGGGGTATTTGCCTCTGGTGCGGGGTGCCTCGTCAGGATGAAAGCTGTCATGGTGCACGGTGCACAGTGATGTCTTTGATGCGTAACATGGCCTCAGCCTGTCTTCGACTGTGGACTGATCCTACAAAGGATCATCGTCCAGGAAGGCACGGAGTGTTTTGCGCAGAAGGCGCTTGCCGAAGTTGATGCGCGATTTGACCGTACCTAGGGGGATGCTGAGGATATCGGCGATTTCTTGATAGGAGAGCCCCTCCAGGTCTCTCAGGATGATGGCGACACGGTAGTGAGCCGGGAGCGTATCGACGGCGCTTCGGATGAGGCGCTCTCGCTCCTGGGCTTCGAACACCACAGATGGATCGGCGGCGGCGGGGAGGGCAGAAGCAGCGGAGTCCTGAGCCGTCGAAACCTGATGTGCTTGCCGCCGTAGATAATTGAGGCAGAGATTGATAGTTATCCGATATAACCAAGAGTAGAATGATGCTTCCCCCCGAAATCGAGGCAGGGCACGATAAGCTCGCAGAAAGCACTCCTGGGTGATGTCCTCGGCAGCCATGGGATGTCTGACGACCTGCTGGGCGAGACGGTCGATGCGTTGGTAGTAGCGCTCCACCAGGCGCTCGAAGGCGGCCTCCTCGCCGGCAAGGAAGCGCTGGATCAGGATATGATCCTCAGCACCCCGCTCATCATCGCCCATTCAGAACTTCCACGGCCTGCCCGTCCTTGACCTTGTTCCGTCCCCGCTGGATCACCTGTTCCCCCGTCTGCAGGCCTGCTACCACCTCCACCAACTCTTCATTCCGCAGGCCGATGCGCAGGGGACGCTGCCTGGCTTTGCCATCATCCACGACGAACACAAACACCTCGCCGTCGCGCTCAACTATAACCGAGCTTGGCAGCGTCAGGATGTTCTCCTTGTGCGCCAGAATGAAATCCGCTGTTCCTGTCATCCCTAATCTGCGGGGGACATCGGATTTCTCCAGCGTGACTCGGACCTTATACCGCACTCGGCCGCTAACCTCCTCGATGTTGGACAGCGTGATTTCATCAACACTGCCCTGGAAGCGTATATCTGGGAAGGCGTCGAGGGCAACCACCACTCGTTGCCTGCGGTTGAGCGAACCGATGTCGGTCTGATCGACATCGGCATGAAACTCGAGGACATCCAGATGTGCGATCTCGGCGATGATCTTGGGCTGCAGTTGACCGCCAGCGTTGGCGGCGGGTCCGCGGGTGCCGTCACTAATGACACCACCGACTTCGACCAGCTTGCGTGTGATCGCACCACTGACAGGGGCACGGATGAGCGTTTGGTCGATCTTGGCCTTCAGGAGCTGGATGGCCGCTTGTTTGTCCACCACTTGGGTGCGGTAGAGGTCGACCTGGAGCTGAGAGGCATCGACCTCCTGCCGCGCCACATAGCCTTTTTCATAGAGGCTCCTCGTCCGCTCCAGCATGGCTTCGGCTTCCGCAAGATTGGTCTTTGCCAGGTTGAGAGCGGCCTCAAGCTGCCGCCGTTGCGTGATGAGCTCGATGTCGTCCACTTTGGCCAGCACCCGTCCATAGGGCACAATATCCTGCTCATTGAAATACAAGGCAGCGATCCTGGCGCCAGGCTCGGCCGTGACCAACACCTTGCGCCGCGCCTCTACCGAGCCAGTGGCTGTGATCGTCTGCTCAAGAGCGCCTACGGCGGCCTCGACAACGGTCACCATCTCGACAGCCTGCCGTGACCGCTGCCAATAGAGGATAGTTAAAGACGCCAGGATGATGAGCCCCACCACAACGGTGAGGCGGGTCCAGCGTTTCATAGCCGACCTCATTCGTGGCGCAGCGCTTCAATCGGATCGAGTCTGGATGCCTTGAAGGCAGGGTAGACGCCGAAAAAAGTCCCCACCGCCATTGAAAAGACGACGGCGAGTGCCAACGCGGAGGGCGCCACGGTCACAGCAAACATCGGATAGAGATGCGATATCAGCACAGCTCCCAGGTAGGCCAAGGTCATCCCCGTGAGGCTCCCCAGCAAAGATAACAGTGTCGATTCGCTTAAGAACTGCAGGAGAATTTCCCAATCGCGGGCCCCTAAGGCTTTGCGAAGGCCGATCTCGCGTGTGCGCTCGACCACTGAGACGATCATGATGTTCATGATGCCGATCCCTCCGACCAGCAACGAGATGCTTGCGATGCTCCCCAACATAATGTTGAGGATGGTGCCGATGGTCTGCAACGCCTCGAGCGTTTCTCCCTGGCTTTTCACCGTGAAGTCTTCGTTGCCGAGGGAGCGGGACAAAATCTGTTTGGCTTCCGCCACAGCCACTGGGATGTCCTCCGCCCGCGGCACGTGAACGAAGATCAATGACACGACGTTGGCGCCAAACACTCGCTGGGCAGTCGATAGCGGGATGAACACCTGGTTATCCAGGTCGACATCGAAGAGTTGCCCCTTTGAGCCCATGACACCGATGACCTGGAAGCGCTCGCCACTGATCGTCAACTGCTTGCCCAACGGATCGGTCCCTTCGAAGAGATTGGCTTCGACGGTCTTACCAATGGCGACCACCCGCCGGGTCAGATCGGCGTCGGTCTGGCGCACAAAGCTGCCACGTTCGATGGGCCAGTTGCGCACCTTGGGGAAGTTTGGCATGGCCCCCATAACGAAGATGCCGCTACGAGACGTCTTCCCGTAGCTGATGGTAGTCGGGACATTCAACACTGGAGACACCGTGATCTGGTGTCCGCTCTCCTTTTGCAGCTTCTCCGCATGCTGCAACCGCAAATTGTTGACCGTGGCGGTCGGTCGACTGCCTTGGGCAAATCCGCCGCGGTCTTGGCGCCCCGACAGCACAAGGTAGAGATTCGATCCCAAACCCTCAACCACGCTAGTGATCTGATGATTCATGCCCAACGACAGCGATAAGAGCAGGATGATCGCCATCGAACCGATGGCCACCCCGAGCATCGTCAGGCCTGAGCGCAGCTTATTGGCCGCCACCGTCTCCATGGACACGCGCACCAACTCCAACGGGCTCATAGCTCTTCCTTATCCTGCAGGGCGAGCTCGACCTCGGCTCGCCGACGCTCCTGCACTGCTTCCTCCTGCAGGATCTTGCCATCTTTGAGGTGGATGATACGCGCCGCGTGCGCCCCAAGCTGTGGATCATGGGTCACCATGAGAATGGTCATGCCTTCGCTGTTCAAGCGCTCGAGCAGCGCCATGATCTCCAGCCCCGATCGGGAGTCCAGATTGCCGGTGGGTTCATCCGCCAGGATCAGCTTCGGGTGGTTGACCAGGGCGCGGGCGATGGCGACCCGCTGTTGTTGGCCTCCCGAGAGCTCGAAGGGTTTATGAAAGGCTCGCCCATCCAGGCCAACCAAACGCAGGAGCTCCATGGCCCTCTCCCGCCGTTGGCCCTTCGGAACGTTACTATAGAGAAAAGGCAGCATGACGTTCGCCAGCGCGGAAATCTGATGTAGGAGATGAAAGTTTTGAAAGATGAAGCCAATCTTCTGATTGCGCATGGTGGCAAGCTCAGCCTTGCTCATTTTGGCCACTTCCATGCCATCGATGGCCACCGAGCCGCTCGTCGGCCGATCCAGGCAGCCGAGGATGTTCAACAGAGTCGATTTACCGCATCCTGACGGACCCATGATGGCAGCGAAACCCCCAGCTTCGACGCTAAGGGACACCCCTTTGAGCGCTGGCACCTCGACGGTCCCCATACGGTAGATTTTCATCACATCCGTCAGCGTCACCATTGCCATTGGCCCATCAAGAACCGCCACTTCATGCGACCGACATCGGTTAGGCGTCCGCGGATGCGTTGCTGTGGGACGACCCCGCCGCCATAGTCTGTTGGGGGAAGCGAACGGTCATCTCCCAAGATTAGGAAATGGCCTGCCGGGAGCTTTATTGACGGCATATCGATCGTCAGAGAACCTTTGAGATACGGCTCGCTCAGTTCCCGGTCATCGAGGAAGACTCGACCGTGTCTGACCTCCACTGTCTCTCCCGGTAATCCCACGATCCTGCCGAGGAACCTGAGCCGAAATCCCGACCCTAACGCTATGAGGCCTTCCCGGCCTGGCGGCAAGAAGCCCACAATCTCCTCTCTCTGAGGGCTTCTCAGATGATAGGTCAGTGTATCGAATGGGAGGGGAAAATGCCGCCGTCCAGCGAGCGAAATGTCAGCTTTGAGGTCCATCGCCTCAAAGGCGCTTTGCGGCACGACAGCCCGTTCAGTCAAGAACAGCCTCTCCACCCAAACTAAGGAACTATTGAGCAGCAGGGCGAGTGCGATGACGCCGAACAGGCGTATACCATTGAGGTCATAGCAGACCTTTAAAGCCTGGAGTTTGAGAATTAGTCCCCAAAGTGAGAGAAAGAGAGCGATCCCGGCGATGACGAACACCCAGAAAAGCTCTATCTCCGTCCCAGCAGTATGGGAGACCGTCACCAAGAACACGCCAGCCAGAGCGGTCAGGACGATCCATGGTAGTTGTGTGTACCCCCACACCGTGATGAGTTCCCACCACCTCGCCCTTGTCCGCATGACCAGCTTGCAGGAAAAATGGATCAAGAGGACGGTCAAGACCATGCGCCCCAGGCTCACCGGAAAGTTTACCAGCAAGAAGGCGTGTCCTCCTATCGCTGGAGGAAGAAGGATCTCGCTGGCCTGGAGCATGCTCCAGTAATAGCTGATCATTCCCAGGATCAGAGAAGGGATGCATCTATGCTCCGTCAAGCGCTGATCCAGGACCTCCCCCGGATGGATGGCCAATCCTTTGAGTGTCTGCCAGGCGACCGCTAGCACAATGTTGCCTTCCTTTACTGCAGAACGATGGGCAGGAGGTAGGAGGTGAAAAAGATGAAAGCTTCGTCCTCCAGACCGAGGAATGTGATGGTACCGAAGAGTGCCATGCCGACAAGGGCGACAGAAACGAGCGCTTGCGCCGGGTTTTCTGATGAATACGTGAGGTAGTCGAACCAGCTGGATCGGACTGGATCGCGTGGCTGTTGTTGCATTTTCTCTTGCAGCCGCCGGAGGGCCCCCGGCCAGTATGCAGACGATCGTGAAGGAGCTGGGAGGGAGTGCAGGAGACGCGTCACCCGCTGCAGTTCCAGAAGCTCCCGTTGGCAGGCAGGGCACGTGTGCAGATGACGCCCCACCCGCTGGGCTCTTCGGTGCCCTAAAGTCCCGTCCTGATAGGCGCCCAAGACCCTTCTGATCGACCAACACATCTTCATCTTACATCCTCCCCAGCCATGAAACCTCTTCATTCCTTGCTAAAGACACTGTATCATGGTGAAAAGTTCGAAGTCTTGTGTGGCAAACCCACAGCGGATAGGAAACGTCGGGTGAATTTAGCTCCGAGCTTGCGCTACAATAGAGCTATGCGCCTGGTGAACCAGGTATTGGTGAGGCTCTGAGAGGTGGACCGTGCGTCGTGTCGCGATCGTTGGACTGGGCATCGTCAGCGCCATCGGTAACAACCTTACGGACGTTCTGGCATCTCTGCGGCAAGGTCGTTCAGGCATTGAGCTCATCCCCGAGCGCAAAGCGTTAGGCTTCCGCAGCGCCCTCGGCGGCCGGATCAAGAATCTCGCCGCCCCTGACGTCCCAAAGCGCAATTTGCGCCAGATGGGGAGAGGCTCTCAACTTGCTGTGCATGCCGCTCAACAAGCCTTGGTAGATGCCGGCGTGGAGTCACAGGCGCTGCAATCCGGCCGGGTTGGAGTGGTGATGGGGAACATCGGCAACGCTGAGGATATTTACAGGCAATGCCGCGTGTTTTACGATAAGTCCATGAAACTTGGTGGGACAGCCATGCAGAGGGCGATGACCGATTCGGTCTCGGCCAACCTCTCAGTTCTGCTCGGCACGCAAGGCTATGCCCTGACGCTTTCGGCGGCGTGTGCGACGGGTGCGGCCACGATCGGATTATCCTCTCAGCTGATAAGAGGGGGTCTACAGGATCTGTGTATCTGTGGAGGGACGCAAGAGGATGGGTGGGAGGGCGTCTGCCATTTCGATGCGCTGCAGGCCTTCTCCAGGCGTGAGGACGAGCCTACTAAGGCCTCAAGACCTTTCGACAAGTATCGGGACGGCCTCGTACCATCGGCAGGCTCGGGAGTCGTGATTCTCGAGGAGCTGGAACATGCCCGGCGTCGGGGGGCCAGGATCTATGCCGAACTTCTTGGCTTTGCCATGAACAGCGACGGGTATGACATGACCGTGCCCTCAGGCGAGGGGAGTCGGCGATGCATGCAGCTCGCTCTTGAAGATGCGGGGATAGTGCCTGAGCAGATGGATTACATCAACGCGCATGCCAGCTCGACACCGGTGGGGGATGCGGCCGAAGCCCGAGCCATTGCGGCGATCTTTGGCAAGGGCCCGCTGGTGAGTTCGACCAAATCGATGACAGGACATGAGCTCGGGGCAGCAGGCAGCAATGAGCTCATCTACTGCCTCCTGATGATGCAGCACAACTTTGTCGCGCCCAATATCAACGTCGAGGAGATCGACCCTGAGTGTGGGGGAATCAACCTTGTGGCCAACCAGGCTCGCGAGGCTCGGATCGATGTTGCGGCCAGCAACTCCTTCGGCTTTGGTGGGGTGAATACGTGCCTCGTGGTGAGCAGGTATTCGTCATGAGACGAGTTGAGTGGGTATCTGACCTGCCATAGACGGTGACGCACGTGAGACCGCATGGGTCAAAGCGCAGGTAGAGGGAATTATGGAGGATGTCGAAACCAAGGTCGCGGAGGTACTGTTAGAGATCCTCGATATCAAGCCCGAAGATATCGTCCCAACAGCGAGGTTCGTCGACGATCTGCAAGCTACTTCGATCGACCTCGTCGAAATTGTCGCGGTGCTGCAAAACACCTTCGACGTCGATATCGACGAGGCGCAGATCGCTCGGCTGCGAACCGTGCAGGATGCGATGGATTTCTTCCAGGCGGCCATTGCGGCGAAGCGAGGGGGGTCCTGATCGCAAATGAAGAGCCTGAAAGCATGTCCAAAAAGTCTTGACTCCCCCCTTTCGTAAAGGGGGCAGGGGGGATTTGGACGCGTCCCCCTGGGAAATCCCCCCTCACCCCCTTTGGAGAGTGCTTAAAAAGTTGCTTGAGGGGGCACCAGGATATAGCATGCGGCCATCCACGCGAAGCGGAGGCAGACCATGCTGAAAGAGAGCTATGACACCGAACCGACCGAGATGGACCACCTGGTCGTTGAGAAGCTGGTGCCCCCTGAGCACTATCTGCGCCAGGTCAAACGCCTCATTGACTTTGAGCGGTTTCGCGCCCTCGTCACGGACTGCGACAGTCCGGCGATGGGGCGCACCGCCGAAGATCCGGTGCGGATGATCAAGCTGGCCTTTCTGCAATTCCATGACAATCTCTCGGATCGGGAGGTGATCGCGGCCGCTCAGGTCAATGTCGCCTTTCGGTTCTTTCTGGACCTCTCGCTGGAGAGTCGCGTGCCGGTGCCCAGCTTGCTGGCGCAATTGCGCACGCGCGTGGGCGTGGAGCGGCATCAGGCCCTCTTTGACCAGCTTGTCACGCAAGCGCGGGAACAGGGCCTGATCCGCGATCGGTTGCGGCTGAAAGACGCCACCCATGTCCTGGCCAACATCGCGGTGCCGTCCACGCTGACGTTGGTGGCGCAGACCCGGCAGCGCCTGTTGGAGGCGGCGCGCCCGTATGCCCCGGAACAGGTGGCCACCGAGGACGTCGCGGTGGAACGCCTGCGGCAGGCGACCGCCGACCTCAAAGACGTGGAGCGCTTGGCGCACCGCGTGGCCCATCTGCGGGCGATTGTGGCGTGGGCCGATGGCCTCCAACACGACCTGGGGCCCCTGCCGGCGCTCCCGGACCCGGCGCGCCGCCGCTTTGAGGCGGCGTTGGCGCTGGCGCATCGCATCCTGGCGGATCGGGACGATCCTGAGCAGGGCGACCAGGTACGGAGTGTCGTCGATCCGGACGCCCGGTGTGGCAAGCATGGGGCCTATTGTGATGGCGATCTGCTCGATATCCGTCGGGACGCCGACAGCGCACGGCTCACGGCGCTGAACATCTTGCCGGGCCACGGCGACGAGGCCCGGGATGCCCCGACGCTGCTGGAAGCGGAAGAGCAGGCCCAGGGCAATGATATCGAGGCGGTAGCGATGGACGGGATTGGGTGGAACGGGGAGGTCTTGCGGGCCCTGAGTGCGCCCGCGGGTATGGGCGTAGAGGTCTACGTGCCGCCGCCGCCCGCGCCGCCGGAGACGGCCTTGTTCCTCCCCGAGGCCTTTGTCCTGGATGCCCAGCACGGGGGCGTGACATGTCCCGGTGGGCCACAGACCGCGACCAAGGAACGCAGTGCCAACCACACGGGGTGGAAGTTTGTCTTTGCCCGGCGCCAGTGTGCGGCGTGTGCGCGGCCAGCGCAGTGCCTGGCCACGCTGCCCCAGAAGCAGGGGCACAGTGTGATCAAGCATGATGACCAGGCCGACTATGACGCGGCACGGGCGCGGGCCACGACGCCCGGCTATGCGGCCGTGCGTCAGCACCATCCCCGGGTCGAACGCAAGCTGGCCGATATGGTGCGGTATCACGACGGACGCCGCCGTCGGTACTGGGGGCAGTGGCGGGTGAAAATCCAGTCTCTGCTGACCGGGCTGGTGGTGAATGTGAAACGGATGGTGCAGCTGCGGTGCCCAGCGGGGGCGCAGTGTGCCCTGCCAGTGGGGTAAGACGCCCGGAGAAGGAGGGCAGGCGGGGGAGGAGCGCTGGCCAGGGGAGGACCGCGAGACGCTGAGACCGTTTCTACGTCGCCAAGGATACCCGTGAAACTCAGTTGTGCAGTTCATAGGAGTCATTTTGACCATTCTCTCACTACACCCTGACTACTTTTTAAGCACTCTCCCTTTGTCAAAGGGGGGGAGCGCGACGCGTGGGGGGATTTGTCGCCGCAGATCATGTGTATTAATCTTGTGTGGTCTGATTTAGGTCTGGAGACCCAACACCAATGGTCAGATCTAGCCATTGTGCGCACCGCTCCCACCCTGTTGGCTCCTTCATAGCAGCAGTTCCGCTGAGCCGCCCACTGAGGCCCGGCGCAGTATGCGAGATTGGCCGTAGTTGCTACCGGCAGGAAGCCTGCCGTGCGGCTCAGACGGCCAGGCTGGGCACACGCCGGGCTGACCACTCCCACCATTCCCGCAGCCCTAAAACCAGCACACTGGCGACCCAGGCAACGACGACGTTCAGCAACAAGGCGAGCTGATACGTACCGGTGTAGTCGTACAGCACCCCGGGAATCCACGCGCCAAGGGCGACGCCCCAGGTCATCACGCTGAAGACGACACTCAAGACCGAGCCCTGGGAGCGCCGACCGTATAGATCCGTACAGGTGGTCGAGACCAGGGAGATGGTGGAGCTCCAGGACAACCCCATCAGGATGATACTCGCATACGGGACCAATGGGGTGGGCCAGAGGGCTAATCCCATCGGACTGACATAGGCGCCGCCGCGCAGCGCAAGGCATACGTGACGCTCATCGGGCGACGCCGTCCCAGACTATCGAAAATTGCGCCCGCCAGCAAGGCGCCGACGATGCCCAGGAACGCCATCGTGAAATTAGCGCTGGCGTTCATCACATAAGAAAATCTATGCTCTCGGATATAGGGAATGAAGTGGACTCGCACGAAGCCCATGGTCTCCCCTCAGGCAAATCCAAGGTAGACCAGGACCCATGTTTGCGGCTGTGCGAGGGCCTGACGAAAGGGAATACCGTCGGCAGGACGCGGGGTCCTAGTCGTCTCGGCTCGTTTGGGTGACGAGATCCCATACGGCTGCACGCCAATGTCCTCAGGGCGATTGCGGACGAAAGGCCAGATGCAGGACAACACCCCCGCCAACAGTACAGTCCCCATACTGCGGTACATACTTTGCCAGCCATAGTCTCGTTCGAGGAACAGATTGAGGGGGACAACCAGCATCTCGCCCAGCGCTCCGACCGACCCCACCATGCCCTGCACTTGACCCCATCGTTGGAGAAACCAATTGCCCACCAGAGTCGCTGCCACCACCTGTCACGTGGCGGCTAGGCCAAGACCTCCGAATACGCCTACGCCAGCCCGAATTGCCAGATAGTCGTGGCCATGGTGAGCAGCCAGACGGTCACGCCCAGACAGGCGACTTCCGCTCCAAGCACGTACCTGGGCCCAAGGCGGTCCACTAGCACCCCGATAATCAGCTGGAACAGACTACTGACGATGCCCGTGATCGTGATTAGGACCACGGTAGACAGCGTCGCACGCGACCAGCCAAATTGCTCCGACAGCGGGATAACAAGGATCCCAAAAGACCTATCCGTCCCCGAGCTTAACGCCATCGCAAGAAGGGTACAGCCGATGACCAGCCAGCCATAAAACATCCGGGTGCGTTGAGATGACATATACAGACTCCGTCTAGACTCCTGGGACCCCCGTTACATGACGAGGCGCGTGTGTCCCGTCACAGCCATGGCAAATTGACACGAGTGTATGAGGGTCTGGTGGGGGTGTCAATGGATCTCACGACCGAAACCGCCCCATGACAACGGTTTCGATTCGGTACATGCCAGAGGTGTTCTCTTTGAACGCAGATATCACGTCGTGGGTGAGAAGGTGCAGACTCTGCTCGACTTGCTCCGCGGAAATCATGGTGCCGCAGTTTAACACCACCTCAGATCGTGGCGATGGGAAAGCCGACGATACTGCCCCACTCTGTCCAAGAGCCGTCATACACCCTGACTTGGCGGTATCCCAGCTCAAACGACAGCGCAAACCACACCAGCGTGGCGCGATGACTTAAGCGACAATACGTCACGATTTCGGCCGCAGCCTCTGGGTGAATGCCCACCTGTGCCAATCTCTCCTGCATGTGCTCGGGGGTTTTGAACGTGTCGTCATCGTTCAAGAGGTCGCGGAAATGCAGATGGATGGCGCCCGGGATATGTCCCTTGCGTTCCGCCCCAGGATCAAAACCAGGCGGGGGGCTGACGCGCTCTCCGCAATACTCTTCGGGAGAGCGCACGTCCAACAAGATGCGTCCTGGCTGACCGAGCCTGGAGCGGATGTCCTCCCGCCCCACGCGACTCGACAGATCCGAGATGGCTGGTGGGTAATCGACTGGGGTGCGCCACGAAGCACAATGATGTAATGGGTGGAAAACCCCATCGCCTGTACAGGCAGGCGACGAGCCGTTGGGGCGTAGCATCAGGGGATGCACCCGGAGGTGAAAGAGCTGCCGTGCGCCACGAGGCGCATCGATGGAATGAGGGGAAACCTCCTCGACCTGTACAGGCAGGTCGTGAGTCCTTGGGCCGTAGCGCCGTGAGGATGCAATCTAGGCGTGAAAGAGCTGGCCCTGAAAGGCTGAGTGAGTCGCGAGGCAAGCCGCCAAGATGCTCAGCTTGACTAAGAAGTCGCATGGTGAGTCCAAACGAAGCGAACCGACCTACGGGAAATTTCACCCCTGCCTCAAGACCTTGCCTGATGGGGCAGCGAACGAACCCGGAATAGGGGCAGCCAGTACGGGTTGCCAAGTAGGTTCTATTGGTTGCGACGAGCTACCTGAATTACCTCGTCACCGTTCGGGATTCCCCAAGGAGGGGATTGGGTCGTCAGGAGATCGCCACCTAAACGACTTCGCCGAGCCCGTTGATGTGAACGTGGGAGGCTCCTATGTGGAGGGTGCAGTCCCCTATGAAACATAGGAGCGTCGGAGGCTCCATAGTAGTCGGAGCGCGGGAAAGCCGCGTACATGGCGAAGGGAGCCAGAGGATTGACACGGTTCTGGTCTAATAACTGCCTTGTGCTCGATGAATTTCGGGCCAACCCGTAAGGGGGCGGCAGCGAACGCGAGGAACCTGACAAGTCCAGTGGTAACGCTGGAGGCGGAAAGTCAATCCCTGGAGAGCCGGGTGCGGTGCGCCACGAAGCATACAGATGCAATGGACAGTGGTCCCATAGCCCATTCCAAGTGGGCGATGGGCCTTTGG